>Ga0209039_10004489_pt1 | contig 10175 bp, 9 predicted proteins | sample BogFormECP12_OM1_FD_188238 | JGI IMG/M metagenome (GOLD analysis project Ga0209039, IMG submission 188238) | Bog forest soil microbial communities from Calvert Island, British Columbia, Canada - ECP12_OM1 (SPAdes) (version 2) | ecosystem: Environmental > Aquatic > Freshwater > Wetlands > Bog ... | reverse complement strand
CAGCTCATCTGTTCCCGCGCCCCGCACGTCGAGATTCTTATTTCGCTTGTCGCGGGTTGAACCGATCACTTCTGCCACGGGCTGCTAGGGGTCAGGGGTCAGGGGTCAGGGGTCAGGGCGAGACGCGACGGTTCTAGGGATCGGGATCAGACGCCAGTCATCGGTTGCCGGTATCACAGTCTGCAAGCTGGCCTCTGAACCCTGACCCCTGGCCCCTGGTTCAGTAAATCGTGTATCCCGGCGCGGGCGTGCGCAGATCGGGCTTTGAAGCCATCAGCAGCAGCGCGCCCTCTCGCTTGAATGCCCGGAGATCATCGAGACTGTTGAACGATTTCGTCTGATAGCCGTCCGGAGTGGGCGTGTCGTCGGGGACACGGCGCGCCTCTACATTCTCGAAAGCATGTTTCTTGAGCAGTTCGACATATTCCGCCGCCGAGCGCACGTGCACCGGAACTCTCAGTTTGTCCACCCACTGCAGCGAGTGGGGATTGTCTTTATAGAGATTGATCAGGATGAACAGTCTTCCCCGCGGGGCCATGACCCGGAATAACTCCATCAGGGCGCGGTCCTGGTCGGGATAATAGTAAAAAGATTCCACCGACAGAACTTTATCGAAAAAATTCTCCTCCCAGGGAATCTGCTGCGCCGATCCCCAGACATAGAGAACATTCCCGAAGTCTTTCGAGGACTCGCGCGCCAGGCGCACCATCTCGTCAGAAACGTCGACGCCCACGACCTGGCCGAATCCCTCGGGACCTTCGCCCACCAGCCGCGCCAGCAGACGCGTAGCCCATCCTGAGCCGCAGCCCAGATCGAGCACCCGCTCTCCGGCACGCAGATCCATAAGGTGCAGCGTCTTTTCGGTAATATTGAGATGATGGCGCTCCATCTGGTCGCCTTCGCCTGCGGCGGCCCAGCGGTTGAATTCCTGCTGCAGCTTCTGATCGGGAGTTAGAGGCTTGTCGGGCATGTTTGCTTCTCGCGCGTCATCCGGGTGCCCCATCCTTGTCTCTCCGCTCTTTGGAGAGACAGGGTGGGGACTTTGATCCGAAGACGCCACTCTCTCCTATATGCTACAGTTTCCCTCTTCATGGGAACACACCCGCAGAATCCACCGCCAACGCCCAGCCCCGGCCCGCTCTACTGTCCAAATTGCGCGGAAGAGGTGATCGATCCGCTGACCTGCGGAGACTGTTCCGCCGTGATCTGCCGCCGCTGCGGCACGCCGCTGGAAAACCCCGACGAACTCGGAATCGGATAATGGAAACGCCTCCCGCCCTGCTCGTCACCCAGACGCCGTCATCCGATGCCAAACCCTCCCTGGTGCGCGGCCTGAGCCTGCTCGATTCCGTGCTGTTGCTGGTCAGCGGCATTATCGGTTCCTCCATTTTTCTCACCGCCAAAGATATCGCAGGACCATTGCCCCAGCCCGTCCTGTTCCTGCTGGTGTGGGTGTTAGGGGGACTGATCTCGCTTTGCGCCTGCTTCGCCTTTGCCGAGTTAGGTTCGATGTTTCCCGACTCCGGCGGGCAGTACATCTATCTGCGTGAAGCGTACGGCGATCTGATCGCCTTTCTCTACGGCTGGATGCTGTTCGCCGTGGCCAATGGAGGAACCATCGCCGCTCTCTCGGTCGCATCCGCGGCCTATGCCGGGCAGGTCTTCCCTGTGGTCTCGCAGGAGCGCGTCGTGTTGTCGCTGGCCGGGATCGTGGTTACGCGCGCGCATCTGCTGGGGCTGCTGCTGATCGTCATCCTCACTTATGTGAACGTCGTGGGACTACGCTGGGGCGCGCTGCTGCAAAACGTTTCCACCTGGACCAAGTTCACCGCCATGGCGGCATTCGTGGTTCTCGGATTCGCCATCGGCAAGGGACACTGGTCCAACTTTCACGCGCACGGCGTTCCCCTGACCATGGGGCTGGGGCCTTCGCAACTGATCTCAGCGCTGGGCGTGGGACTGATTGCCGTCTTCTGGGCCTATGACGGATGGGTGTACATCACATGGGTCGCGGGCGAAGTGAAGGAACCACGGCGGAACGTACCGCTGGCCATGGTTCTGGGCGTGCTCGCAGTCGGCGTGATTTACATCGCCATGAATCTGACTTACATGTACGCCCTCCCGCTGAAGGAAATTGCCACGCACGAGACCATTGCGCATGCCGCAGCCGCGGCGTTGTTCTCACCAGGGGCCGCGCTGTGGCTGTCTTTGATGATCGCGGTTTCCTGCTTCAGTGCGGCGGCCACCTGCACGCTGTCCGGAGCCCGAGTTTACATGGCTATGGCCCAGGATGGCGTTTTCTTCAAGCGCATGGCGGTGATCCACCCCAAATGGCGGACACCCGCTTTCAGCCTGATTGGCCAAGGCATCTGGGCCGCGGCGCTCACCCTCAGCGGGCGCTACGATCAGCTTTACACCTACGTCATCTACGGCATGGTCTTGTCGTACACGCTGACCGTAATCGGCATGTTCCTCTTGCGCTGGAGGCGGCCCGACATTCCGCGCCCCTACCGCTGCACCGGGTATCCGTGGCTCCCAGCGATCTATGTGCTGATCGGCGCGGCCTGGACGCTGAACACCATCCTCACAAGGCCGTGGGAGGCGTTCTGGGGCACGGCAATCGTCCTGATCGGCGTGCCGGGATACGTGTATTGGAAGCGCTGCAACCGGAAGGCTGCGGTGTAGCCCCGGACGCATTCGTCCGGGGTTGCGCGCGCAAGCGCGCAATGAGAATTCGCAACGCACTCTCGCTCCGCTCGCGGGGCGGACGAATGCGTCCGCCCCTACATTTACCGATCACACCGGCGTCGCCGTCTTCCGCGGCGGATTAAAGAACGGCAGCGTCGTCACTTTCGCGCTCGTCTTCAGCCGGATCGCTTCGATCGTGATCTCCATCTGCAGTTGCGTTCCCGGCTTCGAGTACTCCGTCTCCAGGCTGGCCAGCGCGATCATCTTCTTCAGCACCGGAGACCATGTGGTCGTCGTGGCCTTGCCCACCTGCTGCTCGCCCGCATACACAGGCACCGCGACCCGTGACGCCTGGGCCGGTGCGGCCGGAGTAAGACCGAAGTGTTCGTAGAGCCGCTCGACATCGGGCCAGTCAATTTCCAGGCCCGCAAGCTGCCGCGGCACGCCATTTTTCGCATCTTTTTCCAGCGCGCGCTTGCCGATGAAGTTTTCTTTTTCCAGATGAACCATCCGGGCAAAACCCAGCTCATATGGAGAAAACTTCTGCGATGGAATCAGCGCCTTCTTTGAGCTCGTGTAGTCCACTTCGATCAGCAGCAACCCGGCTTCGACCCGCGCCACGTCGAGCGCCAGCATGCCTGCGGCGTGCAGATCGAACTGCCGCCCCTTTTCGGCAAGCTCATCCCACACCTTGACGGCGTCTGCCCATGGCATCCAGACTTCGTATCCCAGATCGCCGGTATAGCCCGTGCGGGAAATGTCCACGGGGACTCCGGCGATCTTGCCGCGGGTTACACGGAAATATTTCAGATTCGCGATGTCGGCCTCCGCCACCGCCTTCAGCAGCTTGGCCGAGGTCGGCCCCTGCAGCGCCAGTGCCGCGACTTTTTCGGAAATGTCTTCGATCTGCACGTCCATGTTCAGGCCGTTTTGCCGGAACCAGCGCAGGCTGGGGTCAGCCGCCGTCCAGCGGTAGACGTTCTGGTCGAGGCGCGAGATCGTGCCGTCGTCAATGACCTTGCCTTCTTCGTCGCACCAGCAGCAGTAAATCACCTGCCCCACTTTGACCTTATTGATGTCGCGCGTGATCACGCGGTTCACCAGCTTGGTAGCGTCTTTGCCCGTGACCAGGTATTTGTAGAGCGGCGAGATATCAATGAGCGCGGCCGCGTTGCGAATCGCGTTGTACTCGTGCTCGTGATGCACTTCGTACACGCTGACGGTGTAATATCCTGACCACTCGCGGTAGTTCAAGCTGTGGCAGAGAGGAAAGGTTCGCTCGTGAAATGCGGTTCCGATGGGCAAAGGTGACTCCCTGCTCGATCTCAAATCGCTGACGCCGGATTATATTCAGCCGCCGAAGCACACGGCAACCTTCGTGTGATTCATGGTTCCCGGCTCCCACTCCCGACGCCGGACTACTCCCCGAACACCTCTTTATTCACCACGTACGGCATCTTGGTGACGTGGCCGCCGTAGTTGCCTTCCAGCACGTCAATCAAACCCTGCACGCAGCGCCCCGCCATCCCCTTGTCAGGATCAGTCGAGAGCCGCGTGATGCGCGCCGCGCTGGCAAAGTGTGGCAGCAACCGGCAGCGATCCGCAATGGCCGGATCGCGCAGCGGAGAATCCGCCGGGAGCGGTTCTGTTTCGTACACGTCGAGCGCCGCCCCCGCGATCCAGTTCTCCCGCAGCGCCAGCGCCAGGGCCGCTTCGTCCACCACCGGCCCGCGGGAAGTATTCACCAGATACGCCGTGGACTTCATCAGGCTCAGCGTCTGCTCGTTGAACAGGTGGTAAGTCGGAGTCGCGCTTTCCCCGGCCCGCAACAGAGGCACGTGCACGCTGACAAAATCCGCCTCGCGCAGCGCCTCGTCAAATGCTACGTACTTGATCCACGCCTTCTCCTTTACCAGTCCCCGCGCCCGCCGCAGTTCGTGAATCTCCTCAATTGTCTTCACGAACGCACGATTCTCGTACGCCGGGTCATAGCACAAAACATTCATGTCGAACCCGACGCATTTCTTGATGAATGCCAGCCCGATGCGCCCGGTCCCAATCACCGCCACCGTCTTTCCCGTAACTTCATCGCCCAGAAACGGCAAATAGGGATGCCAGTATCCCCACCGGTTCTCCCGAGTCAGGTGCTCGGCGCTCCACATCTTTCTCGCCAGAGTCCCCATCATGAAGAATGCGAACTCCGCCGTCGCCTCCGTGAGCACATCCGCCGTATGCGTAAACGGAACCTTGTACCGGTTGGCGTCCGCCCGGTTGATGTTGTCGAATCCCACCGCGAACTGCGCCACCACCTTCAACTTTCCCTTGCCCGCCTCGAACACCTCTTCATCAATCGGATCGCGCAGCGTCGTGATCAGCCCGTCAATGCCCGACTTCACCTTGGCCACAACCAAGTCCTTAGGCGGCGCTTCATCATGGGGATAGACCTCAACCTCATATCCCCGCTTGCGCAGCAGATCAATGGCTTCTCCGATGTCGCAGGTGGCAAACACCCGAAATGTCTTGTCCATGCTTCCTTCGAAAGAATCTTGAGATGGTTTGCTCGATGAAACCGGTCAGGACCGCACCCACCACGCGGACCAACGAAGTTATCATACCCGTCCGGTCCTGTGCGCTTCCAGACGAGAACTCCAATCGGCGAAGGCCCCCAAAAAACCTTGCGTCCTTTCATCTAATCTTCAGACTCTTAATGTGGAATCAAGTCGCAAGTCATTAAGGAGCGGCGTAGGCCCTCCCCCGGAGGATCGCCGCCCTTCACATTTGAGTTATTCCGAGGAGTCCTATGACCACCAGAAATCTCGCTATCGTCGCAGCCCTTACGCTCACTACCCTCGCTCTCGCCCAGGAAAAGAAAATCCAGCGGGCGGACCTTCCTCCCGCAGTCGAGAAGACCGTCGCCGCCCAGAGCCAGGGCGCAACCATCAGGGGTTTTTCCGCAGAGAAGGAAAATGGTCAGACTCTGTACGAAGTAGAAATGACCGTCAGCGGCCACAGCAAAGACGTTTCCCTCGATGCCTCGGGCGCCGTTGTCGAGGTCGAAGAACAAGTCGCCTTCGACTCCCTCTCGGCTGCCGTTAAAGACGGGCTGCAGGCCAAAGCCGGTAAAGGCAAGATCGTCAAAGTCGAGTCCATCACCAAGCACGACAAACTCGTAGCCTACGAAGCCAAGGTGCAAACCGACGGCAAGAAGTCTGAAATTCAGGTTGGCCCCAACGGCGCACCGCTCGACCACGAAGAGTAACCTCCGCGGCCCCCATCGCTCGCCTTCCCGCGAGCGATGGTACAATTCCCCTGAGATTCAATCTCAGCCATAGGAGGTTCCTGTGTCTCGATTCGCACTGGTGCTTCCAGCACTTGTTCTCGGTGTACTTGCACTCTCAGCGCAGCAACAGACTCCGGCTCCCGCGCCCGCTCCCGCCGCGCAGAACGCTCCTTCTTACTCGGCCATCCCGGTGGACGCCGCCAAGGCTCCCAATCCCGTAAAGCCTACCCCGGAATCTCTCGTCAAGGCCAAGAAGTGGTGGACTCTGGATTGTGTGATGTGTCACGGCAAAGACGGCGACGGCAAAGGCGAAACCGCGAGTGACATGAAACTCACCATCGCCGATTTCACCGATCCCGCCACCCTGAAAGACCGCACCGACGGCGAGATCTTCTACATCATCAAGAACGGCCATCAGGACATGCCGCCCGAGGGCCCGCGCATCAAGACCGAGGAAGGTTGGGACCTGGTGAACTACGTCCGGTCCCTGGCCAAGAAGAAGCCTGAGGCCGAGCAGAAGCCCCAATAGACGAGCCTGCTGACAGACTCATGTGGGGACAGCCGCCCTCGGCTGTCCTGGGCGACGTCGAATGGGACTTTCCTCCGTGAAGTCTGTGTCCTCTGTGGCTAAGCTTTCTCACCCCACCTTACGGAATCTCGCCCCATCGCCCTCCCCGGAACCGAGTAGCGCCACAACCCCGCGCAGACTCTCCCACGCCGCCTCATTCAGCGACGGCTCGGCGCTGACCAGGTCGCGGATCATGTCCCACGCCGCCATATTGAGCGCGCCCTCCGGCGGCAACCCCATCGCCAGCGACACTGCGCATTGCGGGCAAAAGCAGATCCGTTGCGCGGCCGACTTCTGCCGTGGCTTGACCCCCACGGTCTGCGCAAACATGTAAACCGCCACCGACTTGTGCCCTGCCTCGATTTCGCGCCTGCAGCGCAAACAGAAAATTGGTTGCACCGGTTCCCCCAGCGGTTTGGAGTAAGTTGTTGTTCTTACTTTCAGCCACGTCGCCGCCGCGACACAAGTAAGAAGAGAGATTCCTGGAAGAACTCTGACTTTGGGTGGCGCAGCGCTTGAGTGTGTGCGTGAGAACTCGAACTTGGGTGAGACGGTGGAGCAATCGCTGCCAAATCCTAGCCCCGCACGGGCTGCAGCCTTTCGCCCCTGTGAGCCTACGCATTTGGCTCACTGCCCCCATCTGTGAGATGGCAGCCAGATCTCAGCTCATCTTCAATCCATTTGGAACCAGCGGCAGCGAGCGCAGCCGCACCCCAACTGCAGCAAAGATGGCATTCGCAATCGCCGGCGCCAAGCCGATCAGCGGACACTCGCCCGCCCCCACCGACGGCAGATCTTTGCGGTCGAGCAGCACCGTTTCCAGCACTGGAACATCACTGAATCGCGGCACCCGATACTCCGACAACCTGCCATTCAAAATCTTTCCATTCTCAAAGACGATGGCCTCGAACAGCGCTCCGCCCAGTCCCTGCACGTTGGACCCCGCGACCTGATTGCGCAGACCGTCGGGATTCACAATCGCCCCGCATTCAAACGCCGAGACCACGCGCACCACTTTCACCTCGCCAGACTTGCCGTCCACCTTGACCTCGGCGAAAGTAGCGATGTATCCCAGCTTCTCGAACCCGCCACCCATCCCGAAGCCCTGCCCCGGTTCGCTCTTGCTCTTGCCCCAGCCGAATTGCTTGGCCGCGGCCTCAAACACCGCTCGCAGCCTCTCATCCCTCAGATTCTTCAGCCGGAATTCCAGCGGATCCATCTTCACCGCATGCGCCAGTTCGTCCATGTGCGACTCGCGCGCGAAATGATTCGCCGTGGCCGCCAGCGCCCGGTACGATCCTTGCCGCAACGGCGACTGCGTCTCGTGAAATACGATCCGCTGATTCGGAATCTCGTAGTAGGTGCGAATCCCCGCCGACCCCGAGTTGTAGTTGTGATGCTCCCACGCCGTGATCGTGCCGTCGCTGCGCACTCCGCTCGTCACTTCCATCACGCCTGCGGGACGGAAGTACGCCCACGTGAACTCCTCTTCCCGGGTCCATATAAGCTTCACCGGACGCTTGGCGGCGCGCGCCAGCCGTGCCGCTTCAATCGCCGTTTCCCCGCTGTGCTTCCCGCCATATCCGGACCCGGTGTCGGGCATCAGCACTCGCACTTTCTCTTCCGGAATCCGAAATGCCTCGGCCAGTTGCCCGCGCACGCCGAAGGGGCGCTGTGATCCAGTCCACACCGTCAGGTTGTCCCCGTCCCACTTGGCCAGCGCTGCCCGCGGTTCCAGCGGAACATGCGCGATGTAGGCAACCGTGTACGTCTGTTGCAGCCGGTGACCGGCCGCCGCCAGTGCTTGATCCACGGCGCCCACGTCGTAGCGATCGCCGTCTCCCGTAGGATCGCTGCCCTCGGCCGGATTCTTCTTCAGATATTCGAACAGCTCCTTGCTCGAAGGCTGCGGCTCTGACTTCCACTCCGCGTGAATTGCCGCAATCGCAGCGTCCGCCGCATCGCTGCTCGCCGCGGCCACGCCGACAAAACTGCCGTCATGCACCACCGTTGCTCCCAGTTGCTCCGCTTTTTGCGTGTTGAGCGAAACCAGCGTCGCGCCAAAGGCCGACGGCCGCAACACCTTCCCATACAGCATGTCGGGCAACTTCTGGTCCGAGGGATAACGGTGCTTGCCGGTCACAAAATCGCGCCCATTCACTTTGGGCGCCGACTTCCCTGCCACCTTCCAGTCCGCCGCAGGGATCAAAGGATCTTCGGCGGGAAGTGTCTGCGTGAGTTGTTGCCCTTTGGTCAGTGCCGCGTACTCCAAAGAACGATTCGACTGCCGGTCGATCACCTTTCCATCATCGGCCACCAGGTGCTTGACATCGGTCTTCCACGCCGCCGCTGCCAGCCCGATCAGCGTGTCGCGAGCCGCCGCCGCCACCCGGCGCAACTGCGGATTCATGGTCGGAGTTGTCCGGCTCCCGAACGTACCCATATCGAACGGCACGAGCTGGGTATCGCCCATCACCAGTTCAATCTTCTCCATGGGCACTTTCAGTTCTTCAGCCACCGCCTGCGTCAGCGACGTCCGGATGTTCTGCCCCACCTCGACTTTCCCTGTGTAGACAGTGACCTGGCCGCTCTCTCCAATGTGCAGCCAGGCATCAATTTCCTTGGGCAGTGAATCGCCCCTCCGCCGCGCCCCGCCCGACTCCTGCGCCATGGCCGCCGGTCTCAGAACTGAAACCACCAGCACGCCCGCGCCCAGAAACTTGAAAAATTCCCGCCGATCCAGATCAAACCGGTACGGGGCAGCCGCCGCGAGCTCGTAGCGCTCCGGCTCCAGGGAATATGTGGGGACAGCCGCGGAACATGTAGGGACGGACGCATTCGTCCGTCCAGTCGAGCGAAGCTCGACTCTCTCTCCGCGTGAGGAGACGTCGCCGTTGCCAAGATTGTTCCCGCTCATCGCCCGGCTCCTTTCCCGGCGGCCGACGCCGTCATCACCTTTGCCGCCTTCTCAATCGCGCTCACAATCCGCGGGTATGTCCCGCAGCGGCAAATGTTGCCATCCATGAAGTCAACGATGTCCTCCCGGCTGGGCTGCGAGTTGTTCTGGAGCAGCGCCACAGCCGACATAATCATCCCCGACGTGCAGTATCCGCACTGCATTGCGCCCGCTTCGAGAAACGCCTCCTGCACCGGATGCAGCCGTTCCCCGCTGGCAATCCCCTCAATGGTTGTGATTTGCTTCTGTCCGATCGAGCCCACACTGGTGATGCATGACTGCTGCGCCTTTCCCTCCACCAGCACGGTGCAGGAGCCGCACAGTCCCTCCCCGCAGCCATACTTGCTGCCGGTCAGATCGAGATGTTCGCGCAGGACGGTGAGCAGACTGGTTTGAGGATCAGCATCCACCGTGTAAGAGCGTCCGTTTACCGCCAGACGTATCGTAGCCATTCCGCAACTCCAGATCGTGGATTACGTCGCAAACTCGGAGAGTTTCTCCAGAAATCATATACCCGCTGCGTCTCTGGCTGACCATCTGTGTCACCGCGTTCGCGGGTCGGTTTGAAACTAACCCACCCCGCGCCGGGTACTGTCCTAATTTAGTTCTTTCACCACAGAGTCACAGAGACACAGAGAAGACCCCGAAACCTGCAAGGACCAGAGGGGGAAGGGTCTGACAAG
>Ga0209039_10004488_pt1 | contig 10176 bp, 4 predicted proteins | sample BogFormECP12_OM1_FD_188238 | JGI IMG/M metagenome (GOLD analysis project Ga0209039, IMG submission 188238) | Bog forest soil microbial communities from Calvert Island, British Columbia, Canada - ECP12_OM1 (SPAdes) (version 2) | ecosystem: Environmental > Aquatic > Freshwater > Wetlands > Bog ... | reverse complement strand
CCCGACCTACTTACCCACTACCAGCACATGGAAGCTGTCCGGCAGCACCGGCGGCCGGCCCTTCTTCCCGCCTTCCTTGGGCTCGGGCGCGGGGCCGTATTCGGCGGCCAGCAGATATACGCGGTGCAGTTTCTCGTCGACCGTCATGGTGCGGGCGCCGCGCTCGGTGGGAACGGTGTCCACGGTCTGGTACTTCCCACCAACCAGCTTGACGATGCTCAAGGTTCCGCTGCCGCCGTTGGAACTGAAGGCCAGGCCAAGGGTGGAATCGAAGCCGGCGGCGTCCGGGCCGTTGCCGATGGCCGGCGTGGCGACCACCTTGAACGTGGGGATGTCGGTCACGGCCATCACGTTGTCGCAGACCGAGAAGAGCTTCCTGCCCTTGACGTCGATGGCCAGGCCGCTGGGGCCTTCGCACGGCAGGATGGATGTGCGCCGCGTGACGGCGTTCGAAGCGGCATCGATCTCGACCACTTCGCTCGAGCTCTCGATGTTGACATAGAGCTTGCCCGCGCCGTCCGCCTGGCAGAATTCTCCCGAGGCGCCGACCGGGATGGACTTCACCAGCACTTCGCCGGTCCTGCCGTCGATGACGGTGGCATCGCCGCCGCGGTGGTTGATGGTGAACACGTGCTTGGTTTTCGGCTCGTAGCAAACCGCGTCGGGGCCGGTGCCGGTCGAGGGCTCGCCGGATTTCGCCAGCGTCTTAAGATCGAAAATGGTCACGCTGTTTGAACCGCCGTTGGTGATGAACCCCTTGCCGAGGTCGTTGGCAATGGCGATGCCGTGAACGCCGTGCAGATCCGAAATGGTGCCCACCACTTTGCCGGCGTCGGGATCGACCACTTCCACCGAGTTGCCGTGGGACGCGTAGAGCCGCCGGTTGACGGTGTCGAGGGCGACGTAGTCCCATCCGCCCGCGCCGCCGATCTTGATCTTGGCAACCCCCTTGTAGCCTTCGGCGGCGAACGCCGCGGCAGCCATCAGGCCGAATATCAGTATCTTCGTCATTGTGTGACTCCTTATTAGAGGCTCTGCACTACCATTTCTCAGTTGCTTGCGCTATGTGGGGCAGGTTGTCAACCTGCGGCGGGTTGGTAACCCGCCTTCGGAAGCTCGCACATAGGCCGGCATTGGGCCGACTAACAATCGGCCGCAGGTTGACAACCTGCCCCACATAAGCAAAATCAATTCCGGCCTCCGATGTAGTACCGGACGGCCGGGGTTACCACCAGCGAGAGAACCATCGAGGCGGCGATTCCGCCGATTACGGCGATGGCCAGGGGTTTCAACATCTCCGAGCCGGCGCCCACACCGAACGCCAGCGGGAGCATGCCGGCCACGGTGGCCAGCGCCGTCATCATAATGGGACGCAACCGGCGCTCGCCGGCGCGCATCATGCTCTCTTCGGCCGGCACGCCCTCGCCGCGGAACTTCTGGTCGGCGTCCAGCAGCAGGATGCCGTTCTTGGCCACGATGCCGATCACCATGATGAGCCCCATGAACGAAGAGAGATTGAAGGTGGTGTGCGTGGCCACCAGCGCCACGAAGACGCCGAAGCTCGAGAGCAGGGCCGAGGCCAGCACCGCCAGGGGCGCGGCGAAATTGCCGAACTCGAACAGCAGCACGATGAAGACGAGCACCACCGCCAGCACCAGGACGACGGCGAAATCCTGGAACGATTTCTGCTGCTCCTGGAACGTGCCGCCGTACTGCACGCGGATCTCGGGCGGCAGTTTCAGATCGGCGACGGTCTGCTGGACCTTCTCCATCCCGCTGCCCAGGTCGATGCCTTCGAAGCGCGCGGTCACCTGCACGTTGCGCTGCAAATTGTCGCGGCGGATTTCGTTCTGGCCGGGAATCTCCACCATCCTGGCGAGCGAGCCGATGGTCGCGGTTCTGCCGGCGCCGCTGACCAGCAGGGTATCCAGAATCGACTCCAGCGGCCGGGCCTGGTCCTGCGGGAAACGCACGCGAATGTTATAAGAGCGGTCGTTGACCACCACCGGCGCGCTGGCCGGCTCGCCCTGCAGGATGGCGCTGGCGTCCAGTTCCACTTCCTGCGGCGAGAAACCGGAGCGTGCGCTGGCCACCGGGTCCACGGTGAACACCCGCGCCGGCCCGCTGACGGTGTTCTCGATTCCGTTGAGCACGTCCACCACGTTGGGAATCTTCTTGACGGCGTCTCCGGTTACGGCGGCCCACTGGTTGAGTAGCGTGGGGTCCTGCGCGAACAGCTTGATCACCACCGGTTCCGGCGCGCTGGTCAGATCGCCGATCATGTCCTGCAACAACTGCATCATGTCGATGTCCAGGACGGGCTCAGCCGCCCTGATCCTGGCGCGCGCGTCGGCAATCACGTCTTCGGCGCCGCGCTTGCGGTCCCGTTTCAGCTTGACCGAGATGTCTCCCGTGTTGGCTTCCGTGACCGCGGCCAGGCCAAGTTGCAGGCCGGTGCGGCGCGAAGTGCTTTCCACTTCGGGCACCGCGCGCAGGATCTTCTCGACGTGGCTGATCACGCGGTTGGTCTCGGCCAGCGACGAGCCGGCCGGCATGATGTAATCGACGATGAAGCCGCCTTCATCCATGGCGGGCAGCAGGTCGGCGCCGGTGTGGAGGTAGCAGAAATACGTGCCGGCGATCAACAGGAGCGACGCCACCGCCAGTACCCACTTGTGTTCCAGCGTGACGCGCAGCACGCGCTCGTAAGCGCCCAGCAACCACGGCGGCACGGCATGGCGCTCGCGGCCCCGTTGGGAGGCGCGATGCCGGATGAAGTAGTGGCTGAGGGTGGGCGTCCAGGTGAGCGCCAGTGCCAGAGACGTGAGCAGCGCCATGCCCACGGTGACGGCCAGCGCGCGGAAGAACACGCCATCGACACCGGTAATGGAGATCAGCGGCAGGAACACCACGATGGGCGTGACGGTGCTTCCCACCAGTGGCACGCGGATCTCGCGAATCGCGGCGCGGATGGCTTCGGCGCGCGATTGCCCCGAGTCGCGGTGCATGACGATGTTCTCCACCACCACGATGGCATCGTCGATCACCAGCCCCACCGCCGCCGCCAGGCCGCCCAGGGTCATCAGGTTGAACGTCTGGCCCATGGCGCGCAGGGCGATAAAGGTCACCGCGATGGTGGCCGGAATCACCAGGCCCGCCACCAGCGAAGTCCCCCAATCGCGCAGGAACAGCACCATGATGAGCGACGCCAGCACCAGCCCCAGCAGGATGGCGTCGCGCACGCTGGCGATGGAATCGCCGACGATTTCCGATTGGTCGTAGAAGGGGCGCAGGTCCACGCCCTTGGGCAGTTCCTTCCTGATTTGCGCGATTTCGGCGTGAACGGCGTTGGCCACGGCCACCGTGTTGCTGGCAGGCTGCCGGTTGATGTAGAGCAGGACCGCGGGCCTGGCATTGGCGGTCACTACTGTGTACACGGGCATCACCGACGGGCCGACCGTGGCGATATCGGCGATGCGCACGGGCGCGCCGGCGGGCGTGGTCTTGACGACGATGTTGCCAATCTCCTCCGCCGTGCGCGTCTGGCCGCTCACCAAGCTGAGGATCAACTGGTGGTTGGCTTCGATCAGGCCGGGCGAATCGATCATGTTGCTGCGGCCGATGGCGTCCAGAATGTTGGGAATGGCGATGCCCGTCTGCACCAGTTTGGCCGGGTCGGGCTGCACCTGAAACTCGGGAACCTGGCCGCCCTGCACCACCACCGACGACACGCCGGTCTGGCGGTTGAGCCGCGGCTTGAGGTCGTAGTTCGCCAGTTCCCAGAGCGCGCTCTGCGCGACTTTGTCCGAGGTCAGGCTGTAGCCCATGATCGGAAACGCGGCGAATGTCAGGCGGTTGGCGGTAATTCTGGCGGTGGAGGGCAGCGAGGTCTGCACCCGCGCCAGCGCCGCGTTGACCAGCTCGAGCGTGCGGTACATGTCCACGTCCCAGGCGAAAAACAGGTCGATTTCGGCCGTGCCGCGGCTGGTGATGGACCAGATGTGGTCCAGCCCGGGCACCGTGTTCACGGCCTCTTCGAGAGGCTTCGTCACGGTGACCAGCATCTGGTCGATAGGAAACACGCCGTTGTCCACGCCCACCACGATGCGTGGGAAATCGGTATCGGGGAAGACGGCCACGGGGATGGTAAACTCCAGGTAGATGCCCACCGCGACCAGCGTGAGGATGACGAACACGATCGGTTTGCCGTGCCGCGCGGTCCAGTGGGGCGTGCCGCCGGTGGCCGCGGGTTGCGGAGTCGGGAGGTCGCTCATGGCTTCTTGGTGGCCTCGCCATTCTTCCGATCGCCGGCGCCCGGCGCAGCCTCGTCCGGCTGGTCTTCGTCCGGCTCGGGCGCAGTGGCCTCGACGATTTTGACCTTGCCCTTGTCGTCCACGCCCATGCCGCCCACCACCACCACGTCCTCGCGCGGCATCACTCCGGTCAGCACCTGCACCTTGTCGCCCTGGCGCACGCCCAGTTGAACCGGCCGCTTGTGGGCCACCATATCCGAGGAAACCACCAGCACGGCGGTGCCGCCCTCTTCGCCGGGCAGGATGGCGGCCACCGGAACCAGCATGGCGTTCCTGATGGTATCGGTGACGATGGCAACGTGCACCGCGGCTCCCGGTTTGAGGCGCTCGCCCGGATTGGGCACGGTGACCCACACCTGCAGGGTGGCGCTGTTGGGATCGGTGGCGGGGCTCACCACCGTCACCTGGCCCTGCACTTCCTGTCCGCTGTCGGCGAGCGTGACGGTGGCGGGTTGGCCGACCCTGATGGTGGCGGCGGCCGCCTGCGGCACGTTGACGCGCGCAACGACGCGCGAAATATCGATGATGACGAACAGTGGCGTGCCGGCGGCGGCGATATCGCCGGGATACAGCGGCCGGTCGGCCACCACGCCGGTTCCGAGGCTGTGAATTTCAGAGTAAGTGACCTGCGCCTGCGCGGAATTGAATTGCGCGCGGGCCGATTCCACCTGGGCTTTGAGAGCGTCGATCTGCGCCTGCTTGCCCGCGGCCTGAAGGGTTCGCAGGTGCTCCCTGGCGGTGTCGAGTTGAGCCTTCGCCTGGGCGAGCGCGACCGCGGCCTCGTCCACCGGTTTGCGCGCCAGCGCGCCTTCCTTGAGCAGCGCCTGGCGGCTCTCGAGCAGCCGTTTGGCAGCGTCGTACTGTTCCTGGTCGCTCGCCACGTCGGTTTCGGCCTTGACGATGGATTCCGGAATGGCGGCCTGTTCGGTATTCGCCAAGTTGGCCTGCGCCTGGTCGATCTGGCTCTTGCTAGCGGCGGCGGTGGCCACCAGGCCGCGGTTCTCCAGCACCGCGAGCAGTTGTCCTTCATTCACGTGGTCGCCGCGATTTGCCAGGAACTTCTCGACCGGCGCGGTGATGTTGGGCATCACGTTCCACTGCTTTTCGGGATACAGTGCGCCGTCGGCGGTGACCGTGCGGTGGATGGTGTCCTGGGTCACGGCCGCCACCTGGACCGGCGCCGGCGCCTCGGTTTCCGGCGCCTCCTTCTTGGAGCAGCCGGAGCTGACGAGAAGGCACGCGGCGATTGCCAGCCATGTGGGGCAGGATGGCAACCTGCCCCACAAAACCCTCGCCGGATGGCGGGAAACTGGCAAGTAGTAAGACAACGGCATCGGAATCTGCTGTTTCAACATCGGCTAAAACGCCCCCGTGAGTGTTTGAAGGTTCGCCAGGGCCAGGCGATAGCGCGCCAGCCCGTCGTCCACCGCGCCGCGCGCCTCCACCAGCGCGACCTGCGCATCCACCACTTCCTGGGCGATGGACTCGCCGGCGGAGTATCGCATCCGGGTCAGGCGGAGATTCTCCGCGGAGAGAGACAGCGAGTCGCGCAGGGACGCGATTTGCGATGCGGCCGCCTGGGCTTCCACGTAGAATGACTCCATCTCCGAGAGCAGCGTCCGCTGCGCCAGGCTGAGGTCCTTCTTCGCCTGGTCGAGCTGCAGTTCCGCCTGCTTCACGCGGCTCTTGTTGGCGCCCCAGTTGAAGATGGGAATGTTCAGGCTGGCCTGAACGCTCGACCCGACGTTGTTCTGCCCGTCTGCATTGTGCAGCGCAAGCTGGTTGGCCTGCAGACCGAAATAGTAATCCACCGAAAGGGTGGGCAGATACCCGGCGCGCGCCGCGGCGATGGCGGAGTTCTGCTGCTGGACGGCGGCCTCGGCCGCGCGGATGTCCGGGCTGTTCCTGGCGGCCATGACGCGGATCTCGTCGAGCGGCGGCAGCTTGGCGGCGCGGTCCAGGTCGTCCTCCACGGTAAATGCCTGGTTGTAGGTGGGGAACAGAATCACCGCGAATCCGATGCGGGCCTTATCCGCCGCGGCGCGCGCGTCCACCAGGTCGCGCTCGCGCTGGCGCACCTGCATCCGCGCCTTGACCACGTCCACCATGGCTGCTTCGCCGCCGCGCTCCTGCTTCTCGCCGAGGTCCTGGAAGTCCCGGGCCTCCTTCAGGCTCCGTTCGGCGTTGCCGGCCTTGCGCCCGGCCACCACCATGGCGTAGTAATCCTGCGTCACGGTGGCCACCAGGCCGCGCGCGGCAAGGTCGCTTTTGGCCTTCGCCAGGGCCTCGGCTGCGATGGCCTTGCGATACTCCGCGCGCTTCTCGGGATTGAGGATATCGCCGTGTACGTTGGCGGTCTCGACGTAGACGTGCGGGCCGTCGTTGGGGACGAATACGCCGCTGGGCGTACCGTTGGGCTGGGTGTAGATGAACTGGCTCACCCCGTTCACGGTTGGCAGCAGCGCGGCCTTGGCCTGCACGGCATCCTCGTGCGCCAGAAGGGCGGCGGCGCTGGCTGTGTACACGGTCTGACTGTACTGGCGCGCGCGGGCCAGCGCGTCATCCAGGGTCAACTTCAGGGGCACGTCCGGAGTCTGGCCGAATGCGCCCTGGCAAAGAAGGGCCAGCCCCAGCGCGATGACCGTGAGATTCGGCGCCCGCGCCAGGCAGCTCGCTAACGCTCGCGGCCCGGTTCGGAGCCACGACGGGGCGCCCCGCGGGCCGGGAGTGGTGCCGCGCCATGGCACAGAGCCTCCCGGCCGAAAAGCTGGTCCGATGGTCGGCAACGTGTAAGGCATGAGAACATCCAGTATATCTTCGGTGACCTGAAGATTGGATGAAACGGCTCCCCGGCGCCGTTCGACCCTCCGATACGACAGATCACCCGCCCGTACCGGCTATTCGGGTCCGCTTCGCTTGAAACCGGACAAATACTGTCCGAAACTAGAGGAAATGGGCGTCAACATCGGTCTGGACATCGGGGCCATCAGTCTGAAGCTGGCTGCGCTCGGGCGTCCGTCGGACCGGCCGATCATGGAAGAGCTGTGCGCCACGCACCCGCAGTTCCGCATGCGGGAACTGAGCGGCCGCCCGCTGGTCCTCTCCGAATACCGCCGCATCTCGGGCAGCCCCATCCAATCCACCTACGACCTGTTGCAGGAGCTCTACGAGATCATCCCGGAGGTCCGCGTGGAGGGGATGCGCGTCACCGGCTCCGGCAGCCGCGCCATCGCCAAGGTGCTGGGGCTGTACTTCGAGAACGAGTTCAAGGCCATCGCGCGCATGATGGGAACCTTCTACCCGGCGGCGCGCACGGTGTTCGAGATCGGCGGCGAGAGTTCCAAGTACATCCGGCTGGAAGGCTCCAACATCGTGGATTACGACCGCTCGGGCGAGTGCGCCGCGGGCACCGGTTCGTTCCTCGACCAGCAGGCGCTGCGCATGCGTTTCGCGGTGGAGGAAGTGGGCGCGGTGGTTTCGCAGGCGACCTGCGCGGCGCGCATTGCGGGACGCTGCTCGGTGTTCGCCAAGAGCGATATGATCCACGCGCAGCAGAAGGGCTATTCGCCGGCCGAGATCCTGCGCGGCCTGTGCGACGCCGTGGCGCGCAATTTCAAGAGCTCCATCGTCAAGGGCCGCCCGGTGGAAGCTCCGGTGGCGCTGATCGGCGCGGTGGCGCAGAACGCCGGCGTGACCGGGGCGTTGCGCGAAGCCTTCGGGCTGAGCCCCGAGAGCCTGTTCGTCCCCGAGGAGTTCGCCTGGTGCGGCGCCATCGGCACCGCCATTCTGGAGGCCGAGGAGCCGCGCAAACGGTCCATCCTGGAGATCCACCGTCTGTGCCAGCACGAGAGCGGCGAGAAGCCACAGGACACGCAGCCGCTTTCCTCCGGAAACGTGGTGCAACTGCGCGACCGCGTGGGCGTGTACGTTGCGCCGCCGGGTGGCGAGCCGATTCCCGCGTACCTGGGCCTGGACATCGGGTCGGTTTCCACCAACGTGGTGGCCATCGACGAAGCCGGCACGGTGATCCACGACGTCTATCTGCGGACCGCCGGGCGGCCCATCGAGGCGGTGCAGGAGGGCCTTTCGGAAGTGGAGCGGCGCTGGGGCGGCCGGCTGCAGATCCGCGGCGTCGGCACCACCGGATCGGGGCGGGAATTGATCGCCGAGGTGGTGGGCGCGGACGTGGTGAACGACGAGATCACGGCCCACAAGACCGGCGCCATCCACATCAGCAACACCCTGGGCGGCGAGCCCGTGGACACCATCTTCGAAATCGGCGGGCAGGACTCGAAGTTCATCTCCATCGAGAACCAGGTGGTGGTGGACTTCGCCATGAACGAAGCCTGCGCGGCGGGCACCGGCTCGTTCCTCGAGGAACAGGCGGAGAAGCTGGGCATCAGCATCAAGGGCGAGTTCGCCAACCTGGCGCTGGCCTCGACGGCTCCCACGCGACTGGGCGAGCGCTGCACGGTGTTCATGGAGCGCGACGTCACCGGCTGGATGCACAAGGGCGAAACCGTGCCGGACCTGGTGGCCGGCCTGGCGTATTCCATTGCCCTGAATTACCTCAACCGCGTGGTGCGCGGGCGCAAGATCGGCGAGGTGATCTATTTCCAGGGCGGCACGGCTTACAACGACGCGGTCACCGCGGCCTTCGCCAGCCTGCTGGGCAAGAAGATCACCGTGCCGCCGTACAACGGCGTGATGGGCGCCATCGGCATGGCGCTGATCGCCCGCCAGTGGCACCAGGCCACCCGGGGCGAGTCGCGGTTCCGCGGCTACGACTTGCAGAAGCTGGAGCTGCGGTCGCGCGATTTCGTGTGCAAGGCCTGTTCGAACCTCTGCGACATGAAGGAATTCGTGGTCGAGGGCCAGAAGAGTTATTGGGGCGATAAGTGCTCCGACAAGTTCCGCAAGCCTTCCGCCACCGGGCGCAAGCCGGTGATCGACGACCTCTTCGATTTCCGCGACAAGCTGGTGGAGGCCTTGCCGCAAGCTTCCGGAAGCCGCCTGAGAGTGGGGTTGCCGCGAGCCATGTCGATGCTCGACCGCATGCCCTTCTGGAAGCGCTATTTTGCCGAGCTGGGCATCGAGGCCGTGGTCTCGCCGGCGACCGACCCGCGCATCTCGGCCGTGGGCATCGACATGGCCGTGGCGCAGCCGTGCTACCCCGTGCAGGTGGCGCACGGCCACGTCCAGGCGCTGTTCGACACGGGCGTGGATTACGTTCTGGCGCCGGTGATGGCCGATGCGGAATCCGCCCCCGCGCCCGAAGGCGAATCCCGCCCGGCGCACTACTGCCCCTGGAACCAGACGCTGCCGTGGGTGCTGCGCGCCGCGCCCTCGCTCGATGACCACCGCCACAAACTGCTCATCCCCACGCTGCATTTCCAACTCGGTCCGCAGCAGGTGAAGAACGCCCTGGCCGAGACCATGAGCAAGCTCGGCGTGTCCCGCCGCGCCAGCGACCGCGCCGCCGAGGCCGCTTACGCCGAGCAGCGCGACTTCCAGGAGAAGTTGCTGGCCGCCGGCCGCGCGGCGCTCGACGTGCTGGAGCGCAGCGGCGAACCCGGCCTGGTGCTGGCCGGCCGCGGGTACAACTTATACGACCGCGGCGTCAACTGCGACATCCCGCGCAAGCTGCGCCACCGTTACGGCGCCAACGTGATCCCGCTGGACTTCCTGGTGACCGGGCGCGAAAGCGTGGCCGATCCGCACGACAACATGTTCTGGATCTCCGGCCGCAAGATTCTGGAAGCCGCCCGCGTGGTGGCGCAACACGCCAACTTACACTTGGTCTACATAACGAACTTCAAGTGCGGACCGGACTCTTACATCAAGCACTTCGCCCGCGGAGCCG
>Ga0209039_10004486_pt1 | contig 10180 bp, 9 predicted proteins | sample BogFormECP12_OM1_FD_188238 | JGI IMG/M metagenome (GOLD analysis project Ga0209039, IMG submission 188238) | Bog forest soil microbial communities from Calvert Island, British Columbia, Canada - ECP12_OM1 (SPAdes) (version 2) | ecosystem: Environmental > Aquatic > Freshwater > Wetlands > Bog ... | reverse complement strand
CCGGCGGAATGTTGAAAAGGACCCAATGATCCCACGTACCCCGTGGTGCATCCGGATCATCCATGATCAGAGCAATACTTTTCGCCTCGGCAGGCACGCGGCTCCAGGAGAGTGGAGGAGAAATGTCTTTACCGTCACATGTGTACAGCTTCGGTATCATTGCTTCGTCTTGAAAGGCTGTACTCTTCACTTCAATATTCATGGCTTTTCCTCCCCTGGTTTCTGAGCATATCGGGCTTGGGCCACTGTAAAGGCCCAAAAATATGAGTGTGCCAAGTAAGTAAGAGATCGTGCGAGTCATCTCAATTTCCCCCTCTATCATTGTTGAATTCGGCACTTCTTCAGATTCTTTCATACCGCTACCTAAAGATCAACATCGGTCTTCTCACGCTCTTCTGTAGCGGGCTAGAAGAGGCATCCTGTCTGTTACCGGTAATGAGGGGAAGGACATTCCTCGTTCATCCTCTGACGGCACCGGCAGTAAGGCCGGAAATAATGCGCTTCTGAAAGAACACCGCCAACAGAATCAGGGGCATGGTGGTCACAATGGAAGCCGCGGCTATTTCGCCCCAAGGCATGGTGTACTCGCCTGGAAATAGAGCGATTCCAACCGGAAGCGTCTGAAAATCACTGCGCGTCATGATCAGAAGAGCGAAGAAGAATTCATTCCAACAATAGATAAAGGTGAGTATTCCAGCGGTGAAGACTCCTGGCACAGCCAGAGGGACAATTATTTTGCACAGAATCTGGAACAGGCTTGCCCCGTCTATTTTGGCTGCTTCTTCCAATTCCCCCGGAAGCTCTCCGAAGAAATTTGAGAGTATCCACACGGTGATCGGTAATGTTAGAGCCAAATAAGGAAGAATAAGCCCCTGATAGGTGTTGAGCCAATCGAGGGCTCGCAGAATTCGCCAGACGGGGCCTGCGATTGAGATTTGAGGAAACATGCCTGCAGCAAGGATTAGCAGAAGGATTGTCCTTTTGAACTTTATCGGGAGGCGAGCAAGCGGATAAGCCGCAAGCGTCCCGACGGCCACACAAACGGCAGTTGTGATCCCTGCAACGAGCACGCTGTTTTTGAGAAAACGGAGCAAGCCATATTTGAAGACTGCTGCGGAAATGGCTTCCAAAGAAATGTGGCGGGGAAATATGGCTGGGGGAACAGCCGTAATTTCAAGATGAGATTTTAGCGCTAGCAGAGCAAACCAAGCGAAAGGTGCCACTGAAAAAAGCACGATGCATGCTATGGTTGCCCCTAGAATCAGCCGATGGCCCTTCCGTCCGGTCAAAGGAGAGTCTCCTTCTTCTTTAAGAGAGTAGTCCCCACCAGGTTCAAATAGAAAATGGAGACCGATAACACCAGGATGAAAACCATCACAGAAACAGCCGAGCCAATCCCAACCATCCCTTCATCGAACAGTTTCTTATATCCGTAGAACTGCAAGACATTGGTGGCATCGGCGGGACCACCCTGAGTCATCACAAATACCAGATCAAAAACCCTGAAAGCGTCCATAGTCCTAAAAATTAGGGCCAAAAGAATCGACGGCTTCAACAGCGGGAGCGTAATGAATAGAAATCGCTGGAAGGCATTTGCTCCATCCACTCTGGCAGCTTCATAGAGTTCGTCCGGAATGGTCTGCAATCCTGCAAGAATGATGAGGCCCGCGAAGGAGGACGTTTTCCAAACATCGGCGAGCATGATCGCGATCAGAGCCGAAAAAGGATCGGCAAGCCATGCCTTGTAATGAGCAATGTCGGGGCCGAAGCAAACGTAATTGACTATTCCGTACTGATCGTTGAACGCGAACCTCCACAATTGCGACGCCACCACAGTTGGAAGCGCCCAGGGAATAAGAATTGCCGCCCTTACCATGCCTCTTCCCCTGAAACTCTCATTTATGGCAACCGCCATGAGTAATCCTACGCAAACCTCAAGAACCGTCGAAAAGCACACGAAAATAATAGTGACTTCCAAGGAATTGAGTGCAGCAGGATCCTCCAGCAACTTTTCATAATTGGCGAGACCCACAAAGTTCTCGCCTAAGCGGGGTAGGCCCAACACTATTTGATAAAGACTCAAGAAAAAAGAATACGCGATGGGAATGAAGCTAAAAATGAGGAGAACGATGAGGAGCGGCAAGAAAAACAAATACCCGATGACTCTATCGGCACCGTAGTATGGAGTTCTCACGGCTTTCCCTCACTCATGAGCTTGAGGAGCCGGTCAATCTCTCTATCCGCTTCCGCAGCCAGGGCCTCTAGGCTGGAGTCGGGATAAACGATGGCGGCTTGGTAGAACCTTTGCTGAATGCTTGAATAGAGTGGATACAAAGGAATCGCCGGGCGAGGGCGGGCCTTTTCGAAGGCTTCCCTCAGTTGGGCGAAATGGGGATTTCCGCTCAGGACTTCAGGGTCATTGTAGACAGATCTCCTTGATGGTCTTTGCGAAGTCTCCAGGGCGAATGTTTTCTGAACACTGGGAGATGTCATGTATCGAATAAACTGCCAGGCAAGAGTCTTCTTTCTGGAAAACGTGGAGAGTGCGAATTGCCACCCGCCGAGGGTGGATGCGCTATCGCCTGCGGTAAAGTGTGGAATAACAGCTATATCTACTTTGCCCGCTATGGAAGATTCCCTAGGATTGTTTGCGATTTCCCATGCATAAGGCCAGTCACGTAGAAAAACAGCGTGACCCTGTATAAAAACATGCAGCGATTCCGGCTCTTCATACGTCAGCACTCCTCTGGACGCTACTTTGCCGATAATTTTGTCCCTCACATATCTTACGGCGTGGAGATTTGCCGGAAAACCTATCGTGGATTTCCGCTCAACGTCATCGAATAACTTACCCCGATTGCCCAGCAAGAACTCCTGCATATTGCACACGAGTCCTTCATATTGCTTGAACTGACCGCAATAGCCCCTCAAGGCGGGATTGTGCGACTGCTCTCGACTCACTATGTACTCAGCCTCTTCAACCAGTTGATCCCAAGTCGCCGGCGGACCGAAGCCATATTTGTCCAATAGATCCTTGCGGTAAAAGAGAAGCCCGCCGGAAGTTTCGAATGGGACGCCGTAGATTTTGCCTTCAATAGTGCAAGCGGAAATAGCCGCGGGGAAAAAATCCGCCTGGTCCTGAGGTGGAAAAAATAGATACAGAGACTCAATCCAGTTGGCAGACACGAACTCCGAAGGCCAAATGACATCCATCATGAAAACGTCAAGATCCGGATCCGCATTTTTCAACTTCTGTGAAACCAGTGCGTGGGCTGCCGTAGATGAATTCGGGCCTATCTCGACGCGAACCTTGACACCTGTCTGTCTTTCGAAGTCGCTAAGGATGCGGTCCCATACCTCGGGGTGATCGGGCTTCCACATCACAAAATTAATTTCGTCAGCGATCGAGGAATTCGCCGCGAGCAGCAACAACAACGTTAGCAGAGATCTCTTTAATTTTGAGGTCAGTCTTGGCAAGCGAGTAATCATCACGAGATCCTGTTGCCTTGCCAAAAAACATTCACCAGTGAGAGATTAATAGATAAACGGACCGTCTGGCCTACTCTTACATCCTGCGACTGGGACAGGCGGACTACCAGTTGCTCTCCGGGTGCCAATTCCATATAAACAAATTTCTCCGATCCATTGTCTTCTATAAATTTCACTCTGGCCGTTAATTTGCCCTCAGTATCTATCGATGCGTGTTCCGGCCTTATTCCGGCGATGGCTTGGCCTTCAACGCCGCACTCAGGAAGAGGGAAGCTCAAGCTCTGGGAGGTGAACAAAACCATCCTGTCTGACAAGCGAACCAGCCTTCCGGCGATAAAGTTCATAGCGGGAGTGCCTACGAACTCCGCGACCATTAAATTGGCGGGGTGTCTGTAGATCTCTCCAGGTGGGCCTATCTGTTGCACGATTCCCGCGTCCAGCACTACGATAGTGTCTGCCATTGTCATGGCTTCTACCTGATCGTGCGTTACGTACACCGTGGTTGCTCTGAGCCTTCGGTGAAGTTGTGAGATTTCGATCCGCATGTTCGCCCTTAGTTTAGCGTCGAGATTCGAAAGCGGTTCGTCAAAGAGAAAAATTGTAGGCTGCCTTATAATGGCTCGACCCATTGCCACCCTCTGCCGTTCCCCCCCTGAAAGCTGGGCGGGCTTCCTCTCAAGGAGTTGATCCAATTGAAGCAACGATGCCACTTCATGCACCCGTGCAACGATTTCCCCCTTGGGCGACCTCCTCACCCGTAAAGGGAAAGCGATATTCTCGAACACCGTCATGTGCGGATAGATTGCATAATTCTGGAAGACCATAGCAACATCTCGTCTTCCGGGGGGCAAATCAGTTACATTAGTGCCGTCAATGAAAATTTTGCCTACCGAAGGACTTTCCAGACCCGCAATGATTCGCAACAACGTGGACTTTCCACATCCTGACGGGCCTAGGAGGACACACAACTCACCTTCAGCGACTTCCAGGGACACGTTGGATAGAGCATTGTTCTTCCCGAAACATTTGGTGATGCCTTCAATGACCAAGCGCTTGGAGCCGGGGAAAATCTCTCTTGCGCCCTCGTCAGACGTCTTGAATTGTGTGGAGAGGTGTCGTGGTTTGAGTTTCATCTTACTATATCAAGGTGTATCAATTTACCCCGTCACTTAGACAAACTGACATGGGCGTTTTTCGGATTACAAATTATTGGCCCAGGACAGGACGGACATCTCATACGGCCGCGGATGGTCCCAAAACTTAGCCAAGTAGCCTTTAGCGTCTACAAAGAGCGCAGCCTGTCCTTCAGAGGCAAAACCGTCGTCACGTTAATGAAGAAACTCTTTCATTCAGTTTTGAAGTGTACCTTCCGGTAAGCTTACAGTCAACCATGATTCTCGCCGGTGGTACGGAGCCGAAACGAAGGCTGACGGCCCACGGACACCCCATCTTTTCTGGATAAATGGTCCGGAGATCATACTGCTACTTCTCTGCAACCATTGCAGACATTCACCTCAGTCTGTGCTCTATGCCTCTGACACTCTGGATGAATTGCTCCGTCTCAGAAGTTCTTCACACTTGCACCCCCAGCTTCCCCAGACGACGACACAGACGATTTCCGAAGGTGCGAATTAGTGTGTAAGTGGGGCGACAGATCCCGCTCAAATCGCACATGGCTCGTTCTCGGTTGCTATCGCGCTTCACGAACGGATTATGCGGACAGGGCAAGTGTCGCCACCGGAAATGTTCGTCCGCCCATTTCCGGTGAGAGAGGGTATTCCGCTGCGTCAAGCCATCAAACATGTTGTCGGCTATTGCCAGAATTCGCTTGACCCGACTCTACGTTGAGATTAAGTTCGCCATGAATCTCGTGCAAGGAGTTTGAACCTGGTAATTTTCACTCTAAGGTCAAAATCAACCTGGTTCATTTCCACCAGGGAAAGGTCGAATAAAGATGGAACACCAAACAAATGAGGGTCATGTTGTTCCCAGCACCCGTCATCTACAAGCAGCGCTCACGCGGAAACGGCACAAATTCATTGAAGATTACTGCAAGAAACGTAACTGGGACCCCAAGCAGCTGAGCTTCGAGCAATCTCTGGAAATTCGCAAAGAGGATGGATGGAAAAACTCAATGTAGAAGGGTTGACCATAGGAATCTGTTGCCCGAAACGATCTCTGCAACAGTAGCAGAAGAGCGAGGCGATTATGCCCACGAAGGCGACTCTCGTGAGCCTGGACCTCCTGAAAAGGGGCCGCGAGAGATCACGCCTCCGGTTAATTCCGGCGGGGTTGTCGGAGATACCAACCCACCTCTACCTTATGCCCCTGGGCTTAAATCCGGCTTCCCCAGACGCGATTTGAGACGATTTCCGAGCGAGCGAATGTCCAAGTAAGGGAGAAGAAAGACCCCTCTCAAATCTCCCCTGGCTCGTTCCAAGTTATAACCGCGCTTCGGGGGCGGAGCAGAGGAATCGTACGTTTACCGGAAATGGGCGGACGGACATTCCCGGTAAGCACACCCTCTATTTCTTCTTCGGTCATCCTCGTGTCAAAATCACTCGTCACCAAATTTCTTAATCTGGTTTCGCAGGGGCTTCTTATAGATCGTTGCCCGTGCAAGGTTTCATCCGACACAAAAGTTTATAATCTAAGGTTTCTAAACTTAGTTATCTAACTTCTAAATAGTTAATATACTATCTCGGACATTCACCAACTGGTAATCAGTGAAGATATTAATCAGAAGACGGTTTCAGATGATGCTTTGATAAAATAAAAAATGGCTCACCTGAAATAAAATATATCTTTTATGTTGGCATAGGGGAACTTTAGTATTCTCATAGTGTCATAGTCTCATAGAGAATAACAATAGAATCGCCTATTGAACCTGCTCAGCAATACAGGCAACTAACCGATCTTCCAATGTGTTGAGGCACCGATGAACCGCACGAAACAGAAGGTGTCTGATTTGTCTGGAAAGCCAGTCGGACATGTAACCGAACACATATCAGCACTCAACTGGCTGATATAAGGCCCGAAACTGCGTCAGTACTTCAGTGCGCCTCAAACCGAACCGGAACTATCAGGCCGGTTTCTGCTGAGCTAATTCAATAGGCGACAATAGAATTAAAAGGAGTCATTTTGACCGACAAAAGAAAGGAACAATTTACAAAACGCATTGTATTTTGCTTGAGTCCCGAACTCGATGAGTCGCTCCGGGAAAGGGCTTGGCTGGAACACAAGCCGCTATCACAAATCATCCGAGAATTTTGTGAACGTGGTCTTCTTAAAATGAAATCTGCGTAAACTACCCGGTCCAATCACAGCATCACTAACCGTTTAACGAATTTGCAGGAGGCACAATTGATCCGGGGTGTCGCAGTGCGCCCGAATGAGAACAACAGCAAGGACGCAAAATGAATGAAGTGAAACGAGCAGACCTGAAGAACGAGAAAATTCGGTGCTGGAAGGAAGCCGAGAAAGGAGGTGATAGACATGAGATGCTCTGAATACGGTTCCAGGATGGAGAAAATCGGGAATGTCCCTATTAGAAACGGATGACGATTCAGCTACCGAACTCTTCTGATTTGTCCGGTCTGCTGTGTCAGCCAATAGACAACCATTCAAACCTTGGAGCAAAGCCTATTGTGGTCCAATCCTTTGCCGTAACGATAGGATTGGACCTTCCATACATAAGCTGCATTTCGCGCAGCCAAATCTTACATTTTTGGAGGATAGTCATGAAGACGAACGTTTTTGGTATCGAATCGGTATTCTCCCACGCTGAAGACCTGCTAGCAGCAGGAATCCCGCTCGATGTGGTGGACATCTCAACAAACGAGCAGCCAGAGCCCCGAACGAAGAAAGAGGACATCCGCCTACTCCTTGAGGCTTGCCGTGACTCGGATTTGGTCATGGTCCTCGGTGGAGAGAATGGCATCCTCGCTCTGGAAATTGCACCCGACAATGGTGGCCTTGAATCTCTCAGCTTGCTGATGAACAAAGTGGACCTATCAGCCCGCACCCCGATCGTTAGTCCCGGGAACGGGCTCACGTACATGCTGTATCGATTCCAAGGAACCTCACGAAACGGCAGAGTGGAACTTCGAGCTGGGTTGGATATCGTTGCCAATGGCCAGTACATAGTGGTCCCGCCCCGCAAGGGAAAAGTTCTGAGCGAAGGTTGGTGGAAGAATTTTCCCATGGACGAGGACGATGTAGCCGTTGTCCCGGCTCAATTGGCGGCCCTGCTGTAACTAACATGGACCGGCAGCCACGTGCCTTGGCGCTCTGCGTCGCTGGTCGCGATGCGTGCCAATACCGCGTGGCAACCCAGGAATTCGCCAAAAAAGTTGGATGGTTCCATCAAGTTGAGGCAGTGAACATTGGTGACGTGAAAGAATCTTCATTACCGAGTGGTTGATTCAATGGATGCAGGTTCGTTGATTAAGCAGTAATCCCAGCTGTGCAAATGCCTCGGCAAAGGAATATGAATCAGCTGTGACGTTACCCAACAAAGTCAGGGACCTATGTCTTGGGTCCCTGGCCGAATGCTAATAGCCGGGGGCGATCTGACAGCAACCCGGCACATCTATAGAAGTACAGAGAGGAAAAAATGCAGTTTAAATCAGTAAAGTCAGTCGTTGTATATGTTAACGACTTTCGCGCCACCAGAGGCTATAGCCCCATATCCACTGTCGAGTGGCGCCGACTATCGATGAAATTGAGCGATTGTGCTCTCATCCAGCTTGCCCGTCGGCTCGCTTCGCGTTTGGAGACTGAGAAGCCCTTTCTGGTCGGAGTTGACGAGCAAGATTTCGACCCGAAGGTTTTCGTGCTTGACGGAAACAAATTTTGCATCCTTTCCCTGACAAAGCAGATCGATGAGCAGACAGGCAAAAGGACGTACACATTGGGGCATACAGGTCAACCTCTTTCCGGTCATTTGATTGATGTTTCCCGACAGCTGACTGATGCGGACTTGGCGTACGCGCTTATTCTCATTGAGTCGAAATCTTTGAACATTGCTCACAAGGAACGTGGTCGCCGATCCACTGGAAAATGATTTTTCTGCTGATCGAAACCCAACGACGGAAAAGAAAAAGATCTGTCCAGGACAACCTGGACTATTTGTGAGCCATCAAGCCCTGCCCACCGAATCGGGGCGCGAAGTCAACGATCACATCGCAGATATTGATGAGGAAGATTTCGCGAAGATGCTTGATCCACTGAGTGAACACGCTCTGTGGGAGTTGAAATCTGGCAATAATGGAAAAGACTTCAGCCTTGCTCCCTCCTTTAAAACGGGGAGGATGGATACATTACCGGAGATACTATATCCGTTGAGTCAATGCATTCATCCGGAGGGAGAGGAGCCTAATGAGGAAGAAGTTCATAGGTTCATTCAGGTCATTGACGATGCTTACGAAATGTACGTCAGATCGACGGTGCAAAATTAGGAATCGATTGCCAGCGAGGGCAGAATATTTACTTTTTTGACGAGGAGGACTCAGGAGATGGGTTCACAACGAACTTTGCGCAGCGAAGGGACAAGAGAGCTAAGAGTTTTTCAGAGGGACATACAGGATTGCCTGACCTTCGGGATACCTACCGAGGGCATTCAGATTATCCTGTTTTGTGAGGAAACCCGTGAAGCGTCATATTTTATGACGAAACGAAGCACATTTTCTAAATATGCGCGAGAGGAAATGAAGAATTGGGTTGGCAAGAAACTCCTGCTTGGATTCACGTATCGGGACAGGCGGGGGCGAGAGTATGAGCTGATGTTGGTGGAAAGTCTGCCTCCATCTCTTACAGAGGGACAGATCGGGGACACATGGGATAAGGTCTGTGAGAGATGGAGGGACGAGGTAGAAAGCGAAGCAGAATGAGAAAAGGACTGAGGACATTGGTTCACACCGGAAATGAGCAGGGTGGCCATTTCCGGTAAGCACACCCTCTACGTCTTCTTCGGTTATCCTCCGTAAGAAATCTATCCTTAAAAATATTTTTTCTCCTTGTTTCCCAAGGCTTTTATGACTCTTTTTGCTTGTGCAAATTTGCATTCTAAACAAAACTGCATACAATATATTTTCTAAAAGTGTCTTCCATATGAGACATAAAAGTAGGAGGTAATCATCATGGCGATTCCTGAGTTCCATAGCACCGTATCAACAAGAGTTCCACAAGACATTAGATCACAATTAGAGATGCTTTCTCTGAAAGAAAGAAAATGTCTCAGCAAGATTCTCAGAGGCGTAATCGTTGCAGGTCTCAAGCAACAAACGGCTCCTGATGGCAAAGTCAAAAAATTGAAAGCGTAATTCCCAAAAACAAAACCCGGATTGCAGTCCGGGTTCTGAAAGAAAATAATGGAGAAAATAGATGATGGAGTTAAACTTTATTATATGTATGAAAGACACAAAAAGCAACTTTAATACATATCAAAAGCCTTACTGTTCTGCTCCCTACCTATTATTTCTCCATAATTCCCATCTTGGAGAAAATATATGAAACCTGGAAACGAAACGACCGTTGAAGAATGGGAAAAGCGGTTCAGTATTGATGTCAAAAGAAGACCGGGCTGGAGCGTACTCCCGATTGAAATGCTCTTTAGTCAAGCCTACCGGAGCCTCAGTGGCTCGGCTCAGTTGGCTCTTCAGTTCGCCCTGAGTCAAGTCTCGTGGGAGAA
>Ga0209039_10004485_pt1 | contig 10183 bp, 7 predicted proteins | sample BogFormECP12_OM1_FD_188238 | JGI IMG/M metagenome (GOLD analysis project Ga0209039, IMG submission 188238) | Bog forest soil microbial communities from Calvert Island, British Columbia, Canada - ECP12_OM1 (SPAdes) (version 2) | ecosystem: Environmental > Aquatic > Freshwater > Wetlands > Bog ... | reverse complement strand
AGAGCCTGGGCCACCTGCGCGAAGCCCTTGAGGCCATCGCCAACCAAGCGGAGGAGCTCGTCAAGGCGGTCAAGGCGGACGGAGCCCAGGAGGCGAGCCTTCAAACCCAGGAGTCGACGCTCGCCGGCCGGCTCGCCGCCCTGGCGAAGACCGCGGACGAGAACACCCGGGAGATCCAGAACGCCACCGGGACGCCCGGCAAGAGCCGGGACAAGCTCGCCTCGGCGCGCAAGCAGCAGCTCGAGCTGGCCCGCCAGACCGAGGCGAAGCAGAACGCCTGGACCGAGGCGGTCCAGTCCCGGGAAACGGCGAGCGCGACCCTGCACACTGCCGAGCTCTCCCAAGCGCAGGCCGAGGACGACCTTCGCGAGCGGGAGGTCGAGGTCAAGGACCTCGAGCTCCGCATCAAGGAAGCGGCCCCCGGGAAGAACGGCTCCGGCCCGGCGACCGGTGACCTTCAGAAGGAACTCTTCGCCCTCAAGACCAAAGAGAAGAATCTCAGCGCGGAATGCGACCGGCTCTCCCAGGAGGTCCTCGAGCTCAACCGACGGTACCTCGCGCTCGACGCGCGGCTCAAGGCCCGGGCCGAAGGCGGAGGCCGACCGAACGCCCTGGCGGCGGTCGACTATCTCCTCTCCCAGCGCAACCTCGGAAAGATCGCCGGGATCCGGGGCACGGTCGAAGAGCTCGCCGAGTTCGACCCGAAACTGAAGACCGCGCTTCAGGTAGCCGGCGGAAGCCGGTTCCAGGCCCTCGTGGTCGAGACCGACCAGGTGGCCGAAGAGTGCATCAAGCTCCTGCGCGAGGAGAAGCGCGGCCGGGCGACCTTCCTCCCGCTCAACAAGATGCTGCCCGGGCGACCGCACGGCAAGTCGCTCGTCGTGGCGAAAGTAGCGGGCGCCACCGGTTTCGCGATCGACCTCGTGAAGTTCGACGAATCGATGCGCTCGGCGTTCTGGTACGTCTTCGGGGAGACGGTCGTCATGGACGACCTCGCCCGGGCGCGGGCGCAGATGGGCGGCGTGCGCCTGGTCACACTGAACGGCGACCTCATCGAGGCGACCGGTGCGATCTCGGGAGGCTACGTTGACCCCACGAACCAAGGCCGCGGCAGCGACTCTGCCGTGGAGCTGAAGCGGCTCGGGGACGAGCTTCGCCAGAAGGGGGCCGCCGAGACCGCCGGACGCGCCGAGCTCGCGAAGGCGACCGAGCGCATCCGCGTGGTCGCTGAAGAACTCTCCACCCGGTCGATCCGCGACCAGGCACATCAATCCGCGCGCGAGGTATTCGACAAGGACCTCGAAGCGGCCCGCGAACGTCTTTCCGCTGCCCGGGCTCGCATCGACGCGGCGAGGGTCGACCAGAAGAAGGCCGAGACCTCATTCGCTTCCGCCGAGGCGGACGTCGACCGTCTCGCCCGGGAGATCGCCGCCCTCAAGGAGCAGACCCAGAAGGCGCAGGAACAGTACCTGAGCCAGCTGCCCGAGGCCGTATCGACGCACCTGCGCGCGCTCCAGGAGAACGCCCAGAAGACCTCCGAGGAACGCGTGAAGGTGAACGGCGAGCTCGAGTCGATCCGCGCCTCCCTCGCCGCCCTTACGGCCAATCTCGAAACCCGCCGGGCCGACCTGCAGAAAGCTCAGAAGGAGATCTCCGCGAAGAAGAAGGAGATCGCCCAGACCGAAAAGACCCTCAAGGAATCCCACGCGGCCCTCGAGGCTCTCAAGTCGGTCGAGTCGAAGCAGAGCGAGTCCGCCCGGGCCCAGTCGGAGAAGAAGAGGAAGCTCGACACCGAGCTGCTCACCCTGACCGCGAAGCTGGCCCAGGCCCAGGCGAACCTCGAGACGCGGCGCAGCATGCTCACGCAGGAGGAAACGCGCCTCGCCCTCGCCGAGCAGCGGGTGAAAGAGCTCGACGACGCGCTGAAGCAGTTCCCCGAGCCCGAGCCGGACGAAAAGCCGATCTCGGTCGAGGAGCTGAAGCGGAAGATTGCCTCCCTCGAACAACAGCTCCAGGGCATGGGGGACGTCAACCTCCGTGCCGTCGAGGAGTACGACCAGGAGAAGTCCCGGTCCGAGGAGTTCCAGTCGGAGGTCCAGCGCCTCACCAGCGAGAAGACCGAGCTCCTCGCCCTCGTCGGCGAGATCGAGAAGAAGAAGCGCGAGAAGATCACCGAGGTCGTCGCGCAGGTCGGTACCCACTTCAAGGAGATCTACGGCGAGCTCTCGGCCGGAGGAGAGGGCGAGATCGCCCTCGAGAACCCGGACGACCCCCTGGCCGGCGGTCTGCTCATCAAGGCCCGCCCCGTCGGGAAGACCGTCGGACGGCTCGAGCAGCTCTCGGGCGGCGAGAAATCGCTCGCGAGCCTCGCGTTCATCTTCTCGATGCAACGCTACGACCCGAGCCCGCTCTACGTGTTCGATGAGGTCGACATGTCGCTCGATGGCCTCAACGCGGAGTTCGTCGGCCGCATGCTCCGTCGCAACGCGGAGCGGGCCCAGTTCATCGTGATCTCGCTCCGCAAAGTGACCCTCAAGTTCGCGCACCACCTCCTCGGCGTCACGATGCGGGGCGACGGCTGCTCCCGCGTGGTCGGGATCGACCTCGACGACATGCATGATGTCGAGAGCCGCGAGAACGCACGGGCTCCGGAAGGGGCGGCGCCCCTCGAGGCCCGATGACGATCTCCGAGACCGAGGCCGTCGAGCTGCTGCCTCCGGGCGCGGTTCCTCGCGAGGCCGCTGAGAAGGTCCTGCGCTATCTCGTGTTCCACCGCTCCCTCATCGGCGAGGCCGAGGGGTCGACGCCGCTCCTCGAGCGGTACCTCGCGCTCGTCGAGAACCTGAAGGAGGGGGTCCACATCGTCATCGCCGACCCGTTCCAGAAGGCGATCGCGCTCCTCTTCGAGCTCGTGATGGAGGAGGAGTTCGATCCCTGGGAGATCGACCTCGTGAAGTTCACCGAGTCGTATCTCGAACGGGTCCGCGAGGACGGGGCCGTCAACTTCGCGATCGCGGGACGGCTCGTCTACATGGCGTGGAACATCCTCTACCTCCAATCCGAGGAGATCCTCAAAATGCGGGCCATGAACGACCCGGCCCTCGAGGGGGATGCCGGACTCACCGACCAGGCCGACAACGGCTACTTCCCGCTCCTCGAGACCACCGAAGCGGTCGACGTGACCAGCACGGTCCTCGGTTCGACCGACCCTCCGCCGCTCCTCGAGATGGTGCGCCATCCCGAGACCCGGCCGGTGTCGCTCCTCGAGCTCGTCCGGGCGTTCGGGGATGCCGAGGCGGACGCGCGACGGGCCCTGCGAATCGAGGAACTTCGCGACCGTCTCCGGGAAGAGCAGCGTGCTCCCCCCGAAGTTCTCGTTCACGGGGAGATCCCCGAGCGCGACCTCGAGGACACCTGGGCCGCCACGCTCCACCATCCCGTGGGGGAACCGTTCCCTCTCCTCGCACTGTGGAACCCGCTCTCCGGCCGGGACCGCCTGGTCGCTCTCTTCCTCGCCCTGCTGTTCCTCGCCCGAGAGAGCGCGGTGGAGCTCCGCCAGGAGGTCCTCGGCGCCTCGCCGGTGGTCGTCGTGCGAACGGCGGAGATGCGCAAGCCCCCCGTCGCGGTGGGAGGGTAGAGTAGGCCATGCCGTCCAAACTGGATGACCTCGTCTTTCAGGTCGAAGCGGTCCTGTTCGCCAGCGGAAAGCCCCTCGCCGTGAAGGAGGTCGCCGACGCCCTCGGTCTCGACGACTACCGCCCGGTCCAGCGCGCGGTCCGCACGCTCGAACAGACCTACGGGAACCGGCAGTCGGCGCTCGAGGTTCGCCGCGTCGGCGACCGATATGCCCTCCAGCTCCGGGAGAAGTACGTTCCCACCGTCCATTCCGTCACGCCCGTCGAGATGACGGCGCGCACGCTGCGCGCCCTGACGCTGATCGCCTACCACCAGCCGATCCTGCAGAGCCACCTTGTGCGCATGATCGGCGACGTAGCGTACGAGGAGGTGCAGCACCTTCGCGGCATCGGACTCGTCCACACCGAACCGAAGGGGTCCACCCTTGAGCTGACGACCACCCGCCGGTTCGCGGAGTACTTCGGGATCGCCTCGACGAAACCCGAAGAGATCCGACGCTTCTTGGAGCAGAAGCTCGGGGTCGTGCCCGCGGCTCCCCCTCCGGCGCCCCCTACCGTCTCCGAGGGGGAACCTTCGCCCCCGTCGCCTCCGGCCCCGGAGGTCCCGGTCGAGACCCCGCCCGACGGTGGGGCCCCCGACCCGGAACCGCCGACCGAGCCGCCGCTGGCGTCCTAGGCTAGAGCGCCCCGCACTGGGGGCAGCGAACGGGTTCCGAGGGCCGGATCGCCCCGCAGTACGGACACAGGAAGGTGGCCCCGGGGTATCTCTGGACGACAGCGGCGGAAGGGGGGAGGGGCGCCCCGCCCTGCGCGCCCCACGGGACTTGGGGAGGCGGGGCGCGTGACGACCGACCCGACCACACGACCAGCACCACGGCGACCGCGATTCCGACCCCGAAGATGACGAAGATCACCGGCCAGGGAACGTTTCCGGTGGACGAGGAGACGCTCGGGAGTCCGGGCGTCGGCCCCGTGTAATTGTAGGTCAGCAGGGTCTGGTTCTGCACGTCCGCGAGGAACGCCGGCGCGACCACCACGCCCCACCCGGTGATCGGGTCCCACCCGGGGGCCGCCGAAAAGACGTAGTTGCTTCCGGTGGTCACGTCGGAGAACGGGTTCGAGTTCGCCCCCGGGTGGGTCGCGAAGTAGCTTCCGAGCCGGTAGATCTCCGGGTCGATGAACCCGAGGGAGGTCCACGCTCGGGGGGAACCGTTGTTCTCGACGGCCACCACGTCGGCGATAAGTCCGGCCAGGACGGGGGCGGCGACGCTCGTCCCCTCGAGGACCTCAAAGAAGACCGCTCCCGTCGAGTTGGCGAAGGTCGTCGCGATCGTCAAGTTGGCTGGCATGGCCACGTCCGGGACCGCGCGGCCGAGAGTACCGGCACCCTGGTGAATCGTCGCGTTGACGATGGCGCTCTCCGCCGCCGAGCGGAACTCCCAGGCGGGTTCCGCGTAGGTCGTGCTCACCCCGCCCTCGCTCCCGGCGATCGTGCCCCCGCCGCCGGTATTGTCGTACCAGGCGGTGGCGTTCTCGATCACCCCCGCCTGGGGGTCGTAGGAGAGGTTGAGCGCCGTCCCGTTGTAGTAGGCGCTAGGCGTGCCGGACATGCCCAACGTCACTCCTCCTACGGACACCGAGCCGCCGAGGTCCGACGCGGCCGACGCGGGCCAGATCGGCCACTGTCCATCGGAACGACCGGTGAGTGAGTCCGGGGCGTTCCCTTGGTCGCCGCTCGCGCTCACGATGGTGACCCCGGTCGCGGCGGCCGTCAGGAGCTCGACGTCCCACGCCGTGCTGTCGAGGTCGGGGAGGCCGAAGGAGCAGCTGACGGCGGCCAGGTGGGCCGTCCCGTAGTCGTGCGCGAGCGCGAGCGCCAAGGTCTCCGCAAAGTAGTTCGCGGCGTCGCCCGTGGTCGCCGACCCCTCGAGAAGACTGGCTGCGAAGTAGAAGTTGTAGATCGACGCGCCCGGCGCAAGGCTGCCGGCCATCTCGAGGTCGAGGGAGTTCTCGGTTTCGTACGGTGTCGAGTCGTTCACGCCCCCGAACGATCCCGGGAGCGGCGGGGTGACCCCGTTGATCGGCACCGGAACGCCCGTCAGGTTGGGCATCGGCCAACCTGGCGCGAGGGTGCTGTTGAGGTAGGCGTTGATGACCGCCGGGTCCCATGGAGGCAAGTCGCCCGAGGTCTGGTTGTAAGCGCTCACCAACAGGGTCGCGACTGCGACCGACCGGGGATAGGTCGCGTTCGGCACGCTCCCGGTCCCCGGAAGCAGTTGGGTTGCCCCGAACGCCTGCGTGTAATCCGACCCGACGAACCACGTCTGGTGGGTCGTGTTGACGTAGGCGAACGTCGCACCGGCGAGGGGGATCGGCCGGGGCGCGGCCTCGTGCGCGAGAATCGAGGAGGTGAGGAGCTCGCCGGTCGCCACGTCGGAGAGGCCCCCGACCGCCGCCACCAGCCCCTCGAGCGACGGAGGGAGGGCCGCGGTGCCCACGGTCGTGTACAGGGGAAGCCCGTGAGCGTTGCCCAAGACGACCAGGCTCACCCCCAGCATCTTCTCGACCGACGCCGCCGGCAGAACCGCGGTGACCGCGGAGCGATCGGGAGTGGAGGTGACCGACCGTGCCCCAGCCTCTACGAGGAAACTTTCGACGACCGCGACGCTCGACGAGGGAGGCGCGAACTGCCGCACGAATTCGGGATAACTCACAAAGTGGCGGAACGCGGGGGACCTCGGGTCCTCGACCTGGACGAGAAACTCCCGCAATTGCGCGGCGTGAGGATTGCTCAACGTCAACGTCAGAGAAACCGGCGTGGACGAAGGCAACTCCCGCAGGGGTTCTCCCGTCGGCAGGGGAACGGCGTCGGTGAGGAGGGTCCCGGCGGGGGGCGTTGACGGGGGGCTAGGGGTGACGCCGGTCGCGGCCGTCGTGAGGGGGGCGAGTCCCACCACAAGGATCGCCATCAGCGGGACAAGGATCCCGACCGCGACGCGCATCGTCGGTTTCCAGACCGACACTCCTTAATGAGGTCGACTCGACCGCGGCTCCGGCAATCCTTTAGTCCGCCACGGGGTGTTCCGATGCGATGCCGCCGGGAGGGACCGACGGAGCGGCGCGATGCGTCTTCTGCGACATCGTAGCCCACCGCGTCAAGGCCCACATTATCTACGAGGACGACGCGACGCTCGCGTTCCTCGACAACTTCCCGTTCACGCGGGGGCACCTGCTCGTCGTCTCCAAGCGCCACGGGGCTCGCCTCACCGACCTCCCGTGGGAGGACCAGATGGCCCTCATCCGCACGCTGGACGAGTTGTGCCGGCGGGCCGAACGACTCTCGCCCGACTACAACCTGTCGCTGAACGCCGGCGCGAACGCCGGCCAGGTCGTCTTCCATGTCCACTTCCACATCATCCCACGGTACGGGGAGGCCAATCCGTTCCACGTTTCCCCCCGACCCGCGCTGGTCGAGAGCGACGCGAGGCAGCTCCTCGCCGAACTCTCCCCGGCCTGAGGGGCGATGACGAAGGCTCCCCGACGACCGGCCGTGGCGGGTCAGTTCTACGAGGGGGATGCGACCGCCCTCGCCCAGCAGATCGAACGCTGCTTTACGGACGCACGGGGGCCGGGCGAGCTCCCGACACGACAACGCTCGAGCGGCCGGAAGGTCCGTGCGATCGTCGTTCCGCATGCCGGGTACGTGTATTCCGGGCCGATCGCGGCGCATGCCTACCGTCTGGTGGCGGCCGACCGTCCCCCGGAGAGCGTGCTCATCCTGGGGGTCGACCACTACGGAATGAGCGCCGGCGCCGCGCTGTCCGAACGCCCCTGGCTCACCCCCCTCGGACCCACCCCGGTCGACGAAGAACTGGTGGCGGCCCTTCGCCATGGACCGGTCGACGTGGACGAGGAGGCTCACCGGAGGGAACACTCCATCGAAGTGCAGCTGCCGTTCCTCGAGTACGTGCTGCCCCATCCTCGGTTCGTCCCGCTCGAGGTGGGTTTCGGCCGCTACGACTTCCTGGAGGAGGTTGCCGAGGTGGTGCGGACCGCCGTCCACGACCGGGACGTTCTGCTGATCGCGTCCACCGACTTCTCGCACTACGTCCCCGCAGCGACCGCCGAGCGTCTCGACCGGATGGCGATCGACCGGATTCTCGCACGCGACCCGCGCGGCCTCTACGACACGGTGACGCGGAATGACATCTCGATGTGCGGGATCGCGCCCACCACGGTCCTTCTCGCCGCGCTCCGGGACTCGAACGTCCGGCCCCGCCTGCTCCGGTGGGGACACTCCGGCGAGGGCGAGAGGATGCGCGATGTCGTGGGATACGCGGCGATCGTCCTCGAGAGCGGCGACGAGCGCTCCCCCGTTAAATAGGGCGGGAGGCTCGGCGCGCCCGGCCGCCGATGATCCTGTCGGACGTCAAGATCCGGGAAGCTCTACGCGAGCGACGGATCGTCATCCGACCGTTCCGCCCCGATTGCCTCGGTACCAATTCCTACGACGTGCACCTGGGGCCGTATCTCGCGGTCTACGAGGACGCCGCGCTCGACGCTCGCGCGGACAATCGGGTCAAGGAGTTCCGGATCCCGCCGGAGGGCTTCGTCCTGATCCCGGGGCAGCTCTACCTCGGAGTGACGGAGGAGTACACCGAGACCCACGGGTACGTTCCGTTCCTCGAAGGGAAGTCGAGCGTCGGGCGCCTCGGGATCGACATCCATTCCACGGCCGGCAAAGGCGACGAGGGCTTCTGCAACTACTGGACGCTCGAGATGAGCGTGAAGCTACCCGTGCGCGTCTACGCCGGGATGCCGGTCGGCCAACTGATCTACTTTGAGATCTCGGGGCGCGTCCAACGCAGCTACTCGGAGAAGCGATCGGCCAAGTATCGCAAGGTCTCGAAGCACCCGACCGCGTCCCGAATGTTCCTCAACTTCCCGGCGGCCGGCCGTGGCCGACGACGTCGCTCCTGACCGCATGGCAGCTCGACGGGGCTCCCTGAGGGATCGGATCGCGCGATTGCGGTTTCCGCTCGAAGGACCTCGCGTCGACCTCGTTCCGCCGGGACCCGCCCAGGTCGCCGCCTTCGTCCGCCTCATGAACGAGCCCTCGGTGGCTCGCTGGACGCTCCACATCCCGTACCCGTACACGGAGCGGGATGCCCGCGAGTACGTCCGAAAAGCGACCTCCCAGCGCCGTCGGGGCGTTTCCTTGGGGCTCACGATCGTTCGGCGCGACGACGGGGAAGTCCTCGGCGGAGTGGGCCTGCACTGGCTCGAGGAGGAGGTCGCGCGCGGTGAGGTGGGCTACTGGCTCGGGCGGGAACACCGGGGAGAGGGGTACGCGACCGAAGCGGTCAACGTCCTTCTGGCCGTGGGGTTCACCCGCCTCGGGCTTCGTCGCATCGAGGCCCGGGTCTTCCCCCGGAACGCCGCGTCCCGTCAGGTGGCCCTCCGATGCGGCTTTCGCTACGAGGGACGGCTCCGCGACGAAGTGCCGAAGGACGGGCGCTGGCGGGCCACCCTTTTGTTCGCCCGGATCGCAACCGATCCCCCGGTGAGACGAAGGCGCGTCGCCGAGCGCCGTTCGAAGCCTCAGGGTTTCCGGCGGAGGTAGAACGCGGGCCGCCCGGGCCGCGCCCGCTCCCGACGTCCGAGCGGGTCGAGCTCCCCGGCCTCGCTCTCCCGAACCACTTGGACCGAGGGAAACCCGAGGCGCCGGACCCAGTACCCTTCCGCGCCCCGGAGGGCGGCCTCCTCGTCAACGCGCGGACCCGTCGTCGGCGGTTCTCCGCGGATGAGCGGCGCGACCTTGGCCACGTACTTCCCCACCTCCGCGCGGTGCGCGGAGACCACCGGGTCGGACACCGCGCGGACCATGATCTCGCGAAGATTCGCCGTCTCTCCGCGGTCCACCGCCTCGCGGATCCAGCGCTCCACCGTTTCCTTCCACGGCTCGGCGACGAAGAATACCACCTCCTCGACCGGGCGTTCGCCACGCTCTTCCGCGGGGCGGAGAACGGCTCTCAGGTCCTCCTCCACACGGTCGAGGAACGCCTCGTGGGCGTCCGCCATCTCGGAGCGGGCAAACTCGTCGGCCTCGGGGAACCGCTCCACCGCGACGAGACCGGGGAACCTGCCCTCCCCTAGCTCCTCCGCGAGATGGGGGGTCAAGGGGACAAGGAGGCGGATCCACGCGAGCGCCACGCGCGCCGTGGCGCTTCCCGGGACACCCCCGCGGGCATAGTACCGGCGAAGCAGCGCGGGAATCCCCACGTACGTCGCCTCCGCGGCGGAGCGCAGGTCGGTGGCCTCGTACGCGGAACGGACCGCCTTGACCGCGCGGTGCATGGCGGAGGCGAGCCATGCGTCCAGTTCGGGCGGCCCGGAGGCGTCGCCGAGGGCTGCCTCCCGGATGAGGCGCTCGACTTCCGCCAAACGGCCGACGGCCGAATCGACCAGTGACGGGTCCCACGTCACGTCCTGCGCGGGGGACGCGGCGATGGCGTAGAACAGGCGCAGCGCGTCCGGACCCCACATCT
>Ga0209039_10004484_pt1 | contig 10184 bp, 12 predicted proteins | sample BogFormECP12_OM1_FD_188238 | JGI IMG/M metagenome (GOLD analysis project Ga0209039, IMG submission 188238) | Bog forest soil microbial communities from Calvert Island, British Columbia, Canada - ECP12_OM1 (SPAdes) (version 2) | ecosystem: Environmental > Aquatic > Freshwater > Wetlands > Bog ... | reverse complement strand
TCTCTTCTTGAAGGCCCTGATAGTTTCAAACATCGCTTTCAGCCTTTAACCAGTGCGCTGAATCGATAGAGGTCCATCAAACGATAGCCCGAGTACCGTCCCAGAAGCAGGGTGGCAGCCAGCAGGACCAGTAGCAGTTCCGGAAATACAAACACCAAATGCTCTACATATTTCACATTCATGACCAAAAAGGCCAGGGCCGCGGTCACCAGACTGCCAAATCCTGCCACGAACGCTTCTCCCGGGCCTCGCTCCTCCCACACAATGGACATTCTTTCGATGGTCATGGTCAGTATGACCATGGGGAACAGGGCTACGGACAGCCCGCGATGTATGCCGAGACTGTGCGTCACAATACTTAGGACAGCCATCAAAAGGACTACAACAATGAGGACGGCGGCAAGCCTGGGTACAAGCAACAACTTAAGGCGTTCCATATAAAATCGTATGGCCAGACCCGCCGCAACCACTAATGAGAAGAAGAAAATACCCCATAACAGCCCTGTTTCTCGGAAGGCAAGGGCTATGAGCACCGGCATAAAAGTTCCGAAAGTCTTGATTCCCACAATATTGCGCAATATTACCAAGACAAATGCCCCGACAGGGACGAGGAGCATGACCCGGTACACTGCTTGAGTATTCACGGGCAGGCCAAAGAGAGAGAGTTTCAACAAGAGCGGTTTAGAGATCTCTCCCCGCAAGACGGCTGCTGAGATCCCTTCCTCAACTTTGGGGCTCACCGACACCACCACATTGAGCTTGCTTCCGCCTTCCAAGTTTACCAGGTTCTGTGGTCCACTCCACCAACGAAGCCAGTCATCCGGCACAGGTGTTTTGCCGCGCAGAGGATCGAAGGAGAGCCACTGCTTCTTGTCGTAAACCTCCAGCCAATGCAGAAGATTGGTTTTCTTCGAAAAATCGTGCTTTTCTTCCTGAAGACGTATACCTTGCACGACCCTGGCAGGTATACCGGCCTGCGCCAGTAGTCGTACAGCCACCTCCACCTTCGTGGGAAGAGTGGGCTTGGGACCCAGAAGCAAGGCCACATTGTCTCCAGGCTCACTGCGATTTAGCCTCGTGATCAATTCCGCCACAAAGCTTGGAGTATCCGCGGACTTGGCTTCGGTTGCAGCAATGAGAGATTTTGCCGCTTCAAGACGGGGGCCCTCAAAGCCGGAGCTGGTGACCTCCGGTGCTTCCTCTTCTATTCTCGGAGCCTTTGTGCGCACCGCACGCACGACTGCCTGATAATAAATATTTTGCTCTTTGCGAGCCTGGCGGATCGACCAGACAGCCTTCCGGTTGCCTTCTTCTACGGAGGCTACGAGTCCGTAGCCGCTGGAGATAAAGTGTTCGTCCGCGAGCGCGAAGCGTCTCGTGCTGCTGGGGATAAACATTGAGAGCTTAACAGGTTTGTCCTGGGCCACGAAACTGATACGCGCCTCAACATTCCAGACCTGGACTTTTGTTCGGGGCGCCAGCGGGAAGCCAAGAACATAAGCCTTGTAAACAAACAGTCCAAGGCCGAGAGCCGTAAAGACGACGGCCAACACGTAGAGATGAAGTTTATTCAACGCTCGGTTGCTCCCCGCACCCGGGTTCCAGGGTAAATTGTGCGGCAGGGTCAATTACCAGTTTGTCAGCCATAAAGCTGCGACCGATGAGCAATGGATACTTGAACTTGCTGCGGTCGACGAGATTAACTTCAGCTTCTTTATAGTAATTTCCTATGCAAATTCCCATGCGCACGACTGGCCTTTCCTGACGCATGCCTCGATGGCGCTTTATCCTCGCGATGCGCACTAGCCTTCGTTCGATGACAACGCTTTGGCCCTGCTCGTTAACTAGCTCGAATCGAACCCATTTTTCACCATTACGTTCAAACTCATCAACGTCCGGCACGTTCAATGAAGAATTGTCGGCGCCGCTGTCCATCTTAGCTTGAAGCACCAGATTACCGGGCGAAATCCGAACCTTTTCCACCCAGCCGACAATCTGCTTGTTTCCAGCCGACACGGTGGCCGCCAGAAGCAGAGATCCAAGTACGGTAAAACACAAGTAAAACACTGTATTCATGTGCCCTCCGGCCATTCGAATGCCGGGTATATACCCCGCACAAACCTTTGTCAACTCGACCGAGCTTTATGTTCCGAGCATCGAAACGGTGGTGTCCAGAAGCAAGTTTGCCGCAGTCCCCGGAAATTCACAACCACTTCTTGCGTCTGAAATAAATCAACATAGTAGTCGCCACCGCAAGCGCAATACAAATTACCATGGGATAGCCCCAACGCCAGGCTAATTCCGGCATGTCCTTGAAATTCATTCCGTACCATCCGCTCAAAGATGTCAGCGGTATAAAGATTGTGGCAATGATGGTCAGAACCTTCATAATTTCATTGAGCCTGTTGCTCACACTCGATAGATATATATCCAGCATGCCGGAAACTATATCTCTAAACGTCTCCAGTGTATCTATGGCGTGAATCGTATGATCGTAAACGTCTCTGAGATATGGTAGCGTGGAGTCCTTGATTAGTGCAGACTCTCCGCGTCCCAATGTGTTGACCACCTCTCTCAGGGGCCAGATTGATCTGCGGAGGTAGATCATATCGGTCTTCATCCGATGAATCCCTTGCAAAGTTTCACGGCCCGGGTTCTTTACGAGCTCTTCTTCCAGCACTTCCATTTTTTCGGAAAGCTTTTCCAGGATAGCGAAATAGTTGTCAACCACAGTGTCAATGAGGCTATAGGCAAGGTAATCGGCTCCGCTTTTTCTGATACGGACATTACCTCCCTTCAGTCTTTCCCTCACCGGATTCAATAGGTCTCCTTCTCTTTCCTGAAAGGAGAGCAGAACCGTGGAACCAAGGATGAGGCTTAGTTGCCTGAGAGTTATCTCGTCCAATTCCTCATTATAATCGAGAACTTTCAAAACTATAAAGAGGTAATCACCGGCATCTTCAATTTTCGGCCGCTGGGTGGCATTCACAATATCTTCGAGCACAAGAGGGTGCAAATGAAACAATTCGCCTAGCGCTTCAACGGTAGTCACGTCGTGGATACCGTCAACATTGATCCAGGTCGTGGTCCGGCTCTCTCCAAATGGCGTCAGATCGGAGATATTCGTAATTTCCTTCTCTTGGCATGACGTTTCGTCATAGTCGATGACGGAAATCTTGCTTTTCTCGATGAACTCTTCTCCCACATGAACCAGCGTTCCCGGCGGCAGGCCGATCTTCTTGGACCTTTTGCCTTCCATGCGAGTTGCTACGAACCTGCGGGCCGTCTTGGTTTTTTTGGCAGTCGATCTGCGCATTGCGAGCCACCTCTCTGTCAAATCCCTGCCCTGACACTGCACGTCAGCACAGCATCATAGGTACCGATTACTCCGGCTAGTTAATCAGATGTCGGGCTTTTTGGGAAGAAGTTTGGGGTGGAGGTTACCTGGGCACGCCGGAAGATGCACGCGGGACTCGTTCGTGCACGGATGAGCTTCGCACATCCGTGGCACCATGAGTTCAATCTGTTGGCCATCGAGGATCAGCGTTCTTATAGGAATGTGCCTTCAAAGAAGTGGATTGTGGCCATGTCCTCTGTTGCCATTGCGAGGGCGCGGCCCGTTAGGTCAAAGGCGTCTAGTCCTCTGTCACATGTGATGGGGTAGGTGTTAGCATTTGCAAACGCCTACCTCATAAGGGTTGACGGACCACTAGTCCCCTACGCTGGGGGCGGGTCAGGGTTCGTGTGCGGAGTGCCGAGGTATGGGAAAACCGTGAGGAGGTCGGTGTGAGGTATGAGCCCGTCGGGCGGAATCTTGCCCTTCGAGAGCATAGATAGGCGATGCGCGACGATGTGGTCGGTGAGCACGCGGCCGTTTGGGTAACCGCCAGGCTTGCCGGGCTCGAAGCTCAGCATGTCGGGTAGGACCGCGTGGGCATCGATCACGGCTCTGGCCTCTTCAACGGAGTAGCCCCCGACGTGCTCCAAGGAGTGGATGAACTCGTCTAGGAAGCGCTCCCGGTCGTGAGCAGGTTCGCTCCGGTCGAATTCCGGTTTCTTCTTGTCGGTCAGGAAGAAGTTCACGAGGGTCGGGTGACCCGCGCGATCGACGGGAACGAGCTTGCCGTCACGGCGAATGCTGACCCGCCCTCAGATGCGAACCGCTGGGTTGGCGCCGAGAACGCTCGTCGGTAGCTCAAACGCCATGCTGAACACGTTATAGTTCGCAAAAAGGTCTTTACCGGTCCACCGGCTCGGGTCCGGAACTCCATCGAGGCCGGTGAAGTTTTTCCCGCCCTCGTGGTCGAACATGTCCAGAATTCCCGCGAAGTCGATGAAGAATGCGTCGCTGCGAAGTCCGACGAAAAAAGTGTAGGGACCCGATGTGGTGATGTGCGGTTCCGGGCCGAACGACACCTCGACGTCTTTGAAGATCGACTCCCCGGCGGCCTCAGCCTCTCGGGCCTCTGAGCCTGTTGCCAGGTAGACGGTGGCACGCTGCCGACCGTCTCGCGGCTCGGAGAAGACCAGGATGAGCGAGACGTCGGTCTCGGCGTCGCCGTCGTTGTCAATATTGATCCGGTACACGGCGTCGGAGTGGATGGAACGCTGCGGCCTTGGCGAACGAGTTACAGTTGAGGATCACCACGGTCCTCGACGCGTCCGTCGGTACTTGGAAGGCGTAGAGATCGGTGAGGTCGAGTCGAGTGTCTCCTTCAGGAGGACCGAGGTTCAGGCCAGTAAAGTGATTCGACATGGTATTCCCCTTATCGCGGTGTTAGATGAGCGCCTCAGCCAAGGCTACAGCCCTTAGCTCGCGCGATATAGCGCTTGTTGGTAACTTTGATGCCGGAAATCCGATTCGGATTCGGTGACTTGACGATTGTTTCCACTGAAATGGTATCTGAACCTTTTTATGCCTCTGTCCTTCAAGAAATTGTTGAGCAAGCTAAAACGCCTTCATATCTCCCGTGACTTCGACCCGGACGCCATCAGTTTTCTTTGTCTTATCAATCAATTCCAGGGACAACTTGTCACTCTTCTTGCCAAATTTATGAAAAGTACAATTCTCATCCCTGCCTTTGTTAAGACGCCGTATCCCTATTAATGAACGGGCTTTGACTACTTTGGATCGATGATCTGCATGCCATACTTCTCGAAAAGAGCCCGGACCCTGTCGAAGTCGTACGGCGGACTTTCCGTTAGCTCGGCCAGTTCATCGAAGAAGCGCTCAAATCCCGCTGGGGTGACAATCATCAGCATTTTAGCAGGACTCGCTCCTGCAGCCTTGATCCCGTGCGGGACGTCGCGAGGGCCGAGCCCGAACCATCCAGGGGTAGCCGTGAAGGATTGCTCTCCGATCTGCATGTCGAAGACGCCGTCCAGCACGTACCACGATTCGTCTTCCCGGCTGTGAACGTGCGGCGGCGGTCCCTGACCAGGTGGAACAGTGATTTCAAAAAGGGAGTACACGCCGTCCGTATCCTCACTCACCGCTCGATAGACAATCTCGATGCTCCCGAACACGGTAACCGACCTTCGGCGGTCTGCGGAAGCATTGGCTCTTTGTATAGCGGTCTTCATTGTTTTTCTCCTTTGACCTAGCGTGTGCACCGTTTCGTTCGCTGTCAAGATGCGCAGACGCCCAACAACAATTATACCGTCTGTGTAAAGGACATAGGTCAGGTCTGCTTTTGGCTCACATTGAGGCGGGCGGCAACATCACGGGTTCAGGTATGAGGCGAGAGGGAATTTGCCGGCTTTTTATCCGCATTCTTCTGAAATCGGGGATCACGAACTCAGGCGTGCTGCCTGAACTATTACAAGATGTAGAGGCACTAGCAGCCACTGGACAATGGAATGGCAGGCGAACGTTTAGGGCGAGGGGTGCGCGTCTAGCGCGTCCCTCCTGACCGCAATGTTAGGGGTGATCATTGAAACTGACACCACAGAACGGACAGTGCGTCACTTGCGTTTTCAACCGCCACGGCGCCATTGTTTGTGTTAGTAGCTGTCCGAGATTTCCATTGCATCGCGGGCACCGCACAAAAAACATCTGCACTATTACGACGCCAATGAAAGGCAAAAATAGAACGAGAGGCAGTAGCCGCGTTCCCCACTCGGTAGCGACAAACATGGAGCCCGCGAAAGCAAGCCAAGCAACGAGGCCTAACCAAAGATTCCTGCGGGTTTTAAGTGTGAGTGCCTCGCCGATGGTCATGTGAAACGCCTGACGTTGAGGGTCACTGGCCGCGAGCCAGCCGCAGGCAAGCCGTACAGCGGACCCTCTGTTCTGCAATCCTATTTTAGCGCCTCCTTGGACAGAACAATGTCGTCAACCCAGACGGTCCCCTTGCCATTGATCACGATGTTGAGTGTGACTTTGTCGGGTTTCTGGCCTTTCTGGAACATGAATGGGGTCTGGATTGTCTTCCAGTCTGACTTACCCTTGACAGGGTCGTTCATTCCTTTGGAGAAGTACTGGCCGCCGCCGACCTGAACCCACATCTCGAGGAAAGCATCGCCGTCGAGTTCAGTCTTCACCTTCGCCTTGTACACGAGCTTGGCTTCCTCGACATCCAGTCCAGTGACTTCGCCCAGGCATACTGTCGTCGGCCAGGCCGTCGTGATCTTGAGGGATGCCTTGCCTTCAGTCTTGACCTGCTCATCGGTCTGGATTGTGAGTCCAATCACCGAAGCGTCGTCGAGACTGAGTTTCTTCAACTCCTGTGCCTGTGCCGAAGCATGAGCCAGAAGCGCGACTGCAGCGACTGCCGCCACCACGAGATTTGTCCGTCTCATTCTTTGCTTCCTTTCTCTTGCAGAACGTCTGTTTAGGCGATTTCCACATAAACCCGCTTTCGATTCGGGGCGATTCGGGGGACACAATATCGTTTTTTGCGGCAGCGGCTTCCAGTTGATTACTCGGTGTTCAATGTTCAGGTCCCGCCGAACGAAAATAGGTCCCATCGACTGAACACTGCGCTGGGTGCCATGGTGCAGATAGCTGAAAACCAACCTGCTTGAGCTACACACGATAAAGCAGGGATAAGAAAAAGCACCTTACATGTCAACACAATATTAGTATTATGTCCCCCGATTACGCTGCAGAGCTCCATACGCGATGTCTGTCTGTGTATGGCCGCGTGGCTCATTACCCTTCGTACAGATCTGCTTTCTCCACAGAATCGGTGACCTCCAAGAAATCCTTGCACCACCTGGGAACTCTAGCTCAAGTTGGATGTCAATCATAAAGTGAAGATTGAAAGGAGCTCACTAAATGTCAAATCTTACGTCACTTATCAATTTTGCTAGAGTTATTTTGGACAAGAGGTTCGACGCACAGGTCTTCCTGAGTTGGCAATCCTTAGCTTTTATGACCCTCACGAACTTGTTGGGCCCTCTTCACTACTATACCCAGAACTTCAAACTCCTCACCTCTGAGAGAAATGAACGTAGCTTACTGACCGGTGAGGGTATTCTCATCGCAGCTCGTGAAATGACTACACCTCAAGTGCAAGCGATATAGAGCTGATCAGATGGTCACAACGCACGATTTTATCGCTTAGCTTTGAAGAGTCTCCGAGGGTACCCCTGCTCCTTCCACGATCAGCAGGTCGCTTTTTACGGTGCAGTACATCAGGGAAAGGTAATGAATCTTCTTCGACGTGCAATAGCCCGCTTCCTGTGCTAAGATGATTCATGAGTCTCGCGGCACCGGCCTTTGGAAAGCGCAGCCGAGAGGTTACACCTCTTGCGCTCCTCCAGCGGTGCCCCGCCAGGCTTTAGCCCGTCCCTAGAGGAGATAATGATTCTATGAAGTTGCTCTTGGTGTTTCCCAAAAGTGAAGGTGGTTATTGGGGAAAGGTCCGGCACGGGAAAGCGGGCATTGTGGCCTTGGGGTTGCCGACAGTGGCAGCGCTCACACCGCCCGGTTGGACTGTCGCAATTCATGATGCTCGTGTGACTCCGTTAGATTACGAACAGAAGATTGATCTGGTAGGTATCACCGGCTATACCGCGGAGATTCTCAGTACCTATGCCATAGCTGATGAATTCAGGAAAAGAGGTATTCCCGTGGTTTTGGGCGGTGTCCATGTAAGCGCGATGCCTGAGGAGGCCCTCAAACACGCCGACGCAGTCGTGATCGGGGAGGCCGAGGAGATATGGAAGCAGCTATTGATAGATTTTGAATCAGGATCAATGCAAACCACCTATCACTCAGACATGCTGTGCACGATGGAAAAGATGAAAATTCCCAGACTGGAGCTGCTCAACAAGGCCATGTATACGAATTATTACACAATTCAGGCCACAAGGGGCTGTCCTTACGATTGTGATTACTGCGCCGTCACAGGTGTATTCGGACGTAAGTTCCGAACGCGGCCCGTAGCAGAGGTGCTGGATGAAATCCGCACATTCGACTCAGGGCACTTCTTATTTGCCGATGATAACATTTGCGGGCAGCCCGATTATGCGAAGGAGCTATTCAGGGCTTTGATCCCACTGAAGAAGAAATGGGGCGGGCAGACCTCCATTACTTTTGCCAAGGATGATGAACTCCTTCGGCTGTATGCAAAAAGCGGCGGGCGATATGCCTTTATCGGTCTTGAGAGCCTTTCCCAGAATAATCTCAAGGACATCAATAAACCATGGAGTAAGGCCGAAGATTACGAAGAAGCCATCAGCAAAATTCATCGTGCGGGTATCAATGTTATCGGTAGCTTTATATTGGGCCTGGATCATGACGATCCTTCCGTTTTTCGGCACACCCTTGAGTTTGTCCTGAAAAATCGGATTGCCGTCGCCCAGTACCATATCCTCACACCGTTCCCCGGGACACGCTTATACGACAGAATGGAGAAGGATCAACGCATTCTGGAACGAGATTGGTCGAAGTATCACACAAGTGAGGTTGTATTTCAGCCTCTCAGTATGACTGTCGAAGAACTGCAGGATGGCTATAATTGGATTTTCCGGCAGACTTACACTATTCCCAACATTCTGAAACGGGTATTCCGGAGCTGGCGGGGAATTCCGTATCGGGTCGCCGTGAATCTCAGTTACCGGAAAAAAGCCGTGCAGACACCCGTCCGAGCTACAAACGATAAAGCAGTGGTAAGAAAAAGCACCTGACATGTCAGCGGAATATCGGTATTATGTCCCCCGATCACGTACGCTAGTGAGAATTAAGTATAGTCTCCCGAGAATTCCCGACGGTATAATGATGCCCAAAGGCGGTTGCGCAGAATCAAATGAATTGGGAGGTGCCTTATGAGTGATCTAGCAGAGCATGGCAAGACATTCCAAATCATCATGAGGGGGATGATGGACACTGGTCACGCACCCCATTACACGGACATCGCGAAGGATTTGGGAGTATCACCGGACGAAGGCCGGCAAAGACTCCATGAACTGATCGACCTAAGGATTCCCGGTTGTTGGCTCTACCCCAATACGAGTCTGATAGCTTCCTTTGCGCCCTTCAGTAATGTTCCGACTCAGTATAGGATCACCATTGATGGCAAGCAAAGATGGTTTGGTCAATGAGGATTTGAATCGCTGGCAGTTTGCTGGCTGTTTCCGGGGAAGACCGTCCAAATTGATAGTGTGTGTTTAGATTGCGGCGATCCCGTGGCTGTGGAAGTGTCTGACGGGGATATCGCGAAAATCGAACCGTCGGAAATAGTGGGTTATGTTGCAATCCCGTTGCGGAAATGGATGGAAGACTGGGCGCACACCTGAAGCACCATGAATCTCTTCCGGTCGGAAGAGCATGTAAGGAATTGGTCTCAATTTGATTCCGCGACCGCTGAAGGAATTATCCCTCTCAAGGACGTGTTCCGACTTTTCTCAGGGAAATTATTTCGCAGGCGTCTTGACGACGATTGGCTTGCCCGCAGCAGGGAGTACTTCCATGAGGTACTCGCCACCCTTGAGGAAATCGGAAAGACTGGGCCATTTTGGCAGCCGCCCCAGTAGAGATCAGAGCGAACCCGCAACCGCCCAGGATTTTTTGAATCCATAAATAGCTTTGGCAAGGACCAGCCGACAGCCTAACCATGCTGCGTGCCATGCTGGAACTAGCTGAAGACCAACCTGCTCGAGCTACAAAACGATGAAGCAGTGGTAAGAACAAGCACCTGATATATCAACACAATATTGGTATTATGTCCCCCGATTAC
>Ga0209039_10004483_pt1 | contig 10186 bp, 15 predicted proteins | sample BogFormECP12_OM1_FD_188238 | JGI IMG/M metagenome (GOLD analysis project Ga0209039, IMG submission 188238) | Bog forest soil microbial communities from Calvert Island, British Columbia, Canada - ECP12_OM1 (SPAdes) (version 2) | ecosystem: Environmental > Aquatic > Freshwater > Wetlands > Bog ... | reverse complement strand
TGATTCCTGCTTTCAGTTTTAGCATAGTTTACTGACTGCCAACTCGCTCGTCAACCTTTTACGCCACCTTATTCATCATTTACGCCCACGTGTACTAGAAACTTTACTTGCCAGACAATTGGGTCCCTGTGTACATACACTGAACGACTACAGACACCGTCTGTGCATTCAACTTGCGCTTGTAGCGGGATTTCCATTCTGCACCTCGATAACAAAATATCCGGATTTTAATATTCTGACACGCGCTTAGTCCACGCCAGAATGCTAGCTATGAATTCATCATACAATGAACATTTCCCAACCGTATCCATCGGCTGGGGAATGTTGTTCTCCGCCACTTGGGGGAGATGCCGTTACCAGCCTGGGCTATCTTGAACAGGCAGATCGGGCTGGAAGTCAATAAATTGGCTCAGAGCATGCTTCGCAAGACATTGAAAGGATCGCTCGCATCAGGATGTGGGCACCGGCGTGAAAACAGAGGTGGGAATCAGGGTTGGTATCAGAGTCGGTACAAGGGTTGGAGTAGGCGTAGAGGGCGGATAGAAAGTCTGCAGGTTGGACAAATCGTAGTTGGGATCTATTTGCAGATCCTGCTGGTAAATCCAACACGGATCGTGGTAGATGGGATCACTGACGATCCACCAACCTGGAATGCTTCCCTGGCCTAGCAGGACCACACTTGTGCCGGTCAAGATGGAACTCGATACAACGTAACCCGGACCAGGGCCAAGCCAGCATAGCGTATCATTAATAACGAGCGGACTTTTCGCCGTCGCTACTGCACCAGGAATGCTTGTATTCGTTGGAGGTAAAGCAGGCGTCAATGTATTCGTTGCGGTGATAGCCTGAGCCGCTAATGCGGTAAGCGTCTCAACGACCATTGTTTTGGGGGCGACTAGAGTGTTGGCTGTAGGCCCCATATTATAGGAGATATTACAGGACAGAATCGCAAGGAATAAGGCAAAGCTTACAGCGAGTACATACCACTTTCGGCCCTTCATCGTGCCTCCAATTTCAGTTAATCGCAAAGATTGGCAAGAGCTGTTGATGCCAAGAAACTTTTAAGAATTTTTATTCCCATAACACGCTTAGTTGACATGCAGAGCGGCAACCTGGCGGAAATGAAAGCCATAGATAGCGAACGTGATCGCCAACGGGAATAGGCGCGGACGCCGAAACAGGGTCCAGAAAAAGAGCCGCCAGTATTGGACGCGTTCGACGCCGCGTATTCCAAGTTGGTAAATGGACCGTCCCAAGGCCAGAATATATTGCAACTCGAATTGAATTCTGATTTTGGGCGGCTGGTACTCACGAAGGAATGTCAAAACGCGTTCATAATAAAACTTTGGGGCATAGATTTGTTCCAGGATTTTGCGATAGCCATCACGTAAAGGCTCCAAACCCATCATCGGGATGATGTTGGTCGAGCCATCCACATTATCGCCTGAAAATTCATTGACCAGGCGGCCTTCTTTTTGCATACGTTCGTAAAGGCGCGTTCCCAAAGGGGCCTGCAATAATCCGACCATGGCCGTCACAATGCCGCTCTTCTGAATAAAATCGATCTGTTGTTGGAAGATCGAAGGGGAGTCATTGTCGAAGCCAACGATGAATCCTCCCTGTACCTGGAGACCGGCGCGTTGGAGTCGCTTGACGCTCTCCACCAGATCGCGGCCCTTGTTTTGGTTCTTGCTGCATTCGATCAAGCTGTCTTCATTAGGCGTTTCGATTCCGACAAATACCGTGTCGAAACCAGCTTGCGTCATGAGTCGCATCAGTTCTGGATCATCGGCTAGATTAATGGAAGCCTCTGTGTTGAACGGCATGCCGGTTTTACCTTTACGCCATTCTATTAAGGCGGGTAGCACCTCAGACTTGAGCTGTTTCATGTTACCGATAAAGTTATCATCCACAAAGAAGATGCTTTTGCGCCAGCCTAACGCGTAGAGGCTATCCAACTCGGCGATGATCTGCGCGGCGGTCTTGGTACGCGGGCGATGTCCCAACAGCGCGGTCACGTTGCAAAAGTCGCAATTGAAGGGGCAGCCGCGCGAGAACTGGATACTGACGGTGTCGTAATGCTTGAGGTTTGCGAGCTTCCAAAGCGGAGCGGGGGTTTGGTGGATATCGGGGAATTCTGTTGATGAGTAAACGCGTCGAGCCTGACCCGCTAACAGGTCGCGCAAGAACGGCGCAAGAGTCTCCTCAGCCTCGTTCAACACAAAATAATCCACCTCCGTGAACTTTTCAAATTCCATGGTGAAGAGCGGTCCGCCTGCCACCACTTTCACACCGGCTAATTTACAGCGGTGAATGATGGCGCGCACTGATTCGCGCTGGATGATCATGGCGCTGACGAAGATGTAATCAGCCCACGCCAAGTCTTCATCGGTGAGATGGGTCACGTTGAGATCAAGCAATCGTTTCTCCCATCCAAAAGGCAACATTGCTGCAACAGTGAGCAAACCTAGTGGAGGCGCGCCAGCTTTCTTCCGGACAAATTTAAGGGCGTGTTTGAAACTCCAAAAGGTGTCCGGAAATTCCGGGTAAACGAGCAGAATTTTCATTCCTGCCTCCTTCAGAAAGTTAAACCCTTCTCCCGCTTATCAGGCGCAATATGATAATCAGTATCACTGCTCCGATAAACGCAACTACAATGGATTCGATGTTGATGCCTGACATCGGATTGCCCATGTGGAAGAAAGAGGAAGCCAGCCAGCCGCCCAGCAATCCGCCAACAACGCCGACGATGATGTCGCCGACGCACCCGAACCCGCCGCCTTTTACGACCAATCCCGCCAACCAACCCGCGATCAAACCAACGACAATCCAGGAAAGTATTCCCATTTCAATCTCCATTTCTTTTTATGATGTGGTCATGCGAAGAATCTTTGTCTCTCGCATGTTCAAAGTTTTCTGATTGGTCATCCGCCTGCTGCGACCGAACCAGTAATGATTGAATTCGCCAGAGCCATATTTTCTTTTTGTCTTGAAAACTGGCGTATTTTGCCGTGCACGAATAAGATCGGATAAGCCAGTAAGGTAAGCAAATCCATAACAATAAAAAGCAAATTTAGTTTCATGGTTTTTCTCCTCAGCAATGTGACACAAAAAATCATTGCCTCATCCGTATGCTTAGCCTCCTTTTCTGCCCTTATTATTGGATCCCGCTGAGGGATTCATACTACCTCGGTTGAAAGAGTTTCCATTGTTTTTCACAAGAGACTGCACCGCTGGTTGTTCGCTCGAGCGAGTATTGGAAGAACCACCGATATCGGCACTGGAAAACGGTCTTGATTTCTTAGGCTTGCGTTTGCTTACACCTTTGCGTCCCATTCTTTTCTCCTTTTGGTTAATCACAGAATTACAAGTTGGATTTGTACTGGTTGGATGAAGCGGAATTCTTGAGACTATTCGCCTGTCTCATCCAGTAACTTCCTGATACGTTTAATCCGCTGCCGATTGGCTTCATGCTCCGCTACTCGTCTATTGAATTCATCTTCGTCGATGACCACAATATCGGGTACGTGTTGAGCAGAGAACTTCAAGGCGGCATCATCCTTTAATTTAATATCGTCAAAGACTTTCAAGAATGCCCTTACACCCTGGTGCACTAATGTGTGATCATCAACCATCGTGCTGTCAACCCGAGGAGTGGGTATGGATGGAGGATTCTCGTTGTAAACAACTCTGACCAAAAGCTTGCCATTATCAATGAAAGGGAAGTCAATGTGCGTCGGTAATTTGCTCAGCTGACCGCGATCCAAGATGAAGGCATAGCGGAGACCGTCGCTGTTGCACGATACTACTTCCACTTGCAGTTCATTTGCCAGATCATGCAAGACGCGCGGATTGAAGTAATCATTAAAAGGTATGGAGGTATGCGTGGCAATATAGCTGTTATTGAGTATGCCAAACAGTACGATCATTCCGGTACTTGGATCTTGCGTTAATCGCCAGCGTTTAAATCGTGGTAGCAAATCCCATTTTTTCAGAACTTTTGATACCTGAGCCCTGATTTTCCGAACGTCTTGATCGAAATGTTCTTGATTGAAATGTTGTTGATCAATCATCTGTTGTGTCGTCATCTTCATCTCTCTTATCACTGTTTCGCAACTTGCGCTTAACTTCATCAAGCCATCCGCTTACCGGATCTTCCGGCTTTGTGAGGTGATAGCGGCTATCTATAACTTCGCCTTCAGAATATGGCAACGCTGGATCTTGTTGATGAGGCGCGACTTCAGGGGCGGGTGCTTGCAACTTTTCAACGGGATTCTTGGGATTACGTTGGTTGGCTTGCTGAATCCTTAGCCAGCGCCAAAATCCCCAAACAATCAAACCTGCCAAGAGCAATATGAAGATCGGAAGACACCACATCCAAAGGAAAGCGATTGGAATCTGTCTCTGTTCCCTGCTCTGACGAGCCTGGTCCGCATACCATTGTGAGGTTGCAACAGCCACTTGGGTTTGGGTGGCGATATTATTAGCGACAGCTGTCTGCGTACTGGCGGCAACATCGTTTTTATTTTGCTGGGTCATCAAGGCCACAACATTCTGTGTACCCGCTGCCAGGGTTACTTGAAAATTGTATTCTTCTTGAGTCTGCTGGATCGCCTCCTGAGTCAGCCCGACGCTTTGCGTGGAACCGGCCGCAACCAGAGTCGCCTGCGCCTGGGAACGTGCAACTTTTGCGGTGGCCGCTATTTGGGCGGCAATGGCATCGGCGTTGTTTTGATCCTGCGTCTGCGCTGCGTTCACCGTGGCGTTAGCTGATTCCAACGTGGCCTGTGCATTGGCGCGCACAATTTGAGCAGTCGCTGCTGCTTGATTTTCAGCGGTATTATCCACCGGGGTCATCGTAACTTCTACAACAACTGACTGGTTGTTTAGTTCCGCAGCAGATGTGGCCAAAATCACATTGACGTTGGGCACCGGTGGAGGGGTGGCTATTTGTGTGCCACAGGAGGCCAGGGTCAGCATCACCAATACGATTGCCCAGGTAGCGGCATTGCTAATATCGCGGCGCATAACGTTCATAATATTTTTTCAATCCAATCAAATGAAAAGTTGTTATATTGAAGTCACTAGCTTGATCACAAGATTCCAATTAAAAACAAAATTACCAGAACTGTGATGATAGTGAATAACAAATGAACTACGAGAGTTTTATATTACATCGAGAAGGTCTAATATGACGAGGATGACGACGATCACGATCAGAACGTGAACCCAAGGGCCGAAGTGCGGGAGGCTTGGAATTACATTCGGACCCAAAAAGCCGAACAGCCACAGGATGATTAGAATTACGATGATGGTCCACAACATGAGATTTCTCCTTTTGAGCGATTCGCCCAGTATGATCATGGATGGTGGCTTGAACAATGTCCATCATTGCATGATCTATAACTAAGAGATCATTAGGCCTATATAGGGCCTGAACTAATACTACAACAAACACTTCCTGACCGCATCGGTCGGCCGGGGAGTCTTGTTCTCCGCCAGTTGGGGGAGACATAAAAAACAAGTGGTGAGCTGATTCTGCAATACCGATCCTAGTCTCCCGATGCGGTAAACTTGGCAGGGACGCAGGTGAAGCCCAAGCCCATCGAATACGAGTCTTTCACACCATCCTGACCTGGATTGAACTTGCCGGATGCGTCAAGCAGATCCAAGTCCGGAGAGCCCGCGACCATTAACACGGGATTATTCTCGAGCTCCTGGATGCTGATGATTCCATTATGGTCTGTGTCAAAAGCCTGTAGGAGGGGGGTTGCCACGGCCGGATCTGCTATGATAACTTGATTAAGTCCATCAACAATCGCCGGGAGGAGCTTGCTGCGGAACTCGTCGACCGTTATGGCGCCGCCCAGTTTGCCATTGGTGCAACCCTTCGCACTCAAGTCGGCTTCGAGGCGTACCCCGATCAAATCCACCTCAACTGGCTGGCCCAGCAAATACAACTGGACTCGTGCCGTGCCCGGACCACCTGTGAAGTGACCATTTGTGAGGGAGCCGATAATGGGCGAACTGGCGGGCGCACTGGGATCGAGCATCAACTGGTCAGTGCCGTCGAATCTCGGCGCCGACTGGGTTCTTTGTCCCTCGAAGATCGACCACGAAACGCTCGGGTCATTCTGGAGATTGTCTGCCTTCACTACCTGTAGTGAGACGAGTTGACCGCCATTAACGGCCTGATCGACAGTTGATTGCATTTGAAGTCCCGGGGCTGCCGATGTGAGCAACGTAAGCAGTTCTCCAAACTTGTTGTCCGTGTGATTTTGCGGATTTCCATCCAGGTTCAATGCGAATGCTTGGGTCTGCGCCTGCGTTGTCGGTATCAGCAGTTTATTGGTGACGAAATGATATTGGACGCCCGTGGCAGGCGGGACCTCGACAGTCGGCGCGGACTGTGTGGACGTTGGTTTTACCGCGCTACAAGCCGCCAGCAACAATAAGATCAGGCTGGTATTTACAACAAAAACATTTTTCATCTTCATGGTTGATCTTCTTTCCACATTGTGTACGAAAAGGCGGTCCATTTGACCGCCTCATCTATTTTCCAAACAAGCGCGAGATATTTACATTATCCCCAGCAGGTGTAATATGATGAGGATGACTACGATAACGATCAGAATGTGAATCCAACCGCCTGTTTGCGGAAAGCCTGGATTTATGTTCCGACCGAAAAAGCCGAGCAGCCACAGGATTACTAGAATTACGATGATAGTCCACAACATGAGATTTCTCCTTTTGAGCGATTCGCTCAGTATGATGATGGATGGTGGCTTGAATAATGCCCACCATTTGCATGATCTGTAACTGACAGACCATTTGGCCTATAGGGGGCCCGAACTTATACTACAACAAACACTCCCCGGCCGCATCGGTCGGCAGGGGAGTGTTGTTCTCCTCCAGTTGGGGGAGGTAAACCGTAATCATCGGGTATTGGAAAATTGATCCGGGATGAATATTTCCAGTAATCAACCAGAAATATCCACAGTAATTGTTGTCGGGTTGCTCAATGTGATTCCTATTTCCGCATCCGTTACTGGCAGCCATAGGTGATCGTGTTGCCGCTTACTTGCCAGTCCTTGTTAAAGGCCTCGACTGAATAGCTCAGCTTCTTTCCTGTGGCAACAAATGCGACGTCAACATACGATGTCGAATTTGGCGGCAGAGTCGCGATTACCTGTTGATCTCGATAGACCCTATAGCCGTCTTCGCTAGTGGAGCGATCATTCCAGGCAAGGTGCATGGTCATGGTACCGCCGCCAACAATAAGTTCGCAGGTGTAATTGTAGGCCGACCATGTCGGAGCGTTAGGTGGGGCAGGCGTGGACATTGGCGAGGCAATTGCTGTCAGCACCGTATCTGTAGGGATAACTGTTTGGGTTTCCTGCAAGGTCACTGTAGCAACGGAACCAACTGGATTTTGGTCAGTTGTTTGGGTTAACAAACCAAGTCTATTCGGAAGGCTGCAGGATAAAAGTATCGCCGCCAGCAAAAAAGCTATCAATAAAAATTTGGTTGAATTTGCCTTTTCCATATTCTCATCTTATCATTGACACTCCCCAGCCGCATCCATCAGTCAGGGAGTATTGCGCTCCGCCAGTTGGGGGAGGCCATATCAGAAGCGCAAGACAAGCCAATAGGGATCCACCAGAGTTGCGAGAATCCCCCAGACTGATCCAAGCACTATACCGGCGATGACATCTCTTGGATAATGTGCACCGACATAGATCCGTGTGAAGCCAACCAAAGCAGCGACCGCATACAAGGCCAAAGATTCTCCCATCCCCAACCTGAAACTATGGATAATCAGGGTCGTCAGGAAAAATATTTGAGTCGTATGACCGCTCGGGAAAGAGTCACCTTTTTCACGCCGGCCGATGATCCGTGTTTTATCAAGCGCAATAAATGGACGCCCACGGTCGGATAACATCTTGATCGTTTCCACGAATAACCAGAGTGTGAGGGTGCCAAAGATGATCTCTATGGCCAGACGGCGATCGTTCAGCATAAAAAGAAGAGAGGCAGCAATGAATGCGGCCAGCGTATTGCCAAGCTGCGTTGTGAGCCACATGGAGCGATCCAGCCATTTAGGATAACTCCGCATATTCAAGAGAGTAAAGATCCGGGTATCCAAACGCTGACCGGCTGACCAAATCAAGGACAACGTCACCACGGCAAAAACGAAAAGTAGAACGAATAACTCTCGTTGAGCATTAAGAGCCGATAACAATGAAGTGCGTGCCTGAATTGGCAGCCAGATGAGAAATAATGCCAGTCCTATCAAAAGAACTGCCAGGAAAACAAGCCTTCGTCGATTAGCAGACCAAACAGAAGCCGCGTGTGACCGCGACGGCAGAGGCGTCTGTTCAGAGTCGCTAGTCATTGTTTGCCACCTTTGAATCCGTCAACTCGATGTTGTCACTTGTCCAGTAAGGGCTGTGCCAACCATCACTGTCAAAGCACGTGGATGGATATGAACAGATAAAGAACCCTCGCCAAGCAGGACACCATCAGCCAGCACAGGCATATGCGGTGTCGAACGGATTCTTACGTGTTTAACATGATAGTGCTTGATACCAATGTCTTCAAAATGTCCAATCTGAGACAGCATGGCATATGAAATCATATTCAGTTTGCTCATATCCGAAAAAGTGAACACATCCAAACGGCTATCCGTGAAAGATACATTTGGGGAAATCTGGAAGTGTGGTCCGAGAAAGGGCATATTGGAAATCACCAGCATATGCGCGGTAGTATCGAGTTTTTTGCGCCCGTCATAGACCATGCGCAAACGAGAAGGTGTTGCTGATACGAATGTTGATAACAATTCCCCAATCATGGTCAGGTTACCATGTTGGATATCATCCGCGAGGGGATATAAGTCCGAGAGGAGTCCCAGCGCTGCAGCTTCCAAAAACCAGTGACGTGAATGTCCGTAGTGGACTCTGCCAACATCGATCTTTAACCGTCGACCCTTCCGTAATAAAGCAACTGAATTTGCAATATCTCCGGTAATACCCAAGTTAAACGCGATGTTGTTCCGCGTACCGGTAGGGATGATCCCCAGGGTCGCATCACTTCCGACTATGGCCCCTAGAATGCTGTCGATGGTACCATCGCCGCCCGCCACAACAATCAGCTTGATTCCTGACTTGATTGCGTTATGCACCACATCTTCAAGCTGGCTATCCGGGCGCACAGAATAAACCTCAGGCAAAATCTGCTGATCCTGCATCGCTGAAAGAATGCTCGAAAGCTGCTGGGGCGATTCTTCCGGCCGGCCGGAGCCTGCATTAAAGATCAGTTTTGCCCGGAGCGGGTGATAGGCAGTTGACTTGAATTTGCTCGACATTGGCACCTACATTCTTGGAACTACTTTCTTACCTAACCGCTAAAACCCTAGATTCTCTTTTACCAAAATCATCGTGGTTCGGCCCGGCATAAACTCTTTATTGACGATCAACAGCTTATCAACGCTACTGCCAACGCCAAATGCTTTGAGCGCACGTGCGCTCTCTAGCGGCAGTGTATATTCCTCGATGCGTTCCATGCCATCCTCGAGAGTTGGGACTATTTTCTGTGTGCCGACCACCCAAATAAGATGGGCTGCCGAGGCCGCATAACCTGCCAATTGGCTACCGGTCTTTGATGCGATAATGACATGACCCGTTTCAGTAACTGCATGAACACTGCCAATCATATATTCAGGAGTTGAGCCTAACTTCTGCATCTCACGATTCTGGGTCTTACGGTCCATCAATGCCATTCTTGCTCTTACAGAGTTATAGTGACCAGACTCATCAATCTCTTCAGTAATGCCCAAGACATTCAGCGTAACTGAACTGGAAGTAAAGATTTCTGCATCGGCAGGAATTATTTCAAACAGTCTCTTTTTTGCATCTGCGCCGTTCTCGGTAACGATGACATGAATATTGTTGAGTTCCAATGCTTTCATGGTGCGTTTAATTTGAACATCAGAAGCGAGAATTGCGAATTTGGTAGTTTCGATCAGATGTGTGGTTAACATATTGTTCCTTTTGAGTATTGCTTTATATTTCTGGTTCATTAATTACGAAACCAACTAGTACACGTGGGCGTAAATGGCTGAGAAGTTATGCATGAAGTGCCTTGCCTTGATAAGTCCACTTGAAGGGTTTGGCCATTGTGCGGTTAT
>Ga0209039_10004482_pt1 | contig 10186 bp, 9 predicted proteins | sample BogFormECP12_OM1_FD_188238 | JGI IMG/M metagenome (GOLD analysis project Ga0209039, IMG submission 188238) | Bog forest soil microbial communities from Calvert Island, British Columbia, Canada - ECP12_OM1 (SPAdes) (version 2) | ecosystem: Environmental > Aquatic > Freshwater > Wetlands > Bog ... | reverse complement strand
TCGATCGGACCGTGAACGTCCTGGGCAAACAGGACTCTCAGGCCGTCCGATGCGACGAGGTAGACAACCGAGCCGGGGGAATGGCCTGGGCAGTGGATGGCTGTTACGCTGCCACTACCTATTGTAATGGTGGATTGCTTCCCGTGCAGTTTGACGTCGATGGTCAGCGGTTGGAGCCGGGCCCCGTACCAGGAGGCTGCGGTCACATCACTGTCACCGGACTCAAGGTAAATCGCGTCTAACTCATGGGCCACGATGCTGCAGCCAAATTCGTTCCTTACTGCTCCGGCCCCGCCGGTATGGTCAAAGTGACAGTGGGTAAGCAGAAGATATTCGAGTTGCCCATTTGGGTGCAGGCATTCGGTAATGTTTTTCTTCAATTGTGAATGCCCGTGCCCGCAACCGGCATCGACAAGGGCTGCCTTGTCGTCAAAACGTATCAGATAGATGGCTGCATCCGCCGGATCTGTCAGCCCGCTGCCGCCCACTTGCCAGAGATTATCCTTGATTCTTTTGCTCACTCCAGCCTCCATTGTCGTATGAGAACATACCATACTCTTGTATGCATGGTGCACGCAAATTGAGGCTCAGTGAGGGATCGAAAAGGACTGACAGGGCATAAAAGATATCTAAGTAATTGGGGGTTCTCGATAGTACGCTGTTGCGTAGCCCCGCGTTCCGGGGGTCTTTCCCGAATTCGTGGCACGATGGCGCCGATGAGTGTAGTTAGGCTACGGGCTCCTAGCGAAGGATGCTGTCCAAGAAACCTGATTCAACTAATGTAGCGATTACTATCAGTATGACTGCTAGGGTGGTAGCCTCCACAAGGGTCCCACGCATGACAATCTCCTTTCTGCACTAATTCGTTCTCGCTGAATGTTTAGACGAACGCTGTTGTGGTTCGTTAAAGACTAAACAAAAAGTGTGCCGTTGCACGAAAATTAAGTTCAACCATTAGGAAAGATTGGCACTAATTGGTTTGCTATCTGTTGGAATGAGCCGCGCAGCACTGAAAAAACATACCTGTAGGTAATATGACACCGCTATGTCTACCTTAAGGTAGGATTTCTTCAGTTATTGGTTACGCACGAGTGCTCAAGTTCCAACCTCCTCATTAGATCAGGGCAAGCCCAACGCGCGCATTCAGTCTTGCAGGGGTGAATTTTGTCATTGCGAGCGTAGCGAAGCAATCTCCAGCGCGAAAAAACGGAGATTGCTTCCTCGTTTTACTCCTCGCAGTGACAGTGGCGGCAAAATACCGGCACATAACTGAATCATTACAGCCCACAGCAGATAATCCTTGACTTTATATTAACATGCTTATATACATATATCCTCAGCATTGAATGAGATGCCGCCTAAAGGAGGATTCTGTGAAAACAAAAGTAGTATGGTTTATCGCTGCCTTTGTCATAGCACCGCTTTTTCCGCTGTGCTACGGGCAAGCGAATCAGGTTGACAGCCGCTTAGGATACAATCCGGGAAATACCCAGACATATACGTACAGTGTGACGAATTCGGGCCAGCCTCAACATAATGGGACCGTGCAATACGGCGGTCCCGGAGCTTACACGGCAGGATCCGCTCCTGCCCGGCAGTCGGTTGTCGCTCAGCAGCTGGTTCAGCCACGGGTGGCTTATCAGCAGACGATTCCTCAAACCCAGGTAAATCAGCAACTCCGGCCATTATCCAAAGCAGCGTCAAAGAAGAACCCTGTTCGGAGTGCCCGCGCGACCAACACCAGTCGCTTAATCGCAGCTCAACCGGAAAATCAGAGGCAACAAGTACCTGTGGCGAGGCAATACCAGCCGAACTATCCTGTTCAGCCGCGTCGCGTCGTCCAACAGGGGTACTATCAGCAGCCGCAAACAGGTTATTACTCGAACCCATACCAGGCGCAGACACAGTACTCGGCGAATCCCAATTATTACCAGGGCTATTACAACAACTTGGGCTCGTCTGGACAGGCCTGTGCCCCAGGCAGGGCCTGAGGCTTCTAACAGAGTCCCGGTCGGGGCATTGAAATCATAGGATACTGCATGGTTGCCGGTCTGTTACCTCTTTGCGACGGACCGGTATCCGTTTTTTTCAGCTCCAATTGCTATGACAAGAAGCACGGCTACTGCTATACTGTTGTTATGATCGAAAAGAGAAAACTGGGTAAGACCCGCGAAGAGGTCACCATACTGGGGCTTGGCGGCGAAGGAATCCTCAGGACCTTCGGTTATGATGAGCAGGCGTATGGCCTGATAAACAAAGCCATAGACCTCGGCATCAATTATTGCGAGTCCGCGCGGGCATATTCCGGCAGCGAGTCTTACTACGGCCAGGCCTTGAGAGAAAGGCGCAACGAAGTGTTCCTTACGAGCAAGTCACACGCTCGCGATAAGAAGGGTGCCCTGACTCATCTTTCCGAGACGCTGATGAACATGAAAACGGATCATCTGGATCTGTGGCAGGTCCACGACGTCCGGACCGAAAGAGACATTGAAGAGATATTCGGCCATGAAGGAGCCATTGAAACATTCATCGAGGCAAAACGAATCGGCCTGACAAGATTCATCGGCGTCACCGGCCATCACGACCCCGCTATACTCTTGCGATGCATCGACATGTTTGACTTCGACACGGTTCTGCTTCCGGTAAATCCCGCGGAGCCTTCATACAAAAGCTTTCTGCATACAGTCATACCGCGGGCAAACGACAAAGGAATGGGTATCATCGGTATGAAAGTCTATTTTCGGGGCTTCGCAGCAAAGCTGCCATGGTACTCTTCAATGGAGCCTTTTCTCCACTACGCCCTTTCTCAGCCCGTCACCACGGTCGTAATCGGATGCGATTCAATGCAACAGCTTGAAGAGAATGTTGACCACGCAAGGTCCTTCCATCAGATGCCCGATCAGGATAAACAGAGCCTTGAAAGCCGCATCGCGCCCTTTGCCCGCGAACTGATGTATTACAAGCCCTAGAAGTGGTTGCAAGACCTCAAGAGCATTTGGAGGCACGCCGGGGGCAACTTTTTGCAAAGAGTTTCCCCCGGCACCCCATTCAAAAACTCATTATTATTGCAAACACTTTTACCTGGGGTCAGCCCTCGCGCAGGTACGAAAGTGTGATTGCTTGCCAGGAGCTTAGCGCTCAGCCTACCTTGCTTTAAGAGATTTGCAATGTTATCCTTTCCTTAACCCCTTTTTCTCGCAGGGCGTCCTGGTTGCACATCGGAGGTGGCCGATTTCATGTCGAAAGCTGACAGGCCAATAGCCAATCCTTTAAGCGTTTTACGTGAAGAATTTGATGACTGGGCTCTGCTTTTTGACCCTGATACCGGTAGTGTGGTGGGCCTGAACCCGGTGAGTGTGTTCATCTGGAAACGCCTTGACGGCAACCATACACAAGGCGAGATACTGACAGAATTGCAAGATCACTTTGAAAGAGTTCCGGAGGAGGCTGAAGAGCATCTAATGGAATTTGTTCAGGGTCTGGTGGAACGAGGCTTTGTCGGCTTTGAGTTCCAGACGAAGTGATAGTGCCATGACTCCCATGAGGACTCCACGGTCGATCGATCTCGAAATTACCGGCAGGTGCAATCTCCGCTGCAAGTATTGTAGCCATTTCACAAGCGGAGGCGACGTCGAGGATGATCTGCCCACAGGGGAGTGGCTGGAGTTTTTCGAAGAATTGCGTGATTGCTGCGTGATGGAAGTTTGCCTTCAAGGAGGAGAGCCGTTCGTTCGTGAAGATCTCAAGGAACTCATAGAGGGAATTGCCCGGAACCGGCTGCGGTTCTCCATTCTAACCAACGGCACGCTGATCACGGATGAAATGGCTGCTTTTCTGGCTTCAACCGGTCGATGCAATCTCATTCAGGTTTCGATTGACGGCTCAATGCCGATTACCCATGACAGTTTCAGAGGCGAGGGCAGTTTTCATCGCGCGGCAGATGGTCTCAAGCTTCTGCTGAAACATCAACTTCCCGCGGCCGTGCGTGTCACAATCCACAGGCAGAATGTCAGGGACCTTGAAGAGGTCTCTAAACTGCTTCTGGAAGACGTGGGTCTTCCAGGCTTTTCCACAAACTCCGCCGGTTACTTCGGATTGTGCCGCAAGAATACCCAACAGGTTCAACTTACCGTTGAAGAGCGATGCCTCGCTATGGAAGCCCTTTTGAAGCTGACGAAGAAATACCAGGGCCGCATCAGCGCTATGGCAGGACCGCTGGCCGAAGCGCGCGCGTGGCTCGACATGGAACAGGCCCGAAGAAAGGGGCTGAAGAGCGCGTCCGACGGAGGGCATTTGACGAGCTGCGGTGGACCAATGACCAAGCTGGCGGTCAGGGCGGATGGAGTAATAACGCCTTGCGCGCAGCTCGCGGGCATGGAGCTGGGCCGGATCAACAGGAACGCGCTGACAGAGGTTTGGCGGAATAATGAGGAACTCAACCGGTTCCGGAATCGATCAGCCATTCCTCTTGCGTTTTTTGATTTTTGCCGCGACTGCGAATATGTGGCTTTCTGCCGAGGCGGTTGTCCTGCGGTGGCTGATTCCATACTGGGTAATGCCTATCATCCAAGTCCTGATTCCTGCTATAAACGTTTCCTGGAGGCAGGCGGAGTCCTCCCGGACGAGGACTTGCTGGCTACGTCACAAGCCTATAGCAATTGCTAAAAGCAATGTCCGAAACTGACAATGAGTCCGTCAGGACCGGTAAAATAGGTGCTACAAGCATCCTGCCTGTCCCACCAATCTGTGCCCGGGATCGACCGCGCGTGAGGGGCATACACAAACAATGACGACAAAACAGAAGTTTCCACTGAATCAGATCTATTTCTATCTCACTGACGGGTGCAACCTTCGGTGCCGTCACTGCTGGATAGCGCCCAAGTACCAGGCTGAAGGTGAAGTAGCCACGGCCCTTGATTTCGAGCTGGTCCGTCACATTGTCGATCAGGCCAAACCGCTGGGCCTGTCCGCGGTAAAATTAAGCGGCGGCGAGCCCCTGATTCATCCTCAGATCAACGAAATCCTGGATTACCTTCGCTGCCAGGATCTTAGCCTTAGTATTGAATCCAACGGGATCAACTGCTCGGCCGAGATGGCCGCAAAACTCAAGGCTTGCAAAGACGCCTTTGTTTCGGTGAGCCTTGACGGCTCTGATGCCGAAACCCATGAGTGGATGCGAGGTGTTGAGGGATGCTTCGACGCGGCTGTCAGGGGGATCAAGAACCTGGTTGACGCCGGCTTCAGACCGCAGGTGATAATGTCTCTGTTACGCCGCAACAAGGGTCAGATGGAGGCACTCGTACGGTTGGCGGAATCGCTCGGCGCGGGCTCGGTGAAGTTCAACATGGTTCAGCCCACAGCGCGAGGCGAGCGGTTGCATGAGGCGGGCGAGACCCTCTCAGTAGAAGAGCTGGTGCAGTTAGGACGGTGGGTGGAGAATGACCTTTCGGCCTCAACAAGTCTCAGGCTCTTTTACAGCCATCCTACGGCCTTTCGTCCCTTGAACAGGATGTTCGGCCACCAAGGGGACGGGTGCGGGCAGTGCGGCATATTCGGCATTCTCGGAGTTCTCGGAGATGGTTCGTATGCGCTGTGCGGTATTGGTGAGACCGTGCCTGAGCTCGTATTCGGTCACGCTGTCCGCAATAGGCTGGAAGATATTTGGAACGGTAACCCTGTTCTCCAGGAACTGAGGGAAGGTCTGCCGAGCCGACTGCAAGGGATATGCAGTGAGTGCCTGATGAGGCGTGTTTGCCTGGGGAACTGTGTCGCCCAGAATTTCTATCGCTCCAAGAGTCTCTGGGCCCCAAACTGGTACTGTGAGGAGGCTGCAAAGCGCGCTCTTTTCCCTGAGACGCGGGTGTTTGTAAGACGGTAGGAGATTAATGCCGTGATAAACTATTCTGCGACGGATGGCACTCGGCGGCAATGGATGTTTTATACTGGCCCCAGCATGAATCCTACCCTCCGGGCATCGGATATTCTCCACATCGTCCCGTATAAGCATCGAAGGATCAGGCTCGGAGATGTCATCGTGTTTATGCCCTCCGAAGGGGGTCGGCCGATAGCCCACCGAGCCGTCTCCAAGGATGCTCGAGGAGTGCTAACGCGGGGAGATAACAACAGTCATGTCGATCCGAGCGTCCTGGAGCCCTGCCGGATCATCGGTCAAGTAATGTTCGCACAAAGTGGCGATAAATGGCGGCGAGTATTCGGCGGAACCGTGGGCCGGGTGATCGGCAACCTCATGAACGTGCGTAACCTTATCGCCAGGAGATTGTCTGCCGTCCTTAACGCCAAGGCTCTGGGGCCGAGCCGGCTAAAAATAGTGGGCACATGGATTATGCCCCGTATTCAGACAAAGATCGTTCGGTTCAGCGCGCGAGGCGGTTCAGAATTACAGGTGCTCATGGGAAGTCATCTGATGGCGCGTCTGCCGGCTGGAAGGGATCGCTGGGTCATAAGGCGACCGTTTAGGCTCTTTGTTGACGAGGCAGCCTTGCCTACCGGAGATGCTTCCGGTGACCACCGATCGACAAAGCCTGGCTGAATAATGCCGCGGACGCGAATAATGCGGAATCTCCACAAACCGAACGACTTGGAATCTGATGGTGACGGCCCACCTCCCCGAGGAGAAAATCAAGGGACTTTCCTACTCGGGGCCCACGTTTCCATTGCAGGCGGTGTCCACAATGCCATAGGCCGTGGCGAGGATCTGGGGTGCACCGCTATACAGATATTCACAAAAAACGCTGCACAGTGGGAAAGCAATCCTCTTGCTGAAGAGGAAGTGAAGAAATTCAAAGAGGAGCGTGCTCGAACCGGGATCATGGTGGTCGTCCATGATGCGTACCTGATCAACCTCGGTTCGCCGAACACGGCCCTGTTAAAGAAGTCGCGCGCAGCATTTCTGGAGGAGATGGAACGGGCAGAAGAGCTGGAAATCCCTTACCTCATCATGCATCCGGGCGCCCACACAGGATCCGGGGAAGATGCAGGCATCAGATCTGTGGCGAGATCTTTCAACAGCATACTCCGCAAAACTTCCGGTTTTCGAATCAAGATTCTCTTAGAGAACACGGCAGGTCAGGGGACTGCGCTGGGCTATTCCTTTAATCATCTGCAGCGGATCATCGAACAGACAGTTGAACCTGAACGAATGGGAGTTTGCCTGGATTCCTGCCACGCGTTTGCCGCGGGTTACGATCTTCGCGGCCCTTCGGATTATCATAGAGTAATGGATGAATTCGACGCGGTGATCGGCCTGGACCTCCTCAAAGCCCTACACCTGAACGACTGCAAGAAGGGCTTGGGGCTCAAGGTCGATCGGCACGAGCATCTCGGTAAAGGTACATTGGGGCTTGAATTCTTTCGGCTCGTAATGAATGATCCGCGTTTTCGACACGTTCCAAAAATAATTGAAACGCCCGAATTGCTTGAAGGCGAGGACATGGATCCTGTGAACTTGGGCCTGTTGAGAGGACTCGTAATCCATGAAGATTCGGCCGATAACTCGTGAGTGACGAGCGGCATCCTACTATGGATCTGAATTCGTCGGTCCATGTGCCCTAAATTTCTGGTATAGTAAGATCCGCTCAATGCAATGTGCTTAGGACTCAAGAAGTAGAGGCTACAGCTGTGAAAGCTCCAATGATCGTGTTGAAAACGTCCCGTGAGATCGAGACCATGAGAGACGCGAACCGTATCGTTGCGGAAATCCTTGAACGACTGGCGGAGATGATCAAACCCGGTGCCACGACAGGTGAACTTGACAAGGTTGCAGAGGCCATGATTCTCCAGGCCAAGGCTAAAGCCGCGTTTAAGGGGTACCAGATGCGCAACAACAAGCCCTACCCCGCTGTCATCTGTTCATCTGTCAACGAGGAGATTGTCCACGGAATCCCAGGCCCTCGGGTGCTCAAGGATGGGGATATTGTCGGAGTCGACGTTGGGGTTATATACAAAGGGTTTGTGGGCGATGCTGCAAGAACCTACCCTGTGGGAGAAGTGTCCTCGGCAGCACTGAAACTGTTGAACGTGACTCGAGAATCTTTGTATGAAGGGATCCAGAAGGCCGTGGCGGGCAATCGCCTTCAGGACATATCCGGGGCGATTCAGCGGCATGTGGAATCACACGGGTTCTCGGTAGTGCGCGATTTCGTGGGCCACGGCATAGGCAGAAAGATGCACGAGCCTCCCCAGATACCAAACTATAAAGGGGGAGGCTGGAATCCGCGCCTCCAGGTTGGAATGGCCCTTGCCCTGGAACCGATGGTGAACGAAGGAACGTGGAAAATTAAACTTCTCGACGACGAGTGGACGGCAGTGACAGCGGACGGCAAATTGTCCGCTCACTTTGAGCATTCAATCGCAATCACAGACAACGGGCCTCTGATTCTGTCTAAAACCTGATTCCTCGGCTCTGTATGAAGAGAGGTTACCCGATGTTTCCGAACGTCCGGACCAGGCACCTAGTGCCGCGTTTCACAAGTATGATGCCATTTGCCCAGTAGGACCGCTAGGAATACGTCACCGAACTTGCGGAACAAAGTACTTAGTGAGGCGCGCAAATAGAAAGAAAGGCAATTCTCGGTCCCATGAGTCAAACTGAGCCAGCAGGCCTAGAGAGGATCAAGCGTTACGAAATCATCCGCCAGGTGGGCGAAGGAGGAATGGGCCAGGTATACCTGGCGATGGATAGGATTATCCGGAGACCCGTTGCCATCAAGACCTTTTCCCTGGAAGGCCTGCCCGGAACTGAGATCATCAAAGAAAGGGTCATGCGCGACTTTTTCTTGGAGACTCAGACTGCGGGCGCACTTCTTCACCCCAACATTGTGGTCATTTATGACGTGGGCAAGAAAGGGGACTTGCTCTACATGGTCATGGAGTTCGTTTACGGCAAGACAATCCTGGATCATATACGAACCTCTCCATTCAGCATTAAGAAGTCTATAGAGATTATTTATGAGTTAGCGCTGGCTCTGGATTACGCTCACGCAAAGGGCGTCATTCACCGCGATATCAAGCCCGAGAACATCATTGTTTCAACCCAAGGCGTCCCCAAAATCACCGACTTCGGCATCGCCCGGTTTCGAAAACACTTGAAAGACCACCGCCCACCTCTTATTGGTTCGGCGAGGTTCATGGCTCCGGAACAGATCCTGCAGCGAGAACAGGACCAGCGGGTGGACATCTACCAGCTTGGAGTTGTTCTGTTTGAGTTGTTGACAGGCCGGGCCCCCTTTAAGGCGGCGACTTCCGAAGAAACTTTGGCCAAAGTCTGCACTGAAGCGCCCCATCCTCCGGGACGGATCAATCGTGAGATCCCACATGAGGTTGACGCGATTGTGCTGCGCTGTTTGGAGAAGTCTCCTTCCAAGCGATTTCCCCGAGCTGGGGATCTGGCCGCGGCTCTCGGGGAATGCCTTAGATCAGGCTTGCGCACCGCCATTTCTCCGGACAAAAAACTTGTCCAAAGCTTAAAGAAGTTCGAGATGTTCTCTCTGTTCTCCGATGAAGAGATCCGGCAACTGGTCAAAGTTGGAGAGTTCATAACGTGCCAGGCCGGCGAACACGTAATCAACGAGAATGAAAGTGACTCGAACTTTTTCGTGCTTATCGAAGGAAACGTGGAGGTGGTCAAGAGAGAGCGCACCCTATCAGACTTCCTGCCCGGTGCTTGTTTCGGGGAAATTGGAGCATTTTCCAGACAGAGAAGGTCTGCCGGCGTGGTCGCGAAAGAGGACTGCAAGTTGCTTCAAATCAACGCTTTGTTGTTCAAAGAGTTGGACCCTTTGTTGCAACTCAAGATGCTTCATATCGTCGTAAGGAACCTGGCAAGCCTTGTCATTTCTCTGGATGGTGAAATAATGGAATTGACCGAAGGGAAAGGCGCTATACAGACATTTCCTTCGGTGTGCCCACTTTGCGGCTTTGACAACGGCGCTCCCATAGAAGTTTGCGCCCGCTGCGGAGTGATCCCGTCCACGCTTCCCCAACCGGTGGACCAGCCGGCCGTGACGCAGCGGGGTGAGACGACCGAGGCAACCGCCCCTCAGGAAGAAGCCAAGCTGAAATGAGACCCTGTGTAGTATCCACGCTGTCACGGCGGGAAAAAGCAAGACGTTTGTTCGGAGCCTTTTCTGTGTCGTTCCAAATCCCCATCACTCCCCCTGTAGGAAAG
>Ga0209039_10004481_pt1 | contig 10187 bp, 10 predicted proteins | sample BogFormECP12_OM1_FD_188238 | JGI IMG/M metagenome (GOLD analysis project Ga0209039, IMG submission 188238) | Bog forest soil microbial communities from Calvert Island, British Columbia, Canada - ECP12_OM1 (SPAdes) (version 2) | ecosystem: Environmental > Aquatic > Freshwater > Wetlands > Bog ... | reverse complement strand
CTGGCCAGCATGCGTTGCAGCTAAGGTGGAGCTGAACTTCCCGGTGGCTGTGAAAGCCTTTGCGGCGAGCGCCTAGATGGAACGGCGCCGACGGGGAGATCTTAGAACCGGTTCTATAACACCTCCTGGTGATCGGATAGCCGTGATTGCCGCCCCAGGGGATATCAGAGGGCGATCTTCGAAGTGGCAACGATATGCCCGCCATACAGCGGACCTAGATCATCACAGAAGACGCCCGATCCATTGGGCGGCCGACACGCACGGCGGGGTGCCCTCTGGGCCAGTCCGAAAGCCCGGCCGCCCGCAACGTTCTCAGATCCCTCAACTTGTCACGCCCGTAGTGTATTCTTTCGCATTCACCACCCACTCACCCTGCCCGGTGCTATAATGTAACTGTTTCCAATATCCTATATTCAGCACCTAAAGTCTTAAAATGCAACAACATCCAAAAGGTACGAACGCCCGCATCCTCCTTTCTTCGGTTTTCGGTCCCTACGCGCAAGACGACGAGTTCGGCAGCCGCAAGATCAACCCCATGGAGCTGTATCACAACCAGGTGACCCGCGAACAGGGTCCCTTCTCGCTTCGGATGTTCCACCGCTCCTGGGGCATCCTCATGATCCAGCAGAACATCTCCGCCCCCACCACCGTCCTGGATTTCCCCACCCGCCAGATCTTCGAAGCCGAACTGCAGGCCAACGACTACGACATCGTGGGAATTTCCTCCATCATCGTTAACATCGGCAAGGTGCGCGACATGTGCCGCACCGTCCGCCGCCTGGCTCCCAAGGCCACCATCGTGGTCGGCGGACACGTCGCCGCCATCCCCGGAATCGAACACATCGTCGATGCCGACCACATCGTCAAGGGCGACGGCATCTGCTGGATGCGCCGCTTCCTCGGCCAGGACGAAAACGCGCCCATCGAGCACCCCGAAATCGTCTCCGGCTACGACGGCCGCACGCTCGGGTGGAAACTTCCGGGGAAGAAGGGCGGCACCGCCGCCACCATCATTCCTTCCGTCGGATGCCCCATGGGATGCAACTTCTGTACCACCTCGGCTTTCTTCGGCGGCAAGGGCAAGTACCTGAACTTCTACAACACCGGCGAGGAGCTTTTCGGCATCATGTCGAGGATGGAAGCGAACCTCGGCGTGAAGTCGTTCTTCATGATGGATGAGAACTTCCTCCTCCACAAGAAGCGCGCCATGGAACTGCTCGAACGCATGAAAGCCAGCGGCAAGGCCTGGGCCCTGTACGTCTTCTCGTCGGCCAATGCCATCAGCCAGTACTCCATGCGCGAACTGGTCGAACTGGGCGTCTCGTGGGTTTGGATGGGCCTGGAATCGCCGCTCTCCAGCTATGCCAAGCTGAAAGGCGCGGATACCCTCAAGCTCACCGCCAGGCTTCGCCGGCACGGCATCAAAACCCTCGGCTCGACCATCGTGGGACTCGAGCACCATACCAACGAGAACATCGAGGGGGAAATCGAACACGCCATCTCCCACGACACCGACTTCCACCAATTCATGCTCTACACCCCCGTGCCCGGCACGCCGCTGTTCAGCGAGATGACCGAGCAGGGCCGCATGCTGGAAGGCGTCGACCTCGCCGACATCCACGGCCAGGACCAGTTCAACTTCCGCCACGCGGCCATCTCCCGCGAGGATTCCAAGCGCTGGCTCGACTGGGCTTTCCGCCGCGATTTCGAGCTCAACGGCCCCAGCATCTACCGCATCTGCCGCACCACGCTGGAAGGCTGGCGCCGCTATAAGAACGATCCCGACGCCCGCGTCCGCGCCCGCTTCACCTGGGAGGCCCGCTCCCTGCGCGACGGTTACGCCGCCGCGCTGTGGGCCATGGAGCGGTACATGCGCGACGCCAACGCCGCCGTCAGCGAGCAGATTCGCCAGTTGCGCAAGGATATCGGCCGCGAGTTCGGCTTAGCCAGCCGTGTGTTGAGCCGCGCCGTCGGCCCCATCCTGTTGTGGAGCGCGCGCCGCGAGGAGCGCCGCCTGGCCGAGGGCATCACCTACGAGCCTCACACCATCATCGAGCGCACCAACTGGTCCCCGGCGGCCCTGTAAGCGCCTCCGCCAAAGCCCGGCGGCTACTGTCCAGAGAATAGATTGAGCCGGTAGGCTTTCGCGATCTCCGGGAACAACCTGGCAAGGACGCGATGGGCGGCTCGCATCGGCAAGGAAAGGCGTGACCTCAAACAACCGGGGATGTCCATCGCGCCGCGGGATTCCACCAGTCGCAATCCGATCCGCCAACGCTCAATCTCCCTCGGGTCTTCGCATACCCATGCGAATCGCGCGTCCAGTTTCCGGCCCGCGTGATCCTGGTTCGCACGGCTTGCCGCTATGCGTGTGACCGTCTCGAAGGCGAGGCTCGCTTGCGGGAAGTTGCCTGCGATCTGCGCCAGCGCCACCTTGACGTCCTGCTCTGTCAGGTAGATGAACACTGCCTCCGCGACGAAGAAATACGGCCCGGGGCTTTGACGCACCGCCGCCATCCAACCGGGATCGAGGATCGATCCGGCCAGAGTCGTGCGCCGCCCGCTGTCGATGAAGAACTTCCGGCGCAATTCCACGGCGTCCGGAAGATCGAGGTCGAACCAATGCAGGCGGCCATTGTCGAGCCGTTCGAAACGGGTGTTGAGCCCCGCGCCAATCTCGACCACGGTGCCTTCCGGATGGCGGCTAAGAAAGCCCTTGACCATCTCGTCGAACATCGCGGTCCGCAAAACACATGCCACCACCCGGAGTCTTTGCCTGAATCTCCCGAAATCCCAATCGATGGATTCGACCATTTCGACGGCCTTGGGATCGTTCAGGATCGGGTGCTTCCTGAGGGTCTCGACCGCGCGGGCGTATAGCGGAACCAGCATGGTCTCCTGCACCTGGCCGAGTTGGATGGATTGCCTCGATGGCATATCTCCGGTCGCTCCCGCCCCTGCTACTCGCGGGGGCCGCCGCCCGCTGCGGGAGCCGGCGCCGGGGCTACCCAATCGTCCGTTCGGAATTGCGGCGCCGGCAAGCCGGCCGCGTTGTAGAGATTCGCGCCTTCCGGCCAGCGATGCCAGGCATAGCGGACGGCCACGGGCGCCGTCAAGCCTGGGGCGCTCACCACAATCGTACTGCCATCGATCTTCGCGGCCGCATCCACGAAGTTCCTGTCCGCGCCGGCAATCTGGAACCACTTGAGTTCCCCGCCCTTGGCGGCCAACCCTCCGCCCACGTGCGTGAACCTGACGCGGATGGTCTGCCCTTCGACCTGCATCGAATCGTACATCGGGCCGTAATATTCGCCCTTCTCTCCGTAGACGTTGGCCCGCGCGATCCGCGCCAGACGGTCGCACAAGTCCTGCTTGTTCTTGGGATGCACGTTGGTCTTCTCGCCGATGTCCATGGCCACCGCCATGGCGGTATTGGGGACCTTCAGCGCTTGCGCCTGCGCTTCTCGCACCTCGGGGCGGTTGCTGTTGGCATCCTCGGCCGCAAGCTGGACGAAGTAGAAGGGGAATTCGCCTTGTCCCCACTGCTGCCTCCAGCTCGCGATCACATGCTCCATCACCACCGGATAGAGTTGCAGGCCCTCGGTGATCGATTCGCCCTGATACCACAGCACGCCCTTGATCGCGTAAGGCTGGATCGGCTTGATCATGGCGTTCCACAGAACGTACGGGTTGTGCTGGTTGGTGAATGGACTACCCCGCCCGCCGCCGCGTCCTCCACGAGCCCCGCCAGCCGGGGCGGCTGCAGCGCTCGCGGGCGGAGGGGCGCCATCCGTCGCCGGCGCCGCGGCCGCCGCGGTCTTGAATGTGGCCACCTGCGCCGCAAAACCGTCCATGATCCGCTGCAGACGCGAATCGGACTCCAGCACATCCTTGCTCACCCACGCCTGCGCGCAGCTCGCGCCAAAGGCCGAGGTAATAAACCCAATGGGCTGGTGAATGGCCTTCTGCAAATCCCGCGAGAAAAAGTACCCGATGGCCGAAAAGCCCGGCACCGTCTCGGGCGAGCACACCTGCCATTTGCCCGCCACATCCTCCAGCGGCAGCTCGCTCGTCTTGAGCGGAACCCGGAACTCCCGGATCTTCGCACAGTCGGCCGCCGCGATCTCCGCCGCTTCGTTGGCCACGCCCGCGAACCGCTGCGCCATACCGGGATACTTGGCCGTGTCCCCCGAGACCACAAAATCCATGTTCGACTGCCCCGACCCCAGCCAGACTTCCCCCACAAGCACGTCCACGATCCGAATCGTGTTCCTGCCCGCGATCGTCATCTCGATCGGGTCCGTCGAAGCCCGCAGGTTGCTCAGCCGGACCATCCATTTCCGGTCCTCCCCGGCGGTCGTGGACACCTTCTGTCCGGCGACGCTCACCGTGACCTGCTCGCCCGCATCGGCCCACCCCCAGACCGGCACGGACATGCCCTGCTGCAGGACCATGTGATCGCTGAACAGGGCCGCCGGTTTGACATCGGCCCGCACTACCGTCAGGTTGCCCAGGGCCAACAGCAGGCCCGTCAATGCAGTCGCCAGCTTCATGAGAGGAGTATATCGCACGCCGCCGTCCACGCTTTACCGGCTCGAACTCCGCTCCCGCGCCGCGCGCTGCGCCAGTTCGTCGCAGCGGTTGTTGTCGGCGTGGCTGGCGTGCCCCTTGGTCCACTCCCAACGCAAGCTGTGACGGTTGACCTGCTCGTCCAGCGCCTTCCACAGGTCCTGGTTGATCACCGGCTTCTTGGCCGTCGTCATCCAGCCTTTCTTCTTCCAGCCGTGGATCCACTCCGTGATGCCCTTCTTCACGTATTCGGAATCGGTCACCACCTCCACCTCGCACGGCTCCTTCAACGCGCGCAAGGCTTCGATGGCCGCCGTCAGCTCCATGCGATTGTTGGTGGTCTCTTCCTCCCGGCCCCACATTTCCCTGGCCTGGCCGCGGTAGCGCAGCACCGCCGCCCAGCCGCCCGGCCCCGGATTCCCCAGGCACGAGCCATCCGTGATTACTTTGACTTGTTTCATCCCCCGAAGAACCCGTCCACCAGACGCTGGATCGCCGGCGCATCCTGCGCCTGGTGGATCCGCGCCCGAAGCTGCGCGCCCTGCCGCACTCCGTGCGTGAAGTACGTGGCGAACTGCTTCATCTTCCCGACGGTGTCCCTCTCCGCCCGTTCGATCAGCATGGCGTAGTAGCCGCGCATCGTCTCGTAGCGGTCCCGCTCGGTGGGCTCGTCGTAACGCCCCGTCGCCAGGTATTGCGCAATCTGGCGAAAAACCCACGGATTGGCGCTGGCCGCCCGTCCGATCATCACCGCGTCGCAATTCGTCTCCGCCACCATGCGCACGGCGTCTTCCGGCGTCACGATGTCGCCGTTGCCGATCACCGGAATCCGCACCGCGGCCTTTACTTCCGCGATGCGCCTCCAGTCCGCCCGCCCGCCGTAGCCTTGCTCGCGCGTGCGCGGATGGAGCGCCACCGCCTGCAGGCCGCAGTCCTCGGCGAGCTGCGCCATGCGTACCGCCACCAGTTCCCGGTCGTCCCACCCGGCGCGGTACTTCATGGTGAGGGGGATGGCGATGGCCCTGCGGACCTCGCGCAGCAGACGCTCCACCAGCGGCAGGTCGCGCAGCAGGCTGCTTCCGCCGTTGCACTTCACCACTTTGCTGACGGGGCAGCCGAAGTTCAGGTCGACCATGTCGAACCCCAGGTCCTGGCACACCCGCGCGGCGTCGGCCATCACCGCCGGATCGGCGCCGAAAAGCTGCGCCGAAATGGGATGCTCCCCCGGTTCGAAAGCCAGATACTTCAGCGTCCTGGTGGGCTTGCGCGCGCCCCGCGCCGCCTTCACCCCGTGCGAGCTGGTGAATTCCGTCATCAGCAGCCCGCAGCCGCCCAGGCCGCGGATGAACCGCCGGAACACCGTGTCCGTGACACCCGCCATGGGCGCCAGCACGGTGGCCGGAGATACGGCGACCGCTCCTATGGACAAACCGGCGGGAAATCCCTGCATGGCCCTATGGTAGCGGGAAAAGGGGTCAGACGCATTTATTGGGCGGCGGGCTATTTCGGGTGCGCCAGGTTGCCTGTCGCGTCGGTCCTGGCCTTGGGCAGGATGTCCACGGGCGGGGCTTCGCTCTCAAAGGATAGCGGGATCTCCACATAGGCGGCCTTGCCTTCGTCGCTGACCACCTTCAAACGGTAATGCTTGGGGACGCAATCGAAGACGATGTTGCCCTGGAGGGTTTCGGCTGGCTTGATGGAGCGCAGGTAGCCCAGCCAGTGCTGAACTCCTTCGCCATTGTTGCTTTCGCTGCACGTGTTCCCGGCGTCGTCGTCGAGCGTCAGGTTGGGGACGTAGGTCTCCGCGGCAGCGCCGCTGGTAACGCTCAGCCGGATCACCAGGAAGCGATTCTGCGGCAATCGCGCCTCGGCGCCCTCGCCGAGCTGCGCCAACCATTCCTTCTCGAAGACCGCATAGGTGAGCGGCGGCAACTCGACTCGTTCGCCCATTTGATAGGTTCGGAGCGGCGTGTTGACGGCGGTTCGCCCGGAACACGAGGCCAGCAAGGCCAGGGAGGCGGCTAGAGCGGCCTCGAGGAGTAAGTGTTTACGCGGCATCGTTAGCAAAATCAATGTTATGCGCCGCGAAGAGAAGTGTCAATAGGGGCGCTGGCGTTCCTGCAGGATCTGCTCGAACTTGCGCCGCTGTTCATCGTTGAGAATCTGCTCGATACGCGACTTGCCGTCGCTCAGTACGGTTCGATAGTAATCCCAGAAATCCGTCAGGATGGACCGCATCTGTTCGGACTGCGCGGGGGTCAGCTTCAGCTCGCGGTTCATGCGGTCGAAAAACGCCGCTTTGCCCTGGGGTGTGTCGAACGCGGGCGGACTGGTGCGATTGTGCACCCCGAAGTCCATGACCAGCGCGCCCACCGCCGCGCCGCACAAAAACACCAGCGAGAGCGCCACCGCGCAGGCGAACCTGGGGTTCCACATCCGGCCGGGCGCAACTCGTTCGAGAACGCTAGTGCTCATAGGATGTCAGCGTTGCCAGCATGCTGTCCGACGCCGGGGCGTTGTCGAAGCCCGGCGAGTCCTGTTGCGCCAGAATGCTGTCGGGGCCGGGACCGCCGACGTACCCGGCCTCCCGCGAAACCAGGAATCCGCCCACCAACACCAGCGTCACCAGGGACGACACCAGCAGACGGCGGCCGAAGGCGAAGTCCAGCGCGAAGAGGCCCGAAAACGAAGGCGCGGCTTTGCGGCCCTCCACAACCTGCATGACCTGGGCGTAGAAACCCGGCGGCGGCGCTACCGCATCTTCGGAGACCGCTTCCGGCGAACTCCCGGAAGCCCCTGCCGGAGAACGCAGCGAGCCGAACAACTGCGAGACTGCCTGCATGCCGTGAAGCTCTTCCCGGCATTTCGGACAGACCGCCAAGTGCGCTTCGACGGACCGCTCCTCAGCCCGACGCAGCGAGCCGGAGAGGTAACCTTCGAGGCTCTCCACCACTACCGCATGCATACGATTCTTCCCTCAAAAATGTAGCCTACCACGTAAGAAACCATCCCCTGCGAATCTATGGCCCTGCCTGGGCCGTCCGCTTCAGGGACCACCTATCCAACCCCCAGTCCGGGGGAACGGTCCAGGCGCTGAGCCGCCCGCACCAGCTTCTGGCGCGCGCGGAACAGCTTCACCTTGATGGTGTTCTCGTTCATCCCCGTTTGAAGCGACAACTCCTCCACGGAGTAGCCCTCTACTTCCTTCATCATCAACAACATACGATCTTCGGGAGAGACTTTGGAGAGGAGCTTGACGACATAATCGCGGCGCGCCAGGTCGGTGTCGGCCGCAACCGGCCGATTCGTCTGTGGCTCGCTGTTCTCCACCCGCCGCACTTCATCCTCGCTCAGATCGCTTTCATAGACCAGCTTGCGTACTTTGCGCTTGCGCAGGTAGTCGAAGCACTCGTTGACTGTAATCTTGTAGATCCAGGTGATCGGCGAACTGCGGAAATCGAAGCTCCGCAGCGACAGGTAAACCTTCGCAAATACCTGCTGCGCAATATCTTCCACGTCGTTGCGCTGGCGCACAATGCCGTGAATGATGGAAAACACTTTGGACTGATAGCGCTCCACCATCTCGCGAAACGCGCCATCGTCGCCGTTCTGGGCCCTGCGGACCAGCGCGCCTTCGGCTGTGTTCTCGTAATCCACTATGGGTTTCGCCGCAATCCTCTTGCCGTATCCGGGGAGTGCCAGGGTAATGGACGAAGTTCCCATACACCCTCTCCGACGCACCCCACCGATCCTGCGTTTCACCAAGCCGGTACACTACCCATTTTGCACGAAAAACCCCCTGTCAGGAGGAAAGTGGATGCGACCCGCACCCGGCTTTCCGCATCCATACGTATAGGTGTTGCGAAAATCAGCATTCCTGGCCTTTGGAGTGCTGCGGGGCCTGTTTGTATAATGGGTGTTACAAGGCTCGCAACCCAGGAGCGTAAAACGAATGGTCCAGTTAACCGAACGAGCAATCGGAAAAGTGAAGGAGATCATGGCCTCCCAACAGCCCTCGCCGGCCGGCCTGCGGATCGCGGTGGTGGGCGGCGGCTGTTCCGGATTCAGCTACTCGATGGCCTTCGAAAACCAGCCCAGCATGCTGGATAAGACCTACGACTACAGCGGGCTGAAGGTTTACGTGGACCAGGCCAGCATGCTCTACCTGGATGGCGCCGAGGTGGACTTCATCGACTCGCTGGAGGGTTCCGGCTTCAAGTTCAGCAATCCCAACGTGAAATCCACCTGCGGCTGCGGCAGCTCGTTCCAGGCGTAGAGGACGGCTGGAGGGGCGAACACGGCTCCGGCCGGCGGATGGCTAGTGAGGCAGGAGAGGAGGCAGCCTCTTCGGGGTGTCATCACATGGAGCGCCGGATTGTATGGCGCCAAGCGCCACCAGGGACTTGCACAATGCGGTCTTCTCATCCGAAGAGGAGGCTGCGGGATACTTCGCATAGAGCGTGGAGACAAGGCTGTTAACCCGAAGCTTGCCCGCCCTGTAAGCAGACTGGCATCGAATCTCCGTGTCGGGGTCGTTCAGTCCCGCCGTCAAGATAGCCCGGGCATCTTCCTGGCTCTGGGAGATGCTTGCCAGAAACAGAATTGCATTCTCGCGCGTTTCCCGGGACTGGTTCGTCACGTTTGCCTGGGCCAAGGTGCGAAACGATAGCAGGAAGGGATCTTGAACCAGTTGTCCATCCTTCTTCCCGGCCACAACCCATTCGAGCCGTTCCAGAACCTGATCCGCGTATGCAGGCTCGTCCCTCATTAGCGAGTTGAGCGGATCGATAGTGTTCATCAGCCGATACGAAAGGACCAGGTCGAGCAGATATCCGATTCGTTGAGATCGCGTCGAACAGTTCAGACGCGCGCTGTACGAACATGGCTTGTCCTTCGCCCATGCGCTGTACTTCTCGAGGACCGGCAGCGCCTTGGAGGTAACCGGGGGCCCAGGAAGCTTCTCTAACGCCTGCCAAGCATCAAAGAAAGCGTTCCCTGCCTTCTCGTTCATCAATGCGGCCATCAATACGTCGACCGCGGCAGCCGCTTTCAACTCGCCAAGCGCGCGGCAGAGATCGGTGACTTCGAATTCGTATTCGCTGCTGCTTTCGGTTTTGGGGTCGTTAGGGGGAATCTTGCCGTACCGCATCACCAGGCTCGGGGCCAGCTCCGTGAGTTTCATCGCGGCGGCCGTCAGGTACGCCTCCCGCCGCAAACTCCGGACCGGATCGTCGAACTTCGCACCAACTACGGCGAGCGCCGTTTCGCGGTCCATGTTCATGCCCGCCACCTTCCTGAGGCCCTGGCGGCGAACTACCCAATCGCGGTGCTTGAGGCATCCGAGCACCTCCTCCAGGCTGGGGTTTCTGTTCAGAGTCTTAAAGACGTCCTGCACGTCGATCTGCTCAGGCTCGGAGTACACGCGGTTTCCATCGTCGAAGACCGCGATGGCGCGAACCGTCGCGACCCAATATCCGCAAGCCCCTGTCGCAATGGGATATAGCGATATGCTGAAGCGGGCGGCTGATTTCGCCGGCAACTCCAGCACGGGATCGGCATCGATCAGCGTCTCCGGTGATTGCACGCGAAACCGGACCGGATAGTCCGCAAGGCTCGTC
>Ga0209039_10004480_pt1 | contig 10187 bp, 6 predicted proteins | sample BogFormECP12_OM1_FD_188238 | JGI IMG/M metagenome (GOLD analysis project Ga0209039, IMG submission 188238) | Bog forest soil microbial communities from Calvert Island, British Columbia, Canada - ECP12_OM1 (SPAdes) (version 2) | ecosystem: Environmental > Aquatic > Freshwater > Wetlands > Bog ... | reverse complement strand
TGCAGAGAATAATTCTTAACAAAAATACAATCCCTGGCACTCTCAAAAATACCCCGGAATCGTTCGCAAGATTCGTGCAATTCCTCTTCCATGCGTTTTCGATCGGTAATATCGAGATAAATTCCCGCCATCCGCACGGGTTTACCGTTCTCATCAGTTTCGATCACCTTGCCGCGGTCCAAAATCCACTTCCATTCCTCTGATTTGGTCTCCAGTCGGTATTCGGCTTCAAAATAATGGGAGGGGCTTGCAAGATGGCGTTCCAAGGTTTTCAGGACCCTGAGTTTATCGTCACGATGGATCCGGTTTTGCCAAGTATCCAAATATGATGCCGTTTCGTCGAGCGAACAGCCTAAGATTGTACTCCACCGCTGATCAAAATAAACCTGGTCAGTGTCAATATTCCAATCCCATGAGCCCAAATTCGAAGCTTCCATTGCCAATTTCAGTCTCTGTTGACTTATTAGCAATTCCTGTTCGACGGCGTTGCGCTCCTGTATTTCCTGTTCAAGAAGATGTTTTGATGCCAAGAGTTCGGCCGTCCGCTTCTCCACGCGTTCCTCAAGTTCGTCTCTTGCCTGGCGCAACTCTTCCTCTGCTTGTATCCTCGCGAGGACAATACCGATGATGCACCCTATTGATTCGAAAAAGCGTACCATTTGAGGTGAAAGGCAATTCTCACGGGTGTCGTTGAATTGCAGGAGGCCGATGATTTCACGACCAGAACGGAGGGGAATCATCGCCACTGATTCATATATATGGTCATTAAATCGGGTCCTTACCACGCGTCCAAGATCCGTTGCATACTCTGAGGCCAGCAGCCTTGAGCGGCTGTTAGTCCAGAAGCTTCCGCCGGCAGTAAAAAAAGGCAAGGAAGCGTCGGCCCGACCCCGGATTATTTCCCCACACATGCACTCCAGAATGGGGTGCCCTTCAGAATCACGAGTTATTTCGCCACGGGCGTCTCGTTGGCAGACACAGTTTTCCTCTGCTATGAAATCATCAGAAAAACCGTCGGTGACGCAGTAGGGGAAATCCTCACCTTGACGCAGCCGAATGCCAACGGCCTCAAATCCGCTGAATTCCTTAACCAATAACAGGATTCTCCCGATAAGATCGATTTTTACTACTCGTTCGTGCAGAAGCGCTAGAATCTCAATACAAAGCTCTCTGCTTTCCACAGCCAATCGGAGTTTCGCTTCCAGTGCTGCCAGACGATCTTGCTGAGTGAATTCCCATTTGTGTTTCTCTTTTGTCTTACGCTCTTTCATTTGAAATCCTTTACGCCCAAGAACCTAGAATGGGCGGTCTTCTTAGAATCTGTCCAGCTCAATTACTGTCAAAACGGTGCGGTGTGCTAAATAGTGAATCATACAGGACGCCTCTCGAACCGGGAATTTGGCATCAGCACTATTGGCGCACAACATTCTGGCGTCAACTCCAGGATGGGCACTGCCGAACTTCTTCCTCTAAAAGGTCCAGGATAGGCATAGCAATACTCGTGCCAAGGCCAACCCGAAAGCGAAAAGCGTCAACCCTCTGGCATTACAATACCTTCACTTATCAGTTAACGTAACTCCTAAACTCAGCACCAGAATAATCTTTACACGTCATGTAGTATTTCTTTACACATCGCCAAGGATATGGGTCGGAAATGATGAATGCGGAGGCCACTCTCATCGGCCTCGAAGCGTTCCACAAACATTATGCGCCCAGGAACATGATTTCATGGTTCAAAAGCAAAATTCCGGATCTGAATTCGACCCTCTTCTCCAAACCATTCTTTCACCTTTTCATTTGCCCTTTGCTTAGCCTCGGAACGGATGTGAGAAGCAACCAGTGACATGACCGATGCTATGATAGCCAAATCATCGATGAACCCTGTGACAGGAATTACGTCTGGGATTACATCCAGAGGAAAAATGAAATAGCCGAGTGCTCCAATAATAGCCGCTTTTGCCCAAGCCGGGACGGTTCCTCTCGGATCTCGGAGCGTGTAATACAGAACCAGGGCATAGAGGATTAGGGCATCTCGGATCCCTTCTTGTCCTACTGCCAGAGCATAATTGGATATCTTTTCGGAAAAGCTTTCTTCAGAGTAGTGTTTTGCGAAATCAGACTCGATCATTTTATCCTCCTTTGGCCAATTTTGAGTAAATGACAAGGCGCCGGCTCCAATCGATCTTTCCTCAATCATCGACCGATTGCCAATCGCAACGGATCGACCTCGCCTCGGAGTAGTCTTAGTTCAGAGTCCGAGGGCGGGGGTATTGCCCTGATGCAAACTGAATGGACTGGCCGACGATTGGTCATCTTCGCTGGCTTCACAGCTCACACAATACTGCCCTGGCGACGCCATCTGTTCTGCGCACTATGGTAAGCAATAATTGTGCCTTGCGATACCAGTTGGTGAAGATATTCACTTTCTTGATATCATGGCACGATAGCCGCTTTCCGCGGCCATTCCTAGCCCTGTGCCTACGTGCTTCATGTCAGATGTCTTTACAAGGTGTATAGTCCTTTTCTTACAGATCAAATCGGCGGCGTGCTATATGCCATTAGTGAAAACGGGAATGTTGATATGGACCATTGGAGTAATGACTGATTCCCTTTGAGGACAGTTGGCACCTTGGACAGCAATCAGCCTCTACTGGGCAGTTTCTCGTTAGCGGGTGCCACGGCTGCAACATCCATCAGAAGGATGTGGGCCAACTTGCCAGCAGTCTCTGGCTCCGGTACCCTCCATCGTGGCCTCTGGCTAAATTCAGGATGCGGGCCAGGACTTTTCGCGTATCTCGCGGATCGATCACATCATCCAACAAATGTAAGCCCGCGGCTTTCCAAGGAGCACCCGTGGCTCTGATTTGTTGCTCGGCATGCTCCCGCGCGGCCTTGACATCGTCCGATTCATCTATTTTTCTGCGATACACAACATTTGCTGCCACTTCCGGCGCCATGAAGCTGATCTCCGCGTTCGGCCATGCCAGGACGAAATCAGCGCCCATGCCTGTGCCGCACATGTTGGAATACGCCATCCCATAAGACTTGCGAATGACCAGGGAAATCTTTGGAACTGTAGATAACGCGACGGCCTCGATAAAATTGATGATTTTGCCGGGCATACGTTTGAACTCCGCGGCCTTGCCCACAAGAAAACCAGGGGTGTCATGAAGAAAAATAAGCGGAATATTAAACGAATCACATAGGCAGATGAAGCTGCAACATTTGTCACAGCCGTCCGGCCCCATGGCCCCTGCCATGTGCATCGGCTGGTTTGCGATGATCCCTACTGTGCGGCCTTCGATACGGGCAAGACAGGTAATTACGCTCCGATCGAAATCGGGCTTGAGCGCAAATATCTGCTCATCATCAACAATGGTCTTGATTACCCGAGTCATGTCGTAGCCGCGACGGGATTCCTTCGGAACAAGTGACAGCAGCCGTTTTTGTCTTGTCTCCTGGTCATCTACCCGTGGGCGCATCACTAGAGGCAATTCCTGGGCATTGGACGGCATGTAGGAAAGAAACTCGCGCACGATGCGGAAGCAGTCCTCTTCGTCTTCAGCCATCCGATCCACCTGGCCTGTGATTTCCGCGTGGAGCTTCCATCCTCCCAGATCTTCGTTTTCAACCTGTTCACTGGTGGCAACTTCCAGCACTCTGGGACCGGAAACAGCCATACACGAGCCTTTGACCTGAACTACAAAATCCGCTAGCGCTGCCAACCAGGATGGCCCTCCGAAGCACTCCCCCATGATGGTCGCCACAAACGGCACTTTTCGACATCGCAAAGCCATCTCTTTTCGCATTGTCATGGAGCTGAGCCCATCCGAGCCCATGATATCCGGTATGCGAGCGCCTCCACCTTCGCCCAAGTTGATTAGGGGGTAACCTTTCTCCGCTGCCCAACGGCTCAGACGATGCTCCTTCTCGACGCCAACTCGACCGCCTGTCCCGGCGAGCACCGTGGCATCATCCGCGGTAACAGCGACCGTCCTGCCATCGATAGTGCCGAAACCGCAGATCTTGCCGTCAGCAGGAGTTTTATCTTCCATGCCTGATATGTCGGAATGATTCAGTATCCCGATTTCAAAGAAGCTCCCAGGATCCAGCAACTTCTCTACACGCTCTCGGGCCGTTCCAAGTCCCATGTCGTGTTTCTTTGCGACTTTTTCAAGACCACCCAGCTCCAGGGCCTTGGCCTTTCGTCGCTGCAATTCCTCTAGAGCCTCTTTCATTCCCATTTCCTGCTACCTCTTCACGGACCTGCTCATGGTCACATCAGAATTTCATTCCCGGTAAGTTGAGTGAGGCGGTGTTGCCGCCGTCAACCGGAAGAGCTTGACCCGTAATATAGCTGGCTTCATCACTGGCCAGAAAAAGAATGGCCGCGGCCACTTCTTCCGGTCGGCCATAGCGCCGCAACTCGCAGCGGCTGCCCAGTTTATCAAACTTCCCTTTTTCTCGGGCCAGATCAAATACGGGCTTGGTCATGCCCGTCTCGATCAATCCAGGACAGACTGCATTGACTCGGATATTGTATCCGCCCAGGTCGCAAGCTGAAGTCTGGGTGAAATTAATAAGGGCCGCTTTACTTGCGCTATAGGCATTGCCTCCGGCCCCGGAGCGGATCCCGGCCACCGAAGCCGTATTCACTATGGCCCCTGTTTTACGTTCCTGCAAGTGCCCGGCCACGTATTTCGTGGTGAAGACCGCACCCAGAACATTTACCCCATAAACGTTGTGCCAGTCTTCCCCGTTTTGCTCCTCCAAAGTCGCGAACTGTCCTGTAATTCCCGCATTGTTGGAGACAATATCGATGACGGAGTAGTTTCGGAGAGCCGAATCAATCAGTTTCTTGACCTCCTCTTCAATCGCCACATTCGTTCTTTGCGCGACCGCGGCTCCGCCTTCTTTCAGGACAAGATCCAGAGTTTCCCTCAGCCCATCTTCATGCCAATCAGCCAGAACAAGCTTGGCTCCTTCCTTGGTAAAAAGAATTGCCGTGGCCCGGCCGATGCCGCTGGCGGCCCCCGTGATAACGGCGACTTTCCCCTTCAGACGGCTCGTTTTATCCATTTTCATGATTCTGACTCCGAAATTATAACTTGTACCGAAGGTCTTGGCCTATTCCCGCGTTAGGAACACATGCCCGCACCTGCCCCAGACCCTTGGGACGGGCGCCTTGCCAGTCCCTAAATGACGGGCAGGATGCCCGTCCCACCAAATCATTCTCACCTTCGAACATTACTACTGGCAATTGATATAGACTCGATAAATCAGCGCCGACAATGAAATGCCCCTCTCGGCTCAAACAGGAAGGGGCACGTGGGACAGTCAATACATGCCTAAATGGTCCGTGTGCGGCTTTGATTTACTTGGTCTCCTGCTTGCTTAAGGCCTCTCGGTCCCCGCCGCTCATGCCTGCGATGTACCTCACCAGCTTCTTCCTGGACTCAATGTCATACTGGCTGGTGATGGCGATCTGCTCCATAACCGGTGAGCCGCCGCCATGGTAGTTGCCCACACTGACTATTCCGCCAGTGGCAGAGCAGAGGATGTCGCCCAAGTAACGCCAGAACTGGGCCTGGTCCTCCACCGACATGTTTGGATTCCGCTCGGTATATTTGAGTAGCAGGTCTTTGATCTCGGGGTTCATGAAGTCCTCCTCGTGAGGAAAAGTGGCTACTACGCCTCCCGCGATGTCACAAAGGATCTCTGCTTCCCTGTAAACCGCCTCACCCGAGAGGCAGCGGCCCACGTTACAATAAATCGAATTCGGAATATAAGATCCGGGTCCATAAGGGACAAGACCCATGCCCGGTATGTATACTTCCGGTTTGCCAAGGTCGGAAGCCGTGTATCCAGCGGCGTAACCCAACTCGGTGGTCATGATGATCTCGGCCAGCTTCTCCCTGACGTGGGACGCCTTATGGACGTTGTTCGCCTCGGCAGCCAGGGCCGCAGTCCCTAAAAGAAGATCGCCGATGGCAGGCTTACAGCCTGAATAGGAATGTCGGTGAAACAGGGCGAAAAGCAGGGCCAGCACACCTCCGTGCTGCCACTCACCCGCCAGAAACACTCTTTCCCAGGGAACAAAGCAGTCGTCAAAAATCAGGTATGAATCTGTGGCTCCCGGCATGAACCCTCGCTTGAAATGCTCTCTGGGCCTGAGGTTGTGAACGGTCACTACTTGCTTCAACCCGTCCCAGTCTCCGGGAATAGCGAAGGCTACCGCGTAGTCCTTATCCTCCGGGCGCAAGGCCCGGGTGGGTACCACCAGCACCTCGTCTGCCACCGATGCCTCCGAGATGTGGACCTTGCATCCGCTGACCACGATGCCGTCGCTGCGCCGTTCTTTAATCCGGACATAAGCGTCTGGGTTTGGTTGCTCGGCAGGCCTTAGCAACCTATCGCCCTTGACGTCCGTCTGGGCAGCACAGCCAACTAAGTCCTCGGTCTGAAAACGAGTCAGCCACTTCTTGAAGTTCTCATGGTACTCGCTGGTGCCACTGTTGACCTTGTCCGCTTCGTATGAAACGTTGTAGATAGCATTAGTGGCATCGATCCCCATGCAGCGCTGAATGCAGCCGCCCACCTTGTGGCATAGGTGGCGAGTCATGTCCTGTTTTTTGTGCAGGTCGTTGGTGTTCTGATGAATGTGAGTAAAACGATTGATTCTCTCACCCGTGAGATGAGAGATGGCCGTCAACAAGGCTTGATTCTCCGGCTTGGCCGCCTCATCGAACGTGGTGCCTATGGTATCGAGGCATGCCATCTGTATTTCGTCTGTGCGGTCGATGAGACTGCCATTGAAATAGATATTTCGCTTCATCTTCGCCAGACCTTGGATGTGCTGTTCCTTTGTTCTCATTCTGCCTCCTGACGGAGCGGGTAATTGAGTTGGAAAAAGGGGTTCATATAGTGTCGTGCCCTACCGGCCGGAACGAGCCTTGGCTTGATCCGCGGTCCTTAGCTCCTTCCTGAGGATCTTGCCTATCGCGCTCTTTGGAAGATCCCCAACGAATTCCACGTACTTGGGCACCTTGTACTTCACAAGATTTTCCTTGCAGTAGTCGATAATCTCCTCGGGGGCAGCGGATTCCCCTTCCTTTAGCACCACATATGCCTTGATGCGCTCGCCGGAATAGTCGTCGGGAACGCCTATCGCGCAAGCTTCAAGGATTTTGGGATGCGTGAAGAGGACTTCATCGACATCCCGCGGATAGACGTTGAAGCCTCCGGAGATGATCATATCCTTTTTTCGGTCTACGATGCTGAAGTAGCCTTCCTCATCAAAGACCGCGATATCACCGGTAAGGAGCCAGCCGTCTCTCAAAGTGCTTACGGTCTCATCAGGACGATTTATATACCCGTTCATGATCTGCGGACCCTTGAGGCAAAGTTCGCCGGGAGCCCCCGGCGCGGTAATCTCTTTATTGTAATCGTCCACGTCCACGAGCTTCGCGTCTGTGTTGGACACCGGCACACCTATGGTTCCGGGCTTGGTCTTTCCCCCGTACGGGTTGATGTGCGTTACGGGCGACGTTTCCGTGAGACCGTAGCCTTCACAGATTTGAGTGCCGGTAAGTTTCTCGAAACTCCTTATAGTCTCCATGGGGAGGGGGGCTCCTCCTGAAAAGCACCCCTTGATTGACTTGAGGCTGTACTTCTTCAGTTCGGGGAAGTTGATCATACCGTTGTACAGCGTAGGGACCGCGGGAATGAAAGTTGCTTTGTACCTGGCGATTCCCTCCAGAATTGTCTTGGCCTCCGGCTTGGGAATCAGGACGTTTGCGTATCCGTAATAGATCGCGACGTTCATTGCTGAGGTCATGCCGAATGAATGAAAAAACGGCAGGCAGCCGACCACGATTTCCGTTCCCGGGATGAAGTCAGGAAACCACGCGTTGGACTGCTGAACGTTGCTTGATAGATTTGCATGGGTCAGCCCAACACCTTTTGATACACCGGTAGTCCCGCCGGTATAAAGCAACGCAGCAGTACTCTCCCATTCCAACTTGGGAGGATTGGCAACAGGCTCATACTTTCCTATGAGGTCCATGAACTCGAAAACATCGGGAGCGGCCGGCGTCTTCAGGTGCATGCCCTTCCTGACGAAGGGAAACAGTTGTTTGAGCGGGAAAGGCAGAAAATCACGGATATGGCACGAGATGATCTTCCGGATCCCCGTCTTTTGCCTCAAATTGATCATTCTTGGGACCAGAACATCGAGGCTGACCAGGTAATGGGAGCCGGAGTCATTATACTGATGTTCAAGTTCCCGGTCCGTGTACAGTGGATTGTTAAGCACCGCCACCGCGCCCGCTCTAAAAGTTCCGTAAATAGCTACTACCATCTGAACGATATTCGGCAGTAGTAAGGCCACTTTGTCGCCGGGCCTGACTCCGAGGGCGACGAGTGCCGATGCAAACCTGGAGGCCATCTCATCAAGCCTGCGGTAGGTTATTGTTGTGCCCTGGAAAAGGAGAGCCGGATTATCGGGATACCTCTCGGCTGATCTCGCAAGGGCTTGGGGCAGGGTAATTTCTTCGAAGACGATCTCTGTAGGAACCCCATCGGCGTATGATTTCAGCCAAATTTTTTCCATGTGACCCTCCTCTCAGGCAAATGTGTTGCGAACCACGATGAACCTGCGAACCACTTCGGCAGGGTCATCCGTCGTCAGACCACTCTCTCTATGATCGTGGCCACGCCCTGGCCTCCACCCACACAGGCGTTGGCGCATCCATAACGTCCGCCCTTCTTCTCCAGTACGCGGGCCAGAGTTCCTACGAGCCGAATACCGGTTGCTCCCAGAGCATGTCCAATGGCGATTCCGCCGCCCATCACATTGACCTTGTCGGGATCGAGCCTCAGTTCTTTGATGCAGTTAAGAGCTACAATGGAGAACGCCTCGTTGATCTCCCAGTAATCGACGTCTTTGGCTTGCAGCCCCGCCTTTTGAAGGGCTTTTTGGCTGGCGGGCACCGGCCCCACGCCCATGATCGTGGGGTCCACGCCCGCGAACCCGATGGACTTTATGGTGGCCAGGGGCTTGATTCCTTTTGCCTGTGCCGCCTCCTTTGACATCAATATCATTGATGAGGCTGCCGCGTTAAGGGGCGACGAATTCCCTGCGGTAATCTGATGGTCTTTATTGTAAGCGGGGGACAGTTTTGCCAGACCTTCCAGTGTCGTGTCCGCTCGCACCGCCTGATCCGTTTTCACCGTAATGACTGTCCCATCCGTTTGTTCCGCCTCGATGGGCAGTATCTCGCCATCGAAGAAACCTTCTGATTGAGCCTTTGCGGCGAGTTGGTGAGATCGAAGAGCCCATTTGTCCATATCTTCCCGGGTCAGGCCGGATTGAGCTAGCAGCTTCTGAGCGGTGAGCCCCATGTTCAGGGTCGTCATCATATCCCAGTGCAAGTACTCCGGGGCCGCGAACAGCGCCAAGTTCGGGGCGATCAACCCACCCTCTGTCGTTGATTGCCCCATCGGAATCCTCGTCATGTGCTCCATTCCTCCCACCATGACGATATCAGCGTTGTTGGTGGCAACTTCCAGAAAACCCATGTGAATGGCAGCCATGGAAGAACCGCACTGCTGGTCTACAAATTTGGCTGCGACGGTTTTGGGAAAGTTGGCCAAAAAGATCGGGAAACGACCTCCGTAGGCCCATTGTTCGCCAACAGCGGTGGCGCACCCTACGATGAAATCATCGAGTTCCTCAGCTTGAATCCCCGTTCTCTTGGCCAGCTCGGGGAGTAACTTAGCCAAAAGCTCATCAGCCCTCATTTTGCCGAATACATCTCTGGCTGGATCCTTGGGCCGGGAGCGGGATTGAGCGGTTCTGAGGTATCCTGCAATGACTACTTCTCTCATGTGTGTGTCTCCTTTATAGTTATAGCTTTGGTCTTTCAATCAGGGTCATTGTTTAGATTACGACGATTGCTCGGCCAAAGGCTCTAACCATAGATTTATGGCTGCCAAGATATTGTTCCGCATCCAAAAACCGGGTCAGTCGTCGAAAATTGCGGTGCTCATGTCCACTGTCAACCCGTCGGACTCCATAAGTCTCGAAGCTAACCCGTAAGTCTTGGGCACTTCGTAGTGGAAGAAGTACCGCATGGTATGCAGCTTTCCCTCATAAAACTGCTTGTCCAGAGCAGAGCAATGACTCT
>Ga0209039_10004479_pt1 | contig 10188 bp, 7 predicted proteins | sample BogFormECP12_OM1_FD_188238 | JGI IMG/M metagenome (GOLD analysis project Ga0209039, IMG submission 188238) | Bog forest soil microbial communities from Calvert Island, British Columbia, Canada - ECP12_OM1 (SPAdes) (version 2) | ecosystem: Environmental > Aquatic > Freshwater > Wetlands > Bog ... | reverse complement strand
AATAGACCCGCCCACGCGAAGAAAAAGAAAAGGACGTGCCGCTCGTGCTTCATCAGGTACCGGTATGCGAGAATTCCGGCGCTCAGCACGATTATCCCTGCTGCAACAAAGTTCAAAATTACTTCCAGTGTCCAGTTGAGTGCCATTGAATTAACGCCTTAGAGAATTCTATTCCGATTAAACGAATTTAGTTTGAGGTTAACCAATAAAAGATTATCCTCAAGAGGAATTTTTTCGATTTTTAAGTCTCGGTCACGCTGCTCGACCGGTCAGATTGGACCGTAAAGCGGTCCTGCAATTTCTCCAAGTTGCGTTACGTCGAACGGAGAGGATGGAAAGCTGGCGCTACTTGCGGTTCTTTTTCTGGGCCAGTCCGCCGGAGACCCAGGTACACGAGGATGGGCGAGAGCGTCCAAATCACGTGCCCGATGATGAGGAGGAGGAAGGACACGTCCTGCAGGAGCAGGAAATTGGGGGCGTTGCTCGGCGCGTTCCAAAGCGCCCCCTCAACGACCCAATAAAGATCCCCGATGCCCATCAAGAGCACGCCCCACGAGATAAAGCGCAGCCGTTTCAACAGGGACGGGTCCGCCCCGGAGGTATCGCGGAACATAGCACGGCGTAGCATGAAGGCACTAACGAAATATACGGCCACCTCGACTGCAAGTGCAAAGAGACCCATGCCCGAAAATTGGGCGGTCACTAACGCCACTTGCCCGGGGGTGATAATGACCATAATTTGGTCAAAATAATCTGCGACAACGAGAAATACAATCATAAGCACTAAGGCAAAGGGGTTGTGAGTTAAATTGACTTTGGTCTCTTCGAGGCCGTGCCGGATTTGATATGCCGCGACCAGTAAAAAGAGCATATTGAGAATCCCGCCAGCCATGCCCACGTCCCGCAAAATTTGGGTAATAAAGAGACTTGGATAGGCGAGGGGGTATCCTGTGACACCACCAGGGGGCGTTGCGATATTAGGATCAAAACTTATTGCCGCAAAAAGGAAAATGACGATGTCGAGCGATATGTAGACGAACCAACTAAGGAAAGCGTAAAAGAAGGTGCGGTTGAGGTAATATTGTTCTTTAAAGGACCGCCCGCCCCGATTTTTGACCATGAAGGCTATCAATAAGAAGAAGAATGACTCGACCATCTTGGGATACATGATAATGAGTTCATCGGGCGGAATGAGGCTGAAGTCCATAGTCCCACTATTCAATTGGGGTCGTTCTTACCATCAAGCCAAAAACAGTTAAAGAAATGACTTAGAAATTAAAAACTCTTTACAAATTGATGAAAGGAAAAACTTTCCAAATAAGAATTGAAAAAATTCTAAAATTTCAGGAGAGAAGGGAATAAAGTCGAAAACCTCAATCTATAATTCCACGAGCTCGACTTTGTTGGCTTCGTTGATGGCATTCCGGATGCGACTCAGCCACTCGTGAATCTTGTCCACGCTGTCGAACACATCCCGCTCTTGCAACCCATAATCCGTGATTTCTTGGACCACGTAGTAGTCGACGATGGTTTCTTCTATTTTATGCCCCTTATCGCTTAGGGACTGCTTAGACTTGAAAGTCGGTGAGACTGTCCGCCACTTTACGAATCCTTCGCCTTGCTCGATGATTTCCACGCCTTGGCTTTGCACGGGAGCAGCGCGCGCCGCGTTTTCCAGCTTGGGGGCGATCTCCTTCCGGAGGACCAGCAACTCGGGAATCGTGAGGACTTTTTCCGTGCCGTCGAGGTCCACGAGGGAGGCCTTGGCCAGCTGGTTTGTAAGGGAAATGCGGCGGGCGAGGTTTTTGTCTTCTTCAATCAACTCGTCGATCTTCCCACGGCATTCTTCGATTGAGTACCGGCGGGTGAATTGCCGCGTGCTGCCAGGGATAACCTCAAATTTATTATCCCCTTCAATATCTTTCGTGCGAAATTCGTGGGTATCACGGCCAGCAAGTCGCAGGCGGGATACCCATTCGTCAATTTGCGCGCTAATTTGCTTGCGCCGGGCAAAAGCGTCTCCTAGATTCATGCAGGTCCACCGTCATTTAGTAATTATAAGGTGCCGAAGCGGGTGATCGTGGCCTTGAGCAGCCACAAGCTGCAAGTGCAGCACAGAGGTGCAGATATCGTTCCTAGCGCCATCGTGGTGCGGTTGGCAGGCATAGTTAGTACATAACCAGCTTGGCTTGAGCAGGACGGGCAGTTATAAGTGATGCTACGTGCAATATTCAGAGCTACGGGCTCAAATTCGGTCCCGCCTCGGCAGGAGATAAGCAGATAGTTATCCATATTAATTTATCGGGGTCTTTCTGACACAATCTCATTGTATGGCAATACAGTGAGGCGATGCCAAGATTCCCGCTTCGGCACCTTATAATTACCAAATGACAGTTTTGGGAAGGCAATCTTTCCACGTGGAAAAATTAGAAATTTAATGAAAGATTCCAATACATTCTCATAGTTTTCACCATATTCGCATAGTTTTCACCATATTCGCATAATTTTCACCATATTCGCATAGTTTTCAAAAAACGCGAAGATTTCCACGTGGATAATTTCAAAGTAAGCACAGTCGATTATAGCGGATTTGCTCATTCTAACATTCTGACAACGGATTGGGAGGAACCCATTAGTTCATATTACCGTGCAAACCACCCAATATCCATGAAATGTTACGTGATTAGAACGCATTATACCCCCGACCGACCGTTCGTGAGCGCGCGGCAAGAGGCAATAACAGTCGTTGACATCCGGGAAATAGAATCCCTCGAAGCGGCGGATCAAACTATATGGGGCGAGGAATATCTAAGTAATGGGGAAAATCACCGCGAAATTATGGTAAAGGGGGAGAAAACGTCCGGACATAGTTTCGCTAGTGCGAGAGAGGATCCATATGTTATCTACCCACGATATTAAAGCAGAATTGAGGCAAGTCATAAAAGACTCGACCCAAATGAAACTTGAGCAATTGCGCAAGATAACAAATATGGGGGAGGACAAATTCAACGAGCAAATCCTCCTTTGGGCTAAGAAATTTAACATCACCATAGACGGAGAATACGCCAATTTTGCTGCCAGCGACGTGGACGAGTTTATTGTCGCGTTAGCTCGCGTGATCAGGGCGTGGAAATCAAAAAGGCGAATGATTGTGGCGATGCTCGGGTGCGTCGTTTGGTTCAGTGGATTTTTCATATTCTCTTACTCCAACTTGGCGGGAACATTAGCGTGGGTTGGCGGAATCATCCTTTTTATTGGTTTTTCCTATTTGTGTGGAATGACGCATTAAAAACACGTGCCTGCAATAGGAATTTGTCATCTATATTAATTCTCATTTACAATAACGATGCTAAATTGATTCGAAAATGATTCTAAAAAGATACATAAGAAATTATTCTTAGAAAGCGTGGGTGGTGCTAGTGACGGATTCCGAAACGGAAGAAACTTTTATTAAAGCGTTGAAAAATGTTTCGGATTATGATAATAGTTGGTTGTGGTTTTACGGCGCTGGTGCTTTTATGACAGTTATGTCTTTGGTGTTTCTTACCGTGGGCACAAACGGTCAATGTGATCCGGCAGGGGAACTCTCTATAATATTAATTATGTTCGCGTTTTTTTCCCAATGGGGTTCTCCCGAATCTCAAGCTAATTTATTACGCACGGAAGATCGGCTAGGCCACGGATATGTCATAGAAACAGCCCGCTTGGGCGGCAAACACCCACTCGCCATACTCGCATAGTTCGCTGTCTACCTGCTCGCCGTTTAATTGGATTAGAATGGCGGTGGGGGCACGCACGCGGCACTCGCCATCAAATGCTGGGCGAATTTGGGCGGATTTTAAAGCGCCTCCCTCCCAAGTTATGTCTACTTCATAACCGCCTCGAGCTCGCAGGCCCTTGACTTGCCCCGAAACCCACGCTTTGGGAACGGCCGGGAGGAGGAAGAGCTCGCCCTCGTGACTCTGCAGGAGCATCTCCGTGATGCCGGCGGTGCCACCAAAGTTGCCGTCAATCTGGAACGGCGGGTGGTTGTCGAACAGGTTGGGGAGCGTGGACTGGGTCAAAAGCGTGCGGATGTACTCCCCGGCGTATTCCGCTTCCAGAAGGCGCGCCCAAAAGTTGATGATCCACGCGCAGCTCCAGCCAGTGTGCCCGCCGCCGTGGTCGAGGCGCCGGTAAAGGGTCGTCTTCGCGGCGGCGGCAAGGTCGGGCGTGTAATGCGGCGAAATTTGGTACCCTGGATGCAAGCCCCAGAGCGGGCTCATGTGCCGGTGGCCTGGCTCGCCTTCGTCGTAGTCCTCGCCCCACTCCATTATTTGCCCGTGCTTCCCGATCCGGATTGGCGGCAGCTTTTGCCGGGCGGTCGCGAGCTCGACTGCGAAGTCTTGGTCGACTCCGAGCATTTGGGCGGCGGCAATGCATTCGGCAAATAGGTCCCGGAGAATTTCGAAGTCCATCGTGGCCTCCATCGTCAGGCAGGACCGCTGTCCGTCCGGGCCAATGAACGCGTTCTCCGGACTGACGGACGGCCCGCACAACCAGGTCCCATTCGGTCCCATTACGAGGTAATCCAAGAAAAATTCCGCTGCGCCTCTCATCAGCGGGTAAGCAACGTCCCGCAGGAAATTTTCGTCCCGCGTGAATAAGAAATGCTCCCAGAGGTGGGTGCACAACCACGCTCCGCCGGTCGGCCACGTGGCGCCGATGAACCGGTCAACGGGGTTAGTATCCCCCCACAAATTGGTGTTGTGATGCGCGACCCACCCCCGGCACCCGTACATTTCTTGCGCGGTCTTTTCGCCGTTGGGGCGCATTCGCTGCAGGTGGTCGAAGAGCGGGAGGTGGCACTCGGACAGGTTGCACGGCTCGGCCAGCCAATAATTCATTTCGGTATTGATGTTGATCGTGTACTTGGACCCCCACGCGGGGCTGTAGTCGTCGCACCACTTCCCTTGCAGGTTCGCGGGCAATGACCCGGGCCGACTCGACCCCATGAGCAGGTACCGGCCAAATTGATAATAGAGGCAAACCAAGTCGAGGTCTTCCTGGCCCGTCTTCACGAGCTCGAGGCGCTCGTCAGTGGGGATTTTCCACGACTCCGCGTCAGCGAAAGGCGAGGAAAGAGCGAGCGAAACCCGCCGGAATAACGCTTGGTGGTCTGCCACGTGGTCCATTTTGAGCGACTCGTAGGATTTTTCTGATGCGCGGGCGAGCGTGGCGGAGATTACGGTCGCCAGCTCCCCCGCTTCGTGCCGGTAACTCGTTTCACACGTGATGAGGATGGTGGCTGCGTCGGCCCCCTCCAGGACGGCGTGCTCCCCAATGCAGTGGAGAACGCCCCCTTCGTGGATGACTTTCATCGTAAGCCGGTAGAACACGCCGCCGGGTCCCGATTGCCCAAAAGACGAGACTTCGTCGACCCCGTTGTGCTGGGCCTCGCCGAGGAGGGATATGCCTCCTTCGAATTTGTGCTCGAACCGCGCCCGGAAGCTGATGTAGCCTGGGCGGTCGGCCATGAGGCGCACGACGACCGCGCCGTCCGGCGCGCTGGCAAAGAATTCCCGGGTGAACCGCACCCCGCCCCGCGAAAACGATGTCCGGACGACGCCCGTGTCTAAATTGAGCTCGCGGTGGTATTGGGAGGTATTCGCGCTGAGGGACGCATCTTCGTACATGATGTTGAGGTCCATTAATTTCTGGTAGGGATCCTGCGTGCACGGGACGGAATACATCGCCATTTCCAGCAAGCGAAGAGCGTCTTGAAACTGCCCCGCAAGAATTAGGCGCCGCACCTCGTCGAGGTTGACGCGGGCGTCGGGGTTGCACCGGTCGACGTGCCCCCCATACCAGATCGTATCCTCATTTAATTGCACCCGCTCTTGGCTGATGCCCCCAAAGACCATAGCGGCCAAGCGCCCGTTCCCGATGGGGAGAGCCTCTACCCACCGCCCCGCGGACCGGTTATACCAGAGACTCATGGAAGGGTTTTCCAAGTCTGGCACGTAACGGGCGCCTGTTCCGACTGCTCGGGGCGATTTCAACTCGGTCACGCCGACACGAATTTTTTCCCCCTCATAAGCGGCGAACAGGTCGCTGACGGGGCGGTCATCGAGGGCAACAACATCCCCCTCCGTAATGTGAAGATACCCCACGAAAACTTCGCGGGGCGTTGGAACGACTCCCGCTTCGATTTTATCAATGGTAATTTCCACCCGCTTGTTGCCAATTTCCTGAAAATACTCGTTGACGGAGATTTCCACGATTTCCGGGTTGGCTGCAGTGAGGGGTAGTTTGACGAGAATTGATTCGTGCTCGGGCACGCCCGCTACGGAACGCACAATTTCGGATGTAAAATGCATAAATGTGGAGAAGTTAAACTTTAAATTAAAATAAATCTCGACCTTACAAATTAATCGATTTTCATAAATTTTTCTGATAATTTCTTGCGAGAAACCATTCCATTTGAGATATTTTTCCCTTCCCGCAAACCCCCCGCAGTTCTTTCTTTTTTGTCGCCGACTGGCGCAGTATTGTCTTTATTGGCCTGGAAAGATCATAATTCTCGTCCCTTTTCCCCTACCAGAAAGTGGCATAATTAGTGGTTTACTCAAATCAAACACCATAATTCCGATAATCCTTAAGTAGCCTTTTCCCCTACTAGTATATCATGAGTGACCTGACATACCTAACACGCAAGAAAAAGAAGGGAAGGAATTACCTTTACCTCGAAGGGCGTGCGTGGTTTAATGGGCGTTCCAGGCGGACGTGGCAGAAATACCTTGGTCCAGAGGACCGGGTCAAGGACCTAGACCTTTCTGGGATCCTCGTTAAGGCGAGTGCCCCTGTCGAGACCGAAATTCTCGAATTCGGAGCTTCTGCCGCGCTCTGGCAGGTCGCTAACGAGATTGACTTGGTGGGGATCATTGACAACGTCGTGGGCATCGCCCGCCACCAGAATCTGACGCTCGGCCAGTACTTGGTTATTGCCGCAATTAACCGGTGTGTCGACCCGTGTTCTAAGTCAAAGCTGGGACTGTGGTTTGCCCAGGACTGGTTGTCGTCCCAATTCTCCGTGGACGCCAAAGTGCTCAACGCCCAAACTTACTGGAACCACTTCCAGCACCTTACTTTTGGGGCGATTGAAATGGACGAAAAGGCAGCAGGTGGAGAGGAGGGCACGCCGGAAAGTGGGGCAAGCGCGGTCGAGCAGGTCGAACTGGAAGTTAGCAAGGTCGTGGTAGAGCGGTTCGGCCTCGACCTGAGCGGCGTGCTCTACGACTCGACGAATTTTTTCACGTTCTCGCAAGGCGGGCGGGGAAAGGATGAGGGGAATGGGTCCACGATCCTCCGGTTCGGGCACAGCAAGGAATGCCGAAATGGCAACCGCCTCGTGGCCTACTGGGTCCTGTGCACGCGGGGGACTGGCGTGCCCCTGATGCATGAAACCTACCCCGGCAACCGCCAAGATGCGGAAGTCTTCAAGTCCGTCCCGCCGCGGGTGGCGCGCCGCTTGGAAGCGCTCGGGGGGAACCCCAGCGACATTACGCTCGTGTTTGACAACGGCAACCTCTCCCCGGAGGGGTTTGAAGCGGTCGAGAGCACCAAGTTCGCGTTCGTCGCCGCGCGCCGGCCCTCCGAGCACAAGAAGTTGCTCCACGTCTCCACCGGCGAGTTCACCGAGTGCACGATGCCCAACGGCAAGAAGGTCCAGTACTACGCCACCACCGCCAAGATCTACGGGGCGCAAAGGACCACGTACGTGGTCCTCGACCCGGCCGCGCAAAAGAAGCGCGTCGCCGAGTTCCGGCTCAAACTCGACCGGAAAATCCTCGCGGCCAATGCCTACTTCCAGGAAGAAGGCCGCCTCGACCCCGCCACCCTCGCGGGCAAGAAGGGGCAGGGGCAGAAGTGGCTGGAGAAAGCCGAGGTGGAAAAGAAAGTGGCTGGCCTCGTCGGGAAGGCCCCCTTCAAGGGCGTGATTGCCTTCGCCGTGGCCGGCCCCGCGAAATTGACTCTCAAGTCCAAGAAGCACTTCGCCTTGTCGGTATCGGTGGACGCAGATGCGCGGGAGAAACACGAAGAAACGCTCGGCAAGTCGGTTCTCTTTACCAACCGGGACGACTGGACACCGGAGGAGGTGATCTGGGCGTACCGCGAGAAGTACGTGGTCGAGCACGCGTTCGAGCGTATGAAGTGCCCGTCGTCCATCTCGGTGAGCCCCATGTACCACCACGCAGACCCGTGCATCCGGGGGCACGTGTTCACGTGCGTCCTCGCCCTCCTCCTCCAGTCGTTATTGCGGATCAAGCTATCACAGAAGGGGATCAATGCAAGCTACAGCAACATCCTCAGGGCATTGAGCACAGTCAAGATTACTAAAATCTTTCCGACCTCAAAGGCAGTTCCAATTCTGAAATTAAACCGAGTGACGGACTTGGCAAGCAATATCTCCAAGGTCCTCAACTTGAGGCACCTAGCCTCGTTATAGGTAGATCCTTTTCCCCTACTTTTTTTGCGGAAGTCTGCCAGAAGCAGATTTCAGGAATCCCAATCGAGAAAATCCTTATTTTTCCCAAATAACTTGTAAGGTCGAGAAATCTGAAAAGATTGATTAAAGTCAAAGATCGATAGGGGCCTTTTCTGTGAGTTTAGATCTTCAAGTTCGTTGGTTTAGTGTGGGATTCATGGGGAGTAACGTTGATGTTGCTCAATCACTCGTTCAATTTCAAGGTAAAGATAATAACCTTCACATACATAGAATGGAAAGGAATGAATTACTAAGTCTAAATCGCCTATATCGCGATGATTACTTGCCGCTTGTTTACGACCTTGAAAATAATGCAGGAAATGAAGTTCAAGAACAAATATATGCTCATTTATATTGCACGGGAGCGTGCAGTCTTTTTTCAAACCTCCAATTTCAAAAATCATTATCCTTAGAGGAGGTCGTGACTCAAGTACTCAACCTTCAAAAGGAATTTAATTTACCGGAAAAACTGTATCCTTACTTCAAGACGCTGCAAGATAATTGTGTTTGCCTTGTTTCGGGGAAAGATTTAGAATTAAGGCGGGAATTCATGCAAGTTGGGAGTAGGCATATCATAATAACGATAAAAATGCCAGAAGACGAAGACCCGGCACAATTCATTAAGGACCACCAAAGCGAACTTTTCAAACTTTTAACGTTAAAATCAACCTCTAATCTTGATTTTCACGAAGATCGACTATTGAAAATTGAAAAAGGGGTGCTTTATTCGGATGTTGTTGGCACTCTTGTTTGTATTTCAGGCAATTTGGAACCGCAATATGAAGCTTCCCTTGTTATCACGATTGAAATGGCTATTTTGGAATACATGTTAATTGTGGGTTATAATTACTTGATTGAAAACAGTTTTAAAGATATAAACGCGCTATTTCGGAAGTTTCAACAAGATCCAGAAAAAATTGAGGTCCAGTTTACCCGTAATCTTAGTAAATTTAACGTAGTAAGAGGCGAAATTGCGACGATTATTGATGATATCGATGATTTCAGGTTACGCATACCGAGCAATGCTCTGATCGACGTGCACGATAAATTAGGCGAAATTTGGAAGGTTAAGCGCGTCCAAGAAACCCTCAAGGAGAAAACCAGCGAATTTAATGACGTCATCGATGTGTCTTACTCTGCGTTTTCCATTCTATCAGACCGGGAGTCACAAGAAAAGCAAGACATCGCGAACTTGATTTTATTTGTGATTGGAATTATTTCTGGATTACAAGTGATAATAGGATTCTTTACCGCGGATCTTTTAACCCTCGCAATCGGTTCATTCGTTCTCCTTGCTTCTTTCATGATTTATGGGCTGTGGCGCATAATAAAATTCACTCGGTGGAGCAAAAAGAAATGACCAGGGTTGGGATCATTGGACTACGTGCAGGGGTTGACTACAACCGGAAAATTGCGAAATATCTCGAAAATCTCGGCATCGATTCAGATGTTCTAATAGCTTGGGATCTTGAAATTTCGAATAGAATTTCGCTTCCGGATTGGAATCTCGTATATATCCGTTTTTCAGGGATTAGATGGACGCTGGAACTTGCTAAACAACTCGACTTTCTTGGTTATCGCCTTTTAAATGGGATTGATTACTACGAGAAGGTTTCAAACAAGTATCTTTCCGGTGTTCTTGCAAATAAAGCTGGCGTGCG
>Ga0209039_10004477_pt1 | contig 10188 bp, 9 predicted proteins | sample BogFormECP12_OM1_FD_188238 | JGI IMG/M metagenome (GOLD analysis project Ga0209039, IMG submission 188238) | Bog forest soil microbial communities from Calvert Island, British Columbia, Canada - ECP12_OM1 (SPAdes) (version 2) | ecosystem: Environmental > Aquatic > Freshwater > Wetlands > Bog ... | reverse complement strand
GGCTCGATGAGCAGGGCGGCCACGTTGTCCTCGCCCACCTGGGTGTGGATCAGGCTCTTGACCACCTCCAGCGCGTTCGCCGCGCACGCGTCGCGGCCGCCGGGCCAGCGCAGCGGGTAGGCCATCGGCATCCGGTAGATCTCGCCGGCGAACGGCCCGAACTTGTCTTTGTAAGGCATGTTCTTCGCGGTGAGCGCCATGGTGAGGTTGGTGCGCCCGTGGTAGGCGTGGTCGAATGCCACGACGGCCTGCCGCCCGGTGGCGTGCCTGGCAATCTTCACCGCGTTCTCCACGGCCTCCGCGCCGGAGTTGAACAGCGCGGAACGCTTCTCGTGCGTCCCCGGCGTCCGCCTGCCGAGTTCCTCGCAGACCTCGACATAGCCCTCGTACGGCGTCACCATGAAACAGGTGTGGGTGAACCTTACCGCCTGCTCCGCCACCCGCGCGGTCACCCGGGGGGCCGCGTTGCCCACGGAGACCACGGCGATCCCGGCCCCGAAGTCGATCAGGGAGTTGCCGTCGGCATCGACGATCACGCCACCGCCGGCGTCCGTGACGAACACCGGCAGCACGGTGCTGACCCCGCGGGCCACCGCGCGCTCGCGCCTGGCCTGTAGCTCACGTGAGACGGGGCCTGGGATCTCGGTGACAAGGTGTCGGTGCTGCCTTGGGGGGACGACCCCCCGGGACCCCCCCGCGGGGGCATGCGGGAGGCGGGCGTCGCCCGGAACATGATCGCTCATGCTCAGACGATAAATCATCTGAGCGAACGGCGGCAGTAGAGGCAGCTGTCGACACGATGACCGGGAGTGTGGAGAGGGCCGGGGAGGTGGGTGGGAGGTGGGGTCTATGGTGGTGACCCGGATACGGGAGAGGACTGATCGCGGACATGGCTGACCATGAAGCGCCAAACGCGCGCGGGCTGTTCGGTGGGGTTTTCGCCCGGGGCGGCGTCGAGGCCGGAGACATCGCGTGGCTCCAGGCGATGCTGGACACTGAGGCCGGGCTGGCGCGGGCGCTCGAGCGGGCCGGGCTGACGCCCGCAGGCTCGGGCGAGGCGGTCACCGCGACCGCCAAGGCAGGCAACTTTGACCCGAACGAACTCGGCGAACTCGCCGCGCTGACCGGGAACCCGGTGCCCGGCCTGGCCCGCGCGCTCGCCCGGCGGGTGCCGCAGACCGCGGTCAGCACCGTGCATCGCGGGGCCACCAGCCAGGACATCCTGGACACCGCCGCGATGCTGCTGGCCAAACGGGCCATCGACGTCATGCTGGCCGACCTGGCCCAGGTGGCCGAGGCCACGGCCGGACTGGCCGAGACGCACCGGGCCTCGATCATGATCGGCCGCACGCTGCTCCAGCAGGCCGTTCCCGTCACCTTCGGCCTGGTCGCGGCGGGTTGGCTGACTAGCGTGGACGAGGCTCGCGAGGGGCTGGCGGCGGTGCGCTGGGGGCGGCTGGCGGTGCAGTTCGGCGGTGCGGCGGGCACGCTCGCCTCGCTCGGCGAGGCCGGCCCGCAGGTCGCGGCGCTGCTCGCCGAGGAACTCGGGCTGGCGCGGCCCGTGCTGCCCTGGCACACGGACCGACTGCGGATCATCGACCTGGGCGTCGGGCTGGCCCGGGTCGCGGCGGCGCTCGGCAAGATCGCCAGGGACGTCACCCTGCTGGCCCAGGAGGAGATCGGCGAGATCAGCGAGGGCTCTGCTAGCTCGGCCGGGCCGGCCGGCGGGGGGCCGTCCGCGCCCCGCAGTGCCGATCAGCGCGGGCCCGATCCGCAGGCGGCCGCGGCGTCCCCGCGGCGCGGCGGCTCCTCCGCGATGCCGCACAAGCGCAACCCGGTCGCCTCGATCGCCATCCTCGGCTGCACCAGGCAGGTCCCCGGGCTGCTCGGGATCCTGGTCAGCAACAGCGAGCACGAACTGCAGCGCGCGGCCGGCGCCTGGCACGCCGAGTGGGAGCCGCTGGCCGCCCTGCTCCGGCTGACCGGCTCGGCCTCGAGCTGGGCGGCCGAGCTGCTGCCGGGGCTCGTCGTGGACACCTCGCGGATGGCCGCCAACCTGGCCGCGACCAAGGGGCTGCCGCTCGCTGAGCACGTATCCTCGCTGCTGGGCAGCGTGCTCGGCGGCGCGCAGGCGCATGACCTGGTGGCCGAGGCGGGCGCGCGGGCGGTGGGTGCGGGGCTGCCGCTGCGCGACGTGCTGCTGGCCGTGCCCAAGCTCGAGGAGCGGCTTACGGCGGCTGGCATCACCCCCGAGCAGATCGATTCCGCGCTCGAGCCGGCCGGCTACCTGGGCGCGACGGATGCCTTCATCACCGCGGCCCTCGAGGCGCACCGATCATGGGAGGTCCCCAGTGGATGACGCCGAGCGCGCCCGGCGCGGGATGACCGTACGGCGTGAGGTGCTCGGGGACGCGCACGTCGACCGGGCCGTCGCGGCGACCACCCCGTTCACCGAGCCGTTCCAGGATCTCATCACGCGCTACGCCTGGGGCGAGATCTGGTCCCGTCCCGGATTGTCACGCCAGGAGCGCAGCCTCGTCACGCTGGCTGTCCTCGCGGCCATGCAGCACGAGCACGAGCTCGCGATGCATGTCAAGGCCGCGCTGCGCAACGGCCTCACGCCGGAGGCGATCCAGGAGGTCCTGCTCCAGGTCGCGGTGTACGCGGGCGTGCCGGTCGCCAACCGGGCCTTTCCTGTCGCTCAGCGCGCGCTCGCGGAGGCCGCGGAAGCCGCCGAGGCCGCGGAAGCCGCCGAGGCCGCGGAAGCCGCCGAGGCCGCGGAGGCCGATGACCGAACGTAGTCGGCCCGGCTCGACGAGTTTTTAGGGGTCCCCGTCCGCTTACGCCCTTGTCGGCGGCCCCAGCGCTGCGAGCTGGGACGTTGTCCGCTCACCACACATGCGCGTCCGACATGCGAACGTCTGTACTTATGGCGACCTCCAAGGCGATATCGTTAGCGTAGGCAAACCACAGTGGAGGGATATGGCGGAGATCGTCTCACTCGCCGAAGCCGTAGAGCGGGCGATCCATGACGGCGACGCCGTGGCGATGGAGGGTTTCACCCATCTGATCCCGTTCGCCGCCGGGCACGAGGTGATCAGGCAGCGGCGCCGTGACCTGACCCTGATCAGGATGACGCCGGACCTCATCTACGACCAGCTCATCGGCGCGGGCTGTGCGAGCAAGCTGATCTTCTCCTGGGGCGGCAATCCCGGTGTCGGCTCGCTGCACAGGTTCCGCGACGCGGTGGAGCATTCCTGGCCGGTCCCGCTGGAAATAGAGGAGCACAGCCACGCGGGGATGGCCAACCGCTACGTGGCCGGCGCGTCCGGGCTGCCGTTCGCCGTGCTGCGCGGCTACAACGGCACCGGGTTGGAGACGCTCAACGACGGCCACGGCTCCGTGCCGACCACTGAGGCGCCGACGATCAAGCCCATCACCTGCCCGTTCACCGGCGAGACGCTGACCGCGGTCTCGGCCATCCGGCCCGACGTGGCGGTCATCCACGCCCAGCGCGCCGACCGGTCGGGGAACGTCCAGCTCTGGGGGATTACCGGCGTGCAGAAGGAGGCCGTGCTGGCCTCGGCGCGCTCGGTGGTCACGGTGGAGGAGATCGTCGACGAGCTCGACCCCCGCCCCGGGGCGGTGGTCCTGCCCGGCTGGACGGTGAGCTTCGTGGCCCGGGCGCCGGGTGGGGCGCACCCCTCCTACGCGCTGGGCTACTCGGCTCGCGACAACGACTACTACGTGGCCTGGGACGCCATCGCCCGCGAGCGCGGCACGTTCACCCGGTGGCTGGAAGATAACGTCTACGGGGTACCGGCGGGGCAGCTATGACATCGCAGGTGAGCGTGTACGACACTGCTGCGGCCTACACGGCCGACGAGATGATGACGGTGTCCGCCGCCCGTGCGCTGCGGGACGGCATGACATGCTTCGTCGGGATCGGGCTGCCCAGTTCGGCCGCGAACCTAGCGCGGGCCACGCACGCGCCGTCGCTGGTGCTGATCTACGAGTCGGGCACGATCGGGGCCAAGCCCGCCCAGCTGCCGCTGTCGATCGGCGACGGCATGCTGGCCGAGACGGCGGACGCGGTGGTGAGCGTCCCCGAGATCTTCAACTACTGGCTGCAGCCCGGCCGCATCGACGTCGGTTTCCTCGGTGCCGCCCAGATCGACAAGTTCGGCAACATCAACACGACCGTCATCGGCGGGGATTACCGAAATCCCAAGGTGCGGCTGCCCGGCGCGGGCGGCGCACCGGAGATCGCCGCTTCGTGTCGTGAGGTGATCGTCGTGGTCAGGCAGAGCCACCGCTCGTTCGTCGAACGGGTGGACTTCGTCACCTCGGTCGGCTACGGGTCGGGCCCGGGGGACCGCGAACGGCTCGGGCTCACCGGCGCCGGACCCAAGAAGATCATCACCGACCTGGGCGTCCTCGAGCCCGACCCGGAGACGTTCGAGTTCACCCTGACCGGCCTGTACCCGGGCGCGTCCGTCTCGGCCGCGAAGGAGCGAACCGGCTGGGACCTGGCCATCGCGGCGGATCCGGAGATCATCGCCGCGCCCACCCCAGCGGAACTGGACGCGCTCCGGTCGTACAAACACGGGCCCGCTTCCGGGGGACGAGCAAGGAGCCACCATTGACATCCTCCCCCGCCCGGAGGAGGGGGATTTGACCTCACGCCGGAAGGAGCGCGAGTTGAGGTTCGCGGTTCACCCGCCCCGGCACCCCAGGGCGTCCCCGCGCAGTCACGGCGTGCCCCGCCGCGATGTTCCTGGCCGCGTTCACATCGGCGTTGCAGGCGTATCCGCAGGCGGTGCACCGGAAGACGGCTTGGCTCTCGCGCGACTTCGGGTCCACCTGCCCGCACGCCGAGCAGCGCTGGCTCGTGAACGCGGGTTTGATATTCTCCACTCGGCCGGGAGCTTTCTGCTCCAGGCGGTGCACCAGCAGGCCCCACCCGGATCGCAGGATCTCCCGGTTGAGCCCGGCCTTCTGGCGGACATAGCGCCCCGGATGCTCGCGTGTGCCTGCTGCGGATCGGGTCATCTTCTTGATCTGGAGATCTTCGACGCGGATCACGTCGAACTGCCGGGCGATGTCTGTGCTGGCCTTTTCCGCCCAGTCCTTGCGCCGATCCGTCTCGCGAGCACGCAGCCGGGCGACCGCGAGCCGTACCCGCTGGCGGCGTTCCGAGCCGCGTCGGGCGCGGGTGAGCTTTCGCTGCAGCCGCAGCAGCCTAGTCCGCTCTCGCGCGGTCAGGCCGGGCACGCGCAACAGTTCACCCGTCGAGAGGGCCGCGGACACTGCCACGCCCCGGTCGATGCCCACGGCCTCGCCGTTTCCAGGTGCCGGGACCGGATCCGGGATGGCGGCGAAGGCGACATGCCAGCGTCCCGCCCGGTCCATGGTCACCCGGTAGGATTTCGCGCCTGCTGGCACGGCGCGGGACCAGCGGAACCGCACCCAGCCAGCCTTCGGTATCCAGACTTCGCCGGTTTTCCGGCTCAGGCGTCGCACATCCCATTGCCGCCCGCGCCGCCCGACGATGCGGAATCCCTCGTCCCGCCCGGCCTTGCGCCACGACGGCGGCCCGGCCGGGTTCCGCGGGTCGAAGAATGCGGTCATGGCCTGGGCGAAGTCCCGCAGCGCCTGCTGCTGCACCATCTGGGATCCTGCCGCCAGCCATGGGTACTCTGCGCGGGCGGCGGTGAGCTGCCGACATTGCTCAAGGTAGCCCGGAGCGCTCGTACGGCCGGGCTGCCACCAGGACTGCTGCTCGACCGCGAGGTTCCACACGTATCGGGCGTGCGCGCAGTGGTCCGTCAGCACCGCTTCCTGGGCGGGCGAGGGGGTCAGACGGTACCGGGACATACGAACACACTAGCGAATGCTACCGATTTTTCTGGGGAGGTGAAGCGGCGTGTTGGCCCCATCCTGAAAGCTGGGGGCACCACGCCGCATCCATGATGACCGCTGAGATATCGGCTTCCTCATCCTTGAAAGCGCCGGAGGCGGGCCGGCTGGTCCTGCCGTCGTACGAGCGTCCGGCGGGCCTGCATCCCCCGCTGGACTTCGACGGGTACCGCTCGACCGCGCTGCGCCATCCGAAGCAGCCGCTGGTGCTGCTGCCGCACCGGCTGACCGAGGTCACCGGGCCGCTGCTCGGCGACAGCCTGATCACCCCCACGGACTCCGACCTGACCACGCAGCACGACGGCGAGCCGCAGGGCCAGCGGATCATCCTGACCGGCCAGGTGCTGGACTCGGACGGTCGGCCCGTGCCCGACACGCTGATCGAGATCTGGCAGACCAACGCGGCCGGGCGCTACCGGCACTCGCGCGAGCACCACCCGGCGCCCCTCGACCCGAACTTCGACGGGATCGGGCGCGCCATCACCGACTCGGCCGGCCGGTACCGCTTCGTCACCATCGCGCCGGGCGCCTACCCGTGGGGGAACCACTACAACGCCTGGCGCCCGGCGCACATCCATTTCTCGCTGTTCGGCCGCGCGTTCACCCAGCGGCTGGTCACCCAGATGTACTTCCCCGGCGACCCGCTGCTGCCGCTCGACCCGATCTTCAACTCGGTGCCCGACGAGAAGGCCAGGCAGCGGATGATCGCCGATTTCGACATCGAGCTGACCCAGCCCGAGTGGGCCCTCGGCTACCACTGGGACATCGTGCTGCGCGGCCGCGACGCGACCGCTTTCGAGTAAAAGGGCGGAGCGACAGTGCCAGGGATGACTCCTTCCCAGACGGTGGGTCCGTACTTCGCGATGCGGCTGCCGTGGCCGGACGGGCCTTTCGTGGTGCCCGAGGGCACCCCTGGGGCGATCACGATCATCGGGCGGCTCTACGACGGCGCCGGAAACATCATCCCGGACGGGATGATCGAGACCTGGCAGGCCGGGCCCGACGGGCGGTTCGCGCATCCCGACGACCCGCGCGGCCCCGCGCCGGGCGGATACCAGGGCTTCCGCGGCTTCGGCCGGTGCCCGACCGCGCCTGACGGGTCGTACCGCATCATCACGCTCAAGCCCGGGGCGCTGCCCGCCTCCGACGGCAGCATCGAGGCGCCGCACCTGGACGTTTCGGTGTTCGCGCGCGGCCTGCTCGACCGCGTGGTGACCAGGATGTACTTCCCCGACGAGCAGACCGCCAACGCCGCCGACCCGGTGCTGTCCTCCATTGCCGCCCCCGCCCGGCGGGCCACGCTGATCGCGATGCCCGAGCCGGAAGGGGAGCTCAGGTTCGACATCCATCTGCAGGGTGACCGCGAGACCGTCTTCTTCGATGTCTGAAGTCAAGCTGACGGCCTCGGCCGAGGGACCAGATGCCGGGGCCCGTCACCGCCGCCATCCTCGCCATCTCGCGGCGTCGTAGGCTAGGGCTCCTACCCTTCAGGAGGAGCCGTGCTGCCCTGGTCCGCGGATCTCGCCGGCCGCATCGACGAGCATGTCATCAGCAGTGAGTTGCTCCGCGGCAACCCGCTCGGCGACCCGCACGAGCGGCCGCTGCTCGTATACCGGCCGCCGGGGTACGACGACGAGCCGGACCGCAGGTACCCGACCGTGTACGTCATCCAGGGCTACACCGGGCACGTGGCCATGTGGCGGAACCGCTCGGCCTTCCGGACGCCGTTCCCCGAGGCCGCCGACGCGGTGTTCGCCCGCGGTGAAGCGCCGCCGGCCATCGTGGCGTACGTCGACGCGTGGACCCGCTACGGCGGCAGCCAGTTCGTCGACTCGCCCGGCACCGGGCGGTACCACTCCTACCTATGCGACGAGGTCGTGCCCTGGGTGGACGCGCGGTACCGGACGCTGCCCGACGCCGCGCACCGGGCCGTCAATGGGCAAGTCGAGCGGCGGGTTCGGCTCGATGATCACCCCGATGCTCCGGCCGGACCTGTTCGGCGCGCTGGCCACGCACGCGGGGGACTCGCTGTACGAGTACTGCTACATCCCGGATTTCGGCACCGCCGTGCGGCACCTGCGCCGCTACGACGGCGATATCTGGCGCTGGTGGGAGGACTTCAACTCCCGGGTGGCCTTCACCAAAGAGCAGGACATGTCACTGCTCGGGCTGCTCGGCGTGGCGGCGTGCTTTTCCGCCAACGAGGACGGTACCGTTGACCTGCCATTCGACCCGGTGACCGGCATGCTCCGGCCCGCCGTGTGGCAGCGGTGGCTGGACTGGGACCCGGTGCGGATGGTGCCGGCCCACGCGGACGCGTTGCGGGGGCTGCGGGCCATCTGGATCGACGCTGGCACGAGGGACGAATACCGCCTCGACCTCGGTGCCTCGGCCTTCCGGGCCGCGCTCAGGGACATCGAAGTGGCCGATGACATCGTGCATTTCGAGCTCTTCGAGGCCGGCCATGGGGGCATCGACTATCGTTACCCGATGTCTCTCGCCTGGCTCTGCGGCCGGATGACTAAGTAGAGACTAAGACGCCGTCGGCCGGCCCGGCCGTCTGGTACGTTTCCGGCGTATTGGGAACGGGGTCGCCTTCGGAAGGACCCCGGGGCGCCCCGAGGAATCACTGAACCTCGAATGGAGAGTCCTTATGCGCAAGAGCGGGTGGGCAGCAGCTGCCGGGCTTGGTTCGCTAGTACTGCTGCTAACCGCGTGCGGGGGATCGTCGGGATCGTCGAGCACCTCGAGCTCGACCCCGACTACGACCGCCCAGGCCACGGCCCCGGCCGGCCAGCCGAGCAGCGCCATTGGCCTGCCGCAGAAGGGGTCGGTCGTGCTGGTCGTGCAGAAGTCCGCCCTTGGCTACGTGCTCGCTGAGGCCAACGGGCAGGTCCTCTACACCTACGACAAGGACACCAAGGGCGGCACGCCGGCCTGCACCGGCTCCTGCGCCGAGGTCTGGCTGCCGCTGACGGGCAACCCCCTGCTGAGCCCGGCGTCTCAGGGCCTGGGCACGGTCGGTACCGTCTCCGACGCGAACGGCGCCAAGCAGGTCACCTACAACGGCAAGCCGCTGTACACCTTCAAGGGCGCGAAGCCGCTGTCCGTCAAGGGCGACGGCGCCGGCGGCGTGTGGCACGTGATCAAGCTGTCCAAGAGCAACGTCACCACCGGCGCCTGATCATCTCGCGCCAAAAGGCCCCAGCGTTCCCGGGCCGGTCGCGATGACGGCCCGGGAGCGTTTTAGTGTCCGGCTCGTCCCGGAAGACCCTGGACGGGTTTGTCTGGGGAACGAGTCATCCCTGTGAATTGGAGAGACGTTATGCGTAAAAGCGGGTGGGCCGCAGCGACCGGGATCGCTTCATTGGTCCTGCTACTAGCCGCGTGCGGGGGATCGTCCAGTTCGACCTCGGTCGCGGCCCCGGGGTCCGGCTCGGCCCCGGCGAGCAGCGGGTCGTCTGGTCCGCCTGCGTCCACGGCTACGGCACAGGCCACGGCCAGCAAGACCGGGGGATCGTCGACGGCGTCCCCGAAGGCCCACCACTCGGTCGCGCCGCAGGCGAGCAGCGGCGCGGTGACGTTCCCGGCGGTGGGCACGACCATCATGATCGTGCAGCACTCGGCCATCGGTTACGTGCTCGCCGAGGCCAACGGCCAGGTGGTCTACACCTACGCCAAAGACACCAAGGGCGGCGCGCCGACCTGCACCGGCTCCTGCGCATCGGCCTGGCCGCCGGCCACCGGGACGCCCCAGGCCGGGCCCGCCGACCACTTCCCGGGTACGTTCGGACTGGTCAAGGGCGCGGGCGGTGTCGGGCAGATCACGTACAACGGCTACCCGCTCTACACCTTCGAGGGCGCGAAGCCGCTGACGACGGCGGGTAACGGCATCGGCGGCGTCTGGCACGTCGTCCCGCTTTCCGCGAGTGACATCAGCGCCTGAGCGTCCGGCGTCCCGGGCCGGTCCGTGAGTCCGGCCCGGGACGCTTAGGCTCGGCGACGGTGGCCACCACCACGTCGCCCGCTCCCTCGGCGACCGGCGGCGGCATGGGTTACGGCAGCGGGAGTGGTGGCGGAGGCTGGTGATCCACCCGGCGATTACCTGACCGGAAAGCCGGGTTAATATTCCGCTACGACTTGGCTTCCGCTGAATGGGGGAACGCGCGTCGTGGCCAGCCAGACAGTGGACCAGCAGCCCGCGCAGCAGCAGCAGCAGCGCGGGCTGCTGGTCATTTACAGCGCGCTCTTGCTGGCCATGCTGCTGGC
>Ga0209039_10004476_pt1 | contig 10192 bp, 17 predicted proteins | sample BogFormECP12_OM1_FD_188238 | JGI IMG/M metagenome (GOLD analysis project Ga0209039, IMG submission 188238) | Bog forest soil microbial communities from Calvert Island, British Columbia, Canada - ECP12_OM1 (SPAdes) (version 2) | ecosystem: Environmental > Aquatic > Freshwater > Wetlands > Bog ... | reverse complement strand
TGGGGGTCTCCATTTAACCGGCGTAGGCTGACCCTATGGATCGTCCTCGCGGGGGCGTGCATTACCCGAGGTCAACGGTCCCGCCAGCGGTCCGCGGGCATCCGCCGAGCCTGGAGCGGCCGCCAGCGCAATGCCCGTGGCGGGCCGCTGACCTGCGCCACGCCGGTTAAGTGGAGACCCCTAACTGGCGATATTGACCGGGGCGGTGTTGGAGGGCGTCGCTCCTCCGGTGGAGTTGATGACGTGCTCAATCACGCCGACCCCGCCCAGGGACACGGTGAGGAGGTCATGGAACTGCACGCCCGGCGTATTGGGCGCCTCGAAGGCATGATCCGCAACCACCGCCTTCGGCGCGCTGGTCAGCCGGTTCAACCAGAGCACCAGCCGGACCTACCTGGCTGGATGAGGCCGACCTCATAGGCCAGCACCACGACCTGGACCCGGTCGCGCAGGGCGAGCTTGGACAGGATCCGCCCGACGTGTGACTTCACGGTGGCCTCGGAGACGAACAGCGAAGCCGCGATCTCGGTGTTGGACAGGCCACGGGCCACCGCGATGAGCACCTCGCGCTCGCGTTCGGTCAGCGCGCCGAGCTGCGGGAAACGCTGCTCCCGCTGTCCCGGGGAAAGCGGCAGGACCTGGGCGTACTCCTCGAGCAGGCGGCGCGTCACCCGAGGCGAGATGACCGCGTCTCCGGCCGCGACCGTCCTGATGGCCGCGACGAGCTCGCCGGGCCGCACGTCCTTGAGCAGGAAGCCGCTGGCGCCGGCCCGCAGCGCGCCGAAGGCGTACTCGTCCAGGTCAAAGGTGGTCAGGACCAGGACTTTGGGCACCGGCCCGGCGGCGGTGATCTGCTGGGTGGCCTCGATGCCGTCGGTACCCGGCATCCGGATGTCCATCAGGACCACGTCCGGCGTGTGCCGGGCGGCGAGGGCCACGGCTTCCTCGCCGTTGCCCGCCTCGGCCACCACCGTCAGGTCATCCTCGGTCTCCAGGATCATGCGGAAGCCGCGGCGCAGCAGCGGCTGGTCGTCCGCCAGCAAGACGGAGATACTCACGCGGGCCTCCCGAGGGTGGCTTCGACCAGCCAGCCCTGCGGGGAATTTGGGGAATTTGGGACCGGCCCGGCCCGCAGGGTGCCGCCGTGCAGCGCGGCCCGTTCGCGCATGCCGTCGATGCCGTGCCCCCGGTGGCCGCCCCGGGCGGTGCCATCCTGCTCTGTCGCGGTGCCGTCATCGGCGACCCGCACCCGGACCTGGGGGTCGTCGTAGACGACGGCGACCGACGCACGCCGCGCCGCGGCATGGCGCAGCGTGTTGGTCAGCGCCTCCTGGACGATGCGGTACGCGGTCAGTTCGGCCGCGGCACCGAGCGGGAAAGGAGTGCCCTCGATGGTCAGGTCCACCGGCAGCCCGGTCGCCCGGACCCGCTCGACGAGCGCGCCGAGGTCGCCGATGCCGGGCTGCGGCGCCAGCCCGGCGACCGGCTCGTCGGTGCGCAGCACACCGAGCATCGCCCGCATGTCGGTCAGGGCCCGGCGGCCGACGTCGGAGACTTCGGTCATCGCCTCCACGCCGCGGGCGGGATCGGTCCGGCTGACGACGGCGGCGGCATCGGCCAGGGTGATCACGACCGACAAGCTGTGCGACACGATGTCGTGCAGTTCCCTGGCGATCCGGGTTCGCTCGGCGGCGGCCGCGATCACCGCCTGCTGGTCCCGCTCGATCTCGAGCCTGCGAGCGCGTTCGTCCATCCAGGCCAGGTACCGGCTGCCCGAGGCGACCGTCAGCCCGGCGAACAACGCGGCCACCACGGTGGCGGACAGGAACAGCAGCGAGCGTTCCAGCGTGCCGGCCGGCTCCCACCTGACCGCCGCCATGACGGCGCCGGCCTCAAGCAGCCCGGCGGCGAGCAGGGCCCGCAGGCGTGACTCGTGAGCGGCCACCGTGTACAGCGCGACCAGCAGCGCCGCGTCACCAAGCAGCGGGAAGCCGAGCAGCCACTGGGTGAACGCGATGGCGCTGATGACCAGGAAGACTGCGGACGGGTAGAGGCGGCGGACCGGGAGCGCCGCGATCAGTGCCGTCTGCGCGATGGCCGCCCGGTAGCTGGCGAAACCGGACCCGGCCAGCCACACCGAGGACAGGGCCAGCAGCACCGCGGCCAGCAGCGTGTCGGTAGCCAGCGGATGGGTCCGCATCAGCCCGCGGCCCCGGCCGAACAGGCCGCGGGTGATCTCGTCGGGCGGCTGCTCTCCCGGCCGCGCTGACACGGTGGCCAGGGGCGGGGCGGGGAGCCTGGTCGTGGTGCCCAATGTGTGTCCTTCGTGGTGACTTACCGGCAGCGTACCCGGCCGACCCCTGGCCATGCGCCACCAGCGCGGCATCACCGCTGGTAGAAGCCGGTGCGCGGATCCCGTATCCGACCTGAGGATGACGCGGGCGGCCCGGATTTCGTCCTCCGGGATGTCCCGTCGGCGAGCAACTGCGGCATACCTTGGCTTGTCACTGTCTGTCGCTGGAGGGGTCTTGCCCGCTCAACTACCGCCCTGGCTGGATCGCGCCCTGGGCTTGGCGCGGGTGGATTTCGAACCCTCTCACCGGCAGCCCTCGGCCGCCCGCATGCTGTTGGCGCTGGCGGTCTCCATCGCCGGATCGCTGGCCGCCGACGCGATCTGCGTTGTCATAGGCACGACGCTGTTCCCCTCGACCAAGGGTTACGTCCACTTCCAGTTCTCCGACTACGCCAAGCTGACGGTCATCGGCGTGGTGATCGCCTGTCTGGCCTGGCCGATCGTAACCCGTATTAGCTCCGCGCCGCGCTGGTTGTTCTTCCGGTTGGCGGTTTTGGTCACGCTGGTGCTCTGGCTCCCGGACCTATACCTCCTGGACCTGGGCCAGCCGGGCCGCGCGGTCGCGGTGCTAATGGTCATGCATCTGGCCATCGCCCTGGTCACTTACAATTGCCTGGTCCATATCGCCAGGGTGAGGGCGGCGGCCCGCCCGGCCGCTCACGCCCGCGTGTCGGCGGCCGGCTCGGATCGCTACGCGGAGCGCTGAAGGTACTGAGGATGAGGACGGCACGCGGCCGCACCCTGGCCGACGTCATCGCGCCCGAGCCGCTCGCCGCGAAGGTGCCGGAGATCACCTTGCTGTTCTGGGTGGTCAAGATCCTCACCACCTGCGGCGGCGAGGCCGTATCGGACTACCTGGCCCTGGGCAACCGGCTGGTCGGCGGGGTCGTGGAGACCGGCCTGATGGCCATCGCCCTGGTCTGGCAGTTCAGGACCCGCCGCTACACCGCGGCCGCCTACTGGTTCCTCGCCTATGCGATCGCGATCTTCGGCACCGGGGTGTCGGACGCGCTGCACCTGTTCGTCGGCATTCCCTACGCGGGTACGACGCTGCTGTGGGCCGTGGTGCTCGCGCTGGTCTTCTGGCTCTGGTACCGAAGCGAGGGCACGCTGTCGATCCACAGCATCGTCACCCGGCGGCGGGAGGCCTATTACTGGGCCGTGGTGTTCGCCACCTTCGCGCTCGGCACTGCCCTGGGCGACTTCACGGCCACGGTGCTCGGCCTGGGCTATCTCGCGTCGGTGATCATGTTCGGCTTCATCATCTTGATCCCCGCCGTGGCCTGGTCGCGGTTCGGGCTCAACGCGGTCGCCGCGTTCTGGTTCGCCTACGTGGTGACCCGTCCCCTGGGTGCCTCGTTCGCCGACTACTTCGGCCGGCCGCAATCGCTGAGCGGGCTCGGTCTCGGCTCCGGCCGGGTCGCGATAGTGGTGGCTGTTCTGGTTGTCATTCTCGTCGCCTACCTGGCCATCACCCGGCACGACATCCAGCAGCCCACCGACGGCGAGTCCGACCTGCAACTGAGTCCTCAAATTGCTTCAGGTAGGTCCCCGCGGCGCGGTTATTGATGGTGGTGCGGGTAGATACAAGAGCATGGTCCGGATAAGGCGCTGGGTCGTTGGCAAGCGTAAGAAAGTCGTGTGGGAAGAGCCGCAGTTGCCACCCTTCATCAAGATAAACCCCGACAGCCCTCCCGGTCTCGGGGAAGGGCTTCAGCCCGGGGACCTGTCGATGGGCGTGGCCGCGGAAGAGTTCCTCAAGATGGACGAGGGCGAGGACGAGCCGGTTTGAGCCCGGGGTTCTGTGGTGCCCTTAGCTTGACGGCTAGTCCAACTGCACGGCTAGCCCAACTGCGCTCGGATGGCCTTGAGTGCAAGCCTGATGTTCTCGACCGAGTTCGCGTAAGAGAATCGCACGAAACCCTCGCCGTACGCACCGAAGTCGGTACCGGACAAGGCCGCCACGCCCGCGTCGTTCAGCAACCTGGCCTGCACATCCGCTGAAGTCAGGCCGGTCTCGGTGATATTCGGGAAGGCGTAGAACGCGCCCTGCGGCTCGAGGCAGCTGATGCCGGGAATGTCGTTGAGGCCGGCGACGATGATGTCCCGGCGGCGGCGGAACTCGGCCACCATCTGATCGACCGGATCCCACGGGCCTTCCAGGGCGGCGATCGCGGCGTACTGGCTGAACGCGGACGTGCATGACACCGAGTTGATGGCCAGCCTGGTGATCGGCTCGACCAGGGCGGGCGGGAAGACGCCGAAGCCGAGCCGCCACCCGGTCATCGCGAAGGTCTTCGACCACCCGTCGAGCAGGATCGTCCGGTCGGCCATCCCGTCGACGTCGAGCACGCTGACGTGCTCGTGCCCGTACCTGATGGCCCAGTACACCTCGTCGGTCAGCACGGTCAGATCGTGGCGCTGGGCGATGGCGGCGATCGCCTCGCAGTCCTGGCGGGTCAGTGCGCTGCCGCACGGGTTATGCGGCGAGTTGATGATGAGCAGCTTGCTCCGGTCCGTGATCAGCCGTTCCAGCTCATCGGTGTCGATGCGGAACCCGTTGCGCTCCCGCAACGGGACGGGAACCGGGACCGCCCCGGCGAACGAGGTGATCGAGGAGTACATCGGGAATCCAGGATCGGGAAAGAGCACTTCGTCACCCTCGCCGGCCAGGGCGAGGATGGTGAAGAACATGATCGGCTTGGCTCCCGGGGTCACGATCACGCGGTCCGGGGTCACGCGCATCCGGCCGGTACGCTCCAGGAAGGCCGCCACGGCCTGGCGCAGCGGCGGGATGCCGGGCGCCGGCACGTAGTGGGTCGCGCCCGCGCGCAGGGCTTCGACCGCGGCCTCGACGATGTGCGGGGCGGTCGGGAAGTCCGGCTCGCCGATCTCCAGGTGGATGATCTTCCCGCCGGCGTCCTCGATGGCCCGAGCACGAGCGAGCACCTCGAAGGCGGACTCAGTGCCGAGCCTGGCCATGCGGTCTGCGAGCCGGATGCCTGTCATGGCCTGATGATAAGTCTGTGACAGTTTGGCGCTGCTGCCGACGGAGATCCAGCAGTGGCTCAATCCGGGAGAGCGTTTCCCTGAGGTTGGGCTCGGAGGTCAGGTCGCGGGCGGCGGCCAGGGAGAGCCAGCGCAGGGAGGCGTGGGCCGATTCGGCGCGGATCGCGTCTGGGGTCTGGGTGGCCATGAAGAAACGGACGTCGGCGTGCTCGTGGGCGGGTTCTCCCTTGCCTGGGGGAACGTTGACGATGGCCACGTGCTTGATCTCGGCGTCCGGCCACGGCACCAGGTCCGCCAGGCCGGTCTCCTCCTCTGCTTCCCGGGCGACGATGGTGAGCGGGTCGGTCTCGCCCGGGTCGCCGTGGCCGCCCACCTGCAGCCAGGCTTGCTGGCGCTGGTGCCAGCGCAGCAGTACGCGGGCGGCGGGCGGGTGCACGATCAGCGCGGACGCGGTGACGTGCAGCGGGAGGTCGCGCCGGTACGGGTCGGCGGCGGTCTCGGTCAGCGTCCGCACCCGGTGGATGTCGGCCGTTTCGGTGTCGCCCTGCGGGCGGTAGCCGTCCAGGAGCGTGACCAGGTCAGGCACCGAACAAGTATGGCAGCCGTCCGGTCACGCCGGGGGTGCAGGCGAAGATGTCGCCGGCCTGGGGCTGGGCGCGCCGGTCGTCGGGGGTGAAGTTCTCCCGGGCGGTGGTGATGTACAGGGTGCTCAGGTCCGCGCCGCCGAACGCGGCCGAGGTGACCTGGCTGACCGGGAGGCGGACGACGGTGTCGAGAGTGCCGCCGGGCGTGTAGCGGTGTAGCTCGCCGGTGCCCCAGAGGGCCAGCCAGAGGCAGCCTTCGGCGTCGAGGGTCAGGCCGTCGGGGATGCCGCCCGATACCGAGATGAAACGGCGCCGACCAGACAGCGCGCCGGTGACCGGATCGAGCGCGTGCACGTGGCCGGGCAGGATGTCCACCCACCGGAGGAGCCCGCGGGCGGTGTCCCAGACCGGTCCCTCGGCCAGCTCGCACTGGGCCGGAAATGCGACCTCGGCCGCCAGAACGCGGGTCATGGCTCGCTCAAGTCGAGAATGACCTTGCCTCGCGGGCCGGAGCTATTGCGCAGCACCTGGTATGCCTCCTCGTATGCCTCGAGCGGGAACCGGTGAGTGACCAGCGGGGACACGCTGATCTGCCCGGCGCCTCGATCACCAGTTCAAACGATACGGCGGGGGCGGCCAGGTCGAACCCGCCGGCGCCGAGTTCGGCGGCCAGGCCGGCCCGCCGGTCAGCCATGCCCGGCCCGCGCGGCGAAGGGCAAGCCGCCGAGGGCCCTGGTGAGCTGGTCGGCCGCGTCGCGGATGGCGACGCCGAGCTCGTCCATCCGCCAGGTCGGCCGGTTCAGCTTCAGCCCGGTGCCGCTGATGGCGGCCACGCAGCCGCCGGTCCGGTCGTAGATCGCCGCGCCCACGCAGAACACGCCGTCTGAGTCTTCCTGGTCATCGATCGTGTAGCCGCGGACCGCACTCAGCTCGAGGTCCCTGAGCAGGTCATCGAGGTCGGTGATGGTGCGCGCGGTCCTAGGCGGCATGCCCGCCTCGACGGCCAGCGCCCGGGCCTGCTCCGGCGGCAGCGCGGTGAGCAGCGCCTTGCCCGCCGACGTGCAGTGCGGGAATTCCCGCTGTCCCAGTAGCTGGCGAACCGGACGGTGCCGGGCGCGTCGACCCGCGCGGTGACGATGGCGAAGGGCCCGTCGGGTACCACCAGCCGGGTGGTCAGCCCGGTGGCGTCGGTGACCGACTGCATGACCGGCATGGCAGGCTGATCAGCGGGGACTGCGATTCCGCCGCGTCGCCGAGCTTGGCCAGCGCCATGCCCAGTCGGTACCTGCGGCTCAGCCTGGCCCCGGAATCGGCCACGAAACCGCGGGCGATCAGCGTCTGCAGCAGTGCGAATGCGCTGCTCTTGGAGACCGCGATCTTGTCGGCGAGCTCGGTCAGCGTCATGCCGTCCTGGCCCGCCGCGGCCAGCAGCTCCAAGGTATCGAGCGCTCGTTCCACGCCGTGCAGGCGGTAACGCTGCCCGTCGGCGCCGGAATCGTCCCGGTTACTCACCGGCTGTTCCTTTGTCCCGAGCATCGTTCGGAATAGCAGAATAGCTTGGCACCCTTGATCGGTGTCGTCAACACGTCGACTCTTGACAATGGTCCTTACGCTGCCGTGTCATTATGTCACTGCTCATTCGGATGTAGAGAATTAGTTTCGGCAGAGCCGAATACCTGGTCCGTTCGGGATAAAAGATCTTCTCAAGGAGAGCAGCGATGAGCTTGGGTCGCGGACGTGCTGGACAGGCTGGGCGTCACCGGCCGGGACCACGGCACCTCCTTTCCCGACGGCGCCGCATTCCGCATCGAGATCCCCAGCGTCGAGGGGCCCAAGGTGCTCGAGGCGGTGCTGCGCGCCGCTGAAGCCGAGGGCATCACGGTCAACCGGGTCTCCCAGGGCAGCGGTGCCGTGCTGATGCGGGCCGCTGAACTGCGCGACATGGCCCAGGCCGGCCGGGCGGCGGGCGTCGAGGTCTGCCTGTTCGTGGGACCGAGGGAGCGGTACGGGGTGGGGACGCACGCCAGGTCGCAGGACGGCCAGGCGCACGGGGACCAGGTCCGCGGCCTGCGCCAGATCTGGGGCTGCTGCTGCCGCTGGTCGGCGCGGCGACGCTGGTCTACGTGATCGTCAAATCGCTGCCCGGCACGCCGGTGCCGGTGCGGATCATCGCGCTGGTGCTGTTCCTGGTCGGGATACCGCTGGCCTTCCTGTCCAAGGCGATCACCCGCGCGCCGTTCTTCGCCACCCGGCGGGAGCGTTACCGGGAGGACAAGCCCGAGCCGGCCCGTGTCTAGTGGACGGCATCGTGGCCCTGGGCAACTGCGGACCGTGCCCGCCTACCTGATGGCGCTGGCCAGCGCGGACATCCCGGGGCTCGTCGTCACCGACGGGTTCCGTATGCCTGATTTGTTTGACGCCGTCCCGCTGGGGCAGCGGGACGGCGCTGTGGCGGCTGTACGACTCGCGGCGGAGCGGTGCGCTGGACGACGCGTCGTGGGCCAGGCTGAGGACATGCTGCAGGAGACGTTGCTGGCCGCCTGGCGGGGGCTCGGCCAGTACGAGGGGCGGGCGTCGCTGCGCACCTAGCTGTACCGGATCGCGACCAACCGGTGCCTGAACGCGCTGCAACGGGCCAGGGCCACCATGGAGAGTCGGCTGCCCGGACCGGACCGGGAGCGCGCGCCGCTGCCTCGTTCGGCCCGGGAACGGGAGGTCGCGATACGGTTCGCCACCGCGTTCGCCGCCCATGACATCGACGGCGTGGTCGCGCTGCTGACCGAGGACGCCTGGTTCACGATGCCGCCGGTCACGCTGGAGTACCAGGGCCACGAGGCCATCGCCGGCTTCCTGCGCGACATCAACACCTGGCGAGGTACGAGGGGCTACCGGCTGATCCCGACTCGGGCCAACGGCCAGCCCGCCTTCGGGTGCTACCTGCAGGAAGCGCAGGCGCCGGTGTTCCGGGCGCACGGGATGATCGTGCTGACCCTGGAGGGCGACCGGATTTCGGCCATCACCCGCTTTGTGGACAACAGCAACATGGCCCGGTTGGGGCTGCCGCGGATGCTGGCGGATTAAGAGCCCTGTTCGGCTGGGTCCGGTCAGAACCGGTAGCGGGTCGAGCGACCGCCGAACTCGTCAGCGGTGCCGAACGCGAAGACGGTCGCGGGCGTGATCTCGTAGGGGAGATAGGGCGGCGGGCCGGCCGTGGGCGCGCCGTAGGGGGCGTCAAAGGCGCAATCGGCCACGGTGACGGGCCAGCCATACTTGGTCCGGTACGCCTGGGCCACCTGCTGCAGCGCGGCTTCTTGTGTCACTTTCGCCGCAATTCCCTCGAGGACCACATCCATGCTGTCGGTACGGGCCGTGACCGTGCAACGGGGGTCGGCTAGTAGGTTTCTGCCCTTGCAGGAAGCTTTGGTGGACGTGCTGTAGAGGGCGCCGTCGAGCCAGACGGCCAGCACCGGGCGGACGTGGGGGCGGCCGGTGGGGTGCACGGTCGCTAGCCAGTACATGCGGGTGTCGGCGAGGACGGCGCGGACGAGCTCCCATGGCAGGGCGGTGGTGGGATCGGCGGCGATCAGGTCGGCAGACTTCGGCTCGGGGGCGGTCATAGGTATCCTCCTTACGCGTACGGGAGATGGGACTCCGCGGCGGTCCGGGAATCATCGGTTGCCAGGGCGGCGTCTTGGGGCGGCGCGGTGCTGGCGGCGCGCAGAGGGGGTCCGGCTCTGGTAGCATCTCGGCGAGGCACTGAGGGCCGTTAGCTCAGCGGGAGAGCGCTTCCCTGACACGGAAGAGGTCACTGGTTCAAATCCAGTACGGCCCACACATTGTGACCTGGCCTTTTGGTTGATGTGGCCCTAGCAGACCTGGTTTCTGGCCCTACGGGTTGTAGGGTCAGGGCCGCTTACGCGAGACCCCCGGGAGCCCGATTCCCGGGGGTCTCTTTTTTGCTTGTCAGGCGGCTTGGCCTTCTGTGTCTTCCTGGACATAGAGGCGGCTTACCGCCTGGTTCATGGCCTTGAGGATGAATGCCCGGTCCTGGGCAAACAGGTGGCCGTATATGTTCTTGGTGGTCTCGATCTTGCTGTGGCCCATTTGGTTGGTGACCTGCATATCGGTCGCGCCGGAGGCGATGAGGAGACTCAGACCTCCAGTAGTCGTTGACTGAGCCCGTGGCCTGACCTGCGGGTTTGCCGCCGGAAGCCGATGTCGAGATCTCGGCAATCCAGCACCCGCG
>Ga0209039_10004475_pt1 | contig 10197 bp, 9 predicted proteins | sample BogFormECP12_OM1_FD_188238 | JGI IMG/M metagenome (GOLD analysis project Ga0209039, IMG submission 188238) | Bog forest soil microbial communities from Calvert Island, British Columbia, Canada - ECP12_OM1 (SPAdes) (version 2) | ecosystem: Environmental > Aquatic > Freshwater > Wetlands > Bog ... | reverse complement strand
CTTCAGCCGGGCCGTTCCCGTGCCCAAGAATCGCGGGCTTCAGCCCCTGAGGGGATCTGGCCGTTACCCTTCAGAATGTGTTTTTGAAACACGCTCTAGTGATCAGTGATCAGTCGTCTCGTCCCCACTGCATTGTCATTTCCGACGCGTGAGCGCAGCGAAGGCGGAGGAACCTGCTGTTCGCCGGGAGCGAGAGAAAGCAGATTCCTCACCGCTGAAGCGGTTCGGAATGACAAGAGAAAGTGGAGACCCCTGATCCCTGACCCCTGGCCATTACCACTGATCACTGATCACTGACCCCTGACCCCTGGCCTCTGGCCCCTGGCCCCTAGCCCCTGGCCCCCGACCCCTGGCCCCTGTGATATGTTTCCCTTCGAGAAGGAAGTTTTTTGCCCCCTGCTCCCAAATCCCTGTGCGCTGCCGTTTGCCTGCTGGCGGCGCTGGTTGCCGCCCAGACTTCCGCTCCGCCGCCGCTGGTGAAGAGCGTTCGCATCGTGCATGAGCACGGCGTGCCCGCGGTTGAGATTCTCTCCGTTGGCGGTCCGGTCATTCCGCAGATTCAGACCCTGAAGTCGCCCGCGCGCCTGGTGATTGATCTGCCCAACTCCCGCCTGGGACTGGCGCAAAAACGAATTCCGATCCAGCAGGAAAACATTCTGGCGATCCGCGCCGAGCAGTACCAGCAGAATCCTCCCGTGACCCGCATCGTTCTCGACTTGCTTGCGCCCTACGGCGCAACCTGGGACGCCGCGGGCAATCGGCTCATGATCCGCCTCAAGCCGCCGGAAAATGCGAACGAAGCGGGGAACGCGGGAAAGAACTCGCCATCTTCGCCACCGCCGTCTTTATCGCTCCACGCCACTCCCGTTGCCGTAGGCGTGAGCGGCGGTCCGGGCACGGTGGTTCAGGCGGCGAACCGCGTGAGCGCAGGCTCGTCCGTCACGGCGGGCCCGGAAACTGCGGTCTTGCGCCTGTCCCGCGGCGGAGAAGTCCTGGTTTGCCCCGGGACCTCGGTTTCTGTGACGCCCTCGCCCAACCAGCGCGACCTCATGCTGGGCATGAGCGTCGGAGCCCTTGAAGCTCACTACTCGCTCGCTGCTTCGGCCGATTCCGTGCTCACTCCTGACTTTCGCATCATGTTCGCAGGGCCCGGACATTTCCACTTCGCCATCAGCGCCGATTCGCACGGCAACACTTGCGTGCGGGCTCTGAAAGGAAACACGTCTTCCGCCATCGTTTCCGAACTGATGGGCGACCGCATCTACCAGGTCCGACCAGCCGAGCAGGCCGTGTTTCGCGCCGGGCAGATCGATAAAAGGGATACCGATGTTCCTCTGGAGTGCGGATGTCCTCCGCCCTCGCCGCTGATGCTGGCCAACGCTCAGCCGGCGCCGGGCTCACAGCTGTCTGAGAAGTCGCGTCTGGGCGGAGCGTCTGCGGCGGCGGCGAACGACTCGGGGATAATCGGCACCGTGAGCGGAGCTGCTTCTGGAATAACCCTGTCGAGCGGGCCGGAAACCGCGTCCCTGCCACCGTTGCAACCCAACGATATCCACGTTCAGGTGGACGCACCCTTCGTGTTCAGCGCCAAGAACCGCGCCGCCGCCGCACCGCCGCCGCCCATGCAGCAAGCCAGGGACCTGCCCGTTGCGGCCCCCTCCGCCCGGCAGATTCTTCTCACTACGGTGGTTGAGCCTCCGCCGCCCCAGGAGCAAGGGCGAGAGCCAGCGAAGAAAAACAAGACCGAGCATCGCAGCTTCTTCCGCCGCCTGGGAGGATTTTTCGCCGCCATCTTCCGATAGAGCAGGGGTCAGGGGTCAGGGGTCAGGGGTCAGGGGTCAGGGGTCAGGGCCGCGGCGGTTGTCCTTGCACACGACTTCCGACTACGGGCGATCTGTCTGCTGGCAGAATCGTTTGATTTCGTGGTTAAGGTCTACCACTGTGATGCGGACACTTCTGAAGACGGAAATCTGCGGATTAGTTTCACAATTGAGGCACGCAGCCCTGTGCCCCAGCCACTGACCACTGATCCCTGGCCTCTGACCCCTGGCCCCTGGCCCCTGATCCCCGACCCCTGAGCAATCCTTTTCCCGTCTTCCTGCGTCTTACCGCGAGAGTGCCAGTTCCAGTACACAGGGGCGCGCCATGACCGCAGCGACTTCCGGGCCTTCCGGCCCGAATCTGTTTTCCATGTTTTCCGGCAAAGCCGACGACCCTTATCGCACGCGGCCCGAAGCCTTCGCATTCTCACTCGCCGCTCAGGCCCTCGTCGTCGGCCTGCTCATCTATTTCACCAGTTGCATCATCAGCACGCCGCCGGGAACGGGCCTGCGACTCCCCAAGCTGGATGATCTGCCCCTGGTTTTCTCCGGGCACAACGGCGGAGGCGGAGGCGGCCACGACCCGCTTCCAGCCTCGCATGGCAATGTTCCGCCGGCCTCACTCGACTATCAGATTGTTCCCCCGACCGTGATCCTTCCCAAGGAAATGCCCAAGCATCCGTTCGAGGAAACCATAGTGATGGCGCCCGACGTTAAGCTGCCTCAGGGCGGGCAGATCGGCGATCCCCTGTCGCGGTTTTCGACGCCCTCGAACGGCCCCGGCGGTCCGACGGGAATCGGAACGAGCTGTTGCGGGGGCGTGGGGTCATCCGAAGGACCCTACTTCGGCTCAGGTCCGCCGGGGATCTATCCCGCAGGTAAGCAGGGAGTGACCGTGCCCCAGGTGATCTACAACCCTGAGCCCAGCTTCTCCGACGAAGCCCGCAAGGCCAAGATGCAAGGCGTCGTGGTGTTGTTGCTCATCGTGGGCAAAGATGGGCACACCTACAACATCCGCGTAGGGCAAAGCCTCGGCATGGGTCTGGACGAGAAGGCGATCGAGGCCGTAGGCCGCTGGCGCTTCAAGCCCGCCACCCTTAATGGCCAACCCGTGGCGACGCAGATCGCCGTGGAGGTGGATTTCCACCTGTACTGAAGATCTGACCTCGGACCTCAGACGTCAGACCTCGGGCGTCCTAAGGGCTGAAGTCCGAGGTCCGAGGTCGGAGGCCTGTTCTTCTCAGCTGCGCTTGATGGCGCGCCGCAGCGGCTCTGTCTTCTCCCGAACCGTGTCGCGCAGGTCCTCAGCCAGATCCGCGCTCACGTCGCGGACGCGCTCTCCCGCTTCGCGCACTCCTTCTTTGACCTTTTCCGCGGCACCTTCGGCCCACTCGCCGACGGCATCTTTGGTGTCGTCGTAGCCACGCTTGATATCGCGCCGCAACTCGCGTCCGCTCTTGGGCGCGAGCAGAAGCCCGACCAGCGCCCCGGCTCCCAATCCAATCAGCAGGAACGTAATGGCCGTACCCACGCTGCCGCCTTCCGAAGATTCATAACGTCCGATGCGCATGATGAAGACCTCAATTTTCCGCCCGCCTGAGAACTCGCTCACGTTGCGGGCTAATCCGCCTGGGGTCATGATAAACCCATGGCGGCTAACCGAACCTGCTCGCATCTCCACGCTCGAGGGTGCCCCGTCCAAGCTTTGCTTGGGCGGGGGTTTTTCTGGCCTCCCCTGGAGGTGAAAAAACTTCGGGAAGCGTGCCGCAATTCCCGCCGACGACTGACGACTGACCCTGATCCCAGGCCCCTGCTACGTTTCCCTTCCCCCCGCACCTGAGTGTAAAATAGCCGTTCAGCCATCGTAGCGGCGGAACTTGTGGCCTGCCCGTCCTTCGGCCCCTCGATACCTCGGGGTTGCTCAGGACAGGCTCTTCTGCCGGCTCCGCAAACTGCCATCGCACAGGAGAGTTTCTTAAGCAATGTCGATCCCTGCCACCCAACTCCGTCCCGGCATGATCATCAAGCACAACAATGATCTGCATTCCGTTTTCTCGGTCGAGCACCGCACGCCCGGCAACCTGCGGGCCTTCATCCAGGCCAAGTTGCGCAACCTGCGCACCGGCGCCATGTTCGAGCACCGCTTCCGCTCGCCCGATCCCATCGAGAAGATCAACGTCGACGAAGTCGAGATGCAGTTCCTCTATGCTGACGGCGATAGCTACTACTTCATGGACACTACAAATTACGAGCAGACCCACCTGACCAAGGAAATTCTGGGCGACGCGGTCGAATATCTGATTCCTAACCTCGAGATCAAGGTGGAGTTTTTCGACGGCAAGGCCGTCGGCATCGAACTGCCGCAGACTGTCATCCTGACCGTGGTCGAGACCGAGCCCGGACTGAAGAGCGCTACCGCTTCCAGCGTGACCAAGGCCGCGAAGACCGAGACCGGGCTGGTTGTGCAGGTGCCGCCCTTCATCAACGAAGGCGAGAAGATCAAGGTGGACACGTCGGAAGGCGCGTATCTGTCGAGAGCGTGAGGTTTCAAGGTTTCAGAGTTTCAAAGTTTCAAGGTCGAGCGAACGAGAACTGCCTTTGAAACCTTGAAACTTTGAAACCTTGAAACATGAGTACTTCTGAAAAGCCGGCTCAGGCCCGCCGCTTCCTCGTCCGCGGACGCGTGCAGGGCGTCGGCTTCCGCTGGTTTGTGGAGCGCGAGGCGCATATCCTGGGCATCGCTGGATGGGTGCGCAACAATCATGACGGCAGCGTAGAAGTTCTGGCCCAGGGCACGCGCGATCAGATTCTGGGCTTGCATTCGCGCCTGCGCGAGGGACCGCGCGCCGCCCGCGTAGACGCGGTCGAGGTCACCGACGCCAGCCCCGTCGCCGGCCTCAGTTCATTTCGCATTGAAGGAGCATGGTAGCGTAGGTGCAATGTTTCAGAGTTTCAATGTTTCAAAGTTTCAAAGAAGAAGCGGGCTTTGACATTGAAACTTTGAAACTCTGAAACTTTGAAACCGTGAACTTTCGGAGGATGTTCGATGCCCGCCGTCACGTCGCTAAACGCCGACCAGCTGAAGAAACTCATTCGCGAGATCCCCGATTTTCCCAAGCCCGGGATTCTGTTCTACGACATCACGACCCTGCTGAAAGACAAGACCGGCTTCGCCACATTGATTGACAAATTCTCCGAGTACTACATCTCCCAGGACGTTGATCTGGTGCTGGGCATGGAAGCGCGCGGCTTCATCTTCGCTCCGGTGCTGGCCTATCGTCTCAACGCCGGATTCGTTCCCGTGCGCAAGCCGGGGAAACTGCCCGCCGAAGTTGCGAAGCACGATTACGCCCTCGAGTACGGCACCAACTCGCTGGAGATCCACAAGGACGCGATCCAGAAAGGCCAGCGCGTGCTGATCGTGGACGATCTGCTCGCCACCGGCGGCACCGCCGAGGCCACCGCGAAACTCGCCTCCTCTCTGGGCGCCGACATCGCCGGGCTGGGATTTGTGGTGGAACTCGAATTCCTGAAAGGGCGGGACAAGCTGAAAGCCTACGATGTGATGTCGCTGCTGCGCTACGACAAGTAAAGAAATTGCTGATTGTTGATTTCTTGATTGTTGATTGAGAAACCAGAACCGTGGACGCTTTTGAGATATTCAATCAACAATCAACAATCAAGAATGGGGTTCGACAGCCGCGAGGGAACGAAGCAAGTCTCAATAAGTAAAGGGCCCGGCGCTGTTCGGCGCCCGCCCCGTTTGTCTTATCCGCCCGCTGGAGCATTTTCACAGTTAGCCCATTACGAACTCTCATCCCGAGCGCAGCGAGGGGATCTGGGGGTTTGCCCGCGGCGGCGATACCGGTGGTACAAGCTAGAACCTAGATCCCTCGCGACGCTCGGGATGACAAGCGTCTTAAGCCCACGCTATACCTGAAAACGGTCTCTAGCGTAAGAGGCGGGCGATAAGCAATCCGACTCCGGTCCAGAAACCACCGCTGACTCCCACCATGACGGCAATTCCCAGCAGTACGTTCCCTAGAGTGTGCCCCTGCGCGCCAGCCGGGCAAACTTCACAGTCGCCTTCGACCAGGGCGCGTTCCAGCAAATCCGCTTCGAACAAATCAGACTCGTTCCAGGAAGGCGCGGGCACGTCCCGGAAAGGTTTGGAGGAAGGCCTGTTGCTACCGCGAGCGACAATCCTCAATCTGGTTTCGCGGGTGCTTGCTTGGGGGGATAGCTGCGATGTACTGTAGCTCACAAAGCACCTCCGATCTCACGATAGCAACTTGCGTGCCAATTTTCCAGTCGCCGTAAACCTGTGAAAACTTAAGGCTCTCCTTCTGGCAGCAGGATCACCGCTCTCGGCACTGTGTGAGAATCCTGAGCACCTGGGCCGTGTGTGTTGGATTTGCCCCACTTGCCGCGCGGGGCGCCGATTCTGCCGAAAGCGTGGAGCGGCGGTCAGTTCTCCGCTAGTGACAATTTCGACTCTTTGGGCAGGTATCCCTTGCGCCGGAACCAGTCTTCCATCGCTTCCCGGAGTTGATCGAGAGGAACACCCGACCCGATCTCCATCTGGCCATCGGCCACCGGCAGCGTGTCATCAAAGATGCTGGCGTTGGTGAAGTTCCGCATGGAGAAGCTGTCGAGCCACTTCAGCGGGCAGGGAACCATGCGTCCGTTTTGGTCATACGCAACCCGAATCCTGCGCGCGAACATAGATTGATTTAACCACAGGGGCCTGGGGTCAGGGGCTAGGGGGCAGTGATCGGTCGTCAGTCGCGGGGCAGTTTCAGAATTGCGACTGCCCTCCGCTTTGCACTTTTCTTTGCGAGCTTCGCGGCTTTTCTTCGCGCGCTTGCGGTAGAAGATCCTAAACCGCAAAGTACGCTAAGGATTCGCAAAGGACCCGAAGAAGAAATAGAAACTCAAACACCACGACCCAGCGGTCGTGGTCCGTGCTCAGTCGTCGGTGATCACTGGCCACTGATCACTGATGACTGACGACTATCCGCTCGCGCCAGCAAGTGCCCCGCGCGGCCATTCCGCGGCCCTTGGCGCGGCGGAAGGGGCCAGCTCTATGCCTTGGGATGGGGTGCGTTCGCGAGCGCTCTGGCGGCGAGTTAAATCGGTTTAACTACCATAATTAAGTCGTTTTATTTCAATGACTTATAGAGTATTTTTGTCACAGGATCGAGCCTGCCTAAGCGGCTGAAGAATCAGTTCCTTGGAAGGAACTGCACCGTTGCGGATGCGAATCGCGCAAAGGTTGCCCGAAGTAATTTTCGATTGACGATTTTCGATTGAAAACCCTGACTCGCACGGCCGTTCAAATCGGCAATCGAAAATCGATAGTCGAAAATCTGGCGGCACAACCTTCAACAATCGGTTATCTCTGCGCCCGGGGCCCCGCCGCCTTGACCTCGGGCGGCGCGTCGAACTGCTCGAAATTCTTCGTGAAGCGGTCGCGCAGGTTTTCGGCGGCCTTGTCGTAAGCAGCTTTATCCGGCCAGGCATTCCGCGGTTTCAGCACCTGCGGCGGCACGCCGTGGCACGCTTTCGGAATGCTGAACCCGAACGTCGGCTCGATCTCGAATTCCTCTTTCGTCAGTTCGCCTTCGACCGCCGCATCCACCATCGCGCGCGTGAAAGGAATCTCCATGCGCCGGCCCACGCCGTAGGGCCCGCCCTGCCACCCGGTGTTGACCAGCCAGCACTGCGCGTTGTGCTCGCACAAGCGGCGGCCGAGCATTTCGGCGTAGACCTTGGGAGGCAGCGGCAAAAACGGCGATCCGAAGCAGGTCGAGAACGTGGCCGATGGTTCTTTCACTCCGGCTTCGGTTCCCGCCACCTTCGCCGTATAACCGGAGAGAAAGTGATACATGGCCTGCTCCGGCGTCAGGCGCGAGATCGGGGGCAGAACGCCAAATGCATCGGCGGTGAGGAACACAACATTTCTCGGATGCCGGGCCACGCCCGGGATCACGGCGTTGTCCATGAAGTCCACCGGATACGCCGCGCGCGTGTTCTCGGTTTTGCTGTCGTCGTTGTAATCGGGAATGCGCGAGTTGGGGTCGAGCGCTACATTTTCCAGCACGCAGCCGAAGCGCAGCGCGTTCCAGATCTGCGGCTCGTTCTTGCGCGAGAGCTTGATGCACTTGGCGTAACATCCGCCTTCGAAATTGAAAACGCCATCGGCGCTCCAGCCATGCTCGTCGTCGCCCACCAGATCGCGCGAGGGATCGGCGGAGAGCGTGGTCTTGCCGGTTCCCGAAAGCCCGAAAAACAGCGCGCTCACCCCGTCGCGTCCCACATTGGCCGAACAATGCATGGGAAACACATTGCGCGGCGGCAGCAAGAAGTTCATGACGCTGAAGATGGATTTCTTCATCTCGCCGGCATACGACGTTCCCCCGATCAGCACGGTGCGGCGGGTGAAATTCAGCAGGATGAAGACTTCAGAATTTACCCCGTCGCGCCGGGGATCGGCTTTGAACTCCGGCGCCGAGATGACGGTGAATTCCGGGCGATGCGCTCTCAGTTCCTCCGCCGTGGGGCGCAGAAATAACTGCCGCACGAACAGGTTGTGCCAGGCGTACTCGTTGACGATGCGCACCGGCAGCCGGTAAACCGGATCGGCGCCACAGAACAGGTCCTGCACGAAGAGTTCCCGCCCCACCAGGTGCTCCATCACGCGGGCGTAGAGCGCGTCAAATTTTTCTGGCTCGAAGGGCGCATTCACCGCGCCCCAGGCGACGGTGTGAGCGGTCATCTCGTCCCGGACGATGAACTTATCCTTGGGGGAACGGCCGGTGCGATTGGTGTAGCCGACGATCGCGCCGTTCGCCACCAGTTGCGCTTCATGGCGCCGGATGGAGTACTCCACAAGCGCCGCCGGGGAGAGGTTGAAGTGCGTTCTGCCATCGCTCAGCAACTCGGCCACGTCGCTGACGTGCATGGTGGTAGCCATCAAGAACTCCTCAAAATGACCTAAAAATGGGCTCCAAGCAAAAGCGATCTATTCTGCCTCAAAAGCCGGCGCCCTGCCAAACGCGAATCGAGCGCAGGCAGCGGAGCAGGTTGAGAGATTCGTATCAGGGCATGCCTTCAGCGCCTGCCTTGAGCGAAGTCGAAGGGCATGCCGCAGCCTCGCGACCCACAAGTCCGGCTTCAGCCGCTGCCGGCGCACGGGCAAAGGCCAGCGGCTAAAGCCGTTGGCGTCCCGCGCCATGGGCGGCATCGCTCAAGCGATGCCCTGATACGGACCGGCGATATCGGGATTCCAGGCTGAGGGTTGGTTTAGTCGGACGTCTTGTAATCGCAGGCCGTGCGGCAGAGTTGGCAGTACATAAGGCCGTCGGCGCAGATGCGGACGTCAATCGCTCCCTGGCAGAGGCAGCAGTACTTCTCGCACTCACAGGCGTCTTCGGGTTTCTCACACTGTGAACAGCGGTATTTCGCACGTCCGGTTCCGGTAGCCATGGGGCTAATGTAGCGCGCGTGAGGAGCCTGCGAAAATGACCTTGGTAATTAACAGGGGTCAGGGGTCAGGGGTCAGGGGCGAGGAGTGATCAGTAATCAGTGATCAGTCAGAGGTCAGAGGGAATGCGTCAATGGGCGAGATCAGCGTGGAGGCGGACGGCTGAGGATGATCTGAACGACCAGCGACTAGCGACCAACGACTGATGATGATTTCTTACGAGTCACGATCTCGCGACCGACCACTGATCACTGACCACTAGTCCCTGGCCCCTGGTCCCTGGCCCCTGTCCCCTGGTGTAATCTGATGCGAGGAGCGGCGCTTGATTCTGGTCCTCGATAATTACGATTCGTTTACCTACAACCTGGTGCAGTATCTGGGCGAACTGGGCGCGGAGGTTGAGGTGCGGCGCAACGATCAAGTCACGGTGGACGAAGTCGTAAAGATGCGACCGGAGCGCATCGTGATTTCTCCCGGGCCGTGCACCCCGCGCGAGGCGGGCATCAGCATTGAACTGATCCAGCGCTTCGCGGGAAAAGTCCCGATCCTCGGCGTGTGCCTGGGACACCAGGCGATCGGCGAGGCGTTCGGCGGCAAAGTGGTGCGCGCCACGCATCTCATGCACGGCAAGACCAGTTCGATCATGCACGACAACAAGACCATCTTCCAGGGCCTGCCCATGCCGATGACGGCCACGCGTTACCACTCGCTCATCGTCGAAGAGAAAAGTCTGCCTGCGGAACTGGAAATCAGCGCCTGGACCACGGAAAAAGATGGCACTCGCACCATCATGGGCCTCCGCCATCGTCAGTGCGCCGTCGAGGGAGTGCAGTTCCATCCCGAGAGCGTGCTGACCGATGCGGGGAAGAAGCTGATCGCGAACTTTCTCAG
>Ga0209039_10004474_pt1 | contig 10202 bp, 11 predicted proteins | sample BogFormECP12_OM1_FD_188238 | JGI IMG/M metagenome (GOLD analysis project Ga0209039, IMG submission 188238) | Bog forest soil microbial communities from Calvert Island, British Columbia, Canada - ECP12_OM1 (SPAdes) (version 2) | ecosystem: Environmental > Aquatic > Freshwater > Wetlands > Bog ... | reverse complement strand
GTCGGAGATGTTATTAGTCCGTCCAGAATTTCTAACTTTTCATTCTTCTATCTAGTCCGCGTTATAGACAATGTAAAATGTAAATCAGAAAGATTTAGCCTTAAATATTGGTGCGGGGAGTGCGATTCGAACGCACGAACTCCTACGAGATAGGGTCCTAAGCCCTACGCCTTTGACCTGGCTTGGCAATCCCCGCAGAATGGGTGTTCTCTTATGTCCCCTTATATATCTTAAATATTCGCATAAGGCCTTTTGTCTCAGGTTTAGCAGACTAAAGCCAATAGTTTATTCCTGGATTTGCCATTACATGCCTCGACCATTTGTTCCCCTGTGGCTCAACATCCTCTGTGCGCTCTGAAACCGAACAACGTCTCTGAGCCCTCTGAGAGCTCACATCTAAAAAGAGTCTCTGTGCGTCCTCCGCGTCTCCGTGGCTCTGTGGTTCAAAAACTGACCAAGCCCACGTTTCACATGATAAAAGGTATATGTGATCATTTACAAGGGTGCCGGCATATAGTGAAGTGTTTAGGATAAGCTATATGTACGATAACTATTAATGACTGATTAGTCACTCATCGGGAGTCGAGACATGCAAGACGACATCACGCAGGATAAGAGAGATGCGATAATCAAGGCGGCGTTCAAGCTATTTACCGAGCGTGGCTTCTACGGCACGCCGACATCCATGATCTCGAAAGAAGCGGGGGTGGCCACCGGGACGCTGTTCCGGTACTTCCCGACCAAGGAAGACCTCATCAATTCCGCCTATTCAGTCGCAAAAAGCCACATGGCAGAGGCCCTGAAAACCGGGATATCTGACGAGCGGACGATAGAGGACCAGGCCAGGCGCATCTGGGGGAACACGATCCGCTGGGGAATGCGAAACCCGGAGGAGTTCCTCTTTTTAGAACAGTTCGCCTCGTCCCCGTACATCTCGAAGCTCACGGAGAAGGAAGCGATGAGCAATTTCGGTTTCCTGGGGGAATTCTTCAAGAAAGGGATCCGGGAAGGGATCATAAAAGATGCTAGCTGGGAGCTCCTGGCGGAAATGATCTTCGACTCAAATAAGGCGGTCATAAAAAATATCGTTCGCAGAGGACTCCAGGGCGAGTCCGATGAGCTCATAGAAGAATCTTTCAGTATCTTATGGCGTGGTATAGGTAAAAATTAAGATCACAATGTAAGGAGGAAATCCAATGCAATACAGGGTCATGAAAAGCACGGGGGATAAGTTGTCCGCACTCGGCTACGGGTGCATGAGATTCCAGAGGAAAGGCCTCGGGCTCGACGAGGAGCGCGCCGTAAAGCAGCTGCGCTATGCCATCGATAAGGGCGTAAACTACCTGGATACGGCACTACTTTATCCGGGCAGCGAAGTGGTGGTCGGTAAAGCGCTGGCAGATGGGTACCGGGAAAAGGTCAAGCTCGCGACGAAGCTGCCGCCGTTCCAGGTCAAAAAAAGGGAAGACATGGACAAGCTGCTGGACGTCCAGCTCCAGAAGCTGAATACCGATCATATCGACTACTATCTGATGCACAACCTGACCTTAGCCGAATGGAACAAGATGAAAACCCTGGGCGTTGCCGACTTCATAAAGAAGGCTAAAGCCGACGGCAGGGTCCGACACATCGGATTTTCATGCCACGCCGGTACGGCCGACTTCAAGAAGCTCATCGACGATTTCGATTGGGAATTCTGCCAGATGCAATACAACTTCCTGGACGAGACCAACCAGGCCGGAAAAGAGGGCCTGAAGTATGCCGCATCAAAGGGGCTAGGGATTATTATCATGGAGCCCCTCCGTGGAGGAAGCCTGGCAAAGACCCCTCCGAAGGACGTCCAGACCATATGGGACGAGGCCGAGACGAAGAGGACTCCTGCGGAATGGTCGCTTAGATGGATCTGGGACCAGCCCGAAGTGACCGTGGTGCTATCCGGAATGAACGAGGAAAAGTACATCGATGAGAATTTAAGGGTTGCAGACGAAGCCCTGCCCAACTCATTATCCGAAAAAGAGCTGGCCCTCATCGGCCGGGTAAAGGCCGCTTACCAGAAGCGCCTGAAGGTCGGCTGCACTGGATGCCAGTATTGCATGCCCTGCCCGTCCGGCGTTAATATACCGGGCTGCTTCGAGAGCTACAATAACGTATACCTGGGCAACCCCATGCAGGCTAAAGGAATGTATTTAATAAGCATGGGCGGAGGCCTGAGCGGCGAAACCCCAAAAAGTTATGCGTCCCAGTGTAAAAATTGCGGCAAGTGCGTTAAGGTCTGCACCCAGCACATCGACATACCGGTAAAACTCAAGGAAGCGTCCGGCGTGCTAGAGAGCCCGGGCATGAAGGTCATGTTCTTCTGCCTGAAGCCCGTCATAGGTACCTTCATGAGGTATTCGCGCTGGAGGACCATGAGGAAAGCCCGGGTATAAGACCCGGGCATCGCTTTTTATAATGAACGCCTTCTAGCCCAGCGTTAAGTATATAACGTATTTCGCGGTAATGACTTGTAGCACGGTAGGGACGCTATGACAGTCGAGACGCATGCCATCATCCTCAACGAAGGCGAGGACGTAATAAACGAGCTATTCAAGAACATGGAAAACGGCGAACTGATGACAAAGCTGACGTCGTCAAGTTTCACCCATATAGTCATTAAAAACCTTAAGTTCGTGAGGATCGCCGATCCCCATGAGACGGACCATCACAATAACAAGAGCATCTGGGTCGAAGTCACCATCAGCTTTTAATCAAGCCTAATTTTTTATTTTCATGTTTTTTATGCACGTATTTCTTTTTGATCCTCATGCCTGGTGAATAGTTCAATATCCCATAGCCTGGAGGCGATGAACATCCCCGCCAGGAAAATAACGGTCATGGCGAACGTCATGTACATGACCACGTTCAATTTCGAGGCTAATTCGCTAACGCCCGGCGAATAATATTCCATAATGGCCAGCGGGTGCAGGCGCATTGTAAAACCATTATAGGTAAAATTGACAAAATAGTCGAAGATGTCCTGTATGAAAAACCAGGCCCCTGCGACCAGCCATGAAAATATTCCCGCTTTTTTAATATATGGTACTAGTAGAATACCTTCGAGCGCCATGCCGCCATGCGAGACCCAGAGCGCCACCGACATGAGCGAATTTTGAGGGGTAAAGAAGACTTCGCTGAAATACAGCAAAATGATCATGGTCCAGGTGCCATACATGGACAGCCCGACGGCGGTGATCACGTTGAATGTATCGAAACGTTTACCCATGACTAAAAAAGCCAGAGCAAAGATCATGAAGAAGGTGTAGAGCGGACAATCGGGAACGAAGATCCAGTAGTACCAGGGCGTCATCATGAGCTGGTCCCAGTAGTAATAAAGCCCGAAAAGCGAGCCGATGATGTTGATGATCATGATGAGCGCCAGCAGGCGCCTATCCCTGTATACCAGGTCTACGACCATTTTTATGGGGTTGTTCACGGTCATTCTCTCTCGATAGTCTTTGCCGGCACGCCGCCCACGAATGCTCCCGGGGGCACGTCCTTGTTCACCAGCGAGCAGGCAGAAACAATGGCACCGTCGCCAATGCTAACGCCCGGCAATATGGTGACGTTCGCCCCGATGAGCACGTTCTTTCCAATGACGACATTACCTGTCCTGTATTTATCAATTAAATACTCGTGGGCGAGGATGGTCGACCCGAAGCCGATGATGGTGTTCTCGCCGATCTCGATGAGCTCGGGGAAAATAATATCGACCGTGGCCTCGAAGCTCATGGAAACGCGGGCCCCTGCCTTAATGCCCATGAGGCGCATGCACTCTATCTTCAGCTGTAAAGAAGGACTATAGCGTACGATAAGGAGCATGAAAAAGTTAAAGGCCACTCGTAAGGGATCGCGGTCCCCGTAAAGGCTCCACAGCGAATTGGCGCCTGGCCTGGCGGGATGCTCAGTTAACCTTCGTCCTGACATTTTTACCAAGCAGCCTTACCAGTAATGCTTTCTGGGCATGCAGCCTGTTCTCGGCCTCTTCGAAAATGGCCGAGTTCGGGCACTTGATGACCTCGTCCGTGATCTCCTCGCCCCGGTGAGCCGGAAGGCAGTGCAGGACCATGCAGTCCTTATGAGCCAGCTTCAGCAGGTCCATGTTGATCTGGTAATCCCGGAGGTCTTTCAGCCGTTTTTCCTTTTCCGCCTCATCGCCCATGGAGACCCAAACGTCGGTGTATAGCACATCGGCGTCCTTTACCGCCGCCCTGGGGTCGCTCGTGATCGTGATGTCGCCGCCCAGGGCCTTTGCCTTCTTCACGACTTCCATGTCGGGCTCGTAGCCCGGCGGGCAAGCCGCGCTCATTTTCATGCCCATGATGGCCGAAGCGAGTATGAGCGAGTGGCAAACGTTATTGCCGTCACCGACCCAGGTGAACTTTAGCCCCTTGATGCGCCCCTTACACTCCCGGATGGTCATGAGGTCGGCCAGCGCCTGGCACGGGTGCTCGTGGTCCGTCAAACCGTTGATGACCGGGATGCTGGCGTTTTTTGCCATTTTCACGACCGTTTCATGGCTCTTCGCCCTTATCATTATACCATGCGCATACCCCGAGAGTATTTTCGCCGTATCCTCTATGGTCTCGCCTCGGCCCAGCTGCGTCGTGCCCGGATCGAGATAGAGTGCATGTCCGCCCAGGTCGGTCATGCCCACTTCAAAGGATACTCTCGTCCTGGTCGACGATTTTTCAAATATCATTGCCAGGCTTTTATTTTTCAGGTAGTCCGTGATGACCCCCTCTTTGCGCTTCCTCTTGAGGTCCTCTGCAATGTCGAGGATATCGTTGATGTCGTCGACACTCAAGTCTGCGATGGATATAAGGTGCATTAAACCTCCGTTCTTTGAAAAGTTAATGAATTAAATAAAACGCTTTTTGATTATAAAACTATCTTTGGGGGAGTAAGAAAAGGAGGCGTAGCCTTATAGTAAGGCGAGGCCCTCTAATTCCTTTACGATCCGGTCCACGGCTGCCTCTGCGTTCTGGGGCTTCTTGCCGCCGGTGACGACGAGCTTGCCGCTGCCGAATAACAGCACTACTACCTTGGGCACGTCCAGCCGGTACACTAGACCGGGGAACTGCTCTGGCTCGTATTCGATGTTCTCGAGGCCGAGGCCGATGGCGATCGCGTTCAGGTTAAGCACTGAGCCGAGGTCGGCCGATGCGACGATGTTCTGGACCGTGATGTCCGGGTTCGGCATTACCTTGATGCCGACGCTCTCCAGATTTTTGAACACTTTTTTCAGGCCCTTGCCGACGTCCTCGATGCTCTTCGCGCCGGTGCAGACGATCTTGCCGCTCCTGAATATGAGGGCTGCCGTCTTGGGGTCCTTAGTCCTGTATACCAGTCCCGGGAACTTTTCCGGGTCGTAGTCCGCGCCTTCCAGGGTAAGGGTCAGGGACTTCAGATCGATATCCTGTCCGATGGCGGTGTTTGCCACGACATTCTCGATCTTGATTGTATTCTTTGCTTCATCAGCTTTACTCATAGGCTTACCCCTCTGATTTCTTTATATACACCCTATAACGAGTATTTTCCCAAGAACTTATTGATACAATTGTCAGGAGGCGTGTATACGTTATCGTTAGGGACCGCGAAGAAAAAGAAAAGCGGGAATATATGAATACTATTTTTAACAAAAAAGAAAAATATTATGCCCTGTGCCGGAGTCAAGAAGATAATGGATGGCTACTATCAGAAAATGGATGGCTTCGAGAAAATAACGGATGGTTTTGTAACAATCCTTTTTTTATTATTAAGGCTAAAGGGGGACTTCGCTTCGCTCCGCCCCCTCGCTGACCCTCGAAGCTAGATTGCCTCTGATGAGGCAAACGAATATAAGCCCCAACCATAGGATTAGTGAAGCTCAAACGATGTTTGGCTAAAAATATGGGGCGGTCGTCGAGGCGTTTTGGGCATCAGTCGGCCATCAGGCCGATGCGAAGATGGCGGGGTAATGGACGTTTAGACCCCAAAGGGGGTAAAACGTCGCTTAGGACCTGCGAGCGAAGCAAGCTGCATAAGCAGCCTTGCGAAGCGGGGTGCAGGTCCGGCCCCGACATCGAAGCACCCAAAACGCCGAGTAGCCCGGCATCAGCCGGGCGTCGACCCGCCAAATAGAAAACTAAGTGTTGCTCGTTGATTATGATGAGAAAAGTCAAAATACCTTACTAGCACCGTTAGGTATAAATATCTTCGATACTAGTACAAATGATGCCAATTCGGCATAACCCCATAATTAGCGCGAAGCCGCCATAACTCAGTTGGTAGAGTGGCTGGCTGTTAACCAGCATGTCACAGGTTCGAGTCCTGTTGGCGGCGCTTAAGGTACGGGGGTATAGCTTAGCCAGGTTAGAGCGCCCGGCTCATAACCGGGAGGCCATGGGTTCGAATCCCCTTACCCCCACTTTAAATCCGGCATAAGTTCTAATATTTATGCTACAATTGATTAATCAAAAGACGCCCTGTTAGCTCAGCCCGGGAGAGCGCCAGACTGAAGATCTGGATGTCGCTGGTTCAAATCCGGCACAGGGCATTTTTATATATTAACACCTAACAATCTCATTATTGTATATAGTACGGATTATATAGAATATAGATATTAAGATTATGTATAGAAAGCGATAATGAGGATGCGTGAGCTTTAAGCCGCCCTTCAACCTCAAGATGGCCATAGTGTTGTCCTGGGGCCTGGCCTTGTTGATCATCCTGCTTTTTTTAGGGCCCCAAAGGATCATCGACCTGTTTAGCGGGCTTACCCCCCGCCATATCCGCGGGTTTATAGCGTCCTTCGGGCTGCTGTCCGCCCTGGTTTATCTTTTGATCTATGCGCTTCGGCCCTTCTTTTTCCTGCCCGTGACGCCGTTCACCATCGCGGGAGGGTTTCTATTCGGCAACGGCCTCGGCCTCGTGCTCTCGATAACGGGCCGGCTGATCAGCGCGACGATCACGTTTAGCGTGTCCCGGTACCTTTTCAGGGACTATATAAGATCCAGGATAAGGGATAAGTATGCCAGGTGGGAAGAAAGGCTTGAAAAAAAGGGATTAGTGTATGTGGCCATCCTGCGGATGTTGCCGATGCTTCCCTTCGACGTCGTCGGATACGTTTCAGGCGTCTCGGGCATTGGTTACAGGAAATATATTGTGGGCACATTCCTCGGGGACCTGCCGGGGATCATCGTCCTCACTTTTTTAGGCGACAGCCTGAGCGATCCCGGCTCCACGCGATTCTACCTGAGCGTTCTCCTGGCCATCGTTGTAGCGGCGGCTTCCTGGCTATATATAATAATTTTTGTCCGGAAGGAAACGGGCATAAAAAATATATAGCATATATAATTTATTTACAAAATATTTATGTTAAGCCCCTATTCAATTATAACTGGTAGAGGATGAAGCTGGACCCACATATTCATACGGAGTATTCGCTGGACGGAGTGAACAAGCCGAAGGAGATCATGGAGTACGTGAAACGATATACCGGCCTGGACGCCGTTGCCATCACCGATCATAATAGGCTATTCACGAGGAAAATGGCGGAAGATCTCACGAAAGAATATGGTATCCTGGTCATACCCGGCATCGAGTTGGGGAGGATCAGGTCAGGAAAGCACATCGTGGCATTAAACCTCGACAGCATCGACGTTAACGCGCTTCTCCGGTCTAATGACCCTTATGAGGCCGTGGAATATATATCCGGCGAGGGAGGGCTATCTATCGCTGCCCACCCAATACCGAGGGGCTACCGGAATTTTTCTGAGATAGGATTCGACGCGGTCGAGGTCATCAACGGCGGCTGCCCTAAAAACAATCGCCTCATTAAAAAGCCCCGGGGCCTTCCGGGGATCGGGAGCAGCGACGCACACATAAAGCAACACATAGGCCGTGCCTGGACCGAGATCGACTGCATGTGCATGGGAAAGTTTGACCAGAGAACAACGGCGGGCGAAATAAGGCGTATCACCGACATCGTTCTTGAAAAAATAAAGGGAGGATTTTGCTATGCGCGGGGAGAGCCGGCCTCGGACTCCATGTATCTGGACTATGGGGTTTTGGTCGGGAAAAAATATATCGAAAAGTCTTTTAAAGCCCTATGCTCGCTTGTGATATGAAAGTCCTGTTAGTCCCGACGACGGAGGGGTATGGCCATGTTTCACGGGCTAACGCGATCATCGGCGGGCTGGAAAAAGACCATATCGATTATTGTGTCCTGACGGATGTGAAGAGGGCGAACTTCCTGATCGCCAACGGCGTCAACCCTTCGAAGATCGACGCTTCTTTTTACGGGATCCGGTATATTTACACCGGCCATGGAAAAAACCTGAACGTCCCGCGTACGCTGGGGAGGCTCGTCCTCGATATGCCCAAATATTACTACGATTATAGGGCGGTCATAAGAAAAACGACGGGCCCCGAAAAGTTCGGCCTGGTCATAAACGACGTGACCCTCCCCTTTTGCAGGCTTCCGACGTCGAGAGTGATCACTCCCTTTCATTCCAACGCCCCGAGGTCACTAAAGGACCATAAGCGTATCACGAGGCATATGAAATCGATCTTCTCGGAGTATCTCGTGGAGCCGATGGTCAACCTGTCCACGAGCTTTGCGGATAAGTTCAACATGGACTTTCGGCCCCATTACATTGACTATAAGCGTGTATTCCCGCCCGTGGTCTCGGAAATAAAAAGGCCAGCGGCGGACATTAAGAAAGAGCTGGGCATCGGCGCGAACGATAAACTCATTCTGGACGCCAGAAACGATCCGCCGGTCGATCTGTACGAAAGGTTCGCACGCGAATACGACGATGTTTATTTTTTGGTCAGGTCGAGATCCCCATCGAGGGGAAATGTCAGGACAAAGGAGTTCATCGCCGGGATGGTCGATTATATCAACGCAGCGGACCTTTTTATCACCGATACAGGGTTCACCGCGCTCAGCGAAGCGATCCTGACGAAAACGCCCATGCTATTGGCCGACCCGGGGACGCACCTGGAAGGCTTCAAGAATTATTCATGCGCACTGGACGAAGGCTTCGGGAAAGCGATCGAGAGCCTGGAAGAGGACCTGATCCGGGGCGTGAACGGACAGATCCCGGGTAATAAGGTGGACATACCTGGCGGCCTGCCATACATGATGGAAAAAATAATGAACATCGTCGATAGATAATCGGCAGCATTGGTAACCTATTTAGCCAAGCATGTTCTACTGGATTAACAATCGATGAAATGATAGAATAGAAGGATAAGCAAGATGTCGGGCCTTTTTGATAAACTCCTTGGAAAAGACATTGCAACCAGAGTCCAAAACATACAGTACCTGGGGAACCTGGACAGTGAGACCTCGATACCAAAGCTGATCAAAGCCCTGGACGATGGGTCCGTGGAGATCCGCCGGGCCGCCTCGAGCGCGCTGGAACAGCATTACAGGACGGGCGATAAGAACTCCATTATAGCTCTCATGAAGTTATTAAACGATACCGATGCCGAAGTCAGAAAGAACGCAGCTCTAGGGCTCAGCGAATTTACGACCGGGTCACGGGACGCTGAACTGCGCGCCTCAGCGAAGAAAGACCTGATCAAGCACCTCGAGAAGGAAAATGAAGAAAGCGTGATGAAGAGCATCGTCGTCGGGCTAGCGATCATTCAGGATACGGCTTTAACGGGGCCGATGATAGAGGCGTTCAAGCCAAAAGGCAAAAAGACGATCTCGATGGCCATCGACGCGATCAATGATCTGCCGTCCACGGAGATCAGGCTGGAAATGAAAAAAGCGTTACGCTCCATACTTTGAGCGTAACTTTATTTTAAAATTTTGGTTTCTTCTCCAAAATTATTGTTTCTGAAAAATGTTTTATCCTGTCTCGGGTAAACATTTGTTTTTTTATCCTGTGACACGATGTCGGAATCCGTTTTTGAACCACAGAGCCACAGAGACGCGGAGAACGCACAGAGACTTTTTTTAAATGGAGGTCACAGAGAGCACAAAGCAGGTTTATTGGTTTCAGAGGCTAGGAGGATATAGAGGCACAGGGAATAAACGGATGAGCAATGAATAATGCACACTTTTTTTATATATCCTACTAATAGTTTTTTCTTGCAAAATAAGTTTGCAATTCATGTCTTCAAAGAAAAATTTTTAATGAAACAATCATCAGTTTTATGTCTCAACC
>Ga0209039_10004473_pt1 | contig 10203 bp, 4 predicted proteins | sample BogFormECP12_OM1_FD_188238 | JGI IMG/M metagenome (GOLD analysis project Ga0209039, IMG submission 188238) | Bog forest soil microbial communities from Calvert Island, British Columbia, Canada - ECP12_OM1 (SPAdes) (version 2) | ecosystem: Environmental > Aquatic > Freshwater > Wetlands > Bog ... | reverse complement strand
CCGCGTTCAGTGTCGGCGAACACGCGGGTGAATCCAGTCAGCGTCCGGGTTTCCCGAAGTTTATGCACGAGAGTCACATGCTCGAAGTATCGGGAGAACGCCGCGCTATAGCGGCGGAGGTCAGCCGGCTTCAACACAAGTTGGTCATAGTCGGCTGCCCCGACCAGCGTGTCATATTCTTGCCGGCGGAAGCCCGTCTCCGCGTCGTCTCCTGCCGTCTGCTGCGCCTGTTGCCCCGACGGCGAACTCCCGCAGACGGTGCCGATCGCTGCTTCAAGCTGGCGGTCCTGAAATGCCCCGAGCAGTTCTCCATATTGCTTCCGCAGTTGCGCGGAGGTCGGCGTGACACCAGCTCCCGTGAGAATTCCGACAAACGTGCTCAAGGGAGGTTGCTCCAGCAGCGAGATTACTTCGGCGACCGTTGCATCCTCGCCGCGAGGAAGATAGATGGAGTTGTGGACCTGGGCGAAATAGACGTTGGCGGCGCTGCGAAGAGTTCCGCGCAGAGGCCGGCCGCAACCCTCTCCCTGTTCGGCGCCGAGCCAGGGCCGGATGCCCGGGCATAGGAACGGGGTGTTGCTGCTGTCGAGCATGCGGCTCAGTTCCGTATCCGTGCCGTCCGGCCTGGCGTTCGTGATTCCAGCGAGAGTTCTCTCGGGACCGCCGTCCACCCTTATCTTTTGGCCGACAAGCGTCATTCCGCCGGTGGAATGCAAACGCATGGGAGGCGGGTTCTGCGGCGGGGCCGCAGTATGATACACCCATTCGGTCCACGGGAAGTCCTGGATGTGCCCGGCATCGCACATCGCCACAAACGGAACCTGCACCAGATAGCGTGTCCAGTGTTGGGCTTCGCATTCCTGGCACTTGATCCGCCCCTTTGTGAGCAGCGGGAGTTTTCGCATTAGACCGCAACGCGTGCAGTAGTGCCATTGCGGGAAGCGCAGGAACGGCACGGTCAGGTAGCTGTTGGTCGGCGGGTCCGGCCTGCGGACGCGGCGGTAATCGGGCGGAAGGTAGAAATGCGCGATGCCGAGGCGGGCGGCCAACCGCCACTCGTCGACCTGGTATTCCCGCTGGTCGATGTTCAACGCATCGCCGGACTCGTGCTTGAACCAATGGTCAAGCCCGGCGCAAATGACGGAAACGCCGTCCGGCAGGATCATCATCGCGCCCGGGCCGAATGGTGAAATGAGCTGTCCGCGGCGGACCGGTCCTCTAGGCATCGTCACCCTCCTCCAGCATGTAGAGCTGGGTGATCTCGGCCTGGCACTCGGCGTCTACGTTGCGGAGCGATTGCGGTGTCGCCCAAGACACGCGCGCCCTGTCTGAAGGGACATAGGCGCCCGCAGGCCGCATGAGTGGCATGTCTTCCGCGTGGAGGGCGCCCGACCATCGCAACCGCTGCCAGCGTTGCCACTCCTCGGACCGCCTGCGGAGAATCCGCTGCAATGCCGCCAGTTCATCTGGGTCGACGGCGGACGCCCGCTGCTCAAGAATCTCGCTCGCGGCGGCGATGAGCGCTTCGGGAAAAGGATATGGGCTATCAGCCTGGTCGCTGTCTCCCAGTTGCCGGACGTAGCTGGCGACCACCGCGTGAACGGCTCGGTCGAGGGCCGGGCGGGAGAATGGCGTGACGCTGGTGGGTTCGACCTGCGCGTAGAGGCGTTCGTGGTAACTGCGGAACTTCTCGAAATGCGAACGGTCGCGAGGTTTGGAAGCCGCATAGATCGTGACCACGAGGCCCGGCCGGTCCCGCTTTCTTCCAACGCGCCCTGTCACCTGAATGTACTGCGAGGTCGTCTTCGGCTGACCCACGACGGCCATGAGCGAGAGGCGATCGATGTCCACCCCCACTTCGATGATGTTCGACGCCAGGCAGACATCCACCGCATGCCCCTGCTGCGAGTCAGTTGGCACCTCAAGAGCGGTGATCGCTTTCGGAACCTCGTCGCCGGGCAAACGCCCCGTGAGTTCGAGCATTTTCCGAATCGCCCTGACATCTTGATATGGCAGTCCGAGGCGTTGCTTTAGCGCTCCTTTCAACAGGTCGGGAATGTCTGACTGAAACAGCGTCAGCGTCGTTCCAAGCTCGCGGAGACTGTTGAAGAACAGAAGCAGCGTCCACCAGGGATCGCGTTCAGGGAGCGGCAGCGGTTGAGGGGCCTGCAGGAGCGCAGCGAACGTGCGGACCTGCACGGTCTGGAGCGAACCCAATCCGGGAGCGTGGACTCCGACATATATGCGCCCCCGCTCGGAGCTCCCGTCCGGCGCGCGTGCAAGGCGCGCGAAAAAAGAATCATCGGCATCCAGTCCGGGCGGCGGAAAAAGGCACGTGCGATCGCGCGCGTACAGCCCATGCACCTGCTCTTCAAAGCTCCGGATCGTCGCTGTCGAGCTGATGATCTTCGGTCTGGCGGGCGGAGATTCACGGCGGTCCGTGCAGAGTTCTTCGATGATCGGTTCGTACAGGCCCACCATCGAGCCAAGCGGGCCGGAAATGAGGTGGAGCTCGTCTTGGATGATGAGGCCCGGTGGGGAACACGCCCTCGTCCCGTCCGAAGCGATGCCGAAGAGCGAGCGTGCCCGCGGCCGCCACGCAAGCATGGCAAACTTGTCCACCGTTCCGATAACGAGCGCCGGGCGGATTTCGTAGATGTCTTCGTCGATGACATAGAGCGGCATGGACTCATGAAACTCGCACCGGCGGTCGGGGCAAGCATACACTACGGTACGGCCGCGCTGCTCGTAGCCTATGACTTTGGGAACACCGCGGCGGCCGCGTCCCCTGCCGGCAAGATTGACAGGGCCCATCTCAGCACCGCACCACGGGCAGCGGTCGAGTACGAACTGATTCTCTTTCGCTCCGTCGCCTCTGGTCAGGCTGCGGAACACGGCAAGAGCTTCGTCTCGCGTGTTCGGAGTTGTGGAGCCCCCGAGCCAAATGCCGATCGAAATCTCCTCCTCTCCCAACGCTGCGGCGTGCTGCCGACGCAGGTATTCCATTGCGCACACAAGCCGCGACGCGCGTTGGAATTGCTGCGCTGTTAACAGGCGCAACGTGTAACGCATCAGTGCCTGCACGCCGGTATCGCCGGGGTTTCGCAATCGCCGCAGAAAGATGCTGAATGCGGCGAGTCCCAGGTATGCTTCGGTCTTGCCGCCCCCTGTGGGAAACCAGATCAGTTCGACGAGATCGCGATCGGCATGATGCGGATCGGCGGCCGAACGCAACGACGCCAGGATGAACGCGATCTGAAATGCACGCCATGCGCATCCTCTCGCGCCCGCTGAGTTCAAGTCGAGGGTTTCGTAGGGCTCCTCGAACAGGAGCATCGACGCTGCCTGGTCGAACGATGCGCTGCGGGCCTCGCGGCGCGACCGGATCTGTTGGATCAGGATGGCGAGGTTCGCGAGCGTGAATGCCTCGCGGATTTGCGGATCATCAGCGAGGAGAGACAGACCGCCGCGCATCCGCAACGCCGAATCGGCGCACCGGGCGAGATGAGTGCGGGCGGTCTCTCGCAGGCGCTCGTCGAGGCCTCCGATCCGCGCCTGCTGGACGGCAATCCAGGCTTCATACCCGCCGACGATAGCCTCGACCGCTCCCAGCCCATCGTCGCTCGGATCGAGCCCCGCCAGGGCTCGCATAGGGGCGACGAGCGGTTGCCCAGAATCGGTGCGAATGTCCGGGGTAATGCTCGGTGCTTCAAACATCGGCAGGCATTCCGCAGAGATGCAATCGGCCCGAGTCGAGGCGGCATCACGTTTCCAATCCGCGGCGCATCCGTGCCCGACGGCGAATGTGAGCTTCTCCCGGTACAGAAGTTCCTGCGACCGCTCTTCGTCGTCAAGAGGAGCGGCGGTGGGATACGGGAGGATGGTTCCAGGTGAGGCACCTGCCTCGGCGTTGACCTCGATGCGTGTCTGAAAGAGGCACAGCGCATCGGCACGGCCCTCCGCAGGCTGCCGGTTTATGAGACAGACGGTAATAAGGAACTCATCGGGGCGCTGCGCTTGCGGCCTCGCGAAGAGTTCAAGCCTCACATCGAGGCCTGCCAAGTTGTCGCGAACGAGATCGCGGGGAGCGACGAGACCTGGCTGCGATTCAGGGAAGTCCGCGCGGCGGAACCGGCCGGAAATGCGGACGGGGGAGCGAAGCCACCATTCGCGCTCGCGCCCGGCAAGTAAGACCTCCCTGATTGCGTACCGCCCGCCCGTTGCTGTGGCGGACAGCTCGGCTGATCCTGGTAGCCGCACCAGGAAGCTGACCGCCATGCTGCTCGGCCGGTACGCATTCGCGGTCGAAAGATCAAAGTCATCGGAGTCGGCTTCGGGCAAGCGAGACTCCGCACGGTCAGCAATCCTCGCGCAGTCTTGAACAGCAGATTCAAGCAGAGGGCCTGCTCCGGGGTCGGTTCCGGCGTCCTCAGAATCCGGATCGGGAGGGGGAAGCTGAGCTTCCAGCTCCTGCGGGTCGATCCTGGCTTCCATCGGGTATAGGACGCCGACGCCGTAGCGCTTAGTCGGCGAGTCGCGTTGTAGGATCTCCTCGCCGGAGCCGAGTTGGCGGTAGGGGCGATAGGCTGCTTCAGCCTCGTCGAGTCGAACCGGAACCGTGCAGTCAATCTCTTGGCCAACAGGGCATGGCCCGACAAGCTCCTGGCGAAGTGCGCGGAGCACGGCATCGCGATTGGCAATATGGTCGGGTCTCTGAATCTCGGCTTTCATGTCCGGTCTTTCGGGTTACCCAGCAACGCCGTGATGATGTCCGGCTTCGCCGTCCCATGCACGATGATGCATAAGCGCTCCAAAGCACGTGTGGTTGCAACATAAAACAACGACGAGAAAAGTTCACCGTCGAGGTGCTCTATATCCGTCACTACAATGGCAGGCGACTCCAATCCCTTGAAGCTCTGGATCGTCGTGAAAGGAATGCGGGTCTGATCGGCTTCGCCTAGGGGGGCGAGTCGCTCAGACCAAGGTTTCTCTGTGAGAGACGCTGAAACGCACCGCGATCCCGCTTTCGGCGACAGGACAACAATGTCGCCGCTGTTGAAGGACTCTTTATACAGCCGTTCGAGCACACTCGTAAGTTCCTTGCGTTGCTGGGACGGCGTCGCGTAGTAAGTGATCAACGGCTCGATCCGATCATCCGGGCGGAGTATGCGCGAATAATTGGGCGCGAGTTTTCCGAGCAGGTGCGCAAGGGTTGCAATGCGCGGGGTATTCCTGCAATTTACTCGCAAAGTGCACCGGGCGTATGATCCCAGTCGCGTTCGAAGCAATTCTTCTGTCCCATTGCGGTTCTGGCCATAGAGCATCTGCCGCTCAAAATCCCCGAACATCAGCCATCGGCCAGCATTCAGACCTCCTCGCAAGACAATATCAAGGATGTCGAGAAAAGCCGGTTCCAGTAGATCCTGGATTTCATCAACAATGAGTGTGTCAAAGCGGCCGACATCCGCATGCCCGTCTAAGAGCCGCATCGAGGCATTGTCAGGCAACTGGACGCGCCAGAAGGAATCAGCCGCGCCGGTTGGCGGCGTGATGTCGGCCACACCGAGCAAATACTGATGAAACGTGGCGGCGGTCAAAGTCCTGCGTTGGAGAACCGGTTGCTGCGATAACCACCGGCCGAGCAGCCTGTTGTAGCACAGAAACAACACATGGTTTCCGGCATCAGCCGCTCGCCTGGCTGCTTCGAGTGCAAGCACTGTCTTTCCAGTTCCTGCCGGTCCCGTGAACAGCACTCGGTCGTTTTCTGCCATCGTATCGAGGGCGGCAAACTGCTCTTCTGTGTATCGCAGGATATCAGCCTGTTGCCGGGCGCGCCGGTCCGGGGCCATTTCGATAGACTCAAAGCTCGGCCGGAGAATTCGGGCGACAGCGGCGGATTGCTGTGGATCTGGAAAGTGGTCTGCCTCGCTAAACCATGCGGAAGATGGCCGAGAACTCAAGTGCGATCGGGCACTACGGAGTACTGCCCGGATCAACATGGCGAAAGGCTGCCGCCGGAATCGCTTCTTGTCGATGACTTGCCACGAATGCCACTCATCGGACGCCGTGTCGAAGTCGATATACGGGAATACGGTAGCGGACCAGAAAGGAACGCGGGAAAGCGACGGATCAATGCGCAGAACTTGCTGGCGAAGGCTGTGCATCGCCTCCGAAGCCTGCTTGAATGGACCGCGAGGATCACCTTGTGGGTCGCTGCCGTAGTACCAGAGACCGTTTGAACGCCGTAGCGAATGGCATGCCTTCACTTCCAGACACAGCATCCCGAGGGACGGAACGATCACTACGAAGTCAGCTTCGCCAACGACCTGGCGGACGTGATGTGAAATATCCAGCGAGTGAAGGACAATCCAATCCTGGGTTCCAGGCTCGTTCTTAAGGCGCGCAAATATCTCCTTTTCGCCAGGGCTGGAACAGGATGGCGGGATCGCCGGGGGAATCATGCGCGCCACGGTTACTCCTCCAAATCGAGGAGGACGCCGATCCGATCAGATGGGATATCATATTCCTGCGCGGGGACATCGGTGATCTCATAGGCCGACAAGGAGCCGCCGCCCTGGTCCCCGAGTTCAAAGTCCATCTGCCCGTCACGTTCCAGAGGTTCCAGCGACGCTCCGGCGATTTTCTGCAAGAGCATCCGGCGGATGAGGTGACCGGCTCGCCGATGCGCCCGGTCAATCTCCAGCATTGCCGACCAGATTCCCTCAGTCCGCTCTTCGAGCCCTGCAAACTTCAAGATCGCTGCGAAGTGTTCCCTCTTCCTGGGACGGATGCACTTCGACGACATCCAATAATGAATGTTGGCCGAATGCGCTTGAGACATCCCCTGCGATTGGAGGTGAGAGCACACAAGCGATGACAATTCCCGCCGGCTCTTAGAGCCGAACTGCTCGAATGCTTGGCGACTCAGGCGCTCTTTCCATTCTGCCTGTTCATGGCGCAGCTTCGTTGATGATTTTCCAAGAAGCCGATCAGCTAGTGGCGCGATGAAATCGCCGCCGCCGGAGGTGCGCAACAACAGATACATCCCTTGTTCCAAATCATCGACGAGGACACGCCGCACGGCGGCATGTTCCGTCTCGGAAGCATCGATGATAAGGGAAGACGCGCCATCATCGGCTGCAACAAAGACGGCGCGATTGCCGATCAGGTGGCATAATCGTGCTGGAACCACATCGGCACTCTCGCCCGCATGAGAAGAGCTGTAAGGAAAACCGCCCCCTCTGAAGACCGGCACTGGTGGAAGGATATCTGCCGGATGTAAATCCTCCATGGCAGGTACATCCGCTGCCGCGTCACTTCTGATTGCTGGCATCTTGCCGATTCGATGGGTTTGACTTGCCGATTTGCGAACATCGGTTTTATGAAGAAAGCGCGGACTGGGCGCCCATCCGTCTCGAATCCAGCGATAGGAAATCACGTGAATGACAGAAGCTCGCGGCGCGGAAAAGACATACTCCGGAAACCAACTGCACGGTCCCATGACGGCAAGCGCCATGCACTGGTGGGGGCCACGGAGTTGGGAAGCACTCACAACGCTGGCCGTTCGGAGAGGGCGGCTGGACGCAAAGTAATCGGCCACCATCCGATTCATTCGAGGATTGCGCAGTAGGACTGAAATAGTTGTGTGTTGTTGTATAAGAGATTCCAGCGGGGCAATGAGAGGCGTGCTGTTCTCCAAGAGAAGCCGCTGTAGCTCACCCGAAACGCGGTGGAGCAGTTCATAGCAATCGGGATACAGATATTTGCTCTGCCGGACCAACCGGTCTAAGTGATCCCAATCCGTTCCCGTTCCTGCGGCTAGATGAGCGAACGGGAGAGGCGTGGAACAGAGAGCAAACGCGGTACGGCGAATGGGGCCGAGGATTCGTCGCCAAACCTCATCAGCTGCTTCGTCCCCTACTGACTGGACGAGGGCTCGAAGCGATCGGGAGAGTTCCGCCAAGCCGGGGTGATCCACCCATTGGCGAATGATTTCGCATTGAGATGCATCGCCGTAGACTGCTGTCGCATAGGGGATTGATAAAGGCTTCATTCAATAGCCTCCCGAAACGCGAGAATCTCGCTGCCGGGTGGAGCGTCGCCCTCAGGCATCACACATCCGTCGTCTATGCGATTCTGAGAAAATCTCGCGTTGACAGATGAAATCGCATCGTCGAAATAGGGATCGGTTCGATCGAGGACGATGACCTGATGCCGCGTGCGCCACGCCGCCCCCCATTTCAGAAAGCCGATCGCGCCGTCGAATACGACTCCCATCTCAACGCTGCTGATGAGGTCGGAGGATGGCTCGGAGCCGAGGGGAACAAGCGCGGAGCGGTGAGATTGCTGAGGGTTAATGAATCTATTGACCCGTAAGACATCCTGGAGTTGCCCTTCGGCGTACATTGTGCCGTTGACGTGAATAGAAAGCGGCGTCTTCCTGATTTCTTGTTCGAGCGTATTGCGGCGTCCAACGAGGGCACACACAATCTTGGACTGGAGTCCAAGCTGTACCGGATCAGTCTCTCCGAGCAGGGAATCAACGAACCTATTGGCGGTACGAATACTGTCTTTGCGTTGCTTCTTGGGCAACTTCCAACCTACGCCCCGCGCAGGTTGTACCTGAAGCGCCCGCGATTCGTCGACAAAATGCGTCAATCCTCCACCGGCCGCCGAATGCACTTGAACTCTTATCCAGAGCTTGCCGTCCAGCTCCTCCGGCATCTGTATCAATCCCTTGAGCGCTTTTCCCTTTCCCGGGCGGAAGACGACCGGCGTGCCGGGGACGAGCTCGAACAGCCTCTCAAAGTGCGAAGCCTGAGAATCTGGGTCACGCAACGAGGCCTCACTGATTACCATCCCCACACTAACGAACGCCGCACCATAGGCACGGGTTGGGACAATGATTGCCGTGACGAGTCTGCTTTCTTGTTGCGGTGCCGTTGCAAGTTGCCGTCCGACGCTGATGAAATACTCCGCCCACTCTGGAAGGCTGGACCACTTTCCTGAGTCCTCGAAGTGCAACACGAATGGTTTGGTCGAGCCCACTGGGTTCACCTTTTTTCTGTAGTCGCGTGACAATCAGTCAGTAACATGCCGATACATTCAACTTATTTGCGTGCGTTGAGGTAGGTAGATAATTAGATCTCGTTGCATATCACGCCTTATACCGTCGGTCTAGCGCCCGTCAATTCATCATACCCCAACGAAACGGGCCGTGCGCGACCCTGCCTTCAACCCGTCTTCGGTCGGCCGTTGGCGGCAACTACTTCTTGAAATTCAGATAGATGATCGTCCCGTAAAGGGCGGCCAAGCCTAAGCGGAAAAGCAGGCCGAGCAGGGATTCGATGGCGAACCGGACCCTTGGCAACGTCCGGCCTAGTCCAACCTTAGCTCTTATAGCGAAAAAGGTTACAAAGTTCACTACCCGTCAGCCTCTAACCTTTCATGTCCATTGGGCACTTTAATGCGATTGTTTAATATTTGGTAAACAAAATGCGTACACAGAGTGTCCGTGATCCAGGCCAGCGAGGACCGGTCTTAAGTCGCTTGGGCCGGGAACCGGGCCGCAGGTCCCGCCCCCGGACGGCTTCGAGGGACGGGTGGAGATTCAACCACGAGTTGAGGACTTAACCTACGAATTGAGGACTCAAGGCGGGCTAAGCCCGTCGTCCCTGCGTTGCCGCTCCATCGTAATGCGTTCCTGGAACGTCATTGGCGGCTTAAGGGATGAATTCTGCGGTGATTCTAGCAGCGGGGATGCCTCTGCATCGGACGCGGCCGCCTCGGACTCAGTATCTGGATCTGATGCGGGAATCGCCTCTGTCCTCAGCCGGATGCGGGCGGTGATGGGTTCCTCGGCTGACGATCGCCTTTGGCCGATACGCTGAGGGGCTGCCTCGCCGCTGTTCGCGGCTTTGAGAGCCTTAATCCGCTCAGCCAACTCGGACACACTCGGTCCCGGTTCGTTGCCTGGCTCTTGCGCCGCGCCAGAAAGGCGGGCCTTGAGCTGGTCACGCAGGCTGGTCAGTTCGGACAGGTAGGCGTCGTGGGGGAACGGCTTGCCAAGGCGTGCCTGGTAATCGCGAAGCTGGGACTCGGCGATGGCGAGGTCTTGCCGGACACGGTCACATTCGGAGCCGTAGGCCTTGGCCAGGCGTTCCACAGCGTTCAGGACGGCACGCGGCCCCTGGTGCTCCCGCG
>Ga0209039_10004472_pt1 | contig 10209 bp, 9 predicted proteins | sample BogFormECP12_OM1_FD_188238 | JGI IMG/M metagenome (GOLD analysis project Ga0209039, IMG submission 188238) | Bog forest soil microbial communities from Calvert Island, British Columbia, Canada - ECP12_OM1 (SPAdes) (version 2) | ecosystem: Environmental > Aquatic > Freshwater > Wetlands > Bog ... | reverse complement strand
TTCGCCGCTCACCTTCGATCACATCAACTTCCTTGGCCGCTACGCGTTTGCACTTCCGGATTCAGTAGCGCATGGTCAGTTGCGCCCTCTCCGGAGTCCGGATGCGCCCGAGGACGAATAGCGGTCATTCCTTAAGCCGGTTTTCTGTTCTTATGGAAAGTGCCACGTTATGGAAAGTTGATGCGACCGAAGCCGCTCTACGAGCCGAGGCTGGCCTCGATCGCTTTCCATAATCACGCCCCGCGTAACGAAGTGATCAACTTGTCTGGAACGGTGAATCGGCCCCGACGGAGAGCTGGCGGTGTGACCCTTTCAATTGCTTCTATCTTTTCCGTTGGATCGGCACGCAGGTAGATTTCGGTGGTTTGCATATGGGCATGACCGAGCCAAAGCGAGACCTTGCGCAGGTCGCCAGTTGCTTGGAATATCATCATCGCGCAGGTGTGTCGAAGCAGGTGCGGTGAGACTTGTTTTTCCAAGAGTGAAGGACAAGACTTAGCGGCAGTGTTCGCGTGCTTACGGAGCAGGTACGTAAAGCCTACTCGGGTCATCGGCCTACCACACGCATTAAGGAACAGTTCCGGCGCAGAGCTTTGGTCCCGCACTGCAAGCCAAGCACGAATGTCGGCAGCGGTCTGCTTCCAGAGAGGCAGAGATCGCTGCTTCCGCCCTTTGCCCATGACAGAGACCGTCGGTGTCGGCTGCAGGCTCACTCCAGTAAGCAAAAGACCTGTCAATTCTGATACTCGAAGTCCAGCGGCAAAGCCCAGATGAAGCATGGCCCGATCGCGAATTCCTGATCGAGTACGGAGGTCCGGTGCATTGAGGATCGCCTCCATTTCAGCTATAGAAAGATACCTGATCAGTGGCATATCGACCTTCTTTGACGGAATCGCAAGAATGCGCAGACTTTGTTCAAGGACAGAGGGCACGCGATGCTCGACGAAGCGCATGAAGGACTTGATAGCTGCCAACCGGGCATTGCGGGTACGGGCACCGTTGTCCCGAGTGGCCTCGATATGGGCGAGAAAATCCATCACAAGGATGGAATCAATCTGTTCCAAGTAAAGTTTTGAAGGTGTTACTTTATGTTGATTGCTTGCGAACTCGAAGAGCAACTGAAAGGTGTAGGCGTAACTCTCGCAGGTGTGAGGGCTAGCACCACGCTGCAAAGGAAGGCGTTCCCGCAAGAACGCCGTAATATGAGGTGCAATCGAGGTCATCGGCTTCCTCCCAGCGTAAAAGACTCGCAGACGTCGGCGATGTCTGCCATCAACTGTGGCGTGCTCTCCAGGTACCAGTAGGTACTCTCCAGGCGAGCGTGCCCCATATATGTACTGAGCGCGAGCGTATGACGCGTGATCCGATCCCGCGTATCAGGAGATGCCTCCAGCGCTTTGACAGCGAAGCGATGTCTTCTATCACGATCTCGTGATAGAAGACACTATCCCGAGTTCCGGACTATCTAGGGTAAGTTGGAGGTAAGTGCTCCAAACTCTTTGTTGGCGGGCCTTGGAGCAGCATCCGTGTGCAGATTAACTCGGCATAGTCCTCACCTCGACTAGAGGTCCTTGAGAAACGTCAGCAGTTTGTCGCCGGGGTGATGACGACCCGTGGTTTTTGTGTTGACCGGCGTACCAATCGGCCGCGCATGAGCTCGTCCAGCGCTGCCGCATCAGTGCGGTCATCGAAGAACTGATGAAGTGGGCTCTCAATGAGCCCCAGTATCGCGCTGCTACTCGTTCCTCGGACTATGCCGAGTATTTCTAGCCAGATTCCTTGAAAATAAAGCTTGGCAAACGATTACCCTGGATAGTCCGGAACTCGGGATAGTGTCGAAAATCGTGTAATCGAGGCTTTGGACCACCTGGTCGAGCTTGAATGCCCGCGGCCTTGAGAACCTCTTGGAAGGTTTCGGCAGCGATGGCGTAACAGAGCTTGCCACCTCGGCGCGAGACAAAGAGGTGATCGTCGATACCGGCGAACTTACTTCGACGAAGAAGATAATTTTGTAGCGCTACGACAACGGTCTCATGGAGCGATACGAGGCGACTCTTGCGAAATTTAGTTTCGCGAATGATCAATCCTTCCGCGGTAACATCCTGGAAGCGCAACGACAGCGCTTCGGAGATCCTAAGCCCCGTCGAGGCGAGTAGACCAAAGAGCGTGCTATAGGTATGCGGCCGCAATGAGTCGAGTGGACCGAGACGAGCCGCATGCAAAATCAGTTGTTTGACTTCCTCGTCGGTAAAGATATACGGCGTCCGGCGATTGCATCGGCTGCAGAAGATATTATCAGGTGGGATTTCATGACCAGAGTTTTCTGCCCGCGCAAAGCGCGCGAAGCGAATCAGAACCTTAAGCCGGTTCGCGCGCTGGTTTTCCGAGGATGCCAGCGCAGCCCACTCAACAGCGGTCGTGCTGAGCACCCGGATATCGCCTCGGGCAGTTGCGAAGTTCGCATAGCTCCATAGGCACTTCTCGACAGTATAGAGTTTAAACCCTACTGCCCGACGCACAGACAGGTAAGTGTTTACGATGTCGGTCAACATGGCTGCACCTCCGGCCAAGGCATTGCAACCTCCTGGAGCAAACCGAGATCCACTTTTGCGTAAACAGTGGTTGTCTGGATCGATACGTGGCGGAGGAGCGCGCCAATGGCGGGCAACGACACGCCCTCGCGTAGCATGCATGTCGCCGCCGAATGCCGCAGGAGATGAGCGCCTTGGGTCGGCGCGCTGATACCGGTGCGGCGTACTGCGCGAACTACGGCCCTCCCTACCACTTGACGAGAAATTGGGACGAACGGGGCGGTCGTTGTAATAAAGATGTAATCGCCAACCTTGTGGGGTCGACCACGCCTCAGATAGTGCAAGAGCGCCTCTCCGACTTCCTGTGGGAGTGGCAATCGTGTTTGGCGTCGACTTTTGCCAGACACGATAAGCATTCCTTCCTTCCAAAGCAGATCGCCAAATTTCAGTGCGCTCACATCGCCAGCGCGCAGACCAAGACGCGCGATCAACAACAAAATGGCCCGGTCCCTCGCACCGAGCGGCGAGGATTGATCACAAGAGTCGATTAAGCGTTCAACCTCTTGTGTAGGAAGATACTTGGGCAGGGAGGACAGCCGCCACCTCGCAACGGTTGGAATGGAGTGTTCCAGCCCCGGTGCGCAATAACCTCTGGCGATCAAAAAGCGCAGAAACATCCGCACTGCCGTAGCCAAGTTCTTCGATTTCTCTTGGCTGAAATGACTAACCCGCCGCAACAAGAATTCTAGCAACCTATTGGTGTTAAATGCGCTGGGTTGGGTCCCTAGCTCGTCTAATAAGTCGATAATAGGCAGGCGGTAGTTATTAAGCGTAGTATCCAATGTACCGCGCTGCACCCGCATCCACTCTCTGAACTCCAACAAAAGCGCTGGGTCTTGAGTGGATCCATGCGCAGGATAAGGCTGCACAGCACCAATCGCTTCCAAGAAGTTTACGAATAAACAGGCACTGTAACAGAAATACCTCCGATTGCCGCTTGGGTACCGCAAGGACTTGCGTTCCTCCAGTTGGCTGCAAAGTCGATTGAGCGCGCCTCGATCTAAATCGCCGACCGCCAGGCCTTCCGCCTCGGCCCACTCCGTGAAATGCACCAATCCACGAACGTGGCGACGAATCATAAATCGCTGGTAACCTTGGCTCTCCAGCCAGGTGATGAAATCCTCCAAATAAATATTGGCGAGTCCGGAGCGGTACCGCGCCAAAGTACGGGGGTCTTTAAAATAAGTAATCAACATGCCGATTACTCAGCATGCTGATCTCCCTCAAGAGAAGCTTTGAAGGAGTCCCAATATTATGCAAAGAAAATCAGCGCACTTTTCAGTCAAAACCACCTGACGATCAGGGCCTTACAAAACCCTTTTGGCACGAGACTTTCCATATTCGTGAACTTTCCATAAGAACAGTTATGGAACGCGTTCCATAACTGTTCCGTTGCTCCCCAAACCCCAAAGTCAAAAGTGACACGAATCTTGGATTTTGGCTCCGAGTAAGCATATTTCGGGCGCGGAAGTAAGCACATTTCGGAATTCGGACAGCAGTGCCAGGGGATGCCGACCGGTAAGAGAAAAGTCAGATGCCTCGCTTGCGATCACGTCACCAAATGGTCACGAGGGCTTACGCATATTTTCAGGCGTCGAAGTACACATATTTCAGAAGTCGGACAGCGCCGTCTCAGACAATTCCACATCTGTGCATTGAAGAAAAGCTGTGTCCTGTTGGGTAGATATCCCAAAATCTACGTAATCTTCTGCTCAACAGTCTGTTACATGAATTGATAAGTATTCCACTTTTTGCGTAGACACATATTTTCTGGTCGAAAAGTTTGAAGAAAGATCGTGTACCAAGTGCGGGTTTGCAGAAAAATTGTGTCCTTTGTTACGGACGAATCACTTGACCGACTGGTCAAAAAGCGACTTCTGAAGAAATTCCTGACGAGCTTCCTCTTACGGAATCCGTTTCTCGGCCTGATCAATTCGGGGAGACTCTTCGAACGCTGCCACGTTGCCCGCACCCGCAACTAACCTATGATCGTGGGCAGTCAAGGAATCGGCCAATGAGGCAAACGCGTGCTGAAAAGAGCAGATAGGGGCAGATGCGGACGAATAGGTGCGGAACCACTTTCGCCCTTCAGGAGACCGAATCCCGACGCGTGCCCCGAAATCGATTCCCTTTGGATACCCGGAAATGAATGCCTCGGGGAAGACGATGAGCCGCGCTCCACTCCGGATTGCCTGGCCTGTCAGATCCAAGGCTGCATAGAAGCTATATGAAGTGTTGCTAGGTATGGAGAGCCGTAAACACGCGACAGAAGCCAGATTTTGCTCCCGTTCGTTCTTTTCGGTAAGTGGAACTTTTCGATTGCGGCGCGTTCACGCCTGCCGGAAGTACGCATCTTGGCAATCATGACATCGATTCTTGCGAAGGTAACAGCGATCGAGAAAACGAGGCGATCTTTAGCCGACAGAATAATGTTCCGTTGCTTTGATGAATTTTTCATTTTATCCTCCACGGCCAGTAATTAACCACGTGAAGCGTTAAGGAGATTTGCCCCATCCCATCTCCGGTTCCCCTTTTTTGAAAAGGTAAGGCCGCCTCCGCGCGAGTATCTACTAACCCTAAGGAACCCATCTTCTAAACTAAGAAAGGATTCGCCTTCATTATGAGCAAAAGGCTTCTGTCTATTATATTGTCGCAATCGTTGATTGCGCTTGTCGAGGCCGAATCTCTCCCTGGCCAAACCCCTGTCCCGATTCCACAAACTACGCTAGTGCCTGTAACACTCGATTCTTTTCCTTTGGGTGCTGCTGATCACTTAAACGTGCCGGAAGATCTCAGCAAGGTCGGCTACGCAGAGGAGGAGTACTTCGTCAGCGGTACAGCCAACGTCTATGACTGGGCGCCTCCCGGAGCTGCCACGGTTGGAGTGGCCAATGCGCCTTACACCACACGAATGCTGGTAAGGCGTCCCATACGCAAAGAACTACTCAGCGGTAATGTGATCGTGGAAATACTAAACGCCAGCAATCTTGTCGATTTGGAAATCGGGTGGGCCTTGTCGAAGGACTACATCGTTCGTAACGGAGACGTCTGGATCGGGTTTACGAGCAAGCCGGTGACAGCTGCCGCTTTGCAGAAGTTCAATCCCACGCGCTATGCGCCGCTTAATTGGGCAAATCCGCGGCCGTTGGGCGATCCTGAAAATTGCACAAACTTGGTTTCCATTATCCCAGGCGACAGCTCGCGCACGACCGAGAACGGACTGATCTGGGACATTTTCAGCCAGATCGCGGCTTGGGCCAGGAGTAATTACACCATCAAGCCAATTGACCGTACTCAGTGTGTCTATGGCTACGGATACTCTCAATCGGGTTTTGATCTGCAGACTTACGTCGACGCAGTATTTCCGCTGGCGAAACAGGAAAATGGAAAACCGATATTTGACGGGTTTCTGATTGCTACGGGATTTAACACTCCCGCTCCCATCAATCAGTGCTCTCCGGCGCCTTCCGGCTCCGGAGCTGGGCAGATAAGAACGCAGGTGTGCCGATAATCCGCATGGCGTCAGACAGCGAGACTCTGCTTGCGTTTGTGCAAGCGGGCAGACGCGCCGATAGCGACCAGCCCCCGGACCGATTTCGAGAATATGAAATTGCGGGCGCCGCACATGCCTCTCAGAATGAACTTGACTACGGGCCAGCCTATGCAGACATCCTCGCGGCAGGCGCACCCATGCCACCCTTAACCGCCGGATTCGGGCCACGCAGTCCCCTTAACATCGGAATCTTCCAAAGTGCGGCTTTTGCCAATCTCGATCTATGGGTGCGAAATAACGTGCCCCCGCCGCCAGGCGCCCTGATCAATTTTCAGAATGGCGCGCCTGTTCTCGATGCGTTTGGCAACCCCACCGGCGGCGTACGTTCGTCTTGGTTGGACGTGCCGACCGCGCAGTGGTTTTCCACCAGCCCCGGGCCCGGGCTTGACTTCCTACTCGGCTATGTTCATCCCTTCGATGGACAACATCTTAAACCGCTGTACTACAGCCACCAGCGATACGTCGATGACGTTACCAACTCAATAAACAACTTGGTGCTTCAACGCTACATATTGCGCGAAGATGGAGACGAAATCATCCGTCACGCAAAGAATTCGGACGTCCCGACGTTGGCCGACATTCCTTCCGACCTACCAGACGACTTGAAGTAGCGACAGAACGGCTCGGGCTGCACAAAATCGAGAACTGTGTGGCCCACTGCGAACTCGTTAACACAATCCCAAGACCCCTCACTCAGAAACGTCGCCCCTTTTTGATCAGTAGCCTTCCCTCTCCAGAAAACGCCGAAGCTTCTCCCGGCTTTCCTTTTCTGGCGTAGTAGGGGTTTGGGGAGCAACGGAGCAGTTATGGAACGCGTTCCATAACTGTTCCGTTGCTCCCCAAACCCCAAATTCGCCGATCCAAAGTGTGTTGGAGTACAGGAAAAACTTGCCGATAACCAACGCGAATGCTGCAGCGAGGCCAATGAGGAGCGGACCGTAGCCACGGCGCGCGATAGCCGCAGCCGCAAAGCCCCAGAGCGAAACGAGCAGGGACAATATCGTAAGCCGAAGTAGCCAGACTCCCGTCGACACGAAGCCCAACCCGACCGCACCATAGGCAGGCCAACACGCTGGACAATTAAGATTGGGAACAAAGAAATTAGGAGAGCTGGCAGCGCGAGTGGAAGCTTTCGCTGGGTTGGACCGGCTATTTTCAATCTGCTCCCCGGGCTTCGATCCTGTCGACCCATATCGATTTGTTCAGCTCCAAGAGACATTGACAACAGTGCTTCTGATCGTTAGGGTCAATGGTTTTTCGTGCACGCCTCCATCTAGTCCCTATTAGCCACAGCCAATGGGGGTGCCATATTTGCCGTATTCGCCGAGAATTTTGTTGGGAGCAGCGGCTTTACGCGTGCGTTCTTCCTTTGCAGACTAACTTTGAAACCCCGCTGGGGTTGAAAGCATGGTCCGTTGCAAGGAGGAGAGACCTATTCGATGGAAGAGCTTGCCCAAGCAGTAGGCAACGCGAGGATACGCGGTGAGTTCGACATGGACGCCGCAACGGCTGGGGATCAAAACACAAACGGCGCGGGTCTATTTCAGCGCTTAGACCCCGCCCTGGCACACGAAGAGGCTTTGTCGCCACTTACTCAAGGGATCGCACGGCTTCTCCCTGCCTTAGGGTCCCCAAACCATTGCGTGGCTTTACCCGACACAAATGACGTTATCAGAAGATTCAATCGCGATACTAAGTGGCTTGCAACGGGAGTTTTGGGTGCCGTGGTTTCCGCGGCTCTTATGCTGGCGGTCCTGGTCCAAGAGCGTCATCCAAGGGCGGTTGATCTCACAGAGGAAGCAGTGCAAGCCGGATGCGACCTCGTGCCGAATGCCAATTCCGCTACGCTCTTCAAAGACGTGGGTTTGAAGGGGAAGAAATCTACCGGGGAAATAACTTCAGGACAGGCCAATAGCGTTGACCACGCTTTCGCTGAAATTTCCCCGACGGAAAATCCTTCCTCGCAGATGGAAGCCGCAGCGTCGACTCTAACTGCCGTAATGCGAGTGATCCGCCCAAAGGTCCCCAATGTAAAATACAGGTCATCCGTGGTGCTTAGATCCGTCGACGTAAAAATGCGGCTGATTGCGCTATGGCACAAAACTCTGATGCGAAGTGAAAAATACAGAATTTCGACGATATCCTTGAACTGGAACAGAGGGGAAAGGTAGTAAGCCAGTTGCACCGCGTTAACGAAACCGTCATGCACCCAACGCATTAAATGCAGCAATTGTTTTGCCAGCGTATTCGGAATAGCACCGGGTTAGCGATTTTCGCAGGTTTGGCTGTTCTTGCCCCCGTTGCGGTCGGCCAACAGCCTAACGGAGAGGTCCAGCGGGAGAAGATGCCAGAACGGACGGAAGAAGACGACCAGACGCAGAAGAATGCCGACTTTACCGGAAGCCAGCGGAGCGCGCTGGAAACCGAGCTGAAAAACGCCGAAGACAGGGCGCAACTAGCGGAAAAGATGGCCGATCTCGCCGCGAGCCAGCGGAGCGCACTGGAAACCGAACTGAAAAAGGCCGAAGAGCTTGCCGCAAGCCAGCGGAGCGCGCTGGAAACCGAGCTGAAAAACGCCGAGGACAGGGCGCAACTGGCGGAAAAAAATGCTGATCTCGCCACAAGCCAGCGTACCGGGCTGGAAGCCGAGCTGAAGAAGGCGCAAGAGAAAGCGCAACTGGCGCAAAAGATCGCCGATTTGGTTGCAGGCCAATTTCATGCCGAAGAAAGCCGACTACCAAACGGAGAGCCGCCGCAAAAGAGCGCCAACCTCAGCGCAAACCAACCTAAATCCGGACAAACTCAGCCACCAGATGCAGGCCCGGAGCCAGAACCGGTGCCCTCAACTCAGCCGGTAGATTCGTCAGCTCAGTCCGCCGAAACGACTGCAAGTGTCCCAGCTGCTGCAGAGGAAAACAAAGGGATCGGCTCCGCCGAAGCGACCGCGCCTATTGCCGTCGAAGCTAGTCCTACCCCAAAAAATGAGCCAGTCACGCGAGAGCAACAGCCCGTGAAATCCGCCGTCCCTCTACCAACTCCGTCCGTTGCCGCGTCCATCCAATCGGCTCCTCCAGAGGCTCAAACTAATAGAAGCGTCCAGACTTCGGTGGAAGAACCATCCTTAAAGGAGTTCGTTCTAGAGTATATTCGAACAGCGGCAAGCGATGACGTTGCGACGCAGGAGCGCTTCTTTGACCACAACGTGAACTATTACGGCGAAGGAGTCATCTCGCTCCCGAGGATTAAGGCGTCCTTGGAGCATTACCACCGCGAATGGCCGATTCGGAACTGGGAACCCCAAGGAGAGCCTGAATTCCCAAAGACTCTCCATTCCGCTAATCCTAAGCTCTACGAAGTTCTTCAGCCTTTCACTTGGACGATCTCCAACGGCCTCCGCCACGAACAGGGAAGTGCAACGCTTTACGTCCGGATCTGGAAGAACGATAAAAGCGAATTTCACATTGTTCATGTCGAACAACGCAATCCCCATCCCCAATCTCAGAATAACTGACAAGCACGGGAACGCGGGTTATGCCGTCGACTGTTAGCGTCCGCCATCATATCACCAAGGAGAGGGAAAATGAAGGGATGTAAAAGCCAAGCTCTGCGACGAATTCGTAGACAGAGTCTTTCATACTTTCATACATCATGAGGGAGGATCATTTCTGCATACGCCTCGCTAATCGGCTCGATAGTGTAGACTAACCAACCTCAACATGTCAGTGTTCCGTTCCGCGGAATAGTAACAGATGTCATTTGCAGTTAAATCGCGGAGCAGCGCACTTGGAGATCAATTTTGCAGTTAAGTCACGGAGCAGAGTCCCCGTTTTGTAGTTAAGTCGCGGAAACAATGGCGTCCCATTTTTGTCACTGGGCTACGTCCCTTTATCCCACACATTGGAGCGTCACCGCCCGGCCAGATCTCCCTCGTATATGGCTCGTACGGCGGTTTGGAGCCCGCACTGGCCCACGCGCTTTTTCGAAAGGCACTTTGCATTTAAATGGCGAACCAATCGCGTCCCCATTTGCTCCGCGATTTAACTGCAAATGACACCCGCTTCGGCA
>Ga0209039_10004470_pt1 | contig 10212 bp, 7 predicted proteins | sample BogFormECP12_OM1_FD_188238 | JGI IMG/M metagenome (GOLD analysis project Ga0209039, IMG submission 188238) | Bog forest soil microbial communities from Calvert Island, British Columbia, Canada - ECP12_OM1 (SPAdes) (version 2) | ecosystem: Environmental > Aquatic > Freshwater > Wetlands > Bog ... | reverse complement strand
TTAGTTGCTTTGCGGAGGATCAAGTCATGGCTCGACTATCAACGCCCATCGAAAACTTGAAGGAACACTACGCCGTGGTGGTAGTCGGCTCGGGCTACGGGGCGTCGATTGTCGCCTCGCGGTTGGCGCGGGCGGGCCAACAGGTCTGTGTGCTGGAAAAGGGCAAGGAATTTCAGCCCGGCGAGTATCCCAATACTCTGGCGCACGCCGCGGAGCAGATGCAGGCCAACACGCCGGACGGCCAAGTGGGCTCGGACACCGGGCTCTACGAGTTCCACGTGAACGAGGATATCAATGTCTTCAAGGGCTGCGGGCTGGGTGGCACCTCGCTGGTGAACGCCAACGTGGCCTTGCGCGCCGAGCCGCGGGTTTATGAGGACCCGAGTTGGCCCAAGGCGTTCCGCGACGATCCGGACGGGATCACCAAAGCCTATCAGCACGCAGAAGAAATGCTGCGGCCAGTTCCCTACCCCACGACGTTTCCGACGCTGCCCAAGCTCGAAGCACTCCAGAAATCCGCCGCCGCCCTCGGCGCGGACTTCTACCGGCCGCCGCTTAACGTCAACTTCGACGTGGAAGGGCCGAACCACGTGGGTGTGGAGCAGCATCAGTGCAACTGCTGCGGCGACTGCTGCACTGGCTGCAACTATCACGCCAAAAACACACTGATCATGAATTACCTGCCCGACGCCAGCAATCACGGCGCCCAGATCTTCACCGAAGTGGCGGCGCGCTGGGTTGAACCCAAGGACGGCCACTGGCTGGTCCACTGCGACGTGCTCGGCGTGGGACGCGAGAAGTTCAAGGCGCCGTCGATCGCGCTCACCGCGGACATTCTCATCCTCGGCGGAGGGACCCTCGGCTCTACAGAGGTCCTGCTGCGCTCGCGCGATCAGGGCCTTCCGGTCTCCGGCGAATTAGGCAAACACTTCACCGGCAACGGCGACGTGCTGGCGTTCGGCTACGACACCGATCAGGTGATCAACGGCGTCGGCTGGGGATACCATAAGCCGGGCGAACTCGAACCGGTTGGTCCGTGCATCACCGGCATCATCGACATGCGCCGGCAGCCTGTGCTCGCCAATGGCATGGTGGCGGAGGAAGGATCGCCTCCGGGCCCCATCGGAGGACTTCTCCCCGGCGGCCTCAGCGCCGCTGCCGCCGCCGAAGGCAAGGACGTAGGGCATGGCGTCGGCGAGTTGATCCGGCAAGGGGCGCGCACCGTCGAGAGCTGGTTTGAAGGGCCTTATCACGGGGCGGTCCACAACACCCAGTTTTATCTGGTCATGACCCACGACAACGCGGGCGGCCAGATGCGCCTGGTGAACGATCAACTGCGCATCGACTGGCCGGGCGTGGGCAAAGAGCCCATTTTCGAGACCGTCAACCAGCGCCTCACTAACGCCACCCGCGCCTTGGGCGGCACGTTCGTTCACAACCCGATGTGGTCAAAGCTGTTCCATAACAGCCTCATCACGGTGCATCCGCTGGGTGGTTGCATCATGGCTGAGGACGCCGGTGGCGGCGTGGTGAATCACAAAGGCCAGGTCTTCAAATCCACGCAGGGCGACGCGGTCTACGAGAATCTCTACGTGTGCGACGGCGCGGTGATTCCACGCTCGCTGGGCGTGAACCCCCTCCTCACGATCTCGGCGGTGACCGAGCGGTGCGCGGCGCTGATCGCCCAGGATCGCGGCTGGACAATCGACTATTCCCTGCCCTCGGCCCCGGCGAATCCACAGCAGCCGACCAAGATGGGAATCGAGTTCACGGAGACGATGAAGGGCTACTTCTCCACCAACGTCAAAGACGATTACCAGCGAGGCAGAGACCAGGGCAAGCTCGATAATTCCACCTTCCAGTTCACGCTGACCATCGCCTCCGACGACCTCGACGACATCATCAACAATCCGACGCACCCGGCGCGCACGGTGGGGACGGTAGTGGCGCCGGCGCTCTCCGCCAACCCGCTCACCGTGACCGAGGGCGTGTTCAACCTGTTCGAGGTGAACCCGGACGAAGCCAACACCAAGAACATGCGCTACCGCATGAAGCTCACCAGCGACGAAGGGCGCACGTATTACTTCGAGGGCTTCAAGACCATGCACGAGGGCACGCCGCTCAAGGTATGGCCCGAGACCACCACGCTCTACATCACCCTGTTCGACGGCCCGGACGCGCAAGCGCCGGTGCTGGGCAAGGGGATCCTGATCATCGTACCGTCGGACTTCATGCGCCAGTTGACCACCATGCAGGTGACCAACCCGCCGAATCTAACCGCCCGGCTCAAGGCGCAGACCCGGTTCGGGCGGCTGTTCGCCGGAGCCTTGTACAATACCTATGGCGGTGTCTTTGCTCGCGAAAACGTTTTCAATCCCGATGCCCCGCCGCGCCAGAAGCGGCCGTTGCGCGTCTCGGCGCCCGAGGTCTACTTCTTCAACGCCAACGATGGCGCCCTGCTGCGCCTTACCCGCTACCAGGGCGGCTCCAAAGGCCCGGTGATCCTTTCCCACGGCTTGGGCGTCTCCAGCTCGATTTTTTCGATCGACACCATCGACACCAACCTGCTCGAGTACCTGTTTGCGCATGGCTACGATTGCTGGCTGCTCGATTACCGCGCCAGCATCGAGCTGCCCGCTTCGTCCACGCAGTTTTCAGCGGACGATGTCGCCAACGAGGATTATCCCTCGGCGGTGAACAAGGTTCGCGAAATCACCGGCGCGCCGACCGTCCAAATGATGGTCCACTGCTGGGGCTCGACAACCTTTTTCATGGCGATGCTCGCCGGGTTGGAGGGAGTGCGCTCGGCGGCCTGTTCGCAGATCGCCACCCACATCGTGGCCCCGACGCTGAACAAGATTCGCACCGGGCTGCACCTGCCGGAATTTCTGGACAAGCTTGGCGTCAAGTCACTGACCGCCTACGCCGATACGTACGCGGATTGGCAGGAGCGGCTGTACGACCGCGCGCTGGAGCTTTATCCGGTGGGTCAGACGTGTAACAGCCCGGTCTGCAAGCGCATTACTTTCATGTACGCACCGCTTTACCGGCACGAGACGCTCAACGAAGCCACGCACAGCGCCCTGCACGAAATGTTCGGCATCGCCAACATGGAAGCCTTCGAAGGGCTGGCGCGGATGACGCGAAAGGGGCACCTGGTCTCGGCCACGGGCGAGGAGATCTACCTGCCTCACCTGGATCGCCTCGCCATTCCCATCACCTTTATTCACGGCGCGATGAACGAGTGCTTCCTGCCCGAGAGCACAGAGATCACGTACAACCTGCTCGGCGAGAAGAACGGCAAGGGACTGTACACGCGCCACGTCATTCCGGGATACGGGCACATCGACAGCATTTTCGGCAAGAACGCCGTCAACGATGTTTACCCGTATGTTCTGGACCATCTGGAGCAGACCGCCAATGAATAGTGAATGGTGAATGGTGAATTGCGGGAAATTTTGGATTTTGGATTTTGGATTGAAGAGCAGACGATTGTAGAGAGTGCGGATTTTTCTTGGGGCGTCTCGTCTCAATTTCGGATTTTGGTTTCAAGGTTCGATGGTCGAAATCTCGGAATTTGAAACTGACGATCGGACAGCGCGTCTTCTCTTCAATCCAAAATCCAAAATCCAAAATTCCACACTTCGCGATTCACCAGCCAGGAGGGGTAATGACTGCAGCGGAAAAATGGTTCGGCCGGGTCGTCTGGCTCGGAGTTCTTTTTAACCTTTGCTTTGCGCTGCCGGCGATATTCGCGCCGGACCTTCTGGCGGTCCAACTCGGCTTGGGGCCTGAGGCTTCGGACGTCTGGCTAAGGAATGTCGGAGTACTGCTGGTGGCGTTGTGCCTGTTCTACATTCCGTCGCGCCGGCCGTCACGATATCCCAACTACGCCCGTCTCACCGTTCTGGCCCGCCTGATCTCTGCCGTTTTCTGGCTGTGGATCTGGCGCACTTCTGGCCAGCCCGCCGTTTTTCGGCCGTTTTTCTTTTCCGACCTCACCTTCGGCGTAATTCTGGCCATCCTGCTTCGGATGGCGCTGCCGGTCGAACAGCGGCTTGGGCTCCACAGCATCGGAGAAGCGTTCCGGTGCCTGGGAAGCTCGATCGCTTCGGCGTGGCATCGCACCGCAGTCAAGGTTGCCCTGGCGGTCCTCGTGATCGTAGGAGGCGTGGTAGGCTACGAAATGTGGTACAACCTGATGCGAACGGTCCCGGACACCTCCTACCCCACGGACGCGGAGCAGTTCGAGCACGGTGCCATCGGCCTTGCCGCCAGCAGCCGCCTGCCCTACTGGATTTTTAAGGTGCTGCCGACCATGTTTCCGGAAAAGCTGTCCGGACCGGGCGGCTGGGCGTCTTTTGGCTTCATCATTGAGCCCGGCAACGACATTCCGGTCGGCTTTTCGCTGCGGACGGCAGGCTACCCGGCCCTCGAAGCCAACTGCTCGCTGTGCCACACCGGCACGTACCGCGCCACCAGCTCGAGCCAGCCGGTGGTCGTATTAGGCGCGCCCGCCCACACGCTCGACCTGGAATCCTTCCAGTGGTTTCTTTACGACTGCGTCAGCGACCCGCGATTCACATCCGAAAACGTGCTCAGGGCGATCGAGCAGGTGCACCCCATGGGCTTTTTCGAGAGCCTGGCCTACCGATTCTTGATCATCCCCGGAACGCAAGAAGGGCTGCTGCAGCAGAAGATGGCATATTCCTGGCAGAAGTTACGCCCGACGCAGGGCCGCGGCCGCGTGGACACCTTCAATCCCACCAAGTTCAACGTCTACCACATGCCCGACGACGGCACCATCGGCACCGTCGATCTGCCGCAGATTTGGAACCAGCGCCCCAGGATCGGGCTGTGGCTGCACTGGGACGGAAACAACAACAGTATCCAGGAGCGGAACTACGCGGCGGCGATGGCCGTGGGCGCCACTCCGAAAAGCGTCATCCCCGACAACTTCAAGCGAGTCACCGATTTTCTGCTCGATCTGAAACCTGCCCGGTACCCATTCTCGGTTGATCAGGCGCTGGCAGCGCAAGGTAAGCCGATTTACGACCAGCAGTGCGCGTCCTGCCACGAGTTCGGCCAGTTGAATGTGGGTCAGGTGACGGACATCAGCCAGATCGGCACCGACCGCCACCGTCTGGATTCGTTTACCCAGGGACTGGTGGACAAATTCCACGAGATTAATTTTGGCCCACCGTTCAAGTTCGACGCCTATCGCAAGACGAACGGTTATGCCGACACGCCGCTCGACGGCATTTGGGCACGCGCGCCTTACCTGCACAACGGGTCGGTACCGACGCTCTGGGACCTGCTGCAAGCGCCCGACAAGCGGCCCCCCGTGTTTTACAACGGGTACGACGTGTACGACCCTAAAAACGTGGGCTTCATCACTACGGGCGCAGACCCTGAGCGCATCGGATTCCAATATCAGACCTGCTTCCCGGGCAATGGAAACGGCGGTCACACCTACGGCGTCGACCTCACCGACAAGGACAAGTGGGCGCTGATCGAGTACATGAAGACGCTTTAGAAAGAAGTGATGAATGCTGAATGATGAATGATGAAACAGAAGACCAAGAAGAGGAACGATGAACGATAAATGATGAATGATAAGTAGAAGACGGGGATGGGATCGTCTTTCTCTTATAATTCATCATTCATCATTCATCATTCATCATTTCTTCCGAGGATTCTATGCTAGTGATCATAAGCGACACTCACCTCACCGATGGGACTTCCGGCCACACCGTTCGGGCCGGCGCATTCCGTGTGTTCGCGCAGAGGCTACGCGACCTTGCCTACGACGCTTCCTGGCGCCCGGGGTCACGCTACGAACCCATCAAGGAGCTCCACCTCCTGCTTCTGGGCGACATCCTCGATGTGATTCGCTCCGCCCAATGGCTGAACGGGACCGTAAGGCCCTGGGACGATCCGCAAAGCCCAGCCTTCTCCGAAAAGGTCGCCGCGATCACGGCCGGTGTCCTCGAGCACAATCGCGACTCACTGTCCTGGCTGAAGCGCTTCAAGGACGGAAAGACCATCACCGTTCCGCCGGCAACCGCGGACGGCAAGGTGAAGACGGGCGTGGGCTGGAATCCCGACGCGGATGAGCGCCTGCCCGTGGACGTTCACCTGTACTACATGGTGGGCAACCACGACTGGTTTTATCACGTGCGCGGCGAAGCGTATGACAAGATTCGGCAGTCCATCGTCGACGCGATTGACCTGGATAATCCGGCCAATTTGCCTTTTCCGCACGATCCGGGTGAGTTCAGCCAATCCAGCGTTTTCACCCGACTTCAGCGGGAGTACGCTGACCATCGCGTATTCGCCCGCCACGGCGACATTTACGACGCGGCGAACTTTGACGGGGACCGCGACAAGTCGTCGCTGGGCGACGCGGTGGTGATCGAGTTGATCGACCGGTTCTCTCCCGAGGTGCGTCGGCAACTTGGTGCCGAGGCGCCGGCTGACTTCGTGAAAGGCCTGGAAGAGATCGACAATGTTCGACCCCTTACCAACATACCGGCCTGGATCGACGGACTCGTACGCCAGACGTGTCCGGACCCGGTGGTGGCGAAGAGAGTGAAGGACGTGTGGAACCACGTCGCGGGCAACTTCTTCAAGATTCCGTTTGTCCATTCTCATCCGCACGTGGAGTGGGCGAAATGGGCGCAGAAGCTGACCGGCTCGGTCTCTTTCTCGGAGTTTAGCGAGCTGGTGCGCAAACTGGGCGGCTTGACTAACTCCACCGACCGGCCCAATTACACGGACGCCCTCCACGAGCAGGCTTTTCTGAACCGCACGGCGCGCGCGATCGTGTATGGGCACACGCATCAGTACATGTTGGTGCCGCTCGAGTCCTCGGTCACGCCCGACGGGACTCTCGACCAGATCTATCTCAACTCGGGTACTTGGCGCCCCTACCACGAGTTGGCCAAGCGCCACCCGAACGAGGAGGAGTTCGTCCCTTACCAGCTCATGACCTATCTGGCCTTCTTCAAAGACGGCGAGCGCGGCGGGCGCCACTTTGAAACCTGGAATGGCGCCCTCGACATGGTCTGAAGAGAAATGATGAATGATGAATTATGAATGATGAATTAAGAGAAGACAGGAGACGGGAGACAGGAGCCAGAAGACAGAATGAACAAATCGTACCCTGATTTTCCTTTCTTCATTCTGACTCCTGACTCCTGTCTTCTGACTTCTGTCTTTTCTTCATTCATCATTCATAATTCATAATTTTTTCAGGAGTATTGATGAGCACTTATACGAATGTTTCTCCGGCATCTCACGCGGACCCACAGGCGCCGCGCCTGGCGGACGCCATCTACCAGAACGATCAACTGGTGGCCCAGGTGGTCGGAGCGGAAGTCGATCTGGCGGCGAAGGAAATCAGGTTCCAGGAGGTTTACAACAGCGACTACTTGCTGCTTCCCCACGAATGCGAGTTTGGCCAGTTCACCATCATGGTGCAACGCATCGGACTGGCCAGCAAGATCGAGCGTGGCTCCGAACACAAGGGGCGGGTGTTGAAAGACGTGGTGGCGGAGATTTTGAGGAAGGAGTCAGGAGACAGGAGTCAGGAGTCAGAATAAAGAGCCTCGTCCTTAAGCGATCCTCTCGATTGTTGGCAGCTCTTCCTTCTGACTCCCGACTTCTGTCTTCTGACTTCTTCTTCGGCAATCGTCAATTAAGGGTGCAGTTCGGCACAGTCGCTTTGCCCTCCAACAATGCGATCGCGTCGGCCACTTCGCTCACTCCGGAGCGGTCGTCGTCCAGTTCCCTGCCTGCGCGCTCGATCAGGTGGTGAGCGCAGTCGAGACATAGGAAAGCCCCGCCGCTTTCAACGGTGTCCTGCGGCCGGCAAACTGCGCACGGCCACGCCTCTTGCGCGTGTATCAGGACCCCAGCTCGTGTGACGACGAAGTTCATGTCCTGCCTCCAAGCACTTTTTCAAGCAACTTGCCTGCCACTACTGATATCGGCCGTTTTCGACCCGGCCAAGAGGACAGAGTAGGCAAGTATTGCCGATAGCGGGCAAAAACAGCCGGGTCCAGCGTAATTTCTACTTGGCCTTGACGATGAAGACAGACGTTTGTCCGTAGTCCGTGGTCAGTCGCCAAGACAAGCAAGATCGCTGTTTTAGTTGCAACGGACAACGGTCCACGGACAATGGGCGCCTTGATCGTCAAAAAGCCTGATACAATTCCGGCCCGAGGGTGTTTAGCGCCATGAAACTCCACCACGTCATCGAAGCCCAGCAGTTCGACACCGCCACGCTCGACGAACTTTTTGTTACCACCATCGAGATGGAAAGTGTGGTCAAGCACGGCGGCACCAAGCAGTACGAAAACCGTATCATGTCCACGCTGTTTTACGAGTCCTCGACCCGCACGCGCTTCTCTTTTGAGACGGCGATGCACCGCCTCGGCGGACACGTTGTCTCCACCGAGAGTGCGTCCGAATTCTCTTCGGTCTCCAAGGGCGAAACGCTGGAGGACACCATTCGCATTCTCAATGGCTACTGCGACGTCATTGTGATCCGGCATTACGAGGTGGGGGCGGCGAAGCGCGCCGCCGCTATCTCCGGGGTCCCAGTGATTAACGCTGGCGACGGTGTGGGCCAGCACCCTACCCAGGCGCTGCTCGACCTCTTCACCATCCGCAAAGAAATCGGGCACATCGACGGCCTCAAGATCGCCATGGTCGGCGATCTGGCACAGGGCCGCACCGTTCGCTCGCTGGCCTACTTGCTGAGCAAATACCGCGACATCGAAATGTTCTTCGTGGCCCCGCCGCTGCTGAAGATGAAAGAAGACATCATGGAATATCTGCGCGAGCGCCGCGTTTCCTGCGTCGAAGAGACCTCGCTGGATAAGGTCCTGCCGATGGTCGACGTGGTGTACCAGACACGAGTGCAAAAAGAACGTTTCGGCGACCGCGTTGCTGACTACGAAAAGTGTCGGGGGGTCTACGTAATCAGCGCTGCCACCCTCGGCTTGATGCGGCCTGACGCCATCGTGATGCACCCCCTGCCGCGGCTCGACGAAATCAGCGCCGAGGTCGATTCCGATCCCCGCGCGGCCTATTTCCGCCAGGCGCAGAATGGTCTCTTCGTCCGCATGGCGCTGCTGACCATGGTGCTGGGATAGTCGTTCGTCTCCTTCTCTGCGTCTCTGTGCACTAGTTACGGGTTTCTTCGCGGGGCGCGAAAAAGAAGAGCTGCAACACAGAGTTCGCAGAGCTTTACAGAGGCCATAGAGAAGACGAACAGCGCGCAAAAGGGTTAGCCTCGGTCGAGCCCGCACCGGCAAGTGGGTTTCGTCGTGAACAAGCGAGCGGCCACGGAGCAGAACCCGCGGTTCTCTTCTCTGTGGTCTCTGTGAAGCCTCCGTGATCTCTGTGTTGAGGTCTTCTTTTGGTTGCGGCCACCGTCTTCACACCTCCTGATAACCAAGGACCTCGGAGAACGATCTTGTTGCGGCCACGGCCGAGCTATGGTACTTTAGTAATGATCCTGCGGGGTTATCGACCGTTTGGGCAATCCGGGTGGATGATGCGGCTGTACACCTTATGGCAGCCAAACGGCGATTAAAGCGAAGCAATCAAGGAGGACACGAGATGCCGATCGGCACTAGACTGCGTCAATTACGCGAGCAGAAGGGATTCTCTCAAGGGGACATCGAGGAAATCACCGGGCTGCTCCGATGCTACATTTCCCGGGTGGAGAACGGTCACACCATCCCTTCACTCGAAACTCTGGAGCGATTTGCGGGGGCACTGGACGTACCTTTCTATCGCTTCTTCTACACCGGCGAGGATCAGCCCTCGACTCCCAACCTCACTCCTCGCCCCAGCCTCGAACAATTGGCTGAAGAGGGAGGCACCGAGGGGGCCAACGCGCGCTTCGTTCTAAAGCTCAAGAAGTACGCCGACAAGATCGTGGACGCCGACCGCGACGTAATTCTCTCGCTCGCCAAGCGGCTCGCCTCCGCGCGCTGAGGAAGAAGGGAATAGGCAATTGAAGAAGAAGGGAACAGGGAACAGGGAATAGGGAACAGGGAAGACAGTCGAACCCTCCTTCTCTTCCCTTTCCCCTGTTCTCTGTTCCCTCTTGCCTGTTCCCCCTTGTCTGTTCCCTGTTCCTATTCCCTGTTCCCTATTCCCTGTTCCCTATTCCCTGTTCCCTATTCCCTGTTCCCT
>Ga0209039_10004469_pt1 | contig 10213 bp, 7 predicted proteins | sample BogFormECP12_OM1_FD_188238 | JGI IMG/M metagenome (GOLD analysis project Ga0209039, IMG submission 188238) | Bog forest soil microbial communities from Calvert Island, British Columbia, Canada - ECP12_OM1 (SPAdes) (version 2) | ecosystem: Environmental > Aquatic > Freshwater > Wetlands > Bog ... | reverse complement strand
GAGGTTCTCGACGCTCTGCCAAGGAAGTACTTCCAGCAACCGGTCTCGTGGATGACGCGAATCTTCCACCAATTCGACGACGTCTCACTCATGGCCGCGTAAGGTATAGCTCCCTTCCTAGACCTCACTGGCTACTGGCCACTGTTCTCTCGCCACTATTCCGAGTCACCGGCCGAAAATCGGGTTTGTTAGCCCCCTCGATTCTGCCTTCATTCATCCTAAGTCATATTGACTCAATGATTAGCATCCCGAGCAATTGGCTTTGTTTTGGCGCTTTTCTCGCACCGTTAGCTCCTCCCTCCGGCTTTACTGGCCACTGACCACTGGCCACTATTGTCGTCGTAGCGGCTCAAGTAGCCGCCGGCGATGTTGTACTTGTACTCGGTGTTGATCACCAACCCGGCGGGGGACCAGCTTCCGATCCGCTCGCCGCGGCCGATGCTCCCCTGGCCGGCGCCCGCACGCCCAGCTCCTTCCGGTGCTCGACATCGTCCGCGTGGTCGCCGCCCCCCGAGTAGCTGTCGGCTTTCGCTCAACCTGCGGTGAGTCGACAGCAATCGCAGTCACCGAACTTCGGGAGCTTGGCTCAAGGCGGAAGAAGCCAAGCAGGTGCACGCGTTCGAGAGCAGCAGCGGACAAGGGCCGGCCTGAGATCAGGCGATCCGATTGTATCGGTCGTGCCGCCCACCCCGCTGGAGCCGATTTGCGATGACTTAAGAAGTGCGGACATTGTTGATCGAGTGCAGCCTTGTATCGCGTTGGCCCGGGAGATGCAGCAGCAAAGTGGGTTGGCCGTGTGCCGACCGCACAGTATTCGACCCCGGCACTCCATCCTGGGGACATCGATGAAGACTTGGTTGCTGAACCGATGGGAGGACCTACGGACGAACTTCTGGTTCGTGCCCTCAACCATGGTTGCAGGGGCGGTCGCGTTGTCGCTGGCGACGGTCCGATTGGACCGGGCGACGGCCGACCGGAACTGGGTCGCAACTCTTGGCTGGACATTCACCCGGGGGCCCGAGGGCTCGCGGGCGGTGCTCTCGGCGGTCGCCAGCTCGATGATGACGATCACCAGCGTGGCATTCTCGATCCCTGTCGTCGCCCTCCAACTGGCATCGTCGCAATTTGGCCCTCGGCTGCTTCGGAACTTCGTGCGCGATCGGATCAACCAGGCTGCGCTCGGGACTTTCATCGCGACCTTCACATACTGTCTGCTGGTCCTGCGGACAGTCAACGGCACCGAAGAGGAGCGCTTCGTCCCGCATCTCTCGGTGACGCTCGGGCTGCTACTGGCTTTGGCGAGCCTGGGCATGCTGATCTACTTCTTCCACCACGCCGCAACGTCGATTCAGGCCGACCACGTCATTGCCGAGGTCAGCCGCGAGCTCCACTACGCCGTCGATCGCCTGTTCCCGGAGTGCCTCGGGCAGGGGGAGCCCGGCGTAGTCCGAGGCCAGGTCAGCGGCAACCTCCCGACCGGCTTTGACCGCGCGTCGAGTCCGGTCCTGTCGGACCACGGTGGTTACATTCAAGCGATCGACGTCGACAGCTTGTTGTCAGTGGCTGTCGAGCGGGACTTGATTATCCAGCTCAGCCGACGGCCGGGGAAGTTCATCATCGCAGGCGGGGAACTCGCGCGGATCTGGCCCAGCAATCGGATCGACGACGCGCTTGCGGGGGAGGTCCGGGAGGCGTTCTACCTTGGGTTGCAGCGCACCCTAACACAGGACGTTGAGTTTGCCATCGACCAGCTTGTTGAGGTGTCCGTGCGGGCGCTCTCTCCGGGAGTTAACGACCCCTTCACGGCGATGGCGTGCTTGGACCGGCTGGGCGAGGCGCTCTGTACGTTGACTTGCAGGGAGGTCCCCTCGCCTTACCGATACGATGACGCTGGCCGGCTCCGCGCAGTTACCGACGTTTCGACGCTGCCGGGGATCGTGGATGCGGCTTTCCACCAGATTCGGCAGGCGTCCCGCGGCAACGCGGCCGTGACGTTCCGCCTGCTCGAGACGATCGCCGAGGTCGCTGGCCGGACCCGAGACCCCGCATTCCTCGCCGCGCTGGGTCGCCACGCCCGCCTCGTCTACCACGGCAGCCAGGAGGCACTCTCGGAGCCCTGGGACCGGCAAGAGGCCCATCTGCGTTTCCAGGACATACTGCGGCAGACGGACGCGTCGGTACCGGGGATGGAACGTCCCAGCGTCGCGCCTGCGAGAGGAGACAGCCGGGAGCAGCAAGATCGAGAACGGCTCGCGAACGTGACCTGAGTACCTTGGAACGACTTGACAGTCCGTAGAACGAATGTGGAAAAGCGAACATGAAGCGTCCCTGGGTGTGGCGGTACGGCATCGCGATTCTGAGCGTTGGTCTCGCGGTTGTGGTGCGAATTTTGCTCACCCCCTTCATGGGGAACCGGCAGCCGTTCCCAACTTTCTACGTCGCGCTCACCCTTGCGGCCGGTTATGGAGGGCGCGGGCCGGTGCTCATTGCTCTCGGGCTTGGTTACATCTCAGCGAGCTGGTTCTTTGTCGAACCGCGGTTCGCGATCGCGGCGGCAGACCCAGTGGCGGTCGGCGCCTACTTCTGCGTGGGGCTCGCGATCGCCGCCTTCAGCGACTTCATGCACGCGGCGCGGGCTCGCGAGCGCCGCAACGCTCTTCAGGCGATAAACAAGCAGGCCGAGCTGGAGCGCGAGATGGCCAAGCGCGAGCGTCTCGGGCGGGAGCGCGAAATGGTGCTCCAGGATCTCGAGACGGCACGGAAACGGTTGGAGGCGGTGCTGCAACAGATGCCGGCTGGTGTCATCGTCGCGGAGGCGCCGTCGGGTCGGTTCGTGCTGGCGAACGCCCAAGTGCAGGAGATCTGGCGGCAGCCGTTCGTCGCGGCCGCGGACTTCCATGAGTACGGCGGCTATTCGGGGATGGATGCGGCTGGTCGGGCATACCTGCCCCATCAGTGGCCGCTGGCACGTTCTATCGTGATGGGCGAAATCGTGAAGGACGAGGAGATCAGCTTCCAGCGCGGCGACGGGACGCGGGGCACGATGTATGTCAGTTCGGCGCCGATCCGCGACGGCGAGGGGACGATCATCGCCGCCGTCGTCGTGTTCCACGACATCACGGCGCGCAAAGCGGTCGAGGAAGAGCTTCAGCGGGCGCGCGAAGAGCTCGAGCTGCGAGTGGCCGAGAGGACTGCGGCCTTGGCCAAGGCGAACGAGGCACTCCGTTCAGAAGTCAAGGAGCGGAAGCAGGCCGAGTTGGCCCGCAGCAACCTGCTCCGGCGGCTCGTGGATGTCCAGGAAGAGGAGCGCACCCGGATCGCCCGCGAACTGCACGATCAGTTGGGCCAGCAGCTCACCGCCCTGAAGCTCGGCCTCGACGCAGTGGCTGCCGGCGATCATGATCGGGTCACGATCCACCAACAGGTGCACCGGCTTCTCAAGTTGACTCGTCAGATCGGACACGACATCCATCGGATCGCCTGGGAGCTGGGTCCATCGGCACTCGATGGTTGCGACCTGCCTACCGCTTTGAACAGCTACGCCGAGGAGTGGTCCGGCCACTCCCGGGTGGCGGTCCAGTTCCACTGCTCCGGCGACTGGGTCGCTCGGCCTCCCTCCCGGATCGAGGCCACCGTCTACCGAATTCTCCAGGAGGCGTTGAACAACGTTTCGAAGCACGCCCGGGCCGATCGCGTGAGCCTGATCGTCGAGCGCCAAGATGGTCACCTGCGCGCGATCATAGAGGATGACGGCGTCGGCTTCGAGCCAGATGGGATGGTGAACCGAACTTCACCGATGCGGGGCTTGGGCCTACTCGGGATGAAACAGCGTGTGGAGGCAGTCGGAGGATCGATGCAGGTCGAGTCTTGCCCGGGCCATGGCACGACCATTTTCGTTCGGGTCCCGGTGCAGGACGTTGCGAGGACCGCTGATGAGTAAGCTGCGCATCATCTTGGCCGACGACCACGGCGTCGTCCGCGAGGGCCTCAAGTCCCTGATCAATGGCCAGTCCGACCTGGAAGTCATCGGCGCGACGGGAGATGGGGCCTCTGCGTGTCAGATGGCCGAGGAGCTTCGACCCCACGTGGTCGTCATGGACGTCTCCATGCCGGGGATGACCGGCGACCGCGCAGCCGCCCGTTTGAAGGAGAATTGCCCGGAGATCAAGATCCTCGCCCTGACCGTCCACGAAGACAAGGAGCACCTGCGCCGACTGCTTGCGGCCGGGGCGTCGGGCTACCTGCTCAAGCTGGCGACCGGCGAGGAGCTCCTCCGCGCCGTCCGCGTGGTCGCCGCGGGGGGAGTTTACCTCGACCCCGCGGTGGCAGGCAAGGTGGTGGGCGAGCTTGTCAACGAGCCTGAGCGGTCGGCGCCCGCCCAGGAGGCTCGCCTGACCGAGCGCGAGGCCGAGGTGATCCTCCGCGTGGCGCGAGGGTTCAGCAACAAGGAGATCGCCGCCCAGCTCGACATCAGCGTAAAGACGGTCGAGACTCACAAGCTCCGCTCCATGGAGAAGCTCAAGTTACGGAGCCGTGCCGACGTCGTTCAGTTCGCGCTCAAACGAGGTTGGTTGACTCCAGCCTGAGACATGACCATCGCAGTGGCGGCAGCCCGACGACAGGCCGCCACCTGGCTTCCATCTCGGGGGATTCCCCGACAGTTCTTCTCTCTCTGCTGGTCTTAACTTCCCAAAAGACCTACCTGATTTTTCTCTCGGTGCCGATCGACCCGCCCGCGGCGTCCCTCGACAATTACCTTAGAGTCAGACATGAGTTGCCCACGGTTCGATCCGGCGGAAATCCCAAGATGTCAGCCATAAGTCCATTGCTGCCGTGATTCTCACTTTCTCACTATTTCCGGCGCGTTCGAGAACAATGTCGCCAAGCAACACTTTAGCCGACAGGAGAAAACTCATGAAGACACTAGCAATTGCAACGACTCTGGCCCTGAGCCTGATGGCCAGCCCTTGGGTCCTCGCTCGGCCGGCAGACGAGAAATCGAAGGCGGGCGATCAATCGCAAAGCCATCACAAGACGATCCAGGGAGTTGTCGCCGGCGTGACTGTCGTCGGCGAGACAATGGTCGACTATCAGCAGAAACGCGCAATCACTGCGGAGGCGGATTACCTGACGGTCGTGGCCCCTTTCACCACCCACGGTGATCAAGGGGGACAGCAGGCCAAGCAGGGCGAGCACGGCTCCGGTGACCAGGCGAGCGGATCGGCCGAGCAAGACAAGGATGTGAAACAGACGGCGAATGCTGGCCACGGCGCCGGGCAGGAAAGCCGGCACTCAGAAGGGTCGTCAAGACAATCCACCAGGGTCTACTTGATCCAGGTCACTCCCAAGACGCAGGTCTGCGAGTGTGACGACGGCGGGAAGAAGAAATGCGATTTGGCACGCCTGGAGGTCGGGGATCGAGTCGAGGTTGAGTATGAGCCTTCCGACGCAGCGGGCGCTCAATCTCAGGACACCCGTCATGGGAGACATCGAGTGATGTGGGGTAAAGCCATCTCGATCTCGATCCTCCATGGCCAGACCGATCAGCATCAAGACTCGGAGAAGGCTGGTCAGAGCCAGGGCTCGGAATCGAATTCTCAAGACTCCAAGAAAGACAACAAAGGCTAGGAATAGCCCCGACTGACTTGTAGAAGGGAACCAACCGGAGCCGGTCGGACTGGATCGAGACGTGTCCGGATTACGCCGCCCCTCATGCATTGGCCCTGCACGAGCTTGCAGCCGTACCATCGCGGCCTGGGCCGTGGACCGGCTTCGGTTGGCCTCGCCATGACTATCAGTTGGGCTTGACTGGTGAGGTGAAGCATCTGCTGAAGGGAGTGAATCTCAATGATACGCAACCGGTTGATCCAGCTTACGTGCGGAATCTTGCTCGCGTCAGGCTTGTCGAGCCGGGCGCTGGGACAGCAGGCTAGCTCGGAACACGGGTCACGAGCCGACCTCGACGAGATCCGCAAGGTTCGCACGCTTCTCAAAGCGGACGTCTTGAACCAGGCGAACGAGAAAATCGCCAGCGTGACAGACCTGATCCTCTCGCCCGACGGGAAGATCCACTACGCGGTACTGGGGGTGGGAGGTGTTGCGGGCATCGGGGCCAAGTACACCGCCATCCCATGGGAGAAGCTCAATATCAAGCACGTCCACGGGAAATGGGCGGTCAATCTCGACCTGACCAAAGACGCGCTTGAGCGGGCCCCGATGTTTCAGAGCGACACCTACAAAGAGCTGACCAACCCGCAGTGGATCGCGAAGATCCGGGAGTTCTTCGATTCGCGAGGGGCAGTTTCCAACGCGCGCGAAGAGGATCGAGAGGCACGCTCGGCGGATGCCATGTCGATGGTCCTTCGCGCTTCCAAGATTCTGGGCGCGACGCTCCGGAATTCGCGGGACGAGCACCTGGGCAGCGTCGAGGATCTTCTGCTCGATCGCAACGCTCGGGCTGCCTTCGCCATCATCGGGCACGGGGGCGTCCTCGGCATCGGTGAGAATTACATCCCGGTCCCCTGGTCGAAGCTGCGACTCAACTATCGCCCGGAGGACATCACCATCGTCGCCGTGATCGATTCGACCAAGGATCAGCTCGAGAAGGCTCCCTTGGTCAAAGGTGACAGCTACGCGACCATGCTGGCACCGGGCTTCACGACGCAGGTCTACCGCTACTTCGGCATGGAGAGGCCAGAGTGAGGATCTGCGTGGATGCAATGGCAGTTTGCATGAGAAGGCGGGCATCAGTTGATGCTGATCGTGACCCCGGCCACGCGGGGCGCTGAGGATCTCGCGGGGCCGGGTTCCGAGCTGCATTTGTGCGAGGATCGGTTTGTCGGAGTTCTTTCACCGCAGGAGGTTCAACATGAATTGGGACCAGATCCAGGGCAACTGGAAGCAGTTCAAGGGCAAGGTCAAGGAGAAGTGGGGTCAGTTGACGGACGACGAGCTTGACCAGATCGGGGGCCGAAAGGACCAGTTGATCGGCAGGCTGCAGGCGAAGTATGGATACGGCCGCGAAGAGGCCGAACGACAGATCGAGCAGGCCGCGAATTCTTGGTAGCGATTGCTACGACGAACGCCACCCGCCTCAACCTGAGGAGGGGAAAAGGGACACTACTAAAATCGAACGTTCGTGACGGGAAGGAGCCTCCGGGACATGCACGTAAGCGCTTGATGCAAGCGGTTTAGGGGTTAAGCAAGTGCTGTTTAGTGATGTCCCTTTTTTCCTTCCTGGCGAGGGATTGTGACAAAGGGGGCTTTATGACTCGCAGATCTGGATCTGTGGGAGCCTCGGGGGTTGGACCCCCGAGGCGACCCGGCCGTTTCCCGCGGTGCCCGAAAGTAGGTGGCATCTTCCGCTCCGGCGCGGGACGCACACTCGGCCACGAGCAATGTGCACTCATTGATCCAATAGGCTTGCCTCGAACCCAGGAACCGCCGTCAGGCCTAAAGGACATTTCGGCATCGTTCCGCGCAGTAGCCTGAGAGCATTTCTCGCAACCTTTCGAGGTTCACGGGCTTGACGAGGTGGTTGTCGAACCCAGCGCTTTGAGAGCGTGCCAGATCCTCCGCCTGACCGTATCCCGTCAGTGCGACCAGCACCGGCCGGGCCGATCCGAACTGGTCTCGGAGCCGTTCGGCAACCTGGTAGCCGTCGATCCCCGGGAGGCCAATGTCCAGGAGGATCACGTCAAACGTATCGGCAGAGGTCGCCTCGATCGCTTCGAGGCCGTCGTGGGCGACGCGCACCTCATAACCCCAGAGCTTCAGTACTCGCGCGAGGCTGCGCGCCGAATCTTGACTGTCCTCCACCACGAGTAGCCGCAGGAGTGGGGACCCGGATTCTACCGCGGATGAGGCGTCCTCGTTCGGATCGGGCGTCGATTGGGCGCGCGACGACACCGGCAGGCGCACGATGAACTCGCTCCCCTGACCCGGCCCGCGACTCTCGACGCTGACGTTCCCGTCGTGAAGCTGGACCAAGCTTCGGACGAGCGTCAGGCCGATACCCAGGCCCCCCTGGGAACGGTCCAGCGATCGATCGGCCTGGGCAAAGAGGTCGAAGACGCGAGGGAGCATCTCGGCGCTCAGGCCAATGCCGTTATCCCGCACCCGCACGACCGCTTCGTCGCCCTCACGATCGGCAGCGAGGACAATCCGGCCGCCCAGATCTGTGTACTTGGCGGCGTTGTTCAGCAGATTCGCCACAATCTGTGCCAGGCGGGTCGGATCACCTTCTAGCCACACGGGTTCGGCCGGGAACGAGGTGAGGAGTTTGTGGCCGCTCTTCTCGATCAAAGGTCGCGAGGTCTCCACGGCCTGTCGCAGGATCGTGGTAAGGTCCACGGGAATTTTGTGCAGATGGACTTTGCCTCGCGTGAACCGCGAGACGTCGAGCAAGTCATCCAGCAGGCGTGCCATGTGCCTGATCTGACGCCTCGCGATATTGATCGCCTCCTCCGTCGCCGCCGCGTTGCTCCGGGCCAAACGGATGGCCTCGAGGGCGTTGGAGATCGGGGCGAGGGGATTGCGGAGCTCGTGGGCAAGCATCGCCAGGAACTCATCCTTGCGCCGGTCGGCCGCCGCCAGCTCCTCGGCTCGCCGCCGCAGCTCCTCCTCCAGTCGCCTGCGGTCGGTGATGTCGGACGCGATGCAGAGGCCTCCCTTGACGTCGCCGTCCGCGTCGCGAATGGGGTCGACGGTGACACGTAGCCACCGATCGCCCAACGTCAGGTCGACGGCCTCGCGCTGGCCGCTATCAAGCATGCGCAGGAAGGGTGAATCCTCCGGGACGGGAGGGATGGACAGGAAGTCGTGGATCTCCTGACCGGAGAGGTCGTTCCAGGACTTACCGAGCATGCCCTCCATCGCCGAATTGATTTGCACTGCCCGCCCTTCCCGGTTCAGGAGGACGACGCCGTCGTTGATGGCGTCGAAGGTGACCTGCCACTGCTTGGTCGAGATCTGGGCCGCCTCTTCAGCCTTCCGCGCCCGGAGCAGGGCCTTGACCGTGGCGACAAGCTCGAGCGGTTCCAGAACGTCGGTCAGATAGCCGTCGGCACCACCTTCCAGGCCGTGAATCCGATCCTCGATGTCAACGAAGGTCGTGGAGATGTGAAGTACGGGGATTGCGGCGGTCGCGGGGTCTTCCTTGATCCGTTTGCAAACCTCGAACCCACTCACGTCCGGAAGCTTGACGTCGAGGATGATCAATGCTGGCTTTTCGGCGGCGTGTCGCAGAGCGTCGGCACCGGTCGCGCCTTCTTGGATCAGATACCCCGCCTTGCGGAGAATCTTCGCGACGGCATGCCGCTTCGCTTCGTCATCGTCAATGATCAGCACGGTTTCGGGCGACCGGCCGGCCATCTCAACGCTCCGAGTCCGCGGGGGTCAGTTTCAAGCCGGCGTGAATCAGGGCCTCTCGGATGGTCACAAACGCCTCCTCCGCCGTTACGGCGGACTTGGAAAGGATCCCCGCAGTCCCGACGATGAGCCGCCGGCGCTCCTCTTGGCTCAGGATCGCCGAGGTATTGAGGATGACGGGAATACCTTGCGTCGCATCCTCGGACTTCAGCCGCTCCAGGACCTCGAACCCGGTCATATCCGACATGATCACGTCAAGGAAGATCACGTCGGGCCGCTCCTGCCGCGCCCGCCGAAGTCCCTCCTCACCGCTCGCCGCCTCCAGAATAGCAAATCGCCCCTGGGCGGTTAAGAGCCCCTTCAGCACGTAGCGGTCAGCCTCCTCGTCGTCGATGATCAGGACGGTGTTGAGCGGTCCGCCCTGCTCCAGCGCGAGCAGCCGGTTCAGCAGCCAGTCCCGGTCGACGGGCTTGAGACAGAAGTCGGCGGCGCCCAAGGCCAGCGCCTGCTCCTTACCATCGACGATGGTCAGGACAAGTATCGGAATGTCCCTCGTCGCCGCTTGCCCTTTGATCTCGGTGAGCAAGGTCCAGCCGGACTCGGCCTCCAGGAGGATGTTCAGAAGTACTGCAAGCGGGCGGACTCGTCGCAGGACGCGGCGTGCCTCGCCAACGGTTCTCGCGGGGAGCACCTGGAACGCGGACCCCTCCAGATGTTTCTCATAGAGCAGCAGGTCAACGGGATCGTCCTCGACCACCAGCACGGGCGAGCGGAGCGGGTCCAGCCTCCAGCGCGACTCGGGGGTGTCGTCGGCGTCATCGACGGGCCGGTAGGACCGTGGGAT
>Ga0209039_10004468_pt1 | contig 10214 bp, 5 predicted proteins | sample BogFormECP12_OM1_FD_188238 | JGI IMG/M metagenome (GOLD analysis project Ga0209039, IMG submission 188238) | Bog forest soil microbial communities from Calvert Island, British Columbia, Canada - ECP12_OM1 (SPAdes) (version 2) | ecosystem: Environmental > Aquatic > Freshwater > Wetlands > Bog ... | reverse complement strand
CTGCGGAATCGGATTACTTCACGTTTGCCCATCGCTTGCTCTTCGGACCACCACTACAGTTCGTCGATAAACACTGGCCGACTTTCCCATTACTGATCTATTCGCACGATCCCCGAACCCGGTAGTCGGCTCACCAAATCGACAGCACCACTCAGCGAAGCACTTGTGGGGGGCGGCACTCCGTTGGAGAGCGTAGGGCAGATCTGTTGATTACTGATGTTGGTACATAAGTCTTTCCAATTGGTGTGCCTGAGCAACCCCCAGACCGACAAGCTGTGTGAGGATTTCGTCGATACGTGAGCGCAGCTCAGCCGACTCGAATGCCCCGGGTGAGGCCTGAAAGATGGTGATGAGAAGAGAGCCGATCCTTTCTCCAAAGCTCATCTCAATCCAAAATCCATTACTATCAGGATAGCGTTCGAGCCATTTCTCTACGCAGCCGATAATGAACGGCAGTTGCTGGGCGCGAGGTGCGACTTCCATGAAGTTCAGGTACATCGCAGCCAGAAACGGCGAGCGGAATTCCGCCACAAAATTCTCGAGAAGGGGCAGAAACGGGTCTGCCCTCGGGATAAAGGATGGAGGCAAATAGCACTTAGACGGAACCACGCTGTTGTAATCGTTGAAGCAGAGCGGCCCGAGAGCGTGCGCTAGGTGCATCTCGGCGCTGGCTTCATCTCGGTCTTTGTTCCAGCCGAACGCTCTGGTCTCGGAGAGTTGATGGATGAGGAAGGTCCGAATCTGAATCATCTGCTCGGTTGATAGCAGATTCTTCTCGAAGAATGCCTGATCCGCACTACGCAAGAAAATAGGAAGGCAGTCGCAGAAGGATTCGTCCGGCAAGCCGGCAAAGAGGCCCTGGAGATCCTGGTCGAGTGCATCTGCACTCAGGCCGGCGACACATTTGGCCGCCAGTTCGAAGTACACCGCATTCCAGCCGTCAGGCTGCCCGTCGTACTGCGCGTCTTTCTCCTGCCCGAAGCCATTGGCTTCACGAGTCCATCCTGCATAGACGGACACGACAGCGCGCAACCAGGGGAGTGTATCGGGTTCGAAGATTGACCGGCCCTGCTTGAGCCACAAAGCGGCCCTCTGATAGTCCACGCGAAGTTTCACGGAGTTGTACTCTGCGGCCTCTACGGCATAATCTCGCTGCCCGTGTCTCCAGTGATCACGTGGTCTTATCTGTTGGATCGGAAATTCAGGCCAGGCCGGTTCGGAGCTCTGCGCTCCCAGCCAAGCCAATTCAGAGTCGATTCGTTCCTGTATGCGCCCATGGTCGGCAACTCTGCTCTTCTCCTTCTCGTCTTCGGGCAAGCCCCACGGCAGGTCCAGTCTCACAGCCGATGCAAATGCGCACCTCAGCACCGCGGGTATGAGGAGCGGATTGATTTGCTCCAGCGTGGCTCGAGCGGCCCCAAACCCACGCGCTGAAGCGTAGCCACTTGCCGACGCAAACTCAAGAAGACGTCGAATGTCGTGATGTTCAGGGGCCCGCTGGAGCAGCAGCGTTTGACCAACAAATGCCACGGCACGCGGATTGAATCGCAGTCCATCGCGCATCAGATACACCGGGTCGGAATCTCCCTCGTGCGCGCGAGCGAAGACTCCACGCATCCACGCTCCGTACTCTGCCAACTGTTCCGGTGCACCATAGCGTGCGAGCAGTGTCGCGGCGCTCACAACAGCTTCAACCCTCGTAAGATATTTTCCGTCCCAGTCGAACTCGGGACGATTCTCGAAGACGTTCGTGTGCTCCTGTGCCCAGGCCATCGCTTTCGCCAAGAATTCCAGAGTGGGGGCTTGGCTCGCATAGAGGGCATTCAGAATCCCGAATTGCTGGTTGCTCTCTTCCAGCCGCGGAGATGCCTCTCTTTGTAATGGCTCCAACTGCTTCACTTCCGCTTCCGGCGATTGATACTGCAGAAACGTTTGGTCTCGGCCCTCCGAGTCTTTAACACTCACCTGTTTCCAATTTTCGCGATTGAGAACATTGAGGGCATGCAGCGCCATCAGCCTTGGATCGCCGAGATCTGATTTTTCGTCGGGAGGTCCGAGCCTGGTAACGGCACGCATCAGCAAGGCTCGCACTTTCTCGACGGTATCATCTGGACCAAAGGTCATCCGGCACAACACATCGTAAAGGCTGATCTTGCGCGAATTGCGCGCCTTGAGGCTATCAAGCGTTGCCGGGCCAACCGGTTCCCGTTGCAGTGCCTTCAGCCCAAAGAAATCGGGAATCTCCACGTTGTCGTGAGTGGGCCTGAGCCTATCCATGCACAATAGCTCGGGGCACGCAACGAACGGGATAGCGGCCTCAATGGCCTGTGGCCCATGAGACAAGACGACGTCAACTGCAACTAACAGCGCAGCGCTTGACATCGCTGGGTCGCCGACAATCTGGGCAACCACTGCATCGATCGGGTCACCTTCCTCAACTCGCTTGTGTGCACATGCCTCCAGAGCCATCAAAGCGGAGGTCACCAGGTACGGGGCATTTCCGGTGTCGCGTGGCCAATAGTAGAACTCCGGCCACGGGAAGACGACCCCATCCTCGTTGAAATAAACGACAGTGGCATGATCATCCTTCTTGTCGCCCCGATAGAACTGGACCGCGTAGGAGACGATTCTACGGATAAGGCGCAGGCCTTCTTCGGGACAGTGGAGAAGGAGATCAAGAAAAGGACCCTGTGAGGGAGATGAAGGCAGAAACTTCAGGTCAGTGTATTCGAAAGGCTCCTCAGGAAGAGAGCCCGAGCGGCGGCGGGGTCTGCGCTCCCCATTTCCAATGAGCGTGTCGATGGTAAAGTCTGCCAGCTGCTTCGGCGCAGCCTGCGCGAGAGTACCCCTGAATTGCAGGATGCTGATTCTAGTTTCATCAGCGTGCTGACGCCCGGTGAACGACTCGAGGTAACGAGCGGCGAGATCTGGAGTGCGATGGCAGAAAGACAAGAAAGCTGTTCGTATTTCGGCTTCCATCACCTTGAGCTGATGGCCCGGGATAACGCCGCCGAATACGTCATTCGCGAAGCCGTAGGGATTGCTCTCACGGTCGGCTTCGATCACCCGGAGCCATTGGTAGAGATATTTGAGAATGAGTGGAGCAAAATCGTCGTTCCCCAATGTCCCTATCAGATATGCCGAATGGACCTTGACCTCATCTGGGACTGCCGAGGGGGGAAGGTTGGCCGATGCCAGCAGCAGCCAGCCCACCAGGTGCGCGCACGAGCTGTTCCTCGGAACCTGCCATCCCGGAGGGACACCTTCCGTCTTGAGTCCACGTGCCCGCATCCGGTCAGCGGCCGATTCAAACTCTACGGCCGTGACATACCGCGCCAAGTCTTTGAAGAGCGCGCCATCGTTTTCCAGCAAGACTGGACCCGCCGTCGCCAGGATCTTAATCGAGAGCTCTGATCGCACCAGCGCGAGAAGTACGGCCCTCCGCCAGGTCTCGTGCGCGTTTGTGAGAGATGTCAAGATATCCTGCCACAACTTGAGACCGTCTGGCTGCTCCAGGGCGATTCGCGCGGCAAGCTCGACGCCGCGCGCCATGTCGGGGCTGGTACGTTCGGCGAGTTGGAACTGTGAGCCAAAGCCGCGCTCGCCAAATACAAGGTTCGCAATCGCCCATTCGTGAAGAACATCGTGTCGAAAGGTCACGCGATCATTGCCGTAGTCGCGCAGGGTGCCGCTGGCAACGAGATGATCCAGCGCCTGCGCGTTCTCCGAGGTCGCGTCGTATGGCTGCGTCGAAGACAAGGAGTGCTCCGTCAATCTGCGGAGGAGGCGTAAGCGCTCACGCAATCCAACATCGTTCCTGCCGTCGGCCAGGTCCCACCATTGCTTGGCCATCTCTGCTTCGGTAGCCGGCCAAGGAGCACTATCTGAACGGTTCGCCAATCGCGAGAGCCGGAAGAGATTTCGTACGATGGCTCGAGCGGGGTGGGAGTCTGAAAGCAGTTGAGAGAGCCTTTGTGCTCGTTCTTTGAGCTCACTGACTTCGGCATCGTCGAGCTCTTCGATCAGGACCGGATCGGTCTGGCCGAGACTGGCCAATACGTCGTTGGGAAGCCAGTTCGGCTCCGTCTTTGCGAATTCGACTCGTGCCGTTGCAATAACCCAAATATTCGGAGTCTGCGATGCGAACCGAACAATGTCTCGAACGGTTGTTTGTTCCCCAGCTCGGAAGAAATCTAAGTTGTCGATGAACACAATAGCCGCGCCGCTGAGGGACAGCTCGGCCATGAGATCGCGGCCCGTGCCGTCGTATTCGATGGCGTTCTTCATGGATAGCCACCCGCCCTCAACAGCACGGTTCGGGCTGAGGACGAGGACCTGTGCCTCCGTATTGAGGTCTTCCGCGAGCCGTCGCAGGACTCCCGACTTGCCTACGCCGGCCTCGCCCCGGATCTCGACATAGCGGCTCCGCGTCATTGCGTCACGTACCGCGTCAACACGCCGCTGACGCATGAGCCTTACACCCGAAACCTCGTCGTTGATGTCCGACAGAGCCGACAGAGATTCTTCGGCAATCGACGCGAGTGCCTTGCGATTATTTCGACTCGGAGCTAACCGAAAAGAGGCTAGGTCGGCGATGAGGGATACTCTGGTACGGTGTCCCGCGTTGACGGCAATTTGCAGAGCCAACTCGGTCAGACGGGACCAGAGATTCCGCGCCTCATCCGTCCCGCCCGACTCCAGAGCTCGCAACGCGCGTTCGTGCATAAGCTCGACGGAAGCCGAGTCCGAAGCCGTGAAGTCAAAGACCAAGATGTGAAATCGTCGAAGAATCTTCCATACGGTCTCGTCGTCATCAGGCGCGCCAGCGCCCTTGAGGTTGTTACGAAACGTAGATACAAAGCTACGCATTGCATCATTCGCTTCGCCCTCCCGGGTGAGCCTCGCGTGGAATGTCGGCGCATCCTCGATACTCCGCGCCCAGCTAAGGACATCTTGATAGGCGGTTTCGATTTTTTGCGTAGTCCGAGCAATGGCGACCGCAAGCTGGTGATGGCTTGCCCAGAAGCCGGGGTTATCCATCGCCTTCTTGACCTGCTTCACCACATCCTGGAAGACCTGGTCGGAGGGAGCAAAGGTGATACTCCGCTTGACCTGGATCTCAAGGATCGCAGCTCTCCCGCCGCGATCCTGACCTTGGATGATCACGTCATCCAGGGAATAGCCTTCCTGCCCTCGCTGCAGTCGAATGCTTTCAATCCAGCAATTCGGCAAACCCCGAGCATCCACTTCGAGCAACATGGACAGCAGATAGGCAGCGCCGACCTGCGCCTCGAAGAGCGCACCAGATCCGCCAGTAGAAGCGGGACTCGTCATTCGGTGCATACCTCCTTTGGTGCTCTCACTTAGGCCGCAGGCGAGGCAGGTGCTGGCGTGGTAGCTTCTTCATCCTTTTCGGGGGCGTGCCCGGCGCATTCAACTTTCTCTTCCGAGGGCATAGATCCTGCCGGAGCTTTGGCCGTGTGCTCGTCCGCAACGTACATCGCCTCCTCCCGGACCAAGGACAGGAACACGACGCTCTGTACAACGAGCGCCGCATTGATGCGATTGAACGCACCGGTCGGTGCGACGCCGTGCGCCACGAGATTTCGAAGATTCATGCCTCGGTTGTCGGTATAGAGCACCTTAAGAAACGACCAGAGCTTCGGATCGAGGGCCTCCTTCACCGCAGGATCGTGCAGGACCTCATTCATGTTCTTCGGCTGGTACCCATCGTTGGTGCTCTTTGTCACTGGGCAGCCAAGGAGCTTCAGCAACTCTCTCAAGCTGTTCTCAACCTGGAAGACCAAAACGTGGATGCACTTGACGTAGTCCTCGCGCTCAAATGCCTGCAGGCCCTCCTGAAACAGCGTTACCCGGTCTGATGGAATCAAGAGACTGTTGAAAATCGACGGCGTATCCGGTATGCCTCCAAGCTCAAACTTCTTCTTCCACTCCTCCAGCCCACTCAGGAAGAACGTCGCCTTCAAATTCATGTCACGCGCCAGCTCCATTACGAGCCGACCCTCCTTGTCCTGGTCATAAGTCCCGATCGTCGTCACGGTGAGACCATCATCACCAATAATGCTGACCGGAAACAGCCTGTGAAAGATCAGCCCTTCGGTCGCGGCCTCAAACTCAGCCTCAAAGTTTTCCGGATGAGGGGCGCAGTTGTTGGCCAGCCGATACAGCGCCGTGAGCGGGTCCGCCACATCGATCATCTTGGCAATCGCAGACTCGATCGCGTCCAAGTCAAGCTTAAGTTCTACGCGCTGGGACTTCATTTCGGCCAGGACCCCCTTGCCTATTTCCTCAAGAAGGAGCCGGACTCTATCTGTCTCTTCCTTCAGCCCAACACGGCGATAAGCTTCTAGGACACCTTCGATATGGTGAGTTGCGATGGAAGCATCCAGCAAAGCTGCGCTCCTGAGGACCGCTTCGCCGTAGGCAAATGTGATGTCCTTTGCGCGCTGGTACTGCTGACGATCATAGAAGTACTTCGCAAACCTCGGACCTGCAACGGTCATGCGAAAGATGTCTGCGCTCGCGACCGTCGCCTCAAATCGCTGTGCGTGACGATCGAGGATGCGGTCTCTTTGTGCCGCGCTTATACCGGTAAGAGGAAGCAAACGATCGAATGGCGCGGACCAGAGTCCGACGTGGGCCTGCTCCACGGAATCAGCGTACTGCATCAGGAACTCATAGCCGCGATCGACCAGATCGCATGCCCCGAGTTGCATTGCAAGCTGAACACCCCGCGCGACCGCATTGATGAGCTCAAAGGGATGGTTGTCGGCGCGGTCGGCGAATTCCAGGTACGACTCGGACGCCATTCGCCCGAAGCGGTGGCGGTCCTTACGTGTGCTTCCAAGTCGCTTGCCGAGTTCCCATACCGCATCGGCGAATCGAGCCTTGAGGCGTGGGTGCCTTGCGGATTCGGCAACCTCCGCCCAGTCATCGACATTCTCGCTGTTGAGCAGAGCCAGGTTCGGGAATTCATCCCGACCTTCTCCAGCCTCCATCTTTGGAGCGAAGAAGCAATTCCAGGGGCTGGCGCCGGCATGGCGTTCATGGAACTCCAATGGCGCCAGTGATTGGAAAATCCTGTCAATCTCCACCTGAGAGGCTCCCTGTTCCCGCAGCCTATCGAAGACACGGGAGCTTATTAGGTACAGGTCGATCCTGTCGGTCGAGTCGCCTTCGTTCAGCCACGTAATTACGTCAATGCAAAGCGCCATGAAGGTTGAAACCCGATCACTAATTGTGTCATATTCGCTTTGTCTTCGCTTTAAACCAATCGGTCCTGGGTCTTTCTGGCAAGCGGATTCAAGTGATCAAGTTTCAATCACCGGCCAAAGATCGCGTCATCCGTCCCGATTGAATCGAGGAATATGCGGTGGACACCGAATTTACTCCAAGAAATCGACAGGTAACGAAGCGGTGCCATTGGGTGCCACAGGCATACCTGCGGGACTTCGCCGCGAATGAAGGCCGTACAAAGATATGGCGTTTCGGCAAGGAATCAGGGGATCCTGAGTTGAAGTCCATTGAGAAGGTCGCGGTCTGCCATCATCTGTATGTGCCCCGTGATGCAGCGACCGGGAAACGAGACGACTCTTTCGAGCAGAAGCTGAGTCAACTCGAAGGCTGGTTGGCCGACCCGGTGTGGAGAGCACTTCAAACTGAGATCCTTGATCTAAGCTGGAAAGAGCTCCGGATGCTCGTCTCCCTCGTGGTTTCGGTGATGTACCTGAGAACACCTATTCACTACGAGTATGTAAAGGACTTCCATCGGCGAATGGTGGCGACAATCGAGAAGCAGGGTCAGGTGCCCACGAGTTTTATGGTGCGAGACCAAGAATTCGAAGTCGACCCCGAGTCCTGGCCGGCTTACAGAGACGCTTCGGAAGATGATCTGAAGAAGCTTTGGATCTCCCAGATGAACGGCGCAACAGATTACGCGGAGATCCTGATGGGCATGCGATGGTCGATGCTCTTAGCAGATAGACCCACGTTTATTACCTCCGATAACCCCATCACTATCGTCCACCCCTCACTGAGGTTTAGGGGGCTCTCGAACTCGGAGACGCTTGTTCTCTTTCCGATCTGTCCGCGAAGAATCTTGATCATGGATCATCGTCACGATCAATCCGCTAACCAATACTATCTCCTGCAGGGAAATGGAACAGCGCAGAACGTCCTGATCTGGCGAAACGCGATAGAGTACATGTTCTCGCATCAAGAGCCAGACGATGTATGTCGCTTGATGGTTGTGGAAGCTGACTAGCTCACCAGATCGTGAAGATGGCCCACCTCAAAATCATCGTGAACGCATGAATACCCCCGCGCCTCAACTAATCTGGCCACCGCTGCTCGAGCTTCCGCCAGCCGATATGCTGATTGTTTACCTGGACTTGAACCACTGGATCGGATTGGCTCAAGCTTTGGCGGGGCACCCGAAGGGAGCAGCGCATGGCGACGTACTGCAGGCATGCCGCGCCGCGCGTTCAGCAGGGAAAGTCTTATTTGTCCTTTCGGGTACGATCTACGCCGAAGTGCAGAAGATCAAGGATCCAATGCAACGTCGTCGGCTGGCGGAGGTGATGGAGGAGCTGACTGACTTCAGTACCCTTGTGAGTAGGATTGTAGTGATGGAGTTGGAATTTTCCGCCCTCCTTGACCCGATAGCAAAGCTTCTGAATCCCCTCTCAAAAGCGCCTCTGGTTGGTCGCGGCATCCGTCACTCTTTCGGTCTCGGAAGCGGATTCTCCATCAAAGGGCCGTCTGGGGATGAAACCGACAGTTTCCGCCGACGCTATGGAGCCGAAGCATTCGACGTGCTCATGGCAGATGCGACTTTGAATATGGAACGGTCGATATTGCGAGGTCCAGTGGATGGGGATGATGAAAACGCTCTGCGAGCCTTAGGCTATGAACCGGAGCGTCCTGCAGCAGTTGCAGAGAGCCGCGCAGCACAAGAACGAGAGTTCAAGAAAATACTCGACGCAGACCCGAAGTGGAGGCGTGGACGTTTGCACGATCTCGTCTCTGCTCGCGAGCTAATTGTTGAATTTCGAGACATCTGCCCGAGAGCTCTCGAAGAGCGCGGGCTAGTCCTGACGGACGTGATGTGGGATCCGGAATCTGCCCGGCGTCTCGTACGGTCAATGCCAAGCACAGATGTCTCGATTGCCCTCAAGACGGCGTGGCACCGGAATGGGCAGAGGACTTGGACAGTGAACGACATCTGCGACATCGACGCCCTGGCGCTCGCTACTCCCTACTGTGATGTCGTGGTGACGGAGAAGGCGTGCCGCCACATCTTGAGCACTGCCAAGATGGACGAACGCATGAACACGTCCCTTCTATACCGTCTAGCTGATCTGCCAATAGTCCTACAGTATGGGATGTCGAAGCGCCTGCCTTCCACACCCATTTTGTAGAACTGGCAGCGGTGACTGCCTGTCCGTTTCGCCGAGTGCGGGTTCGACCTGTGGGCTCTTGATGAAGCGCTCCGAAGACGCCCTTGTGACTAGTAACTGATCCCGTTCGTGGATAGTCGGACTCGGAAGTTATGCCTTCGCAGCATCTCGGCTATGAAGCCCTCTCTAGCTGGGGCTTGCCATCGGCGAAGAGGATCGCCGCCTTTTTCAACAACTGTGGCACGAATTTTCACTAATTCTGACACCCTACTAAAGACGGAGGTGCAGCATGAAGATCCAAATCGTCGAGCGCGAATTTGTCTATCACGGCGCCGTTTTGGCTGATCCCAACCCGAAGTTCTCCATTGAAGAAGTCCGTTCGTTCTACGCCGCCCAGTTTCCCGAGTTGACCAACGCAGCCATCACCGGACCTGAAACCGTCGGTGATCGCTTGCGTTACAGCTTTGAGCGCGCCATCGGATCGAAGGGCTGATGAGATGTCGGACGCCAGCAAACGATCGCTGTTACAGGAAATCCGCGAATCAGAGGGTCGGCAGGCCAGCGCCAGCCCTCTAACCGAACTGATCCGCAGGTGGCTCGAATGCCCAGACTCGCAAGAAGCCAGCACCGCTCTCGCACGGGCTCTGTCGCTGCAAGGAAGCGGAGATCCCGTCTTTCCCGGACCGGGTATCTGGCCAATCCCGCCAGCCTGATCGGAATTCCTCGGCTGGAAGGGGCTCACGCCGGAAGCCGAATCACCTTTGGTTGCTGCGATCTGACCGCTTTGGCTCAATC
>Ga0209039_10004467_pt1 | contig 10216 bp, 10 predicted proteins | sample BogFormECP12_OM1_FD_188238 | JGI IMG/M metagenome (GOLD analysis project Ga0209039, IMG submission 188238) | Bog forest soil microbial communities from Calvert Island, British Columbia, Canada - ECP12_OM1 (SPAdes) (version 2) | ecosystem: Environmental > Aquatic > Freshwater > Wetlands > Bog ... | reverse complement strand
GAACTCCGTGTTTTCTAATACCTGCTGAACTGAAACGCGAGGGTGGACTGTTGATAGTCTAATCTTCTTTGTCCGTGGTTCAAAATCCATTTGGCAAAGATTAGTGACAACGAGTGACGGACCTCCACCGAGCAAACCAGTTCTTTTCCTTGCATCAGGCGCGTCCAGAAAGCCAGGGCTCGTAAAGTAGTCGAGTTTCTTGACCATCTTTCTCTTCTCGTGTGTCATTATGACGACCGTCCGCCGTGCGGATGACATGATGTCGTTTCCTCCGCCGCTTCCAGGCAGCCTAACCACTGGTTTTTCGAAACTACCAATATAGGTTGTATTGAGATTTCCATACATATCAATCTGTGCGGCCCCAACAAATCCGACATCTACATGTCCTCCTTGAAGCATCAGGCCAAGAGTCTCCACCAGACCGATAGCGCCTGAAGCTCGATAGCCTAATCGTGAATCCGCTATTGATAGGGCAACGTCTCGAGCATTTGAATCAATGAATCCGGCTTCAAACACGATTTTGGCTTTTGGCGCATGCGACCTTTTGGCCAGGAGAGCCGCAATCATGGGCAACCCGGTGCCGACGAAAACTACTTCATGATTCTTTATGGCCCTTGAGCCGCACACAGCCATGAGCTCCAGTGTAGAGAAATCATCGATATTCGCGAGTTTCTTATTCATTTCCATCTCCCCCTAGTAGGCGAAGGGCTTTTTAGCCTTGAATTTCATTAGCCGTTCCAACCCTATCTTGTTTAGGAACGCCATGTGGTCAGTTAGACCCGTTATGTATTCGCTGCAGTAATTCAGCCATCCTTCTTCGGTCTTGCATTGATCATAATATTTGCGTATGTGTTCCATGTCGTAGTCGTAATAGTTGTAAACCATCATCGGGAATGAACCCCATGGGCACTCAACAACGTGGGTCACATAAATATTGGGAATGACGGTCTGATCTGGCTGCGAACGAATAAACTCGGTGTCAACAATCTCTTCGGCCAAAACTATGAGTTTTTTCCCTGCCCTTGCACCTTCAACATCCTCGCCCTTTATGCCGTCGATCTGAACGTTCCCTTCTCTGTCCACACGCGACGCATGCACAATGCTGAAATCAGGGTGAACGGAAGGGACAAGAACAACTCTTTCTTGAGTGAACGGGCAATCCATAACCACAGCTTTCTTTTCTCGGAAACGATTCTTTGCCAAAACATCCGTACCAAGCATGCTTTTCAAAGGCATGAAGGGCACGCCGAGCGCTCCGCCCAAAAATCGCAAGGCCATAGCCAAGTTCGTGTAGTCCTCTATCTCTATTGCTCCTTCGCGGATCCTGCGCTGTATGTTGGGAACCAGCCCTATGCCCTCTATTGCAAAGAATGCTAGCTCAAATCTCGAAACCACTCTCGCTCCCGACAGGATATCGATGTCCATTTCAGAACCACAAGTGTAAATCGTCAATCCCCGTTTGTTCTGTCTTACAAGTTCATGAGCGAAAGCCATTGGAGGGCGCTGAAAACCAAATCCGCCCCAGAACAAGTGCGCCCCATCAGGAACAAGCTTGACAGCTTCCTTCAATGTTATCATCTTATCTTCAACAGGTGATTCCACCAAATTCTACACCAACTTAATTGCAGTCATAAACACCTCAGACAAATAGATTTTTCGACGAAAAACGCGAAAATACCACACATAAGACGCTGTTGCTCAAACAAGACTCAAATGTCCACTTCGAGCCAGTCTTGAAGACTCACTCCAAGCCCAGTTGCTTCCTTATAATAGACAGTTCCTCAAATTCCGGCTCTCTTGGGAAGTTGAAGAGTGGGCCACTAGGCTTTTCATTGTAAAACGGCCGATTACAGTTAGGGCACCCCGAAGTCAAGAAAGGAACTCCTTTGCTAGCTATCTCCAGCAGCTCTTTTTTGTTGATTCCGAAATCCGTGATGGCCTCTGTCTCATCAAACTTCATTCTCTCACACCTCGTCGTCCCGTGGAAAATCAGGTGCCTAGCCAGTTGAATGCGTCTATACCTTGCAATTGATGGTTGTGCATGTTTTTCCAATGCTGTCCCGCGAATAGGCGTGAAAGCAAAGAGGGCTGGAACAATCGCCATGTCAACGCATTTCTGGATTGTTCTAACCATTTCTCTTTCGGTCTCGCCCAACCCCGAGATAAGATGTGTGCTGACTCTGCCTCTTCCGAATATTTCGTTAGCCTCAGTCAGAAGCTGCCACTGCTTTTTCCATGTGTAAGGTCCGCCAATGTTTGATCCTTTTGTCTTGTCGAAAATGTTTTCAGCGGCAGCATCAAGAGGTATGGCTATCCTGTCGACCCCTGCACGAAGGAGTCGGAGCAATTCCTCTTTGCCAAAAGGCTGGCACGAAACGGAAATAGGTACCTCCGCATGTCGCCTGACCGCTTCCACGAGAGAACACAGGTCGTCAAAAGCCTTTGGATACTTCAAAGTTTGAATGCAGATCCTGCTAATCGAACCTTTCTTGACAGAGGCGACCATTCTTTCGCAGACAATCTCCGTTTGGAAAGCCGGCCATGTGACTCTCGAAAGCATGTCTGCCCTTGCTTCGCTATTTCGTGCTTGAGGACAGAACCCGCAATTCGCCACACATTTTCCTTCTCGGTATGTCATAAGATACGCAGTCGTGGGTGCGACATCAAGCTTTGCGTCTGTCAATCCAAGGAGGACGGCGGAGCCGAGAGAAACGCGAATCTTGTTAGGTGGGTCTTGATGGACTCCACGTACTTTTGTCTTACATTCTCGCCTTGGCTCCAATTCTTAGCACACCTGCATGCGATCTTAAGATATCTTGCGGCAATTAAAAGACTTAACTTGAAATCATTATGATACAAAACCTAAGTTAGACAAGTCGTGCATGCCTAATAACAAACGCACATACTATCTGAAATCCAAAGGCACAGCCACACTGATGCGAGCAACCACAGAAGCAGCAGACGGATTCTGAAGGAAGAGCTTCATGCACTGGCTCAAATCTTGGGCTCTAACCTTTCAAAAGCAAAAACACATGATGGCCTCACAGAGCGATCTCTGGAATACTTGCGCGCGCTTCGTGTTTTCAAATAAGAATTTAGAATTCACAAACGCTTTATCCACGACGACACAAAGCCAAACGCAGGTGCATGCACTTGCGTAGATCGAAGCTTGAAACATACGAAGCCATACTGGGAGCAGCTGCAAACAGGCCTCTGAGCATGGACAGGCTTGCCTACAAGACCAACCTTGATTGCGTTGCTCTTAAGAGATACTTGGACTTCCTAATTGAAAACGGTCTCATCGAGGAACGAATCACACGCAAAGGAATGTCGTATTCATCCACCGATAGAGGAGTATCTGTTTTCAAAACTCTAGACTTCCAGAAATACTTCAAGAAGATACAAGACACACTTCTCGCGATCGATGACACCTTAAAAGTCATGCCTGAAACCGAGAAACGCAGGGAAGAATCAAGAAAAGAGTTCTCTGACGAAAAGTATTAAAAACCTACTGATTTCTTCCATTCTGAAAACGATGAATCAGGCTCAACCAGAAACCATATGGGACATGAAAGAAAAGGAACTATTAGCCCTTCTCGACAGCGGAACCTTGACTTCTAGAACTAGGGAAATCAGGTTCTACGCTCCGAGTTTCATGTGTTACAAAACGAGCTACTATCATTCTTCCTCAACATTTTTCCCCACAATATCCATCACAGGAACAGAATGCGCTCTCAATTGCAAACACTGCGGCAGACTCGTGCTAGAAACTATGTACCCCGCCAAATCCCCTGAGCAATTGTTCGAGCTGTGCGCACAGTTGAAGGCAAAAGGCGCCCACGGGTGCCTCATAAGCGGAGGATGCATGCCAGACGGCTCTGTTCCCTTGGGGGCCTTCATCAATTCAATAACAGATATCAAGCGAGAGCTGGGTCTGACAGTGGTCGTACATACAGGTGTTATCGACAAAGCTACAGCCGAAGCACTGGCATGCGCGAAGGTTGATTCGGCACTACTGGACATTATCGGTTCAAACAGGACGATTAGGAAGATATGCAAACTGGACGTGAAAGTGGACGCTTATGCAAGTTCTATGAGAGCGCTGCAAGAATCAGGTGTTCCTTTTGTTCCACACTTAATTGTGGGGCTTCATTATGGAAAGCTCGAAGGAGAATTTGATGCATTACGGATGATACAGAAATATAGTCCTTCAGCGCTTGTGATAATCGCATTCATGCCAATACATGGCACAGAAATGGAAACAGTTGAGCCACCCAATCCTTTAGCCATTACGAAGGTTGTCGCTGTTGCTCGAGCAATGTTCAATGAAACCCCACTTGTTCTGGGGTGTATGCGCCCTAAAGGCAAACACAGAGTCGAAACCGATATCATGGCAATCAAGGCTGGCGTGGATGCAATAGCCTTTCCCGCGGAGGACGCAATCAGTTTCGCACAGCGTGCAGGGAGAAATTTGATATTTTCGTCTACTTGTTGTTCGCAGATATATGCTGATTTGGCGGGTACCTCTCGTTTTGGAATTCAAAGTCGAAAAGGCTTCGGGTGACTCGCGCTATTTTTGCAAGGCTACAACTGCCGTCATCGTCACAAATTCTGAAAAAGCAAAAACAAGGAACATGAACGTGGACAGAGCTAAGCTTGTAGACAAGTATGAAACTGCAATAATGCTCATAATGGGCGCCATAGCGACAATGAATCCTGGAATAAGAATTAGGATGTAACTCGTCAGTCTCGAATATATATTTCCAACTGCGAAGCCTTCTTTCCAGAACTTCCTGGTGAGAAGCGTGAGTTCAAGCATTATGCCTGCTGAAATGGCTAGTCCGTGTATTCCGCCGTAGATTAGTATCAAGGAGAGGCTCCTGTTCAAGATTACGGCAACGAACAAAAGAACGACGAGAGAAATCAGGTAGGTGGCAACTGACAACAAGGTCTTCGCTGAAATCAGAGTTCTTTTCTTCATTGGTAAGCTTCTAGTGTAAGCAGAGGCCAAACCTTCCATCGAAAGTAGTGTCGGTGGAAGTAGAAGGGTAATCAAGGATATGCCTGTTAGAGTGCCCAAGGTGACGTTTAGACCAAGATCGGTGAAAGAAGAGAACGATAATGCAAGTATGATTGTTTGCATGGCTGGAAGAAGAAAAAGACTTGCGAACGCGGGTACTCTGGAAGCTATCCTCAAGTCTTTGCGGATGATTCCCACCCATGGAATTTGAGGCCTAATCCACGTGTCCTTTACAATTTCTCTGAACCGAGTGATTACACCCCCTCCTCCGATTGTCCTAACGGTTCTGGTGACCCATCTGAAGCTCAGTAGCGCCAGAAAAGCGTACACGATTGACGAACCTGCAGAAAAGAGTATCAACGTGTAGTCTGAGGTTTTGAAGAAGGTGGCATAGGAAACTAGAAAACCATAGGAGAAGGGAAAGACCAGCACTAAAACCTGGAGAATAGATGTTAGAGATTGAGTTATTGAAGCGAATGACTGGACTATGTTTCCTGCGAAATTTATTACTATGTAAGCGCCGAATGTCGGGAGAATCCAGACTATCATGAAGACGACTCTTGTGAACGTCTGCCACTTTGACCTACCTCCCCCTGCGGCTACTCTTGAGTAGAAGAACTTTGCCGAGCTTATTGTGAGACCTAACGCGAATATTTCACTTATGGCGACTGCTACAAGCGCAAGCAAGCCGCCCAAGATTGAACCGCCCACCCAAAAATATGCTGCGAGAAACACTGCCACCCCTGTTACTAATGGGATGTCAAACATCCTCAGAAAACACAGGAAGATTATGTTGGAAACTTCGTTTTTCGAGAGTGGCATGGCCCCCAAGATATCGGCGATCTTAGATGAGACGAAGGCGGTGGAAACTTGCAGTCCCATGAACACTATCAAGAACATCACGACAGCAAGAAAGGCTGAGACGCTGCCCATTAGCACGATGTCTCTGGAGGGAGAAGCCGGCGACGGATGTACGAGGTTAGTCATTGGAAGGAACACGGTGAATCCAAAGATCGCTATGAAGAAAGTTGTGATAAGCTTGCTAATGAGTGTACTCACACCTGCATTCTTGACGAGTCTCTTGACGTCCGACTTTCCTCTTTGAGGCAAGGCCGAACCTACACGGAGAGAGAAAATCGACTGGAACGATATCTCCTTGTACACCGTACTAGAGAGCTTCCACAACTCTCGAAACTTCAAGCTACGCTTCCTCTTCCAGAGCTTTGATTAAATCCTGCATTCCCGCTTCCTGCTCGGTCACCTTGAGGAAAATGTCTTCTAGGGAGCCTTCCGCATCTTTAACCAACTTTCGAAGCTCGTCGACAGTTCCTTCCCCGACGATTTTTCCCCTGTTTATTATGCTCACTCTGGTACAGAGCTTTTCTGCAACCTCCATTATGTGGGTAGAGAAAATCACAGCACCGCCTTTCTTAGCGTGAAAAGTTATGAGTTCCTTGAGGATTCTTGATGAACGAGCATCTAACCCGACCAAGGGCTCGTCTAAAATCAGCAGTTTTGGATCATGCAGCAATGCAGCCACTATTGCCACTTTCTGCTTGTTTCCCATGGACAAAGCTGCAATAGGAGTATCAAAATACTGCTTGAGTTCGAAGGCGGAAACGAACCTTTCAAGCCTCGAATTGGCGGTGCTAGGTTCTAGCCTCCTTATTGATGAAATAAATTCGAAGAATTCGCGTGGGGTCAGAGAATCCATAAGAACCACCTCTTCTGGGACATACCCTACTTGACTCTTGGAGGCAACCTCGTCTGATATTGGCGTACCATAGATTTCAACTTCTCCCGAGCGGGGAGTTAACACTCCCACTAAAACTTTGATTGTGCTAGTCTTGCCAGCCCCGTTAGGTCCCAGCAATCCATAAATCTCTCCGTTACGGACTCTGAACGAAAGGTTCTCGACCGCTACGAACGTGCCATAACTAATGCTGAGTTCCTGAACTCGTACAGCGGTAGTGTCCATATTCAGTCCTTCCGAGTGAAACATACGTGCATTGAGTGTTGCCTTAATATGTTTCTGTAAACTTGAACCTGCACGAATGGGCTAACATTCGAACTGTTTCGAACTGGAAGCGGAGATGAGACTTTCACGGAACGCTTAGGTTATTATCTCGCCATGCACTTCGGGCAACGTATTGAGAACGGAGTGCTTTCTCTTCCTTTGGCGCGCCACAACAGCATTGGCGTGGGATTGTTAACTAGGTCAGTCTACTGGTCTGGGATGAACCTGGTCAGCGAACGCAGTGACCTCAGTCTCTCAGCCTCTCCAATTTTGGCTTCTTCGACGGCTTGTTTAAGGAACTCGATGGATTTATCCATGGCTTTTCTGTCAACAGGGTAGGGGACTCCGTCCTTCCCGCCATAAGCAAAGGAATACTTTACTGGGTCCTTCCAACTCGGCTTTTCCCCATAGATAATTTCTGCAACGAGGGCCAGGCCCCTGACGGTGGCGGGGCCAACACCTTTGAAGCCCAGCAGCTCTTCATAATTGGAAGGCTGGAACTCGTATATTTCTTTGATTGTTTTCCAGTTTATGTTTCTGGGCATGCAGAGATAACGTTCTGCGGGATTTCTCCATTGATACTCATTTGAATGCGGAAGCCAGTCGTTCAAGGACTTTTGGATATCTGGCTTGAGAGATTGAAGCAATCTCATTAGCCTTTTTGGCTCTTCTTTCACGAGATCGGTCGAGACCCTTCTGCAACCCTCGCTTTCTCTTGAGGTCATGTCTAAGACTTTCTGGCGTTTGATGTCCCCTACTATTGCCGTGTGGGGTTCAAAAATGAAACTTTCCATATTGCTTGAAAGCCAATGATAGCGTCTGGCTGTCCGATCTTCAGTACACATACCTTGTTGAACCACTGCCCATTTTTGGTCTTCTCCAATAAAGAACGCGTGATGGTAGAGTTGGTAGCCTGCTTGAACTGCAGTATTGTCGACTTTAGCACTCATTTTGCTGGCACGGCACAGGTTCTCGATGTTATCGCCCGAAAACCCAAAATCCTCTCCAATTCTGCATATTTCTTCTGGCGTTCTTCTGGATGCCTTGCCCTTGCCCCCGCAAACTCCGATACCATGCTCCTTAGGCGAGATGGCTTGCTTCAGAATTCCGGTCACAACCGTCGTCACGCCTGAAGAATGTCAATCGTAACCTAAGACACACCCCAACGCTTGGAACCAATATGGGTCCGAGATCCGCGTCAGAAATCCATCCGTACCGTAATTGTCAACGATTATGCTCACTATCTCCTTAGCCATTGCCTGCATGCGCACGACCAAGTATCTGGGAGCTCTACCGTAATGAAGTGGAAGATTCGCAACGCCTGTTCTCTGCAATACGAAACCGCTCGACAATAGAAATAATAAGCAGCTGCCTTAATCACTTTGCTTTTTCTTCAGAACGTGGCCTTCACGGTCAATCTCTCCTTTGCGAATCCTAGTGGTTGATATTGCATCATGATTTTCAGAGGGGACCATATCAATTACAATTATTTCGAGTTGATCTATTCCGATTTCTTTCCGTTTTTCGTTTATTTTAAGGGCCACTGGTTGAGTCTCTTTGCTGACTACTAGAGCTTCAATAATATCTCTAGAAAGCAAAACCCCACCATAGGGGTCATCTATTGGAATAATCTCTGCTCTCTTGGTGAAACCTTGTTGGTCGAGAAAGCGTCTGAGTTCTTGCTCACGCTTTTCGAATGGTGCCGTATAGTGAGGTTTGTTCATCTTGCTGACGAATCTCTCGGACGAAACACCGATCATCACGTTTTCACTCACTTCAAAGGCTTTCATGAGTAGGGCTTTGTGCCCATTATGGAGTTCGTCGAAAGTGCCGCCTAGGCCAACTTTTCTGAACTTCCTTGCCATACATTCTCACTTTCTAGCGCTATCAGATGACGTTTAAGACTATTTTGGTTTGATACTCGCAATAGCAACGTCAAGTATCTTCCGTGCGACTTCACGTTTTTTTGCGAGTGGTACGTGTTTGATGTTTTTCTTTTTGTCAATGATGAAAACCTCGTTAGTGTCTGTCCCGAATCCCACGTTTTTCTTTCCAATGTCGTTGGCAACGATGAGATCTGCTTTGGCCTCGATCAATCGTCTGTGTGCGTTCTCGATGAGATGCTTCTGAGATAGATTACCTTCAGCACGGAAAGCTACCAAGAAGGTTCTGGGACTGATTTCTTTTACAAGGTCTATGATTTTGCCAGTGGGTTTCAGCCTCAGTTCAAGCGTTTCTCTATCATGCGATGATATCTTGTACGTGTGCGATTTGCATGGCGTCCAATCCGCAACTGCCGCGACAGCTATCATCATGTCATATTTCTTCGATTTGAGCTCTGAAACAACAGCTTCACGCATTTGTTCTGTCGTTTCTTCCCGGAGCAGACGTACTCTTGTCGGTGGTGGCTCTGATCCTGTGCCGTAAATGAAGGTGACATCGGCTCCGCGGCTCGATGCTTCCTCTGCTAATGCAACACCCATTTTCCCTGAGCTCTTGTTAGTAATGATACGAACGGGATCAATGTGCTCAATCGTGGCGCCTGCGGTTATCAAAACTTTCATTCCTTGGAGGTCGTTTCTGCCTACGATTTTTCCAATTACAGTTTGGATGATTTCCTTCGTTTCAGCAATCTTTGCCTTCCCTTCTTCTATCCTTGGACCGACGAATTCGATCCCTAGTACCCTGAGATCTCTAATGTTCTTAGCCAGCACTGGATGATTGTACATGGATTCGTGCATAGCCGGAACGATTATTATGGGGCAATTCGAGCCGAAAGCAGTAGAGACAACAGATGTGACGGTCGTGTCGTCAATTCCGCAGGCAATCTTGCTTATGGTGTTCGCGGTGGCCGGAGCCACGAGTACGAGGTCAACCTTCAGAGCGTGTTCACCCACGAGGGCTACGTGTTCAATCTTTCCTGTTAACTCTGTTATGACCTCGTTTCCTGTGGCCCATTCCATTAATTGTGCGTTAATGATTTTTCCAGCCATGGGCGACATCACAGCGAAGACTTCTGCACCATGTCGCATCAGAGCACGAGCGATTTCAGGGCTTTGAACAGCTGCGATGCTGCCCGTTACACAGAGAGCTATGCGTTTGCTTTCAAGTTCTTTTCCCTCTGTTCCAATGATGTTTTTCGATGGGTGTGGTGCCAATACATTGTCCTCCAATCTTTA
>Ga0209039_10004466_pt1 | contig 10217 bp, 6 predicted proteins | sample BogFormECP12_OM1_FD_188238 | JGI IMG/M metagenome (GOLD analysis project Ga0209039, IMG submission 188238) | Bog forest soil microbial communities from Calvert Island, British Columbia, Canada - ECP12_OM1 (SPAdes) (version 2) | ecosystem: Environmental > Aquatic > Freshwater > Wetlands > Bog ... | reverse complement strand
CCGTGTCCAGAAACTGCTCGCCGCCGCCGAGGAGGAGGCCAAGCGCCTCAAGGACGAGTACGTCTCGGTGGAGCACGTGCTCCTGGCGGCCATCGAGGACCACGGCGCCGCCGGCCGCATCCTCAAGGAAGCCGGCCTCACCCGCGACCGCCTCATGCAGGCGCTGGTGGAGGTCCGCGGCAGCCAGCGCGTGACCTCCGCCAATCCCGAGGCCACCTACGAAGCTCTCGAGAAATACGGCCGCGACCTGACCCGCGCCGCCACCCAGAACAAGCTCGATCCCGTGATTGGCCGCGATGCCGAGATCCGCCGCGTCATCCAGGTGCTCTCGCGGCGCACCAAGAACAACCCGGTCCTGATTGGCGAGCCGGGTGTCGGCAAGACCGCCATCGTGGAAGGCCTGGCGCAGCGCATCGTGCGCGGCGACGTGCCCGAGGGGTTGAAGGAGAAGCGCGTGGTGTCGCTGGACATGGGCGCGCTGGTCGCCGGGGCCAAGTTTCGCGGCGAGTTCGAGGAGCGGCTCAAGGCCGTCCTCAAAGAGGTCCAAACGTCCGAAGGGCAGATCATCCTCTTCATTGACGAGCTGCACACCGTGGTCGGAGCGGGAAGGGCCGAAGGCTCCATGGACGCCGGCAACCTGCTCAAACCCATGCTGGCCCGCGGAGAGTTGCACTGCATCGGCGCCACCACCCTGGACGAGTACCGCAAGCACATCGAAAAGGACGCCGCCCTGGAGCGCCGCTTTCAACTTGTCCTGGTGGACCAGCCCTCGGTCGAAGACACCATATCGATTCTCCGCGGCTTGCGCGAGCGCTACGAGGTGCACCACGGCGTGCGCATCAAGGACGCCGCGCTGGTGGCCGCGGCGGTGCTCTCCAGCCGCTACATCTCCGACCGCTTTCTGCCCGACAAGGCCATCGACCTGATGGACGAAGCCGCCTCCAAGCTGCGCACCGAGATCGATTCCATGCCCGCGGAGCTGGACGAAATCCTGCGGCGCACGATGCAACTCGAGATCGAGCGCGAGGCGCTGAAGAAGGAGCGCGACGCGGCTTCCAGGGAACGCCTGGCCCGCCTGGAAAAGGAACTGGCCGACCTGCGCGCCGAGTCCAGCGCCCTCAAGGCGCAATGGCAGGCGGAGAAGGAGAACGTGCAGCGGTTGCGCGGGCTGCGCGAGCAGATCGAGCAAACCAAATTCGAAATCGAGCGCGCCGAGCGGCAGTACGACCTGAACAAGGCGGCCGAGCTGAAATACGGCCGGCTCACGGAGCTCGATCGCCAGCTTAAGCAGGAAGAGACCCGCCGGGCGGGCAACGTCCGGCTGCTGAAGGAGGAGGTGTCCGAAGAGGACATCGCCGACGTGGTCAGCCGCTGGACGGGCATCCCCGTCAGCAAGATGCTGGAAGGCGAAATGCAGAAGCTGCTGCACCTGGAGGATGCCCTGCACCGCCGCGTGATCGGCCAGGACGAAGCCGTCACCGCCGTCGCCGAGGCGGTGATGCGCGCCCGCGCCGGGTTGAAGGATCCCAAGCGGCCCATCGGCAGCTTCATCTTCCTGGGGCCCACCGGCGTGGGGAAGACCGAACTGGCCCGCGCCCTCGCCGAGTTCCTCTTCGACGACGAGCATGCCATGATCCGCATCGACATGTCCGAGTACCAGGAGAAGCACACCGTATCGCGCCTGGTGGGCGCGCCTCCCGGCTATATCGGCTTCGAGGAGGGCGGCCAGTTGACCGAAGCCGTCCGCCGCCGGCCGTATTCCGTGGTGCTCTTCGACGAAATCGAAAAGGCCCACGCCGACGTCTTCAACGTGCTCCTGCAAGTGCTCGACGACGGCCGTCTTACCGACGGCCAGGGGCGCACGGTGGATTTCAAGAACACCATCGTGGTGATGACCTCAAACGTGGGCAGCCAGGGAATCCTGGAATACCGCGGCGAGGTGGACAGCGCCGGCTACGAGGCCATGAAGACCGCCGTGCTGGACGAACTCCGGCAGCACTTCCGTCCCGAGTTCCTCAACCGGGTGGACGACGTGATCGTGTTCCACTCGCTTTCCGAGGATCAACTGAAGAAGATCGTCGACATCCAGTTGGCCGGCTTGCTGGCGCGCCTGGGGGAGCGGAATATCACTCTCGGGATCGCCGATGCCGCCCGCACTCACCTGGTCCGGCAGGGATACGACGTGCGCTACGGCGCGCGGCCGCTCAAACGGGCCATTCAAAAACAGATCGAGACGCCCGTCGCGCGCATGATCCTGGATGGCAAGGTCAAGGACGGTTCCGCCGTGGCTATCGGTTGGCGGGACGGCGCGCTGACCTTCGACGCCCATCCCCGGACGCCGTAGACCGGCCCGGTCCCCGAGAGCGGAACTATGGTGCGTAGACCCACCGATCGAAAAACGCCGCGAGGCTCTTCCCGGCGGCGGTCTCCATGGCCGCTTGAAAGTCCCGGCTGGTGACGGGCTTGTTCCAGTTGTCGCCAGTGCAGATCTTCAAACCGCGCCAGAAACTGGCGTCCCCCATCTCGCGGCGCAGCAGATCGAGCGCGTACGCGCCCTTATGATAGGGAATCTGGCCGCCGGCCTCCTGCGCTGAATTCCAGGCGTGGAAGGAGAGCGCGCGGTCTTTCCCCTCGCCCCGCAAGCGTTCGTAGATGGCGCGCGACCGCTCGATCTCCCGCTCGTACCGCTGGCGGCCGAAGCGGCTTTCGAGGAACGCGTCGGCCAGGAAAGTGGAAATGCCTTCGTTGAGCCAGAAATCCGACCGGTCCTGGCACGGGATCCCCACGGCGTACCACTGGTGCGCCAGTTCGTGAGCCAGCAGCCAGAGGTCCTCCGGTTGGGCGCGCAGGCTGGCGCCGTAAGCCTCCGGCAGCAGGGTGAGCCCGGCGTTCTCCTGCATGGGGCCGCCGTGAGTGAAGACCTGGGTGTAGAGCGGGGCGGGATAGTCCTTGCCGGTCCGGGCGGCGAAGAACCGCAGGGCGGCGCGCGTGGCGTCCAAAATGGCCTGCGCCTGAGGCATGGCGTCCGCGGAGCCGAGAACCCGCAGGCGCCCGTCGCCGGTCTCCTGGAACCGGCCCGCCGCAAACCCGTAGAGGAACGGAGGCAAGGGCGTATCGATCCGCCATGCGCCGTTTCCAGCCGCTTCGCCGCTGGCGGCCACGCGCCAGCCTTTCCTGGCGGCGATCCGGAGGCGCAGCGTGGCGCGGCCATCCGGGCGGTCGTTGCACACCATCCAGTCGCTGGTGAAGAACTCGCTGTAGACCTGATCGGGGAAAAACTTCAAGCCCTTGCCGGGGCCCGCCCGGTAGCGAATGGTCAACGCGCGCGGTACGCCCTCGATTGCCGGGACGGCGAGCGCGACCGACAGCAACCCGCCCCGCCGGTCGAATCGCAGCCGGGTTCTGCCATCCAGGACCTCGGCAATTTCGACCGCCGGCCCGGCATCCAGTTCGACCGCGTCCAGAGAGGCGGCGCGGCTACGGTAGCGGATTGCCACCTCGCCGGCGATCCGCTGTTTATCGAGATCCGGTGCAATCCGCACCTCGTAGTGATCCACCGAGTAGGAACGCGCCGTTGGCGCAGCCAGCGCCGGCGCGATCCACACCGTGGCCACCGCCATGAGGGACTTCGAAAAAAACATTTCGGGCCACCTGCGAACTTGCGGCCGCGGCGGGCTGCCCTTGGGCCGGGAGTGGTTCTGCGCACTATTTCTTTCCGGTCTCGACATGCAGACGCAAGGTCTCGACCCACACCGGGCCGCGGTCCTGATTGTACGCGGGGTTGGAAATGTACTGCAGGTCCAGGGTGGCAAAGAGCCACGGCGCCAGGCGCGCGGAGTAGTAACTTTCCCAGACGCTTTCGCGCCCGTAACGCAGCCTGCCGTCGCCGATGAGGAAGTCCAGGCCGCCGTGTTCGAGGTAGGTGCGGTGGACGCCCGAGAGACCGTTGACGGTCCACTCGGAAGCGGCCATGTCGTGGGGCCGTTTCCAGCGGCCGCCCGCCACGGAAATGCCCGCCGTGGCCAGCCGGTCGATGGCGGTGAAGGCGAAGCTTTCGGTTTTGCCGTCGTTCCATCCCAGGCGGCCGAAGACGCCGATGCCGGCGGCGAGTTCCTGGTCGGCGCTGACGCCGAAGCCGTACTTGAGCGTGCCCGCACGGTGCACCGCGGCCACATCCGGCGTGGCTCCCGTTTGCGCGGCTACCCGCAGAGCTTCGGCGTAGGCGCCGGAATCGGAGTAGTTGCGGCTGTGCATAAGGCGCACGGCTCCGTCGTGGCCGCCCAGCTTGGCGCGAATCTCGCCTTCGTAGACGTCGCCGCGGTCGCGCAGCAGGCGGCGGTCGAAGCGCAGGCCGTTGGCGACGCGCGGTTCGGCCGAACTGGAGTAGCGCAGCGACCAGCGGCGGGTGTGGAACTCGTGCACCCATCCCCAGGTGTAGCCGCGCGTGTCGGCGGGGTAATCCCACGCGCCGTTGTACATCACGGCCCAGCCCATGAACTGGGTGCGCGGGTCGTGGGTGTAGCGGTTGTTGTCGAAAAAGTCGGTGACGGTGAAGCGGCCGGCGGTGATGGAATAGCGCGTCATGGGCCGCGAGCCGGCCAATTGGTTTTCGTCGCTGTCGATGGCTTCGCGGGCGTCGCCGAAGCCGACATCCTGGGTGATGTACAGCCGCGCGAGGTACGGCTTGGGAGTGGCCGTGGCGACGCGCGGCATCTCGCCGTTGGGGAAATTGGCGATACCGTTGGTGGCGCTAAAACCGCGTCCGCCGGCGATTTCGGGATCGAAATACACTTGCGTATTGCGAAACGGCAACCACCCGAAGAAGAGCGTGGTGGTGAGCGAGGCTTCGGCTTCCGCGTGCGCAAGCAGACTAAACGGTCCGGAATAGGGAGACTGGAAGCTGCCGTGATACTGCCCGATGGAGGTGGCCTGCCAGTAAAGGTTCCAACGCTCGGGTTCGGGCGGGGATGCAGGGTCCTGAGCGGCCAACGGGAGAGCGGCGGCGAGCGCCGCGAAGGCCAGACGCTTCACTGCGCGAAGTTCTCCGTGGTGTCGCGCCGGGGCATATCTATCACTATAGCGGGTGATTGTGAACAAACGGTTAACCGGTGCCCGCCCGTTTCACCCCAGCGTGTCGATGGCCGCCGGGTGCGCCGCTTCGAAGGCGGCGATGGCCGGTTCCTGCTGCAGGATGTACCCGAGCTCGTCGACGCCGTTCACCAGACAGTGCTTGGAGAACTCGTCCACCGGAAACGCCACTTTTCGTCCGCCGGGCAGCGTTAGCGTCTGGTTGGGAAGGTCGATGGCCACTTCGACGCCGGGGTCGGCAACCACGGCGGCCAGCAACCCGGCGTGCGCATCCGGAGGAATGGCGATCGGCAGCAGCGAGTTCTTCAGCGAATTCTGGCGGAAGATATCGGCGAACGATGTGCTTATGACGGCGCGGAACCCGAACTGGGTGAGCGCCCAGGGGGCGTGCTCGCGGGAACTGCCGCAACCGAAATTGTCGCCGGCGAGCAGAACCTGCGCGCCTCGCGAGACCGGTTGGTTGAGCACGAAATCCGGGTTGGGGCTGCCCTGCGCGTCGTAGCGCCAGTCGCAGAAAAGCTGCGCATCCAGTCCCCGCTTGGAGGTGGTCTTTAGAAACCGCGCCGGAATGATCTGGTCGGTATCGATGTTATTGAGCGGCAGCGGCACGACGCGGCTTTGGAAATTGGTGAATGGCTTCATAGCAGGGTCCTCACATCGGTCACCACGCCGGCGATGGCGCTGGCGGCGGCGGTCAACGGGCTGGCCAGGAAGGTGCGGCCGCCCTTGCCCTGCCGGCCCTCGAAATTGCGATTGCTGGTGGAGACGCTGTACTCCCCGGGCTGCAACTGGTCGCCGTTCATGGCGATGCACATGGAACAGCCCGGCTCGCGCCATTCGCATCCGGCGGCGCGGAAAATCTCCGGCAGCCCCTCGGCGATGGCCTGCCGCTTGACACGCTGCGAGCCCGGCACCACCAGCACGCGCACTTTCGAGCTGACCTTGCGGCCCCGGAGCACGCCGGCGGCGGCGCGCAGATCGGAGATGCGCCCATTGGTGCAACTGCCGATGAAGACTACGTCGATGGCGTGGCCGAGCAGCGGCTTGCCGCCTTCCAGGCCCATGTACTTCAAAGCCTTGGTGACGGATTCGCGCTCCAGCGGGTCGGAAATCCGCGCCGGATCGGGCAGCGGAGCACCCACCGGCAGACCCATGCCGGGGTTGGTGCCGTAGGTAATCATGGGCTCGAGCGCGCTCGCGTCAAGGGTCACGCCGCGGTCGTAAGTGGCGCCCTCGTCGGTGGGAAGCCGCTTCCAACGCGCCACGGCGGAGTCCCAAGCCGCGCCCTTCGGCGCGTGCGGGCGTCCACTGAGATATTGGAGCGTAGTGTCGTCCGGCGCCACCAGTCCGGCGCGCGCGCCGCCCTCGATGGACATGTTGCACACGGTCATGCGCTCTTCCATGGAGAGCGCGCGGATGGCGCCGCCGGTGAACTCGAAGACGCTGCCGGTGCCCCCGCCCACGCCGATCCGCGCGATTAGCGCCAGAACGATGTCCTTGGCCGCGACGCCGGGCTTCAGCGCGCCGCCGACGCGCACTTCGAAGGTCTTCGACTGGCGCTGCAACAGACATTGCGAAGCCAGCACCTGTTCCACCTCGCTGGTGCCGATGCCGAAGGCCAGGGCCCCGAAGGCGCCGTGGGTGGCCGTATGGCTGTCGCCGCAAACCACCGTCATGCCGGGCTGCGTGAGGCCCAGCTCGGGTCCGACGATATGGACCACGCCCTGCAGGTCGCTGTGAACCCCCAGGCAGCGAATGCCGAATTCGGCGCAGTTGGCTTCCAGTTGCGCGAGCTGCGTGGCTGCGATCTCGTCCACGATGGGCAGCGAGCGGTCGGTGGTGGGGATGCTGTGGTCGGCGGTGGCGAGGGTCAGACCGGGACGCCGCACCCTGAGGCCGCGCTCGCGCAATCCCTGGAAGGCCTGCGGCGAAGTGACTTCGTGCACCAGGTGCAGATCGATGTGGAGCAGCGTGGGCGCGCCCGGCCGCTCGTACACAACGTGGGAATCCCACAGCTTTTCGATGATGGTTCGGGGCATAGATACACTCTCAGCTTACAGCGTTCGGCGGCTCCACTTGTGGGCGCCAGCGGATCAAATGGCCGCGCACACCGCTTCGCCCACCTCAACGGTAGTGGCGGGCGCGCCCTTGGGCCGCAAGTCCGCGGTCACGGCGCCGCTGGCGAGTACCCGCTCGATGGCGCTCTCGACGGCGGCGGCTTCTTCCCGCAATCCGAAACTGTACGACAGCATGGCGGCCACCGATCCGATGGCTCCCAACGGGTTGGCCTTGTTCTGGCCGGCGATATCGGGCGCGGATCCGTGAACCGGTTCGTACAACCCCACTTGCGCTCCCGAGGGCCGGCGGTCGCCGATGGAAGCCGAGGGCAGCATTCCGATGGAACCGGCCAGCACCGCGCCTTCATCGCTCAGGATGTCGCCGAACATGTTCTCGGTCAGGACGATGTCGAACCGCCGCGGATTGAGAATCAGTTGCATGGCGCAGTTGTCCACCAGAATGTGCTCGAGCGCGACATCGGGAAACTCGCGGGCAATATCCACCACCACGCGGCGCCACAGTTGCGAGTTCTCGAGCACGTTGCTCTTGTCCACCGACGTCACCTTCTTGCGGCGCGCCTGCGCCAGGCGGAAAGCCATCCTGGAAACGCGTGCGATTTCGGTGCGCGTATAAGTCATGGTATTGACCGCCCGCGTGTCCCCGCCATCTTCGCTGATTCCGCGCGGGGTTCCGTAATAGATTCCGCCCGTCAGCTCGCGGACGATAATCATGTCGGTGCCTTCCACCAGGTGGTTCTTCAGGGGCGAGGAATCCAGCAGCGGCCCGTACGCGCGCACCGGGCGCAGGTTGGCATATACGCCCAGGGCCTTGCGGATTCCGAGCAATCCCTTTTCGGGCCGCCTTTCGGGCGGCGCGTTGTCGAATTCCGGCAGGCCCACGGCGCCCATGAGTGTGGCGTCGGCCGCCTCCGCCAGGCGGGCGGTTTCATCCGGAAACGGCGAGCCCGTCCGATGGATGGCCACACCGCCCAGCAGTCCTTCGCTGAGATGCAGAGCGTGGCTCCACTTGCCGCAGACGCGGCGTAGAACGCGAACGGCTTCGCGCGTTACTTCCGTGCCGATGCCGTCGCCGGGAAGAACCAGAACGTTGAGATCCATGAATTAGTTCGCAGCTACCAGGATAGCTTGCCGCGCTTCCTTGATCAGCGCGACAATCTCCTCGTCCATGAGGCCCTTCTTGCGGTGGTCGGCAACCGCCGTGAAGCGGTGATACAGGTTGTCCAGTTCCGTTTTCGAAAGCTCGTAGCCCAAGTCGTGGCTGCGCTGCTGGAGGGCATGGCGCCCGCTGTGCTTGCCCAGCACCAGACGGCCGTCGGGCACGCCCACCGAGCGTGGATCGATGATCTCGTACGTGGTCTTCTCTTTCAGGTAGCCGTCCTGGTGGATGCCGGCTTCGTGAGAGAACGCGTTGCGTCCCACGATGGCCTTGTTGGGCTGCGGCCCGAAGGTGATCAGAGAACTCAGCAGTTCGCTCGCCGAGTACAGGTGCTCGGTGTTTATGCCGGTGTAGTAGGGATACGCATCCGCGCGGGTCTTGAGAATCATGACGATCTCTTCCAGCGAGCAGTTGCCGGCGCGCTCGCCGATTCCGTTGATGGTGCATTCCACCTGGCGGGCGCCGTTTTCGATGGCCCACAGGGAATTAGCCACCGCCAGGCCGAGATCGTCGTGGCAGTGCACGCTGACCACGGCGGAATCGCCCAGCACCTTGGCGATATGGCCGATCAGGGCGCCGTATTCCCGCGGCGTCGAGTAACCCACGGTGTCCGGGATGTTGACGGTGCGCGCGCCGGCCGCAACCACGGCCTTGGAGATGGCTTCCAGGTACTCGGGTTCCGTGCGCGCGCCGTCCTCCGCCGAAAACTCCACGTCGTCCACATGGCGCCGCGCCAGCTCGACCGCGGCCACGGCCTCGTCCAGCACCTGGGACCGCGACTTCTTGAGCTTGTACTTCAGATGAATGTCGCTGGTGGCGATGAAAGTGTGGATGCGCGGCCGCGCGGCCTGTTCGAGGGCCTTGGCGGCGCGTTCCACATCCAGCGTGCAGCAGCGCGCCAGGCCGGCCACCTGGGCCTCGGGAAATTCGCGGCTCACCGCCTGCACCGCCTCGAAATCTCCTTCCGAGGCGATCGGGAAACCGGCCTCCAGGAGGTCGACGCCCAGGTCCACGAGTTTGCGGGCCATCTGCAGCTTCTCCGGCACCGTCATACTGCAGCCCGGCGATTGCTCGCCGTCGCGCAGGGTCGTATCGAAAATATATACGCGGTCGCTCATTTCTTCACCAAAGTGGGAGTCCGTAAGAAAAAACCAGGCAGGCGCGGCCTCATCGGCCACCCGTCCCACCGCGCCGTTCACTGGTTGGTTGTGCGCCGGCGAGCCGGGTTAAACGCCTGCCTTCAAGTTCCTAGTTCACATTATGGACGATGGCGCGCGATTTGGCAAATTTATAATTTTAGCGTTGCACATTAAAAACTGTTATAATCGATCCCTCCATGGAACTCTACTCCCTGCAGGTGTTTCTCACGGTGGCCAACGAACACAGCTTCTCGCGCGCCGCCGGGAAGTTGCTGCGGACGCAGCCGGCCGTGTCGCTGGCGTTGCAGCGCCTGGAACAGGAACTGGGGGAGCGCTTGATCGACCGCTCGGGCAAGGACCTCATCCTGACCGACGCCGGCCGCGTGGTGCTGGACTATGCCCGGCGGTTCGACAGCCTGCGCCAGGAGATGGCCAACTCGCTGGCCGAGTTGAAGGACAATTCCGCCGGGCGTTTGATCATCGGCGCCAACGAATCCACCACGCTCTACCTGCTGCACCACATCGAGCGCTATCGCGCGCTGTATCCCAAGGTGAAGGTCCAGGTGCGGCGGAGTTTCTCCAGCAAGATCCCCAACGAACTGATCGACGGCAACCTGGAGTTGGGCGTCATCAGCTACGATCCGGGCGACGAACGGCTGAAGTCGAAAGTGATCTACATCGACGCTCTCACCTTCGTGTGCTCGCCGCGGCACCGCCTGGCGGACCGCAAGACGGTGTCCATCTCGGAACTCGGCA
>Ga0209039_10004464_pt1 | contig 10221 bp, 8 predicted proteins | sample BogFormECP12_OM1_FD_188238 | JGI IMG/M metagenome (GOLD analysis project Ga0209039, IMG submission 188238) | Bog forest soil microbial communities from Calvert Island, British Columbia, Canada - ECP12_OM1 (SPAdes) (version 2) | ecosystem: Environmental > Aquatic > Freshwater > Wetlands > Bog ... | reverse complement strand
ATTACCGCGCGGCGCTCGCCATTCAGCCGGATTCCGCGCGCGTCCACACAGACCTGGGAAACGCTCTCGCCAAGCTGCCCGGCCGGTTGCCTGAAGCGGTCGCCGAGTATCGGGCGGCGTTGCGGATCTCGCCCGATTCCGCCATCCCCCACAACAACCTCGGCAACGCCCTGGCAGGTATCCCCGGGCGTCTGCCGGAGGCCATCGCCGAATACCGGGCGGCGCTGCGCCTCGATCCCGATTACGCCGAGGCGCACAACAACCTGGGATACGCTCGCGCGCGCACGCCCGGCGGTCTGCCGGAGGCCGTCGCCGAATTCCGGACGGCGCTCCGCCTCCGGCCCGATTATGCCGAAGCCCACGCCAACCTGGCGTCCGCGCTGGCGGAATCCCCGGGGAACTTACCGGAAGCGGTGACTGAGTACCAGGCGGCATTGCGCAACCAGCCTGACTCGGCGGAGCTGCAGTATAACCTGGCGCTAACTCTGTCGAAAATGGACGGGAGGGCGCCCGATGCCATCTTCCATTTTGAAGAGGCCCTGCGGATCAAACCGGACTACGCGGAAGCGCACAACAATTTGGGGGTTGTCTTGACCGCGTTCCCCGGCCGGATACAGGAGGCAATCGGCCACTTCGAAGCGGCCCTGCGGATCGATCCCAACTACGTGGACGCCCACTACAACCTGGGAGCCGCCCTGGCCGGCATTCCCGGCCGCATGAGCGAGGCGATCTTCCAGTTTGAAACCGTGCTGCGGCTGCGGCCGGATCCGGAGGTGCGGGAGTTAGTGGGAAGGCTGCGGGCGGGCAAAAACTAATCAGCCACCGATGAACACCGATTAACACCGATAAGACCTTGCTTTGCTTATCGGTGTTCATCGGTGGCCAAAATGCTTTACGGCTGCGGCCGCCTAGAACGTCAGCTTGGCGGCAATCTGGAGGGTACGTCCGAAATTCCCAATCCCGTTGACGCCGGCGCCGCTGGCGAGAGTACTGGTGATGGCGCCGAAGTTGGCGTTGGTGCTGGTGCAGCAGGTGAGGTTCGGCTGGCCGAACGCCGGCGTGTTGGTCAGGTCCACGCTCTCACCGCGGAGCTCCATCTTGAAGCGCTCGGTGATCTGGAACGTCTTGAACATCGACATGTCGATGCGAAACATCCCGGGTCCGCTGAGGACATTGCGGCCGGTGCTGCCAAACACTCCGGCTCCAAAGGGTTGCGCGAGGTTGGTGGTGGTAAACCAGGGAACGCCCGCGCCAATCTGGTGGGTGATGTCGATGGGGCCCCACTGGTTGGCGGTCTGCGTGTTACTCGGCGTATTCAATGCGCCGCCGTTCCCCCCGATGGTGAACGGAATGCCGGTGGCCATCGTCAGAATGGCCGAAACCTGCCAGCCTCCGATGGTCTTGGAAGCTAGACCCGAGTGCAGCCATTTCTGGCCGGGGCCGATCGGCAACTGGTAGACGTAACTCTGGGCGAAGCTCAGAGTGCGGTCGAAATCGGTGCGCGCCCAGTCCCGCTGCGTGTCGAAGTACCACAGGAGGCCGCCGTCGTCGCTGCTCTGGTTGTTCATGCCTTTTCCCCAGGTGAACGACGTGGTCATGCTCAAGCCGGCCCAAAAACGCCGGTCCACCTTGATCTGCAGGCCCTGGTAACTGGAGGAGAAGCCGCGCCAATCCTGGGTGTAAGCCGGCGTGCGCGGGGCAAACACGTCCCCCGCGTTGCCGGAGTTCAGTGTGTAGTTCGCGTTCAGGTTGAACGCGACGGGCGTGCGCACACCGTGGTTACCGACGTACGCCACATCCAGGGTAAAATGCCCCGGGATGGAACGCTGCACTGCGAAGTTCCACGACTCCACATAGGTGTTCTTGAAATCCAGGGGAATCACGTTGAATTGCGAGCTGGCCAGCGTCCCGGTGGGGGTGATTATCCCGTTGGACGGAATGTTGATCGGCACCGGAGCTGGGAAGCCGGCCTGGAAGGTGGCCGGGGACACGCCATCCGCCAGCACGGTCGGTCCATAACCGTTCGCGCCCGCGGACGCGCTGGTGGTGTAGGCGTTGTTGGCCCGCACCGGGAAGTTATAAGCATAGGTGTTATCCTGGAACGGCGTGTAACTGATGCCGAAACCGGTTCGGATGACGGTCTTCTCCGTTAGGCGGTAGGCGATGCCGAGACGCGGCGCGAAGTACTTATAGCGCGTCTGCATTCCCAGGTTCATGGGGTTGCCGCCGACGCCGGCGACGACCAACTGGTTGAGCCAGGGGTTATAGTTCGAGAAACCGCCCGGGAAATGGGGGGTTCCTGGCGGGTAAAACTCCCAGCGCAAACCCAGGTCGACGGTCAGCTTGGGAGATACCTGCCACTTGTCGCCGGCAAAGGCGAAGAACCAGGTATCGCGATAGGCGGGGTAGTAGGTATCGAGATCGCGGCCAGCCGAACTCGGCAAGTCCAGCAGGAAGCTGGCCATGTCGTTGGTCCAACCGGTGGCTGCGCCCACAATCGAAGTCTGGTTCGTGCCGTAGTTATATTGCCCGCGCGGGCCGTAAGTCTGATCCTGCAGTAGGTCGTCGCGTACACGCCGCAGGTCCACGCCCCACTTGATGGTGTGGTTGCCCTTGATCTTGGTCCAGTTGTTGACGGCGTCGATGTTGGCCTCGCCGCGGTTCCAGGGCAGGCTGACGGAGTATCCGACCAGGGGGTTGGAGAACGGGCCGTTAAGCTGAATGGCGACCATGCCGCTGGTGAACGGATCGGATGCCAGATTCACGCCAGGAATACCGATGTTGGTGGAATCGTTGCTCCCATAGTCGCTGGGATAGGCGTTGTTGTGATAGTGCGCCACTCCAACGCGCACTTCGGTGAGCAGGGTGGCGCTGATGGTGCGGTTGTAGTTGATTCCGGTGCTGTAGGTCTTCTGCGTGCCCGTCCCCATGAAGGCGGTGGAGGGGCCGTCGCCGCCGGCCATGCCGAACAGCGGCGCCTGGAACACCACCGGCCGCTGGAAGCTGAACCTGCCGGTCAGGCGGTCGCGGTCGGTGATGCTGTAATCGATCTTGGCATCCACCGAATCCTGGTTCTTGGTGAAGGGCAGCAGGGCGTAGTAGTTGTTGGTCGGGTTGGCCACATTGAAGGTCTGGTTGGGCGGCGGCACCAGGGCCAGAATTTTCGCCGAAACCGGGTTGATGCGTGCGGCGGGAATGACGTTGCCGGGAAACGGAGTGCGCCCGGCATCGTTGACTATGGGGTTCGTTCCAGTGGCGGGATCGTAAACCACCGCGGTGCCCTCGCTCAGATTCCCGGTGCGGCTGAGCGCGGACGGGATCGTCACCGTGTTGGTGTTGGCCTCGTGGTCTTCGATCTTCAGGTAGTCGGCGAAGAAGAACAGCTTGTTCTTCTTGATGGGGCCGCCGATAGTGCCACCGAAATAGTTGTAGGCGACGTGGCCCGTGCCCTTACTGAAGAAGGTGCGGGCGTCCAGATCGTTGTTCTGCAGGAACTCGTAGGCGCTCCCGTGGAAGCCGTTCGTGCCGGACTTCAGGTAGACGTTGGTCACGCCACCGGCGGCGCGGCCCAGTTCGGCCTGGAAGTTGTTGGTCGAAACGTCCACCGTGGCAATGGATTCCGCCGGCGGAATCAGGATCTGCATCAGACCGGTGCGCTCGTTATCGTCGATTCCCTCGATCTGGTAGCTGTTGCCCTGGCGGCCCTGGCCGTTGACTTCGGTCTGCAGAGCGCTGCTCGCGTTGAAGAACTGGGAGTGCTGGAACTGCGCCGGAGTGGTTCCCGGAACCAGGTTCAGCAGCGTCTGGAAATTGTGGTTGGTGCCCATCGGCAAATTGGCCACCGCCACGACATCGATGGAACGGCCCACATCCGAGCGGTCGGTTTGCAGCACCGGCGCCGAGGCGGTAACCTCGACGGATTCGCTGATATTGCCAGGTTGCATCCGCAAATCGACGCGGACGCTGCTATTGGCCGCCACGTCGGTTCCCTTCCGAATCTCCTTTTTGAAGCCAGCCGATTCGGAGGTGACGCTGTAACGCCCCGGTGAAAGATCGGGAAACGTGAAGTTCCCGCTTTCGTTGGTCTGGACAACTTTGGAAAGTCCAGTGTTTTCCTCGGTAAGCGTGACTTTGGCGTTCGGAATCATGGCGCCGGTTGTATCGGTGACGGTCCCGAGCAACGTGGCGGTAACGGCTTGCGAATACGCCAGAACGGCGCAAGCCAGCGTCAAGGCGAGCAGAACAAACACGGTTCTAATGCGCGGCATAAGACTAAGTCCTCTCTTTCCAACTCCTCACAACCATGAACCCGGCGAGACCCTCGCGCAGGCTATGGTACAGATTATAAGCTAGAACGCGTAAGTCGGCGCGACTAAATCCCGGGCAAGCAAACTATCCGTACTCCCGAGGATCGACTGCTTGATTCCAGCGGCTGCGGACAGAGCCGCTGGAGCCAGCCGGAGCGTAATCTGACAGACTTCGAGTCCCTTACATCCTTGAACACCTTATCACCACGGATAATAGGGACTATTACCCCCAAGGGGCGATTGGTAACCGTAGAGTAGACAACACATCGGAGAGGGGCGCGAGGTGCTCTACGGTACTGTACGTTGGCGACCTTAAAATCTCTTTCTTTTCATAGAGTCACAGAGACGTAGTCGAGAGGTGCTGTACCCCGGGCGCGCTTCAACCTGTGGGCCGATTGGGAGCTTTCAGTGAACTCACACTTCGTTCAAGTGGCAGGGGTGTTGCGCGACCCAGCGCCATGGTCGCAAGATTCGGCGCGGCCGTCCACCTCGAGGTCCTTCGGCAATCCCGCCGCCTCGGCTTACCAGCAGTGGACTGCCATCACTTGCGGCGGCCCCGCCGTCTCTCGCATGATCTTGGCCGAGATGACAATCTGCATGTTCCTGCGGGACCAGTCGCGGGCCGCCCGCTTCGTGGCTTCCGCGAAATACTCGGGGTTGGTAAGAAACTCCCCCGCCGCCTGCGTTCCCAAGTGGGTGATGCCGGCGACCACTACCACCATTTGCTCCGTGGTGGGATCCAGGACCCGGGAGATGATCGCATAATCGGACTGGGTCTTCGGACTGGTCCAAGGCTCCACGATCTTCCAGTCGGTCTTGCCGGGGTTCTGGCGGTCGTGCACCAGGCCCGTGCTGTTCCTGGGATCCGATTCAAAGTAGAAGCGCAGATGCCCGGTCAGATCCAAAGTCCACTGGTTGCTGAAAGCCCCAATCAGGACGACTGGTTTCCCGCGCAGATCGGTGAGCGAAAGCGATTTTCCGCCGCGGACCTGGATTCGCTTGCCCTTGCGCGCCAGCAGCCAGGAGATCCGCGCCAGCGCCTGGGCGTTTCCAACCCCAGTAAACCGGCTCCAACTCGGCACCACCGCCGACAACGGAATGGTGGCGATTTCCGGAGGAGGCTTGCGAGGCTCGCTGGAGTTGTCGAACCAATCGCCAATGGCCTCCTCAGTGGCCGCGGTAAAATTGTAGGTCCTTGGCTGTCCAAGGCATACCAGCAGAGGCCCCGGCCCGTCCAGCAGCGGCGCCCAGAACCGGTCCAGGTCCGTCTGGCGGAAGTACAGCACACCGCCAGTCGCGGCCGCCGCCAGGGCGAACACGGCAGCGGCAATCCACCACCAGTGCCGCCGGGGAGCGGGCGGAGGCAGGGAGACGGCCTCGAGCACCGGTTCGGTTCGCTCCGCAGGCGGGTGGACATCCGGCATGTAGGACCCGGTCGGAATGCCGATCCGCAATTCGTCATCGTGAGCGGGATCCAGATAATACTGCGCCAGGCGCTTGCGGACTTCCCCGGCGGTGCTGCGGACGATGGGGTCCTGATTGGTGTCGTAATGCGGATCGCGGTCGAAAACCGCGATGCCCAGAGTCCGCTCCTTCAGGCATTCCAGACGGTTCTCGACAGCCTGCTCGACGACGTAGCGCAGGAACAGCGAACACCGCTTGCTGGAGTGGAACTGAGGGCTGTCCAGGACTCTGGCGAGTTGCGCCAGCGCAGCCGGTTTGGACACTTCAGACCAGCCGGCGGCGAGGCCAAGATCGTCGGTATCGCCATTCTTGCGAGGCAGGGCCACCAGTGGTCAGCATTCTAGCATACACCGGCGGGCCAAAACATCCACTTCGACCCCGGGACACCGGCCGCGCACGGGGGCAGCTCATTTTTCGCGGATGAACTCGTAGCGTTCCAGCGTGGCCGCGACCTGGTAGGCGGGGGTGGGAGCGGAACCGGGGCCGGCGTCCACGCGCTCGGCGCGAAGCACCTTGCCGATGCACCGCAGGCAGACGGTCTTCGGACCATCGTGGTTGAGCGTGATCACGTACTCGATGGGACTGGCCAGGTCCGGCTCTCTTTCGGTGGTGAACAACACGCCATTGGAACTGATGTCCCGGGTGTAGCCGGCAGTGGCGACGCGTTCCGACCCGGCACGTGTGATCGAGAGCGGGAGGCGGAGTTTGAAGCGCCGGGTTCGTCGGTGTTCCATACTGGGTCATTCAACTGTAAGGGGCGCGGGAGCCGAAGGTCAATAGTCCGAGGCCCTTCGCGGGAGCATCAAGAGTACTAGAATCAGGGGCTTAGTGGTACTGGAGGGAAACCCCTGAGAAGGGGCGAAGGGTGGGTAATGGGCGTTCCATGGGACGGGCCGGCCGGCCGCCAGGCCCGCCCCGCGGGGTGTTCTAGCCGACCTTCATCATCACGATGACCAGCGTATAGAGAGCCATGGATTCAATGAGGGCGAGACCCAAAATGAGAGCGAACCGGATGTTGCCGGCGGCCCCGGGATTGCGCGCCATGGCTTCGGCGCACGCGGCGGTGGCCTTGCCCTGCGCCAGACCGCACAAGCCGCTGGCTATGGCCATGGCGAACCCGGCGCCGATATAGATGGCCCACTTGCTGTCCGAGGCGCCGCCACCGGTAGTGGTTTGCGCGCACAGAACCGAGCTGGCGAGGAGCATCAGGGCCAGCACAAAGAACACTTTCTTCGTCATGTCAATCTCCTTAAGAATCGCTCCCAGGAGGTGGTCCCCGTCATCCTCTTGCAGCCGGGCTCACACTGGAGGAGCGGCATAATGCCGGAATCATTACTCGTGGGACACGGCGCCGCCCACGTACACCATGGTGAGGATCATGAAAATATACGCCTGCAGCAGGGAAACGAAGACGTGCAGGCCCATGAAGACCACGGGGACTCCAAAGCTCACCAGACTCATGAACACCATGGTCACCTTTTCGCCGGCGAACATGTTGGCGAACAAGCGGATGGTGAGCGCGAGCGGGCGCGCCAGATGGCTGATGATCTCGATGGGAATCATGAGCGGCGCCAGCCACCACACCGGCCCCGCGAAATGGGCGGCGTACTGCAGCGGTCCCAGCGCCAGCACACCCGCGATGTTGTAGTAAAAGAAAGACGCCATGGCGCACCCGGCAGTCACGGAGGGCGTCATGGTGGGCGATTCAAAGCCGGGAACGATCCCGATGAGGTTCATGAATAGAATGAAGACGAAGAGCGTGCCGCAGAACGCCACGTGCTTGGGCCCGTCGTGCCCGATCTGGTCCTCGGCGGTGGTGCGGACGAAATCGTAGATGAGTTCGAAGGTGTGCTGCAGTTTGCCGGGCTTCTCGACGCTCAGACGCCAGCGCAGGACGGCGAACAGCACCACGATGATGGCGGCCACCAGGATTTCCATGGTGACATAGTTGGCCCAGGGACGCGCTTCCGCGTGAATCCCCACCAGGCGAAGCAAGGAATTGCCAGGACCGGACAAGTAGTCATTGAATATCCGGGTGATCCAGATTTCCTTTTCCATGCAGCAGTTCGAAAACCCCTTCCGCGAGGGCCGCCGCGGCGGACACAAACAGCCCCGCGAGAGCAGCCATCAGGCCGATTCTGGAAAACCTGAATATAACATATAGCCCCGCGCCCAACAGCAGATAGCGCAGCGCCGTCAGCGCCAGGATGTGCCGGCGCGCAGGGGCGCCGGAAAGCGCTTCGACGAAATGGCGCTGCCAGCGGAACATGGTCCACGAGGCCGCCGCGCCCAGGCCGAAGCCGGCTCCCGCGCGCCAGCCCCACCCCACCGACGCGACCGCCACGCCGGCGCCGGCCAGCCACGCCATCCACCGCTGCATACGCTCCATGGCGCGGGTGTAGAAGCGGTCGTCAGCTTCACTCATCGGAATCCCTGGCCGCGCGCTGCAATCTGCGGATGAGTTCGATGACGCCTCCGGCGGTGCCCAGCGCCCCGAAGACGATCCAGAGGAAGTGGGTTCCAATGGCGCCGTCGATGAGGTAGCCGATGCCGCCGCCCAGCAGGCTCGAGACCGGCAAGAGCATGGCCAGCGACGCCACCTCGCCGATCATGGCTGCGGCGGACTGGTCGCGGCGTGGCACAATACCAGTGTAGCCAAAAATGGCGTCTGACCCCTTTTTCCGGCGAGCCGCGGTGGCGGCACTGGCGATCGGCGCGGCGCTGGCGCAGACCGGTTCCCTGTGGCAGCAGATTGGCGAGCGGCTGACGGCCAACGCGTTGAAGGCGGATGTGTCGTTTCTGGCGTCGGACGCGCTGGAAGGCAGGGGCACTCCTTCGAAAGGTCTGGATATCGCGGCCGAGTACATTGCGGCGGAGTTCCGCCGCGCAGGACTGGAGCCGGCGGGCGACGACGGATACTTCCAGACGGCGTCCTTCGAAAGCGTGACGCCCAACGCGGAGGGCCTGGAGTTCACGCTGGAGATTGGCGGGCACAGCTTGAAGGCGTCCAGCATCGGCGTGCAGGCGGGCGCGGCGCTGGACCTCAAGCATGCCGGGGCCATCAAGATCGTGGATGGGGACTTCGCGCTACCCCCAGAACAGGTGAAGGGCAAGGTGCTGCTGGTCGAGTCGTCCCGCCTGGTGCCGATTCTCGCCAACTCTGAGGCGGCGCTGGTGGTGGTGCTCCGCGCGGCGGCGCCGGCCACCAGCCGGACTTCGCAGTTGAAGGAGGCGTCCGTCGCCATGGCGCCCATGCTGACGGTCACGGATGCGGCAATCCGCGCGACTGTGGCGGCCGCGCCGGCGGGGCCGATGGAAGGCGCTGTCTCCGTGCACGTCCCCGCGCCCACGGCGACGCCGGTGAAACTGCGCAACGTGGCGGGGATATTGCGCGGATCGGACCCGCTGTTGAAGGACACGTTTGTGGTGCTCACGGCGCACTACGATCACCTGGGCATTCGCCGCCAGGGTGACATCTTCAACGGCGCCAACGACGACGCCAGCGGCACGGCGTCGGTGATCGAGATCGCGGGCACGCTCGGCGGGGTGGCCGCCCGTCCCCGGCGGAGCATCCTGTTCCTGGCGCTGTTCGGCGAGGAATTGGGCGAACTGGGATCGCAGTATTACGCGAAGCACCCGATCGTACCGCTGGCGAAAACCATCGCCGATATCAACCTGGAACAACTGGGGCGCACGGACGAATCGGGCGAGGGAGAGAAGCTCGGGCAGTTCAACCTGACGGGGTTCGATTTCACCAACCTGGCGGCGATCCTGCAGCCCTACGCGAAGCAGGCCGGCGTCAAAGTGGTGAAGGACGAGGCCAAGAGCGACGCCTATTTCATGCGCAGCGATAACGCCGCGTTCGCGCAAGTGGGTGTGCCTTCGACGACCCTCTCGGTGACGTACGCCTTCAGCGACTACCATAAACCGGGCGACAAATGGCCCAAGCTGGATTACGAGAACATGGCCGGAGTGGACCGCGCCATCGCGCTGGCGGCGTTTGGCCTGGCGGACGGCACGGAGGAGCCGCGGTGGAATGCGGAGAATCGAAAGACCGAGGCGTACCGCAAGGCGCGGGAGAAGTAGCGACACTACGGGCGTGACAATGGGGGAATCTGAGGACGCTGCGGGCGGCCGGGCTTTCGGACTTTTCGCCGTGCGTGTCGGCCGCCCAATGGATCGAGCGAATTCTGTGATGATCTAGGCCGGCTTTATGGCCGGCATATCGTTGCCACTTCGAAGATCGCTCTCTGATATCCCCTGGGGCGGCAATCACGGCTATCCGATCACCAGGAGGTGTTATAGAACCGGTTCCACGGTCTCCCCGTCGGCGCCGTTCCATATAGGCGCCCGCCGCAAAGGCTTTCACAGCCACCGGGAAGTTCAGCTCCACCTTAGCTGCAACGCATGCTGGCCAGCATGAAAACCGCGAAGGAACGTCAAGGTGTGT
>Ga0209039_10004463_pt1 | contig 10222 bp, 10 predicted proteins | sample BogFormECP12_OM1_FD_188238 | JGI IMG/M metagenome (GOLD analysis project Ga0209039, IMG submission 188238) | Bog forest soil microbial communities from Calvert Island, British Columbia, Canada - ECP12_OM1 (SPAdes) (version 2) | ecosystem: Environmental > Aquatic > Freshwater > Wetlands > Bog ... | reverse complement strand
CATGGCCTTTTGAAAAGAGGCAAAGGAGGGAAGAACAATGAACAAAGTGCTCATGATTCATGCGGATAAATGCACAGGTTGCCGTAACTGCGAGCTAGCCTGTTCTTTTTCCCATGACGGAGCTTTCCTCGGGCACGGCAGAGGTCCAGAGCGTAGTCATCACAAAAGGCGGTCAGATGCCGATCAATTACAGGGTCATCAGGAAAAAGAACGACTGGAGGGTGTACGATGTGGTGATCGAGGGGGTGAGCCTCGTCGGCAACTACCGAACCCAGTTCAGGGAGATCCTCGGGAACAATCCTCCGGAGAAGCTCCTCGAGACTCTGCGCACAAAGGCGGGTGCGAAATGAAATCGGGACGTGCGATATGCGGGAGGCGATCTGCGCTGCGGGTCTTGTGCCTGACTACCCTGTTAGTTCTCGCAGCGGGCTTTCCGGCCGCCAACGGGCAGGAGGCGATTCCTGATGCGGCCACGTACCCGCAGATTTCAGTGCCGATCCCGTCGCTGGCACAGGAGAGTGAATCACGTCCGACCGCCGCTGCGACAACGCCGTCTGACGACTATGGAAACGTGACGCAGGAGGAGGCAGAAGCCGCCTCCGAGAAAAAGGCAAGCATCGCTGACCCTATCGAGCCGTGGAACAGGGCGATGTATCACTTCAATGACAAGATGTACTTCTGGCTGCTCAAACCTGTCGCGCGCGTTTACAAGTATGCAGTGCCGGAGGATTTCAGGGGCTTGTTCAGTAACTTTTACGAGAATCTGAAAGCCCCGATTCGGATCGTCAACAACATGCTTCAGGGGAAGCCCGGCTACGCGGGAAAAGAACTGGCGCGTCTTCTCATCAACTCGACCATCGGTGTCGGAGGGCTTCGAGACTGTGCGAAAGAATGTTTTGGCCTCAGCGGCCGGCCGGCAGATTTTGGCCAGACGTTGGGCGAGTACGGCGTCGGTTTTGGCTTCTACATCGTGTGGCCTATCCTCGGACCATCCTCTCCTCGTGATACCGTGGGGTTTGTCGGGGACTGGTTGCTCAAACCGACCACCTACCTCAGCTCGAACTGGTTTGACCCGGTGACCGTTGGGCTTTATGCGCACGAAGCCGTGAACACGACATCTTTCCATCTTGGTGACTACGAGGCCATTAAAGCGGCGGCGGTTGATCCCTATGTCGCCATCCGGGATGGCTATCTCCAGCACAGGACGGAGCAGCTGAAGCAGTAAGGCGCTCCCGGGTCAGGACCGGATCCCTCGAACTAGCCCATGGACCTCGCGGGTGCGCTGGCGCATTGGTGTGATAGTGTCCCCCGTGTTGAATGTGTAGTGAGAACCTAACGAGAGCATGTTGAATGATGTAGATCCAATTATTCTAAACAAGAGGAAGGGATCAAGATTTCTAATGTTGGTATCCCAGAAGAAAGGAGGAAAAGGTGATGAAGAAAGTCCTAATGATTCATGCGGATAAGTGCACAGGTTGCCGTAACTGCGAACTGGCCTGTTCTTTTTCCCATGAAGGCGCATTCAGGCCCCGGCTTTCCAGGGTCCACGCCTATTCTTGGGAGCGGGAGGGAATTTCAGTTCCGATGATGTGCCAGCACTGTGGGGAAGCACCGTGCGTGTCCGTCTGCCCCACTGGCGCCATGCACCTGAACGAGGCGAACGGCCTTGTGGAATGGAATAAGAATGTCTGCACTCGCTGCAAAATGTGTACGGTGGCCTGCCCTTTTGGCAATGCCGTTTGTGATGCAGCGAGCGGGAGCATCATCAAGTGCGACATGTGCAAAGGGGACCCTGAGTGTGTGAAGTTCTGTCCAAGTGAGGCGTTAACCTATGTAGAAGATACCATCGCCGTACGCACTCGCAACAAAGCCTTTGCAGCCAAGTTTAAAGAAGCATTTAAGGAGGTGAGCTAACATGTTCGGTTGGACTGGAAATACCCTACGCATCAATCTTTCCAATGGAGCAGTGACCCGGGAAGCGACAGACCCTAAACTTGCAAAGCTTTACATCGGTGGACGTGGGCTCGGGAGTAAAATCATGTTTGAAGAGGTCGACCCTCGCGTTGACCCGCTGAGCCCTGAAAACAAATTAATCTTTGCCGCGGGACCGTTTACCGGGACCTACGCTCCCTCCGCGGGACGCTACATGGTGATCACCAAGGGCCCATTGACTGGAACGATTGCTTCCTCAAATTCCGGCGGTAGTTTTGGCTCCGAGCTGAAATACGCGGGGTACGATCTGCTCATCATCGAGGGGAAAGCCAACAAACCAGTCTACCTGTGGATCAATGACGACCAAGTTCAAATCCGCGACGCCGCTCATATCTGGGGAAAGAACGTTCCTGATACCACGGATCAATTGCGTGCGGAAACGGATGACGAAGCGAAAGTGGCCTGCATCGGCCCCTCCGGAGAGAAACTGGCTCTTTTTGCTTGTATCATGAACGAGATGCATCGCGCCGCAGGCAGGAGCGGTGTAGGGGCGGTGATGGGATCAAAGAACCTCAAAGCAGTCGTTGTTGTTGGCAGCGGAAAGGTTGAGGTCGCTGATCCGGGAGGCTTCAAAGAAGCTGTCTTAAAGGCCCGTCGCAAAATCCAGGCTCACCCGGTTGCACAGGGACTGAAGGCATACGGTACGGACGTGCTGGTAAATATTCTCAATGAAATTGGATCTTTGCCAACACGGAACTACAGGGACGGCTACTACCCGACCGCTGACAAAGTGGGGGGTGAATCGCTGAGCAAGAATAACCTTCTTCATCCCAAAGGCTGCTTTTCTTGCATCATCAGTTGTGGCCGGGTCTCCCGTGTGACAAATCCAAAATACCTGGGAGAGGGTGAAGGGCCGGAATATGAATCGGCATGGGCTTTCGGGCCTGACTGCGGCATAGACAATCTGGAGGCCGCTACCAAGGCAAACTATATCTGTAATGAGATGGGATTAGATACCATTACCATGGGCGCGACCATTGCTTGTGCCATGGACATGTTTGAAGACGGGATTCTAACCCTGAAAGAGACCGATGGCATCCCTCTAAGATTTGGAAACGCAGAGGGCATGGTGGAAATGGTCCGCAAGACTGCAGTCCGGGAAGGTTTTGGCGACAAATTAGCGCTGGGGTCTTATCGTCTTGCCGAGAGTTACGGCCGTCCTGAGTACTCCATGTCGGTCAAGAAACAGGAAACACCCGCATACGATCCTCGAGGAGTGCAGGGGATCGGTCTGAACTATGCGACAAATAATCGGGGCGGCTGCCATGTGCGCGGCTATACGATCTCAGTAGAGGTGCTTGGGAGCCCTTCCAAAATGGATCCCCATGTTACAGAAGGGAAAGCTAACCTGGATATTGCCTTCCAGAACCTGACTGCCGCGCTCGACTCCTCAGGCGCCTGCCTTTTCTCGACATTCGGCATTGGCGCCGATGAGCTGGCGGAAATGCTGAGCGCCCTTACAGGGGTCCCTTATACCACCCAGGAGTTTGTGAAGGCCGGGGAACGAATCTGGAACCTGGAGCGAATCTGGAACCTTAAAGCCGGATTCACCGCTAAAGACGATACCCTGCCCGAACGCATGCTCAAAGATCCGATCAAGACGGGCCCCTCAAAGGGAGGGGTAAGCCAGTTACCAAAGATGTTGCCTGAATACTACGAATTGCGTGGTTGGGACAAAGAGGGCGTTCCGACGGAAGGCAAGCTAGAGGAACTGCTTCTGGCAGGTTGACAGGTCAAGGGGGAATCGAGCAGTGTGGACTTCGGTTTTCATGGTCGCGCCTATTTGTGTCCTGGTGGTCGGTGTACTGCTTCAGCTAGCCTTGGCTCGAATGCTTTCTTCAAGGGCGAAAGGATGTTTTGCCTTTGGCAGTGCCCTGATTGCCTTGGGCGGGGTGCTTGTTCGGTTCCCCCTCATCCATCAGGGAGAGGTGAGAGACGTTAGTTTTCTAACCTGGGATGGACCTATCACCCTCGCTTACCACATCGATGGTCTGAGCCAGCTTTTTGCTTTGATGGCCCTGGGTATTGGCGCAGCGATTCTCCTCTATTCGATTGCCTACATGGCGCATGACCGGGCAGCCACGCGTTTCTACGTCCTTATGCTCAGTTTTATCGCCGGACTGGTTCATCTGGTTTACACTTCCGATCTTTTTCTCGTCTATCTGAGCTGGGAGGTGATCGGCCTTTGCTCTTTCTCTCTGATAGGGTTCTGGTACCAAAATAAAGAGGCAGCCGCCGGCGCGCGCAAGGTATTGGTGATGACCCATATTGCAGGGTATGGCCTACTGGCGGCGGTCCTCTTAATCTATTTGCGCACCGGGACGACCCAATGGAACGACCCACGGGTTGCCGCAGCTTTCAGCACAGGCATGTTTCTTCTCATGGTGCTCGCAGCAGTAGCAAAATCAGTTCAATTCCCTCTTCATACCTGGATTCCAAACGCGATGGCTGCCCCCACCCCGGTGAGCGCGCTTCTCCATGCTGCATGTTACGTCAAAGCGGGTGTCTACCTCGTTGCCCGGATGCACAGCTTTGGACCGTGGCCTATCGCCTGGCAAGCTCTGCTGATCTGGATCGGGACGGTCACGATGTTGGTCGGGGTGCTCTATGCCATGGTGCAGTCAGATCTTAAGCGGCTTCTTGCCTTCTCTACGGTCAGCCAGATCGGCTACATGATGCTGGGACTGGGATTGAGCACGCCCCTTGGAATTGCAGCAGGGCTGCTTCACTGTCTCAACCACGGCATCTTTAAAGGTGGATTGTTCCTGTGCGCGGGGGCAGTGCAACATGCCACAGGAACAAGGGATATGGATCGTCTGGGAGGACTGGGCCGACGGATGCCAAAGACCATGGTCCTCTGGCTCATCGGAGCAGGCAGCATTTCAGGGTTGCCTCTATTCAGTGGATTCGTCAGCAAATGGCTCATTTACAACGCCGCACTGGAAGCCGGACAATTCATCCCGGCCCTTATTGCCTGGATTGTCAGCATACTCACCGTCTTCTACTTTCTCAAAGCGACGACGGGGGTCTTTCTGGGTAATGAAACAACTGAGTTAACGAACGACGTACACGAGGTCCCCTGGCCGATGGTCTTCGGAATGGCCATCCTGGCAGGAGGCAACATCCTGTTGGGTATCGCGCCGCAACTGGCTGTGGGTTATCTCATCAATCCTTTGCTGTCAGCGGTAGGCTCAAGACCAGTGATAGGGGTATCTTGGTTGGGACTGACCGCAGGAAGTGGGGACTGGTTTACGACACCAGGCCTGATTTTGGCGATACTGGCTGTTGGAGTGGGTGTCCTGGTCTACTGGATTGCTATCCCTGCGCGTTCCAGGGAGTTAACCGTGAAGGTATCTCCCAGCGGAATGACCGACGTCTTCAGTGGGGGCGAAGCTCTGGCCGGCTCGTCACATCTATCCACCAGTGACTTTTCTTTCATCTTGAAGAACCATCTCGGTTCATTTTATCGACGGGCTGATATGGATCGATACTATCTGGTCCTTTGGCGTCAACTATTGAGGATCAGTGATATCCTGGGCAGGATCAGTCGATGGCTCGAGAAACGCGCTGTCACTGTGATGCTGATCCTGGTGATGCTTTTTGGCGCGTTGATCGAGTTACTGCCGAAGACGGGCGGAAGCCAGAGTCCCCATGCAATTCAACTCATAGGGTGGCCGGTCATCCTTGGCATAAGCTTATCATTATCGGCCCTTCTGTGCACCGGGTATGCACTACAAAAGGGGCGCCGGCTTCTCCCTCTTTTCGCACTTTCAGGCTTGCTGGTTCTCTTAGGACAAATCACACATCAACATCTGATGAGTCTACTGCTTTTGGAGGGGTCTTCCCTGGTGGCACTCATCATGGTGTGGAAGAGCGGCAAAACACGCGCCGTGCGCTTTGTCTACTTGCTGGCCGTTCTTGTATCGGCTGGAGCGATCATCAGTGGAACTCTGATGTTAGACAGTGCCTCGCCCAATCTCCTTCTTTGGTTAATGATCACGGGTTTCGCGGTCAAGTTAGCACTGGTTCCTCTTTATCTTTGGCTCCCCATGGTTGCGGAGGATACCCCTGCTCCAATCGTCGGCTTGGTGGTGAGTGTCGTGGATGTAGCTGCCTTTGGTGAACTCCTGATGCTTCGACAATCTTCTCCCTGGCTTTTTACGCTGACAGGGCCGTGGCTTGCCATCGGTTTGTTCTCGGCACTGGGGGGTGCCCTGCTCATGCTTGCACAGGATGATTTGAAGCGCCTCCTTGCGTTCTCTACGATTGAAGATATGGGGTACTTGACGTTGGGCGTGACTTTGGGGGGAGATCTGGGATTGAGAGGAGCAGTTCTTGGCATAACGGTTCACTCGCTCGGGAAGGCCCTCCTCTTTTCAAGCCTGGCGTTCGTAGAATCGGAGAATGGGCCTCCCACGTTGGCCATGCGAGGACTGACTGCCAGGTATCCGATTTCCGGATTCGGTTTCCTGTTGGGAGCCTTGGTCATGATGGGCGTACCACCCACAGCCGGCTACATAGCCAGATGGCGGCTCTATGGCGCGGCGCTCCAAATGGGATTCCCTTATTTGTTGATAATGTTGTTGTCAACGGCTCTTGCCTTGTTGGCTTACTCCCGAGTCGTCGCCCTGTGTTGGTGGGGGGCGGGTGATGATGGAGATAAGAGCCACGAACCCACCCTTCTCCGTGTACCTATCATTGGATTGTGCGTTCTCCTCTTGTTGATGGGTCTGTGGCCGGGATTATTGCGATAGTGGATGGTCATCGATGAAGACTCTTAATAAATTAGTCAGCATAGCCAGAAAGCGATCACCATGGCTCTTTCACCTGAATGCGGGAGGCTGTAACGGGTGCGATATCGAACTCGTAGTCTGCCTGAGCCCCCGATATGATGTGGAGCAGGTTGGGATTCTGCTCGTGGGCAGTCCGAGACATGCGGATATCCTCTGCGTCACAGGACCTGTGACTCACGGAACCCGAGCTGCCTTGGAAGCCATCTATAACCAAATGCCCGGACCCAAAGCAGTTGTTGCGATCGGTAGCTGTCCGGCGAGCTGTGATGTCTTCGCCGGAAGCCCGGCGATAGAGGGCCCACTGGATCGCATTGTACCCGTGGACGTATATATACCCGGCTGTCCGCCTCGTCCCCACGACATCATTAATGGAGTTGCACGGGCGGTGACAATCCTGGCAGGCAAGGGGAAAGACACTTTGAACAAAGACGAGTAAGAAAATGAGTATCGGAAGATCTCTCTTAGCTCTTTTCGTAATACCCGGCCTTCTCTATGCTGTCCCCATGGCCTGGCTAATGCTCTGGATCGAACGCAAGATGAGGGCAAGAATGCAGGGTCGCATTGGGCCGTTTTTCTACCAACCTTTTTTTGATTTCGTTAAACTGATGGCGAAACGCCCGATCCCTCGATCTTCATTTGACACCCTGTGGATGATAGGACTGCCTGCTTCAGCAATCGGTGCGTTACTTGCTTCGCTGGCCCTATTGCCCGTCTTCTCGACTTCAAGCGGATTCATTGGCGATCTGGTATTGCTGATTGGCCTGATCGAGGTGCCGCCACTGTGTGCGGTTTTAGCAGGGTTTGCTTCTCGGTCTATCTTCGGGCAGGTGGGGGCGACCCGCGAAGCAATCTTGAGTATCACTTACAACCTCCCTTTCCTCACGGCCATTGTAGCTTTAGCTACCTCTGCCAGGAGCATCCGTCTCACTGACATCGCATTAGCTCCGTCAGGGGCGGTACGCGCTTTGGTGGTGGTCACTCTTTTACTTTGCCTTCCTGTCAAGTTGCGCGTTAATCCTTTCTCCCTGTCCAATGCCGAGCAGGAGATCTATGCGGGTCCCACAACCGAATTTGATGGTCCTCGGTTGGCCTTGTGGGAACTCGCACATGGCCTGGAATGGGTGGTGCTCACTGGAATCGTTGCCTGTATCGCCTTGCCTTTTCGAATAGGCTCAGGGATCGCTGACATCGCTTTCTTTACGCTTTTGTCACTCATACTGGTAATCATGGTTACGATGATAGGGGCGGCCACGGCGCGTCTTAAGATATCGCAGGCAATCAATTTTTATCTGAAGTGGAGTATAGGCATGGCCATCTTGGCCTTTATCATTGCAGTGTTGGGCGGTGTCGCCCTGATTCCCTGAAGGGATACGATGAGAATTTTCCAGATACTTACAAAAAATTTCTTCCATAAACCGATCACGCTGCGGTTTCCCAAAGCAGTACCCGAGCCCAAGGATTACCGTGGACCGGTTAAAATAAACGAAAAGAAATGTATTTGCTGCGGAATGTGTGCCTATGTTTGCGTTTCTAAGGCTGTCATTGTGAGCCAGGGCCCTGACAGCGGCGGATGGGAATATCATCCTGGCCGATGCACATTTTGCGGGAAATGTGTTGACTCCTGCCCCGGGGATGCGCTGTCGATGGAGGCGAAGTCTGGTAATTCGTATTCTCAACCCGAGGAGTTAAACGAGATACACCGCATTCCTTATCCTATCTGTCCGGAATGCGGCCGTCCAACCCCTCCATTCAGTGAGGCGATGCTGCTGCGTGCTTTCAAAGAAATAACAGAAGAGATACGTTCAAGGGGAGGGCTGTGCCAGCGTTGCCGACTCCGGCGTTCCCAGAAAGATTTGTGGGCAACCGCAGGGAAAGCGATTCCTCCAAAAGGGAAACAGCCTAAGTGAATGTGAAGCTCATGGATAAAGGTGAAGAACTTCTAGCCCAATTAAGCCCGGGGAAATCCTGGGAAAAGAGATCCGACGGTTGGTGGCTGGAAACTCGAGATATGGATGTGGAGAAGATGGCCCATTTGATGACCGAGGCGCAAGCTCGTCTTGTAACGATCACCGCATGCGAGGTTTCAAAAGGAGAGTTCCGGATCATCTACCACTGGGATCTGGAAGGCCGGATGTTGAATATGGTCACGATGACCGATAAGGGCAACATTTCCAGCATTGCCACGATTTATCCTGCTTCTGACTGGATGGAAAGAGAAATCCATGACTACTTTGCCGTTCAATTTAATGGCCGGGAGTCGTTACCGCTCTTTTTAAATCCTGAAGATTCACCTGGAATTTTCCTTGGTTACTCGCAGGATGACCAGAAAGAAGAGAAAGGAAAAGAAAGATGAGTTTTACTATCCCTATAGGTCCTTACCATCCTTCATTGGAAGAACCCTTTAAATTGGAGGTTACATGTCAAGGTGAGGTTGTCCAAGATGCCATCATGCATGTCAAATTCAATTTTCGCGGAGTGGAATGGCTTGCACAAAGACGTAATTACAGCCAAGCCATTGTTTTGGCCGAGCGAATTTGCGGCATCTGCTCAAACCTGCATACGCTTACTTTCTGCAGAGCAGTGGAACAATTAGCTGGGTTGTCAGTTCCGACACGAGCTGAGTATATTCGGGTAATTATCGCAGAACTTGAAAGACTCACCTCCCATGCCCTATGGGCCGGGATTGCAGCCGAGATCATAGGTTTCCAGACTATGTTTATGACATGCTTTAGTGTGCGTGAGCGTTTGATGGATGTCCTCGAAATCATTTCGGGCAACCGTGTTCATTACGCAATGAACTGTATCGGAGGAGTAAACCGTGAAATATCAAATCCCGACGCAGTGTTGGATATCGTGAAATGGACTCGGCAGCAGATAGAAAACAAATTAATTCCTATTTTCACGACGGATCGGACAATACGGGCGCGTTGCATCGGGATCGGTGTGCTGACAAAAGAAGAAGCGATTAAATGGGGGGTTGTCGGGCCGACTGCCCGAGCCTCGGGCATCTCAGTAGACATACGGCGTTCGGATCCCTATGCTGCCTACGATCAATTGGAATTCAAAGTGCCTGTTGAGACCTCCGGTGATGTATTTTCACGAGTGGTGGTCCGTTTGCTTGAAATGGTTGAAAGCTGCCGCATGATCGAGCAGGCATTCAAGCAGATGCCGCCCGGTCCAATCCGTGGACCCGAATTTGTGGAGGTACCACCAGGAGAGACGGTTGCTCGCTCCGAAGCCCCCCGTGGAGAGGCCTTTTACTATGTCGCCTCTGACGGCTCAGATGTTCCATTGCGTGTGAAAATCCGCACGCCAAGTCTCGTGAATATGCCGGTCGTGAGGTTGATGGTACTTGGAGCTAATCTGGCTGATGTTCCACTGATCAATGCCTCGATTGACCCATGCTACTCGTGTACCTCGAGGTGAAGATAATCATA
>Ga0209039_10004462_pt1 | contig 10224 bp, 9 predicted proteins | sample BogFormECP12_OM1_FD_188238 | JGI IMG/M metagenome (GOLD analysis project Ga0209039, IMG submission 188238) | Bog forest soil microbial communities from Calvert Island, British Columbia, Canada - ECP12_OM1 (SPAdes) (version 2) | ecosystem: Environmental > Aquatic > Freshwater > Wetlands > Bog ... | reverse complement strand
CCATCGCCTTCGCCACGTTCTTTCCACGGGGGTCGTAGCACGACTGGCACCCCACCCAGTACAGGTACTCCGCCTTCGGGTTCTGGACGACGGTCGGCACCCCCATCTCGGTCAGCCACGACTGCCTCTCGGAGGCCGGGAGGCCGAAGGGGTTCCCGTTCCGGCCGATGTTGTCCAGGAAGCTCTTCTTCTTCGGGTCGAGCCTGCTGTCGCTGACCAGGGTCCTGCGGAACTCGGTGATGTATCCGACCTGGTCGATGAACACGGGGCACTCGGACACGCACGCGTTGCACATCGTGCACGACCAGAGCTCGTTTTCCCTGATCACCCCCTTCGAGAACACGTCTCCCTCCTCCCCCATGCGCATCTCCTTGGACAGGTCCTGCACCACGAGCCTGGGGGAGAGGTCCCTGCCGCTGGCGTAGGCCGGGCAGACCGCCTGGCAGCGGCCGCAGTTGGTGCAGGCGTCCAGCGCAAGGAGCTGCAGAGGGGCGAAGTCCGCTGCCTTCCTGAGGCTGGGAGGGGTCTCCACCTCCCCGCTTTCGATCATCTTCTGCAGATTGAACGGGGTGCTGAGCTTCCCTATGGGCCTGACCGGTGCCATCGCGACGTTCGCCCCCGAGGTGAACACGTGGACGAGCTTCGTGTACGGGAGGGCCGCGATAAGGAGCATCACCGACAGCATGTGCGCCCACCAGAACCCCTGGTAGAGCGTCCAGGCCCCGTCCGCCCCAAGCCCGCTTCCCCCGAAGGCCCAGGCGAGGGCGGCGCCCACCGGCGAGAACCAAGCCCAGGGCGTCTGGTCCGTGACCGCGCTCGGGAGCGCCGGATAGGACACGAACCTCAGCGCCTCCAGGACGAACCCGGAGACTCCGATCCAGAGCAGCATCCCGACGACGAACTTGTCGTCCCACCTGGTCTCCAGCTGGTCAAGGCGCATCACGTACCTCCTGTAGAGGGCGATCGAGAGGCCGACCACGAACGCGATTCCGAGGACGTCGCCGAGGAACTCGAGGGTGAGGTAGAAGCCTCCCTGGACGTAGTCTGCCGCCGTGACGTGCGGGAGAATGTCGTCCTGGATGAAGACTATCGTAGTGTACACTGCGAGCATGAAGATTCCGAAGAACATCGCCCCGTGCATCACTCCCCCCGACTCCCCGCTCAGGACCTTCCGCTGCCCTAGGCCAAACTTCAGGAACCTCTTCAGCTTCGTCCTGAAGTCGGTGAAGACGAGCCCGAGGAACGCTCCGACCCCTATCCTGTACCGCCTGAAGTGCGAATAGAGTCCGTACAGCATGATTATCGCACTCAGGACGAAGAGACCGTACATCACGTCGTAGGCGATGGACGGCATCAGGAGTTCCCTGATCGGCTCCGTGGCCGGGCCTGCCATACGGGGAAGCCGCGCGGCGTTGAATTATTACGCGTTTCTGGACGTCGTCGGGCTGGCCGAAGCGGTGTACTTCCTCAGCACCTTCCCTCCGCCAGATGGGAGCATCCTGAGAACTTCGTCCAGGGAGAGATGCGCCCCTTCGTCGCCCCCGGCCAAGGATTCGAGGTCCTTCTTGACCCTCTTGGCCGTCTCGGAGCTCTTCTCCTTCTGGGGCCTCATCACGACGTAGGCGGCAGCCATCCTCCTGATGGCGGACTCCGGGCCGGACAACACTTTCCCGTCGGGGCCCACCCCCACGGCGACTTCGACCAGGTTGTGGGGGATGAAGTTCTTCCGCCCCCTGATGACGAAGCTTCCGCGAGCTAGGAACTCCCCGCTTGGAGCCGAAGTCGACACCTGGTCCGGGCTCACCCAGTAGGCGTCTGCCGCGCCCAGGCCGGTCTTCCAGGCACTGCTGAAGGCGACAGTAGCCTGGGCCACTTCGGCGCACTCCTCGTCCGTCTGCGCTCTCCCCCCTTTCAGGACGAAGAAGGGGGAGCCGAAGAGGTCGGCATGATACACCGTGTCTTCCCCCTCGAGGTGCCTCTTCACGAGGACCGAGTTGGACTCGGCGTCCCTCCCGCCTACGGCCAGCTTCCCGGAGCTCGTCGTGAACCACCGGAACTTCTCGTACCACTCCTGCTTCGTCCTGCGGAGTTCCTTTGTCGCCTTCGATTTCGGCCGGCGTCCCCCCGCAGTCTTCTTCGAGAGGGCGTCGGCGGTCTTCTCTGCGTCGTCCGCCTTGGACTCCAGATCTTTCGCCCTGTCGTATATTGCGGAAGCTGCCGACTCTTGGGACGCTACCTCGCGCCCGCCCTTAAGCCCCGCCAGGTCCATGTACGCCCTTGCCTCTGAGACCGTCGGTACCCCCCGGGCCCGTGCCGCCAGCCCCCTGAGCTTTGCTGCCTCGGCCACGAGCCCCTCGTGCTGGGCCCTCAGCTTGGAGACGGTCGCCTCGAGCTGGCGAGCCCTGGTGTCCTCCTGAGTCTCCGTGGTGCGGACCTCAGAGGTCGCCACCTCCAGGAGGAACTCGTCGCAGAGTTCAGAGACGGATTCGCTTCTTCTCCTGACGTTGAAACTGTGGGGAATCACCACGAAGATGTCCTCCCCTCCCGGCGTCTCGCAGACGCACGGGTGCGCGGAGCCCTCGGCCTCCCTGACGAGCGAGCGCAGGGTGGAGGCGACTTCATCCTCCCTCCCCCTGAGGACCGAAGACGACGAGCTCTCCTCCACCCTCAGCCTCGAGAGCACTTCGGCCACGTACTTCTTCGGCAGGGAAAAGCCACGCCCTACTGCCCCGCCTGCGGTCTTCTCCCTCCCGACCGCGTCCGACACGTCCCCCGCGGTCGCCGCTGCCGGGCTCTTTCTTCTCTGGGCCGGGGCGGAGTAGGCGCCGCCCCTTACGAGCCTCCTCCCTGGGGCCCGGACCTCGCTCTGTGCAGCGAGTATCCTGCTCCTCGAATCGGTCACGATGATGTTCCCTGGGGACATGGCCTCGATGATCAGGTGCTTCGCGCCCTCTCCGTCGCCGAACGTAAGGTCGAATATCCGGTCGCGGTTGAGCTGCCGGGCCGTTGCGAACCGCTCCCTGACCAGCTCCTGCCGCAGCCGCGTCGTGAATCCCGTGGTCTCGGCCCTCTCGGCCACCTTGCGTGAAACCCAGACGCCGTGCCTCGGGGACGCCACGATGCAGACGTCCTCTCCGCCAGGTCTCCCGAATCGGAGGACTTGGCTGTCCCCGAGAGAATAAACGTTCTTAACGTAGGTACCGCTGAGGCCCGATTCAATCTCCTTGGTCAAGGCGAAGACCTCCAAGCCCGATAGCTCAGCCATGAAGGTGAGCGCCTCCTCCCCATTTGATAAGCTATATTGGCTCAGGGTGGCTTTCGGGGTCATGGCCGGCTTCCTCGCCAACTGGGCGTTCAGCCCCACGCTGGACTACACCGACGGGATTCTCGTCGGAGTGATCGTCTACCTTGGGTCCTACTACCTTGCGCGCTACGGATGGTATAGGAAACTGGACCGCAAGGACTTCGGGAAGCTCTACACGACCGGCATCGGGGTGTTCATCATGATCTTCCTGTTCACTTGGATTCTACTCTTCACGCTGGCGGCTTGAGAAGCTTCGAGTAGTCGACGAGGGTGTCCGCGTAGCCTGCGTCGAACTCGTCTGCCATCTGACTCTGCCGTATGGATTGGGCCGCCCTCACCACCCTGTCCTGGTCCCAACTCTGCAGCGTTCCGTTCTTCGCCTTCAGAATGCTGGAGTATATCCCGGCGGCGGCAAGGAGGCACCCCCGCTCCCTCTCAGTCTTCACCTCGGCTGCGATGACTTCCAACTTCTTCTTCGCGCTGTCGAGGTCGGAGTTCTTGAGAGACTCTAGGACCGACGAGACCCCTTCGTACACTACCTTGCTCGTTAGCACGAACGTTGTATCGTATTTAACCTTCCATAAGGGCGATGGTTAACGATTCTTCTACAGTTGGTCAATCAGGCAACGCAGGCATCCGTCGGCCCACTCCGCTCATGGATTTCAGCGCCTGACGGCTGGCGGCGGGCCCTCTCCAGTCACTGAGCCCCGATGCCAGACGGTCCTATCTCCACTAGTACGCTCGCGGCGCCCCCTGCCTCGGCGACGCGTATCATCTTCCCCTCCCTCTGAAGGTGCAGAGAGGAGTGGACCAGCTGGGCGACAGTGCTTCCACCGATGCCGACGTCGGCGCCACGCCTGTCGAAGGTGACCCTGTTCGCAAGCAGGTAGGATCTGCCGTTGAGGAAGGCGTCTCTCGCCATCTCGCTCAGGTAGGCGTCGAGAGCCCCCTGCCGGCCGGGAAGATTTTCGTTCCCTGGGAGGTCGAGCGATAGGTTCCTCGTGAGCGTGTCCACGACCACCAGCCGGCAGTCTGCAGTCTTCTTCCTGGCCTGCATGCTCCTGACCGCCTCGGCCTGCTCCGCGGCCGAGTCGCATCTCAGGTATATGATCCGGCTCAGCAGCGAGTCGTCATGCCAACCTCTCGCCAGCGCCATCTCCTCGACCCTCTCAGGCCTGAACGCCCCTTCGGTGTCGACATAGAGGCTCTTGGCGCCGGCCCTGGCTGCGCACAGAGCTGCCTGCATCGCCAGCTGCGACTTGCCCGAGTTGCCCTTCCCAAACACGAGGGTGAGCCTTCCCCGTCTGAGGCCGCCTCCCAGCGCCCCGTCGATGGCTTGGGAGCCCGTCGTGCAATATGGATAGGATCTGAGCAGCCTTGCCGCTTCGCTCCCTGAGAAACTAGGACTCGACTCGCGCCCTCCCCTTGTCTTCTTTCGCGTTGCTCACCGATGTCTTTTTAACTGTGATACAGGCCCAGTCCAAAAGTCCGACGTGTCACAACCTCCTCCTTCTCAGAGCAAAAGACCTCTGGGCGTGCTCCAAAAGGCGACTAGCAAGCTCGTTTCGGTGAGACTGAAGAACGACATCGAGTACAGGGGGAAGATGTCAAACGTCGACCCATACATGAACGTGATTCTGGTCGAGGCCGAGGAATCTGAGAACGGCCAGAAGAAGGCGAATTACGGGAAAGTGGTCATTCGGGGAAACAACGTCCTCTACATCCGGATAGAGGACAGACTCTAGGAGGCTCGTTCCCCTGCCGCGGTCGCTTCACGTGGAGGAAATCAGGGGCCATGGGGTTCAGGATTTCGAAGTCGAGATAGTCGAGCGCAAGGGAAAGGGGCACCCCGACAGCCTTGTCGACGGCGCCTCTGAGGCGGTGTCGCTGGGACTCTGTAACTACTACATCGAGAACTTTGGCGCCATCCTTCACCACAATGTCGACAAGGGGATTCTCGTGGGGGGCAAGGCCGAGGCCCGCTTCGGGGGCGGCAGGGTTCTCACCCCGGTCTACCTGATGGTGGCGGGGCGGGCGACTGAGCTGGTCCCCCTGAAGGGGAAGAACTACGCCGTCCCGGTGGAGGAGATAGCAGTCTCCTCGATCAAGAAGTTCATCCGCGAGACCATGCGGTTCCTCGACCCCGACAAGCACGTGGTCGTCGACACCAAGATCAAGCAGGGTTCCCCCGACCTCGTCGCCGTCTTCCTCAGAAAGGGGGCCATGCCGATCGCCAACGACACGTCCATAGGCGTCGCGTACGCTCCCCTCACTCCCACTGAGAAGCTCGTCCTGGAGGTGGAGCATCGCCTCAACGACTCCGGCTTCAAGAGGAAGTACCCGGAGGTGGGCGAAGACGTGAAGGTCATGGCGATGAGGCGGAAGAAGAAACTGGACCTGACGGTCGCCGCCGCGATGGTAGGACCGAAGATCCCGGACGCTAGCCACTACGTGAGCGTCCTCGCCGACGTCAAAGGGGAGGTCGACAGGCTGGCCTCCAAGGTCGACCTCGACGTCAACGTCAAGCTGAACGCCGCCGACGACCTGAAGCACGGGACATACTATCTCACCGTCACTGGGACCTCTGCCGAGCAAGGGGACGACGGGAACACGGGGCGGGGGAACAGGGTGAACGGGCTCATTTCGCCGATGAGGCAGTATTCCATGGAGGCCACCGCCGGGAAGAACCCCGTCAACCACACGGGCAAGCTCCTCAACGCCGTGGCGATAGTCGCGTCTAACCAGATCGTGAAGGAGGTCCCGGGGGTCAAAGAGGCCTACGTCAGGGTGCTGAGCAGGATTGGGGTGCCCATCGACCGGCCCCAGATAGCCAGTGCTGCGCTCCTCCTCGAAAGCGGGACCACGGTCGCCGCAGTCAGGGGCGACGTGCAGTCCATACTCGACGATTCGCTGGCCCACATCAAGGACGTCACGAAGCTGATACTGGACAAAAGAATAGTCCTATTCTAGCCTCGGCCGCTCTCCCCTTACGAATTCGAAGGCCGCTTTGTGGTCGACCTGCACCCTGTACGCCCTGCTGAAGAACCCGACAACTGCGTCGACGTCGTGACGGAGCAGCTCTGCGCTGTTGGGGTGGCTCTTGTTCACTGCCTGAGGCCAGTCTATCAGCCAGAGGGAGGCGCCGTCGGTCAGGACGTTGTACTCGCTCAGGTCAGCGTTGACGAGGCCTGCCCTGACGTATGCGAGCTTCATGGACTCGAGGAGAGATAGGAGCGTCGACCGAGGGTCGCCAAGCTCGGGGCGCTCTGAAAGCCTGAAGCCGGAGACCTGCTCCAGGAGCACCGTGCTCCTACTGTAGGCGTAGGCTTTCGGGAACGCGACAGAGAGCCCCTCGAGCTTCTTCAGGGCGACGTATTCCCGCCTGGCGGCCTCGTAGTTCACCTCCATCCAGCTCTTCATGTCGGACCCCTCGCGGAACCTCTTCTTCCTGACGCTGGTGAAGCTCGTCCTCCCGAGCTTGAAGAACTTCAGCGCGTACAGCCCTCCTTCCTCGGTGTAGGCTTCGTACACGTCCGACTCCTTCCCCTTCGCGATGATGGCCCCCAAGGCCACCACGAGGTCCTTTCCGACGTAGTCCCGGAGCGCCATCACTTCGATGCCCTCCCTCATGAGGAGGAAGCTCTGCCCGCGGCTCCCCACCAGCCCCTTCTTCCCGAGCTGGTCCAGCGCGAAGGAGACCCTTTCGAGGGGGAGCCTGCTGAGCCTCGAGACCATTCCGATGTCAGCTGTGCCGTAGCCTCTGGACGCCCGTTCCATGCCCGCGAGCGTCCTCCACTCCTCGTCCTTGAGCGACTTCAGCACCCGCGAAGCCCTCTCCACGGAAGACAAACCCGTCCACACCCGCCCTGCTGCTTATTTGAAAGCGCCGATAGCCCCGTGGCCCGCTGTTACGCGGAGAGTCCGGGAAGGAATTCCCTCCCGCCTGCGCTCCCTGTTCTTCAACGCAGTCCCTTGTTGATGGCCCTCGCGTAGGCCACCCAATACTTGTCGGGTGACGGTCGGACCTTCCTGGGACTCCGGCCCTTTTCCGAAAGCCATAGGCCCCTCCCCCTGCTGACAGTGCCTATCAGCGATGCCCCGACCTTCTCGTCCTCGAGCTTCCGCAACAGCTCGCCTGCCCTTTCAGAGGCACAGGTGATCAGAAGTGTTCCCTCGCTAAGAGCCGTAAGCGGGTCTAGGCCGAAGGCTGAGCAGACTGCCGCGGCCTCCCTCAGTTGCAGGATCTTCTCGCTCTTGACGACGAAGGCCTTCCCGCTCGCCGCTGCCATTTCACCTAGGCCCCCGAGGACACCCCCCTCAGTAGCGTCGTGCATCGAGGTGACGCCGCCCTCCCCCAGCCCAAGGGTTGCCGCCGTTACCGCATCCTTGACAACGGAGCAGGACCTCGTCAGCGCCATGGCCTTTGCCGCCAGCGATCGGCCGACCAGTCTCTCAGTGTGCATGGGGAACGAGTTCGAGAGGGAGGCAGCCGCTTCTATGGCGGCGCCCTTTGTCATGAGCACTGCATCCCCAACGTTGGCCATCGAAGGGTCGACGTATTCTCCCTCCTTGGCGAAGCCGAACATCACGCCTCCCCCCACCACCGTGTAGCCCGCCCCCGGGTACGACCCGGTGTGACCGGCGACGATTGAAACCCCAAGCCTTCTGCAGGCGGAGCCTATCTCCTTCAGATAGGATTCTGTATCGGAGCGGGTCATCTCGGGCGGGAAGTTGAAGTCGAAGGTCGCGAACTGCGGGAGCCGCCCTGATGTCGCGTAGTCAGAGGCTATCAGGTGGACGCTTAGCCAGGCAGACTCCTTGGCACCGAGCGCGGGGATCACCGAGACAGGGTCGGTCGTCACGATGAGGACCCTTCTCCCTCCGATGGAGACGATGGCGTTGTCCGAGCCCCTCTTCGGTCCGACTAGTACCTGGTGCGACTTCGCCCCGAGATGCCCGTAGACGATCCTCTCCATGGTCCCGGCGTCGAGCTTCCCCCAGTCTGCCTTCAATCGAAGCCGAGCCTTTTGAATGAGGGTCTGGCCGCCCTTATCACGGCCAAGGCGACCGGGATGTATGCCAGGTCTGCCAGCGTGCCGAAGTCGAACGAGGCCAGCACGAGGGGGGAATACCCCGGTGTCACCTGATATTGGAAGAGGCCTGCGGTGTAGAAGTACCAATCGGAGAAGAAGAACGCGAGCGTCTCATAGACAGTCGCCGCGACCATGGCCAGGACCAGGGCTTTGTTCCCCTTGTTCTTCGCCCATGCGATGATCAGTACCTCCGGCGCCCGCGCCCACACCATTCCCGCCGGGTAAATCGGCGACCCTCCTCCTTTGAACGAAACGTTGAACGCCTCCCCCACGAAGGAGCCGAAGCCGGTAGCAGCGAAGGCCGTAACCGGGTCAGTGAGCGCCCCCAGGGCGAGGTATATTGCCGGCGCCCACGTTATCTCGTACAGTGGCGGGGGGAGAGGGATGGAGAATATGGTGGCGACCGCAATAGTAGCGGAGAAGACAGCAGTCAACGCCAGAGCGATTGACCGCCCCGGCCGCCGTGATGGCTGATCCGGCTTCTCGGCGACCAACGCACCAGCTCCCGTGGAGCCGTTTATAAATCGGTGAATAAGTGGCTTATAACGTGCAGCCCCCCGACGAGCTGATGGTCCAGCGGTTCTTGCCGGCGCTGCGTCTCCTGGTTGCACGCGCTCTGCTGGAGCAGGGACAGTCGCAGGCAAAGGTCTCAAGAGCGTTGGGCGTCACACAGGCCTCAGTGAGTCATTACTCGGTTTCGAGCCCCGACAGGGCCTACGCCTCTCTCGAGTCGCTGTCGGTGAGCAGGGAGGATGCGGATAGGTTCGTGGCCCTCCTGGGAGAGGACCTGAGGAGAGATCCTTCGTACGCGGTCGAGACCCTGACGAACATCTGGACGGGCCTCCTCGGCCGAGGGGCAGTTTGCCCTGCCCACAGAGCCCTGTATCCCTCACTGGCAGGATGCGACGTCTGCATGAGGCAATTCGGAAAGGAAAGCGAAGGAAGATACGAAGCGATTACCGGAGTTGCCGACGCCGTAAGGCTCCTCGAATCCTCCCCCAGCTTTGCCTCGGTGATGCCGGAGGTGTCGGTGAACGTGGCATACCTTGCAGGCGATTCGGACTCTCCGGAGGACGTCGTGGCGGTACCCGGGAGAATCGTGAGGGTGAAGAACTCGGCGAGGGCGATGCAGCCGCCTGCCTTTGGCGCGTCAAGGCACCTTGCCGGCGTCCTCCTACTGGTGAGGAAAAGGAGGCAGGGTGTTCGGGCAGTCATCAACCTGCGCTACGACGCTCGGATGGTTTCGGTGCTCAGCCAGTTGGGGTTGAGGGTCCTGGAGATCGGCGCCTACTCCGCAGGCGGAGAGGGAGACCCCACAATTGAGGCGCTGAGGAGGCGGCTTGTCTCGTTCAAGGCTGCCTTCGATGCCGTAGCGGACCCGGGGTCAAGGGGGATCGAACCGAGCCTCTATCTCCTCGGCAAGAGCGCAGTTGACGCCGCGCGCCTAGCGATCCGGGTGTCCGCGCTGTATTCAGCGAGCTAAGGGTTTGAGCTTCAGGGCGCCCCGCCGCGGTCCCTCAGACCGCTTCGCGCATGCGGCGACGAAGGCGACGTAGACCGGCTCGGGCTTCTCAGGGCGGCTGATGTACTCGGGGTGGAACTGGGTGGCCATGTAGAAGGGGTGACCGTCGAGCTCGAGGATCTCCGCCCTCTTTCCGCCGTCGCTGAAGGCGGTATAGTGCATCCCGTTCTCCTCGAACCTCTTCAGGTAGGTCTGGTTGAGCTCGAACCTGTGCCTGTGCCTCTCCCTTATGGTCTCGGTTCCGTACACATGGTAAGCCCGGCTCGGTTTCTTGATGAAGACGTCGTGCCCGCCCAGGCGCATCG
>Ga0209039_10004461_pt1 | contig 10224 bp, 8 predicted proteins | sample BogFormECP12_OM1_FD_188238 | JGI IMG/M metagenome (GOLD analysis project Ga0209039, IMG submission 188238) | Bog forest soil microbial communities from Calvert Island, British Columbia, Canada - ECP12_OM1 (SPAdes) (version 2) | ecosystem: Environmental > Aquatic > Freshwater > Wetlands > Bog ... | reverse complement strand
GTTCTATCAGGTGAATCTGATTTTCAGCATGGGTCTGGTGGGAGGCCCGTTCGTACTGTGGCTGTTATGGGGGTTCCTGCGGCGCCGCGCTCCCGGCCTCCCCGAATGGCGATTCTGGCGCGTCCTGATACCTTGCGCGGTCCTCGTCGGCATCGCTGTGGTTGGCGAGAGGGACCTCATGGGTTCCGCCCATCTGACCTTGATTCCCCTAGAGGTTCTAGGTCTGTCTCTGATCGCCGCGGCCTTTCCCTGGAAGCGGGTTGCCGCCATCGCCATCGTGGCCGGCTGTATCGTCGATTTCTCGCTGGGCGTGTTTTTGCAGGCCCGCGTCGAAGCCCTCGAAAACACTCCGCAAAGAACCGTTTTCAACGCCGGTCTGAACCTGGCGTACGCCAGCTTCCAGCCGGGATCGCCCACCCCCGACGGGCTTTCCGAAGTGGCCTGGGGGAATTGGTTCTTCAAGCACCGATTCGAACTGTGCCGGCGGTATGTCGGCGTGCTCGCCGACTCTCGTCCGCCGGATGCCGAGACTCGCGAAGCTGTGGCCCGGGCGCAAGCGCAGATCCAGCAGAATCTGAACGAGGACGCCGCGGGTTGGCGGGGTTGGTGGATGCGTCACGATTACGCCCTCGATTTCCTTGGCGATGACGTTGCCGGTCCATCCGGTGAGGGCGCACCCGTGCCGCAGACCGTGCTTGTGGTTTTATTCCTGGCCCTGATGGGCGCGCTGCTGCGCGAGATGCGGCCCAAGCCCCCACGGCGCGTCCCGCAACGCGCTCCCGCCCGCCGTTCACGCCGATGATGCGCAGGTCCGCCGGCCGGCGCTGGCATGCGATAATAGCGGAGATCCGATCCATTCATGCGCCAAAAGCCACCCAAAAAGCCCGCGCGCTCCATCCCCGGCCCGCCGCCCAAAACGTCGCGCCGCAGCGCTCTGGCCGCGGTCGCCGCCATCTTCGCGGTGTACGCCGCGCTCTTACTTTATGCGCACGGCCGGACGCCTCCCGGCCTCAATAACGACGTTGCCGAGGAAGCTCTGCGAAGTGCTTACCTCGTCGAAGGGCATCACCTCGAAGTCATCACCTTTTCCGTGGGCAACTCGGCCGAGACTCTCTATTTGTACCTGGTAGGCGGCATGATCCAGTTATTCGGACACACCATCCTGTCCATTCAACTGGTGGGTTGGATCTTTGCGCTGGCGTGCATCTGGCTGGTGTGGAAACTGGTCGAACGCGTCACCAATACGGTGCCTGCCTGGGTTCCCGTGCTGGCCGCGGCTTCCTCCATCTGGCTCTTCCACTATGCCATGGCCGGACTGCGCGCCATCGCCGCTCCGGTCTTCCTCTGCGCATTCGCCCTGCTGCTCGATCAGGTGGAACGCAGCGCCGATCGCAAGATCGCCCTGTTGTGCGGCTCCGTGCTCGGGTTGGGTATCTACGCCTATTCGTCGGCCCGTCTGCTGCCGATCGCCTTCGTTCTGTACGCGGCCTTCCGCCTGTCCCGGAACTGGCGCGAGAAAGCGGCTCTGCTACGGCGTTATGGCGCCATCCTGGCGGGAGCGTTCGTAGTCTCGATTCCCAACCTGGTCTTCTTTTTGCAGCGGCCTGGAGACTTCCTGTTCCGTGGAAGCTACGTCTTCCGCGGAACCTTTGGCGACCGGGTGGTCAACATGATCTTGACCGCTGTCACGCCGTTCTATTACCCCGAGTCTTACCTCCGCGGCCACCGTCTTTTTTTCGATCGCGACGCGATCAGCGACGCACTCGCGTTTTACGGATTCAGCCCCGTTCACCCGGTCCTCGCCATTGCCCTGCTCATCGGACTTACTCAGGTGAAGCGGTGGATCGCGCGGCCCGTGGTGGCCTACCTTGCCGCTGTCTGGCTGACCGTAGTCCTGGCTCTGGGATTCGCCGGACCCAGCCTGACCCGCCTGTTGATCCTGCTGCCCGTCTATCTGGTGTTCGCCGCAATGGGAATTGGCTTTGTTTTCGAGAGACGCGCCGCCTTGTGGATTCCCGTGCTCCTGTTGATGCTTTTTGCCGGCGTTCAGGATAGCTACGAGTACACCTCGGGTTCCGGCCCACACTTCGCCGACTATTCCTTCTATTTCAACCCCGCCGGGACGGCCATGGGCGAGACGGCGCATGCGCTCGGTTCTCAGGGCAAACGCGTCCTCTCCGTGGTATCCAGAGACTCCGGCGTGGTGCAGTATCTGGCCGGCAACCCGGCCAAGTACCAGAGAATCGTCGAATTCTACCAGTGCCCTATCGACCCCACCCAGCTCCCCTTGGACGAATTCCGCCCGGATTTACTGCTCGTCGAAGACACTCCCGCTTTCCAGCCTTTCACCTCGCGCCTGCCCCCCGAACTCGTGGTCGCCCACAACGGGAACTACTACGAAGTCCGCGTGCAGCCCTGATAAGCATGAAAACCTGGGGCCTGACGAATGTGTCCCAAGGCGCGCGCCCCCCTCGTCAAACACCGTGCGGCACGCCGCCGCGTGGACGCATCCGTCAGTCCCCTGGTTTTCCCCTGGTTTTCGCCCGGCGACAATCGCGTCTTAGAATAAGGCATGGATCGCCGCCAGTTTATCGTTATGCCGGCCGCCGCCATGGCCGGCCCCCTATTTGCCGCCGACGCGGAAGTCCCGTGGCAGCGGAAGATCCGCCGTCTCGGCCAGCTCAATATGACGGAACACGATCCCGTCGTGTTGAACGTCGAGGAGTGGGCGGACTACTGGGCCAGCCTGAAAGTGGACGCCGTCCTGGTGAGCGTCACCGGAATACTGGCTTTCTATCAAACCAAGGTGCCGTTTCACCGCAAGGGCAAGTTCCTGGGGGAGCGGGATTTCTTCGGCGACTGCTGCGCCGCCGCCAAGAAGCGCGGGCTGCGCGTGATCGCCCGCATGAGTCCGGACCTGAATTGGGAAGACGCGGTGAAGGCCCATCCTGAGTGGTTCCAGCGCGACGCCCAAGGCAATGCCAAGCACCACACCGAGGACCCCAGATTGTTCCCCACCTGCATGTTCTCCACCTACATGACCGATTACATGCCGGCCATCATGCGGGAAATCAACTCGCTCTACGACGTGGACGGCCTGTTCACCAACGCCTGGCCGCCACTGGGTGCCATGCCGGTCTGCTATTGCGACCAGTGCCGGAAGCTGCCGCGGGCGGGGACCCTGGCGTACTGGGACAAGTTCAACGAGCGCACCATGTACCTGTGGAAGCTCTACGATTCCATCGCCAAGGAGAAGAAGCCGTCGAACTTCTATTTCGCCAATCTCGGCGGCGGCATCCGTTCCACCGCCAACCTGGTGCAACTCGGAGAAATCTGCGAGTGGTTCCAGTGCGACAACCAGGGCCGCGGCGGCGACGATACCCCCATCTGGGGATGCGCGCTGCAAGGCCGCGTCTGCCACGCCGTACAGAAGGGCAAGATGGCCACCAATGTGACGGCCGCATGGTCCACCGGCCGTCCGCGCTGGCGCAACGTTTACAAGTCGCAGCAGGAAGAACGGATGTGGCTGAATGAAACCGTGGCCGCGGGCTTGGTGCCCTATCACCACATCATCGGCGGCGAGAACGGATTGGGCGAGGACCGCCGCTGGCTCGAGCCGGCGCACCAGTACTTCAACTGGATGGCCAGGCACGACTCCCACTTCGTGAATAAGCGGTCCATCGCCAATGTGGGCGTGGTGATGGGCCAGCGGACGCACCTGTTCTACCAGCCGCCGCGCGGCGCGCTCATGCCGCAGTACATGGACGGCATGTACTACGCCCTGCTCGAAGGCCGCTTTCTCTTCGATTTCGTGCATGAAGAGAAGCTGGCGCCGGAAGATCTGAAGCCGTACTCGGCCCTGCTGCTTCCCAACACCGCGCTGCTCAGCGACCGGCAATGCCGGCAATTGCGCGCTTACGTGGAGGCCGGAGGTTCGCTGCTGGCCACCTTCGAAACCAGCCTCTACACCGACCGCAATGAACGCCGCGTCGATTTCGGCCTCGCCGACGTCTTCGGCGTCCGCAAAGCGGGCGATATCGTGGGCACGAACGGCAACGCCTACCTGGCGCGCATCGAGAAGCGGCATGCCATTCTCGATGGCTTCACCGGTACGAATTGGATTCCCGGCGCGGAAAACCGGGTGCCCGTGGCGCCGGTCGAGGGACCCATCCTGACCGTGGTGCCCGGCTTCGTGGCTTACCCGCCGGAATTGTCCTACCCGTCGCAATCGCACACGGACGAACCGGCGGTGGTGGTAAGGGAAAAAGGGAAGAGCCGTCTGGTTTACTTCCCGGGCGACATCGAGCGGACCATGTGGCAGTCCGGCCATACCGATCTGGCGCGGCTGCTTCAAAACTCCATCCGCTGGGTGGCGGGCGCCAATCCACCGGTGACCATCGAGGGCGAGGGTGTCATCGAAACATTCGCCTGGGAGACGCAGGCTGGTTTCGCCGTCCACGTGCTGAATTACACAAATCCGGCCATGCACCGCGGCTGGATCCGGAATTTCTATCCCATCGGCGCGCAGAAGGTACGCATGACGCTGCCGGCCGGGAGACGCGTGACCCGCGTGGAACTGCTGCGAGCCGGAACGGACATCCCGTTTCGGACCGCCGGCGGAGCCGTTGAGTTCACTATTCCCAAGGTCCTGGATTACGAAGTGGCGGCGATGTATTCCGCCTGAGGCTGTCGCCCCGTGGCGCCGGCGATCTTGTCGCCGGTGTTCTTCCCAGTCCGCACCGCCCCGCGGGCATGACGTCGGGATTATCGGAAGTCTCCCCACTCGCCCCCCCGCGGTTGGGGTGGGAGGGAAGGCGCCCGGATCACCGAACATAAAGGACGTTATGTTGGACGAACGCCGTGCAATTCAAGGTTTAGGGGCGTCGCCTTTGGCAGGAGGGGCTTGTACCGGAGGATTAACCGCTCTGACCAACACCGGCCTTCCCTTCCAAAGCACTTGTATCAGCCCTCTTCGGAGTTCGCCTTCTTCTTCAACGATGGTTCCATGCCCCTGAGGATAATAAGCCCGCCCCTTCAGATAAGTGAAATCGAACCCGTACCCCAATTGAACACCCATCTTTTGCAGCAACTCAGCGAGCAAATCTTGGCGGCGCTGCTGCCACTGGCTCTGTAACGCTTTGCGTTTTTCTTCCTCAGGTTCCAGATCACCAGCGGATGTGTTCAGATGGTCTAGATAGATTTTCCAAGCGTCTCGAACGTCCTTTTCCGATGGCTCGGAAAACTCCACATCAATCAAGTTCAGCGTCCTTCACTCGCCGGGAGCTTTCTTCCGGCTGAATGTGCCGCACTCGACTGCCTGAAACGAACCGGGGGACAGCGCTATCAATCGCGGCGAGAATCTGCGGAAGGTGGTTCTTGACAATCGGCCAGTTATTCGTCGAGAGAGCCACAATCGCCAGTCGCCGCCCCGTGAGGTTCTGCTCATAGACAAGGCTCCGATCGCCGGTAACAAAAACCTCAATGCCGCTTTCTTCCGCGGCTCGCAGCAGCTCGCCGTTTTTCAGGTTACCCCACCGCATGTAGGAAGCGGTGACGAACTCGTGCTTGCCGGGCATCCCGAGGTTGGTTCTTAGCTTGTGCGGTAGATTGTGATCGAGCAGAACCCTCACGGCAGGCGCTGTCCGCGGTGCGCGTGGGCAAACGAAATGAGCTGCTGAATGGCGGCCAGCGACAAGTCGGGATAATTCTCTTGGATTTCTTCAAGCGGAGAACCAAGCTCGGCGTCCTGCACGATAGTATCCGCGAGAATGCGGGTGCCGCGCACAACGGGGCGCCCCGATACTTTGCCGGGTACTCGTTCGACCAACTTGCAACCAGTCCAATCGATGTAGCTATCCAGGCCTGCCACGTGGTCCATCGTCTAAATTCTACCGCAGCTTATTGGCGGTTGGGTCGCCTCGCCGCACGCGGCGGGGCAACTAGATCGTCATGGCAGTGTACCCGCCGTCCACGCGCAGAATCGACCCCGTCACAAACGAAGACGCCCGCGGCGAGGCCAGGTAGACCGCCGCTCCCACCAGCTCCTCACTCTCCCCGAAGCGTTTCATGGGAGTGTGCCCCATGATGTCGGCGACGCGTTGTTCAGTGAGGATCTTGCGGTTCTGTTCGGCGGGGAAGAACCCGGGCAGGATGGCGTTCACCCGCACCTTGTACGGCGCCCATTCCCGCGCCAGGAATTGCGTGATCTGGTTCACCCCGCCCTTGGCCACCGAGTAGGTGAACACCTTCGAGAGCGGTGGCCCGGACGAAGCCGATGAAATATTGATGATGGAGCCGCCGCGGCCCGCATCCACCATGGCCTTGCCGAACACCTGGCACGCCAGGAAGACGCTCTTCAAATCGATGTCAATGATGCGCTGCCATTCCTGTTCGGTGATCTCGAAGAACGGCGTGGCGGAGTTCACCCCCGCCGCGTTGATGAGAGTGTCGACGCGTCCGAAGCGTTCGAGCACCGTATCCAGGGCCTTCTGGAGATCGGCCTTGTTGGTGGCATCGCACTTGACGCCGATGGCCTGCCGCCCCATGGCGGCAATGGCTGTCGCACGGGCTTCCGCAGCTTCCGGGAACACATCCAGGATGGCGATATCCGACCCGGCCTGCGCCAGCCCCGTCGCCATTGCCCCGGCGAGGACACCGCCTCCTCCGATCACCGCCGCCACTTGGCCGGCCAGAGAGAAAAGTGCGTCTTCAGACATGTCTAAATGTTATCAGAGTGGGACAGATGATCGCCTTTTGTCGTCTGTCAACCGGCCGTTGTCTAGCGAGGTTGGCAGACCACAACAAACGATGGTCTGCCCCACAGAGCAGCCTGGCCGCAACCAAACGTGGGGCGGACGCCTCGTCCGCACCGGACCCCCTGGTCCGGCTCTTTGGGGCCCGCCCCACGAAATCGTCCCAGGAGGCCCGCGTGTCCCTTGCGGTTGGTGATGACATCGATCATGGGCGTCCGGAGCGAGCGGTCTGTCTCTTGAGGCGGCGTTCACTTTCTGCGCGCAGCTCCCGCTCGTAGGCGACGGAGCCCCGTTTTAACTCGGGGTGGTCCGCGAGCTTCCAGGCTCCCGTGGCCACGCGCAACGCCACCAGTTGACGCTGGCGTTTCAACTCGTACGTTGCGGCCCCGACAAGAAATTGGCTCCGGCCGCTCATGCCTCGGCTGTTCATGCCCCTCACTCCGCCAAAGCTTCCGCCAGATGCGGCTGATACACACACCGCGGGTCCTCGGCCAGAAAATCCCCGGTCAGCGCATACGCTCTTGACCGCGACCCGCCGCAAATGTTCCGGTACTCGCAGATGCCGCACTTGCCGTGGCGCTGGCTGGTATCGCGCAGGGTCAGGAACAGGTCGGAGTGCCGGTAAATATCGGTGAGCGAATCGTTGAGCACGTTGCCGCCGCTCACCGGAAAGAATCCGCTGGGGAAGATCTCGCCGGTGTGAGAAACGAAGACGAAGCCCTTGCCGTCGCTCACCCCCGCGGTACGCCACGCTACGCCCTTGGCGTTTGGGTTTTCGGTGGCGCCGTGCTCGGCCTTGATGCGCTGCGCCACGTAGCGCCGGTAATGCATGGCCTCGGTGGTCTTCACGCCGAAAGGCGCGGTCTTGGAAAGCTCGTACATGAACTCGAAGACCTGCTCGTATTCCGGCGCCAGCAGGTCGTCGCCTTCCTCCGCGCGGCCGGTCACGATGAGGAAGAACAGACTCCACATCCGGGTCCGCACCTCCTTGGCGATCTCGGCCACCTCCGGCAGGCGCGCCATGTTCCGCCGCGTGACGGTGGTCTGAAGCTGCGTATCGAGCCCGATATCGCGCGCGTGACGGAGGGCGAACATGGCGCGGTCGAACGTGCCCGGAATGCCGCGGAACTCGTCGTGCGTGGCGGCGTCCGGCCCGTCCAGGCTGATGGCCATGCGGGCGATGCCGGCCGCCTGGAAGCTTTCGATGGCTTCCGCCGTCAGAAGGGGCGTGGCGCTGGGGGTCACGTTGGTGCGCAGCCCGATCTTGACGCTATAGCGGATCAGGTCGTAGAGGTCCGGCCGCTTGAGCGGGTCTCCTCCGGTAAAGACCATCAGGGGATCCCCGAAGGAACGGATCTCATCCAGCAGGCGGTATCCTTGTTCGGTAGTCAGCTCAGCCGGACTCCGCTCCGATTGCGCGGAGGCCCGGCAGTGCACGCACGCCAGGTCGCACGCCTGCGTCACTTCCCAGATCACCAGCATTGGGGCTTGATCGAAGTTCATCCCATCTCCACTCTGAACTTAGTTCAATTGTATTTCAATGCGCCGGCGCCGACAAGTTGCCCGCCGCCGGATAGGGGAAGTAGTACAACAGGATGGATTTGCCGACTCGCTCGAGCGGCCGAATCCGATCCGGCCAGGGTATGGCTCCGGGATACCGGTCGCCCAGCCCCAGCCGCGATCCCTTCCAGGCGCTCAATTCCACGGCGTTCCAGCCCGGGCTGGGACGCAGCACATCCACCTTGTCGCGGATGTGAGGGAAACTGCGCTCCTGCTCAAGGTCGAAGATAAACGCCGGCTGAAAAGCCACTTCCTGCGCGCCGACTTCGCGCAAACGCTGGGCCAGCCGCTTCAGGTCCTGGCCCCAATCGAGATCGGAATCCACCAGGATCTTCTCCGGCTCGCTTCCACCCAGCTCGTTGAAATACGCCAGGTAATCCGGGTGGATCGACAAAGACGAACCGGCCAGCCAGATCGCCAGCAGCGGGAGGGCGATTCGAACCCACTTCCGCGTCCCGGCGAGTTCCAGCAGCCGGACCACGGCGAGTGCCGTCAACAATGCGAATCCGATATAGACCGGCATCACATGACGCAGGCCGATATTGATTCGGGCGAACATCCCCACCAGCAGGATGCCGCTGACAAACATCAATGGAAGCCATGCCCGCTGGAAACGGTCCCCCTTTCGGAACGCCAGCGGTACGCCAAATCCGAGCAGGATCAGGAACGCCAGCGGCGTCTTGACCGCCAGTGCCACCTCGAAGAAATACCACCACCCCGTCATGCTCCGTTGCCCCAGCAGGTAGGCCGCGTGCCCCTCGGTATTGTGTTGGATCACTTGTTGAATGCCGCGGTAGAGTTCCGGCGCGGGCAGGCGCAGGTTTGCGAACTCCACCTTGCCGAATGAAAACCGGTAGCCCGCCCAAATCAGCAGGCAGGCAACCAGCACCGCCAGTCCAAACGAGGGCAGGCGTTCTCTCACAGCGCGCGCCAGCCAGGCTATTTTGGGACGCTCGGAGAACAGATACCAGGCCAGCACCAAAGCCACGCTCGCGGGAAAGAATGCCAGGCAGGAAAACTTCGAAAGAACCATCAGCCCGCTGCTGGCGCCGAACCAAATGGCGTGGGCCGGCGTCGGCTGCTCCATCCACACCATCCCGGAGAGGAACGCCGCCCCCAAGAACGCTGTGAGCGCCATGTCGGTGGTCGCCAGCCCCGCATGCGCCAGCACCGGCGGCAGAAAGCTGAATAGAAATATGGCCAGCACTCCCACGGCGGCGCCGAAATAGCGCTTGCCCCAACAGTACACCACCTGGCATGCGATCCAGAAGAACGGCAGCGTGCCCAGGCGCGCCAGCGCGAGGGCAAGGTCGTAGTGGTGGCCGTGGTAAAGGATGGCAATGCCCTCCAGGAACTTCGAGAACAGGTTCCGGTCGACCGTGCCCTGGGATCGGATGCCGAGCAGATACGGCCCCAGGGCCGCTGCCACGCGGGCCAGCGGAGGATGTTGCGGCTCCCATCGATACGCCCCTTTGTCCAACCACTCCATGCCGCATGCAATGTGGGCAGGCTCGTCGGAGGTGTGGCTAAACACGGTATAGGTGGCGACAATTCGGATGGAAGCAATCAGAACCAAGGCCACGGAGAGGGCCAGGCTGCGTCGCTCCAGGAAGGCCAGGAACCTGGCGGCTAAGGGAGGAGAGGTGTGGGCGGCTGGCGCGGCTCGATGGCTCTTTTGGTCCTTTCCCGGCTGCCGTTTGGATCCCACCTGATTCCGAATTTAGCACTGTTTTGTACTACAACCCCGCCGACCCTTCGCCGTCTGCGACGATTTTGTGGGGCAGATTTGCAATCTGCGGCCGAGTTGTACTCGGCCCTGGAGATTGGCCATTGGAAAGGGCGGACCGGAGCCGGTGACAAGGGCTAAGCCGCGATGGTGCAGAGCGTCTCCGATCCCAGCGGTGGTTTCGCC
>Ga0209039_10004460_pt1 | contig 10225 bp, 12 predicted proteins | sample BogFormECP12_OM1_FD_188238 | JGI IMG/M metagenome (GOLD analysis project Ga0209039, IMG submission 188238) | Bog forest soil microbial communities from Calvert Island, British Columbia, Canada - ECP12_OM1 (SPAdes) (version 2) | ecosystem: Environmental > Aquatic > Freshwater > Wetlands > Bog ... | reverse complement strand
AGCCCGAAGCCGCGAGGAGGTTTTCTCGCACGTTGGGGGGTTATAAACCGGCTGCGGTTGACGCCTACATCGAGATGCTGACCACCAAGCAGCAGTTGCTGTTCGACGACGTCGAGAGCCTGAGGGCCCGGCTGAAAGACCTCGACGATGAATCAGCCGGCTTGCGCAAGGAGGTGACCCTCCTCACGGACACTTCACCGTCGCCGCACGCGGTCCAACAACGGATGGCAAAGATGCTGCGGCAGGCCGTCGACGAGGTCTCGGAGATGCGGGCGGAAGCGCGCACCGAGGCAGCGGCGCTGATCGCGGATGCCCAGGCCGAGGCCGACGCCGAGCAGCAAAAGCACAAAGAACTACTGGCGGACTTGGGTGCGCAGCTAAACGCCCGCCAAGCGGAATATGACGAAGCCAAAGCAAAGGTCGCGGCCGAATTGGACAGGATGACCGCTGAAACTCAATCGGCGATCGAGGAGGCCTGGCAGGACGCCCAGCAGGAACGTGAGCAGCTTCTCGCCGACGCGAAGTTGGAGGCTGATCACTATCGTGAGGAGGCCCGGCGGGCGGTGGACGAGGCGAGTCAGCAGCGGATCACGATTCTGGAGCAACTGATGGGCGTGTACCGCGACCTGGAAGGGGTTCCGGCCACTCTTGAGACGGCCTACCAGGAACTCAAGAATCCGCCGGAGGAAAGCAGCGCAGCGCCGTCGGACGAGAAAGTCACCGCTGGCTGAGCTCGCGATAATCTCGGCGCTGTGACCCTGCCCGTTAGGCTGACCGCCGCGCAGGCCCGGCGGATAGCCGTTGCGGCCCAAGGATTTAGCGAGCCGCGGCCAAGCGGCCCCATCACCCGAGGGCATCTGAAGCGGCTGATGTCCCGGATCCAAGTGCTGCAACTGGATTCGGTGTCGGTGGCCGTGCGCGCCCAGTACGCGCCGGTGTTCAGCCGGTTCGGCCCCTATGACCGCGATGTGCTGGACAGCGCCGCCTGGGGCCCGCGTTCGTCGCGGCTGCTGGCAGAGTACTGGGCGCACGAAGCCGCGCTGATGGCCGTCGACGACTGGCCGCTGCTGCGCTGGCGGATGCGCCAGTACCGGCATGGCCGCTGGGGCACCCATATCGTCAAGGCCAATCCGCAGCTCGCCGAGGACATCGTCGCCGCCGTCGCCGAACTCGGGCCCAGCACGGCCGGGCAGATCGAAGCGCAGGGATGGCTCGCGCAAGCCGTGAGGCTCGATGTTACCAATAAGGATGAAATCGAATCTGTTATTGATCGCATTGTGAAAGAGAGCGGCAAAATCGACAATCTGATCAACTGCGCAGGGATAGGATATAACAAGCCATTTATGGAATCTTCCGATGACGAGTTTCGAAAGACACTGGAGGTCAACCTGATCGGCGCAAATAACTGCTGCCAGGCCTCCCTAAAGAAGATGATTCCCAGAAAGGAAGGCAAGATCGTGAATATCCTGTCGGCTTCGTCAAGACAGGGAAGCGACTTTTTTACGCATTACTCATCTTCGAAATTCGGTCTGCTCGGACTTACCCAGGGCATCGGGATGGCTGCCGCAAGGCATAACATCAATGTAAACGGCATCTGCCCAGGAATCATTGAAACCAAAATAGGTGAGAAACAGGGCGGCGGCCTCGTGAAGCAGATGGCAAAGTATTCGGGAAAACCTGAAGAACTGTTGAGGGAGGGAATAAGAAAAACCATACCTTTTTTACCACAGGCCGGGCATTCTACTTTCTCATGAACGCTTGCTTCAATTTCACTTATTGTTTCGCATCTTTCACATTTGACCTTCATTTATTCATCTCCAATTTCATCCTGCACACCCCACAAGTCTGGTTTTCTCTCGGGGTCTCAATTTTTTCTTCATTGCCATAAAGAGGAACCTTCGCTCCACAAAGGCAAGTTTCATCCTCGTTGAAATAATGCGTCCTCGACTCCCCGAAGGGGCGGTAATAACCGGGGATCATAAAGGACCATACCTCCTAAGAGATTTACACTTCGAATATCCCATACATGGCTCCCGTTCCGGCAAAAGATTGCACATGCCGTATCCATCAACATTCCAGTGAGGGCAATCCTTCCGAGTAAGTTTCGGAGGAAAGAAAAGTGCTTTAATTCTCGAAAGAAAATTCACTTCCAACCCCTCCACTCCTTAAATCTGATCCAGAACGAGTGCCGCTTCAATTCACTGCGATAAAATTGCCGGCCGCAGGTTTCACATCTGAAAATATCACGCATGTAACTCGTATCTCCCTCTCTGATTGTTGGAAATTGGTGGGGTCCGTCAGGAGTCTCACAATGCGGGCAGCACCAGACGTGATATTTCGGAAAGGGTTTCCACCTCATCACATTAAAAATTATACCAAAAATTCTCTTTTCGATGCAATAAAATTTATAATAAATATCCCATCGCACCATGTAATATCGAGATTCAAAATTCATCCCTCCCACCCCTCAAGTTTCACAAAATCGTGCCAACCCGGATGATTACCACTCGGAGGAATATTCACCGACGGTGTGACCGTGCCGTCAGCTGCAATATTCCAGTCATGGCCCGGGCACTGGCCCCGAATAGCAAACGGCTGCCCCGTGGGATCGCAGCACACCACCATTCGCGTTACGGTCCCGTCCATCTGCTTGGCCTCGGACCAGATCGTCCATGTGAGAGGTTCAGGAAATTCTTCCGGGGTGACTTTTCTAAAGAGAACGACCATTACTGCTCACCTTGACCATAGGCAGAGACGAGATGCCCCCAGAACCCCCGGATGTTTCCCACTATTAATGTTATTTCTTCCATTTCCACCCTTGTCGCCTCCTCGCTACACTCTCTTGATTTTTCGATTAATGCAATAAACTCTGGATGAAATATCCTACTCGTCGGTGTCACTCTTCCACCTCCCACTCCACAAGGTCCGGATGGTCACACCTACAATGGCACTTTCCACCCGGGGGAAGGAGCCGCAACAGGAAATTTTCTCGTTCCCACCCACGCGGATCAATATCATCCTCTTTGTCGTGCTCGATCATTCGATCGTTATCCTCGATCAATTTGTCTCGAATCTCCTCGAATCTCTTCACTGCAGTCTCCCTCGACAGACAGATATGCTTCACTTCATACCATTCACATCGAGATTCCCCCACGAGATAAACTTTCATAATCCTCTCCTCATCTCCAAAATTTTCCTCGATGCATCTTCCGCCCCGTAACCGACGATTACCGTATAGCCCACCCTCGTTAAATATTCGATGATCTTGACCTGCTCTTCAGAAAGTTTTCCACCTTCCACACGCTTCATCTCTATAAAACAATGCCAGGCGGGTATAAAAAGATCGGGAACTCCGGGCACCACGCCTTCGGCCCGCAATTTTCGAGCTGTATTAATATCCCGGAAACCCCCGTTCGGAACGTGAAAAATTAGTACTCCCGAGTATTTCAAATGAAACCACTGCAAAAGGCCGCGCTGTTCCATCGACTCACTGCTCGGTAGCATCTTCCCCTCCAATGTGCTGCTGTGTCGTCTGAACTTTATCGGAGAAAATAAACCCCGTGATCTTCGTGAATTTCTTGTCCGGCTTCACCCGGATTTGCACCGGCTTTCTCCAATATTCACACTCCTGATACGCTTCTGCAACCGTATTCGCTTTTCCACCCAGTCTTTTGACGATTCCCCTGGCCCTCTCCGCGGGGTATCCTCCATGATCAAGACAGAGCCAGATACAATGCTCCCTGTCCATCCGATCCGCATACGTTATTTTTAAACTGGTCGTCTTCCCGGGCTTCTTGTGAAGGTTATACCACGGATCCCCGACAACATCAATTATCTTCTCCGGCTGCTGGCTCGCCAGCATTGCCCCCTCATATGCCACGCACCCGTGGGGGACTTCTGTTGGAAACTCGTACCCGCACGTCGGGCATATTCTCGTCCTGGCGTGGACAATTATCCCGCACTTCCCGCACGCCTTCATTGGAGGAGCCCTCTTCTCCACGCAGAAAATATTCTTCCTCTTCACCGGGTCCACCTCATCGAGGACTCCGTGTTTCATGACGTTCCCGCCGTAATCCAAAACCAAACAATCACTCTTACCGGGACATAACCGTGTTCCCCGGCCGACAACCTGCACATACTTCCCCGTAGAAAGAGTGGAAAATAAGAGAGCGATGAGATCGGTGCATGGGGCATTAAACCCCGTCGTAAGAACACCTATGTTCACTATGCACCGGAGTTTTCCTTCCCGGAACCGTTTTATCATATCGTTCCGTTTTTCAAGTTTCGTCTTTCCTGTCAGCAACTCACATCCGACCCCGCGTTCTTCCAGCTGAGACACAATATGCTCGGCATGAGTCACCCCTGCGGCATAAACCAGCCATGATTTCCGGTCCTGACCATATTCCACTATCTCCTCGACCGCAAGCTTCACCAAGAGCGGGTCATCTGCCGCATGCGCCAACTCCGATGAGTTATACTCGCCTGCTTGAACATGAACATTCTCCAGGTTGATCTGCCGCGATCCGCCCTTGGAAACCACTGGAAGAAGATATCCTTCCTTGATCAGGGTTTTCAACTCGGTGCAGTGAGCGATTCCATCAAAAAGCCGATCGTTCCCCTCGGTGAGAAGGCCGCTATCCAAGCGAAACGGCGTGGCGGTCATTCCAACGGTGGTCAGACTCGGATTTGCAATTTTCAGGTCTTTAAAAAATCTCTGGTACCGGGTGCTCTCCTTTCGGGATATGAGATGACACTCGTCCACAATGACAATGTCCACCCTCCCAAAATCAAAACCACGCTCGTACACGCTCTGGATCCCACAGAAAATAATCTGGGCCATGATATTCCGATGCCCCAGGGAGGCGCTGTAAACCCCCGTAGACGCCTCCGGGTAGTAAGAACGGAGTTCCCTGTGGTTCTGGTCAATTAACTCGATAGAATGAGTCACTACAAGGATTTTAACATCGGGATCCTCCGTACATACCCGCTGGCAAAACGCAGCGATCAAAAGGGACTTGCCCGCGCCGGTAGGCAAAACCACAACGGGAGCCATACCCCGGCCCAAGTCCCAGTAAGAGAAGAGGTCCCGGAGGGCAATTTCTTGGTAGGGACGAAGTTTAAGCATATTTTAATCACAATTTCTTTTTGGACTCGGGGCACGGCCCGCCTTCATTTTAATCCTTTTCCATCGATCACTGCCTGCAGGTCTTTGCTCGCAATTGCACCCGGGCCATTTACGATTCCTCCCGCATACTCCACACGCCCGGTCTCCGAGTCGCCCTTCACCATCTGCAACGGAATAAGATCCGGTATATAGATGTGTTTTTCACAGGGGTGCCTTTGCTCCGAGCTACTCAGTTTCTGATCCTTCTGATCGCATATCCACGAACCGTCCTCCCCGGGCGTCACCCACGCGCATGTCCTGCAACTGATTTCAGGCAACCTGTTCTCGAAACAAACTCCCCGGTGAGTGCACCACTTGCACTCGTCCATAAGATCGGGATCATCGGTTATCTTGAACAGGGGAGCCTGGGAGAAGACGATCCGACGGGCTTTTTCCACGAGGCCCTTGGCGAATTCGGCATCATATTCAACGCGCTCTCCATAAATCTCATCGGTTTCCTTACAGACACAGAAGTAATAGGCACGTTCAAGCCCCTCCAATATCATGTAAACCTGCATCTGGGCGAAGTGCTGTGGTTTCACCTTTTTTACCCCGGATCTCTCTAATTTCTCAAAATCCCGGGTATTACTCGTTTTCATTTCACAGACATGAAATGTCTTCGGGGCCTCTTCAAATCCTATAGCAACCGCATCGAGACTGCCTCCGAAATGACCTCCGAACAAATGGCTTGTCACCTGAAGACCACACCCGGGATCCTTATCATAGACCGTAACCCCGACGTTTCTCAGTTCCTTGATAAGGCGGCCCTCCTCTCTTTTCCCAGTATCAAAAAGACGGAGCATGCGGCCACCGAACTGCGGGCGCGAGCACCACCGGAACGTGTACCAGAGGGCCCTGAGACATCCCCCACCAATCTGGGACGCACCTAAGTGGTCGCGCCTCCAATCGTCCGGTCTGTCCACATACGACTGGTATATTTTCTCTATGGTGGGCGACAGTGTGCCTTTTGGAATCTTGACCATAACTTTTCTCCACAAAAAAATATTACGGGTTCCTGTTTCTCCATGGGGCCCCCTGTCCTCCAACCTGGACCTGGCCTTCGGCCGGTGCCACACTGCCCGGTGCAGGCGCTCCAGCCGGCGCGGGTTTCGTCATCGGACCCTTGGCGGGGCCCTCACTCAGTGCACGGCACTTGGTCACCTTGTTCTGGGGATCCGGAAACTCGTCGTTTCCCTTCTTGATGCCGACCCTGGCAACGAACGCGATCTCACATAATTCCTCGGTGTCCCGGGGAGTATGGTTTCCAACAGCGAAGCAGATCTGCCTGAGTTTGTCATTTGCGATCTTGACCGCCATCGCATGTTTCTCGTTTTCTTCGACATCATCGAAGTGAAGGTTCAGGTTTTCAAAAATCTTCCGTCCCTGGTACGGACCTTCAACAACGCTGTACACCAGCTTGAGATATTGACCCGTGCCCTGTTTGTTGTCCTTCATGTCCGTTCCGTGTTCAATCCAGACCACGTACTCACCCGCTGGTAGCGGATCAAACGCCCCGGTCGGTTCGACTTTGTCTGCGTTGTAGTCATTCAGCTTAACCATCGGTCTTCAACTCCTCGGAGGCATCTTTCACCAGAGCGATCAGTCTGTACATACTTCCTTCAACGGGCTCTTCGGACCCGTTATTTACAAGGTCCCAGAAAAGCGTCTCGACTTGGCTAAGCTTACTTCCCGCGCATTTTCCACAACACCCAGACAAATGGACTCCGAACGCATTATAGAATGCCCCCAGAGCCAGAGAAAGTGCCTCCTCATGCTTTTCAGCGAGTTCCTCGGCTTCGATCATTTTTCGCTCGAGATAAGCGAGCTGTTTGCTGGTCGATTCGTGTAGTTCCATGATTTACTTTCCCTCCTGGGGCCCCGTTGTCTGGGCGGACTGTTCTTCCGACGATACATTCGAGGTCGCCCTGGTTTGACCTTTTACCTGCCGCGGCTTCCGGGCTGGTTTCGGCTTCGCTCCCTTCGGGAGACCTTCCTCGAGTGCAGCCCACTCCAGTGGGATCTCGTCTTTCAGGTGATACCGGTTCTTAGCCTTGAATGCAGGACTGAGTGTGAGCCTGAGTATCCGCTGATGTGTTGGAATGACCCGGGTTCTCTTCGCGTCCTTCTCGCCCTCGGTCTTGGTGAACACTTTCATCGATGCATATCCAACAATGTCGGCGTAATCGATAATCAGCTGCGCGGCTTTCTTCTGCAGGTTTAACGTGTTGCAGTCATACTCCGGGTGCTCAGGATCTTTTACTGGTACAGTAATACTGTGCGCCAGTAATATGATGGTCATTCCCTTTTCGTCCCTGAGGGCGGTGAAGCAGGCAAGAAGCAGCCTCCAGTCATCCAGGGCCTCTCCATATCCCTTGCCCCATCCCTTGAGGACCCGTTCGATGGAATCGACCCCGTATCTCCTGCAGGTCTCCGCCCACACAAGAGGCTCCAGGGAGTCGAGGGTATCTACAACGAGAGTCTTGTACTCGTGATCGTTCTCTCCCAGCGCCGCGCAGCAATCGATGACATCATCGAATGTTTTGCAGAGGGGAAAGTGCTTTACGTCGATGTCCCCGAGACCGTCCTCTGTCCCGCAGAGAACAAAAATCGCTTTTTCGGCCTTCGAAGCGATCGTGGTCTTCCCGATACCCTCGGGACCATAGATCACGATGCGTGGGGCCTTGGGAACGTTCGTTTCAATGTCGTTCAGGTTGATAGACATGTGTTACTTTCCTTTTTTGTGTGTTTTGGTTGCGAAGTCCGCTGTGACCCGCCCGTGGATATTGATCGGTCTGATACTTATACCTTTTGAGTCTGGTTTTTCAGAAACCAAAGGTTTATGTAGATTCAAAATCAAAGGTGCTCACTGCCGAGGAGATTCTTTTGCTTGAGCTTGAAGAGATTATCAGACGACTCCAAGATAGAAATTTACGCAAGGTTGCCGCCAACGTAGGACTCGATGAAAAAACCCTCTATAGAATAATGAATCGGGAAACCACAGAAAAAGTAACCTATGATACCGTTAAAAAATTAAGCGACTACTTAGAGAATAAACACGAGGAATAAAACCATGGTACCGGACCCATCCGACATCATAGCGCCCGCGCTCCTGGACCGCTGCCGCCTGATAAAGCTCCGCGGCCACGAGAAAGTTGCCCTCGAGAGCGGCTGGCCAAAAGATACAAACTACCCTCCTGACGACCCCGAGATATTGCAGCATATTTCCGAAGGAAACAATTTCGGAATAATGGTCACAAATAATACCATAGCGATGGACTGCGACACGGAATTCATGTATTCCATGCTCCCAGACGAATGGAAAGAAACTTTAACTGTTATAACGGGACGCAATGGGGAGACCGGCCGACACTTGTTTTTCAACTGCTCCGATTCTCCCGAACGGATAAAAATTCCCTTCGAAGACTCCGACCAAATTGACCCGAAAACCGGAAAAAAACCAAAACCCCTGGGAGACGTTCGATCCTCAGACGGCCCATTTTATACGGTTGCCGCGGGTTCCATTCACCCCGATACCGGAAAACAATACCGTTATGTCAATCCATATGTAGATCTCGTCACGGTAAAATGGCAAGACATACTGGACTTGTTTTCAAAATTCATGAAGAAGCCACGAACAGATATCCCGGTCCGGAAATCATTCTCTATAGGGAGTTCCCTCACCGAGAGCCTCGGGCTTCATATTGAAGATTTTGCGATGCCCGTTGACTGGAAAAAGATGCCAGGTGGAGATCTTCAGGGAAAACACCCGGTTCACGGATCTACTACCGGAATGAATTTTGCAATAAATAAGGGAAAGAACGTCTGGCATTGTTGGAGACACGACATTGGCGGCGACCCCGTTTCCTGGATCGCCTATGCTCACTGCGGGGTATCCGAGACAGAATGCAACAACCTGAATATGGAACAATTCAAGTCCGTAAAAGAGTGGCTTAAAAACAATGGTTACAGCAAGCAAATCACCGAACTCGACGATAAATTTCATGCCCCTCCCCCCGAAGTTGCAAAAATCGATATTAGCAAGCTGACACAGACGAAAAAGATTGAACTCACGGAAGAAGACATCGAAAAGAAAAAAAAGGACGCCGAGAACCGGTCCAAACTTCCCCCGTTCCCGGAGCTCGAGCCCGGGATATTCAAAGACTATATGGACTATGGAAGCCGCGTTTCATGGGCGGTCGAAGAATTTCATTTTGCTACGTTTCTGGCATGCGCATCCATGGCCCTCAGGAGAAGAGTTGTCATTGAGGCCGGTATTTCAATGATTTATCCCAATGTGTTCGTAATGATTGTCGGGCAATCAACCATTAGTGGAAAATCCACCGTATGTAACATGGCCGTAAGTGCGTTTGGCAAATCAATAATATACGAAGAGCCCGTTGCAAAATTCAATTCGACAGAAATACACCTGGGAACAGTATCCGCACCAACACTGGTTCAAAATATGTCTTATATTCACAACGCCCTTTGGTATTGTGATGAGTGTGGAGGGATTTTCGATCAGATAATCAGCTGGAACGACGAATTGCCCTCAAATTTACGCAAAGCTTATGATGGCACTCCATTAGAATCAAAATTATCAAATTCCAGACGGACAAAAAAAGACGAAGACCAGCGAAAATGGACATGCCCGACCCCATTTTTATCGCTGTTGTGGAACATGACAACCGGAGACATAGAACGAATAGCTAACGAAACGTATTTCACAACTGGTTTTTTCCAGAGATTCATGTGGTTTTACAGTCAAGACGGGCATCCCCGGGAAAACACGAAAACAAGTTTAGAAGACCGCGCGCTGGTTGCATCTATCGCCCTCAAAATAAACTCCCTTAGAAATGCTCTCAGGGTAGTTCCGAACGACGGTATTGTGTTTGAAGTCTGTAAAATTATAGAAAAATGGTATGCTGATACCATAATGACAAAGACCAGCAAAAAACATCAGAATTACGTGATTGCAATAGGAAGGACGTTCGCTCATGTATACAAAATAGCAGCCATACTTTCTATGTTCGATCCGGAGTTTCAGGAGACGGTCCTCAACCG
>Ga0209039_10004459_pt1 | contig 10226 bp, 12 predicted proteins | sample BogFormECP12_OM1_FD_188238 | JGI IMG/M metagenome (GOLD analysis project Ga0209039, IMG submission 188238) | Bog forest soil microbial communities from Calvert Island, British Columbia, Canada - ECP12_OM1 (SPAdes) (version 2) | ecosystem: Environmental > Aquatic > Freshwater > Wetlands > Bog ... | reverse complement strand
GGATGCCGTCCTTGTAAGACGCATCGATGCGATCGGGGGTCGCGTTCGCCGGCAGCGTAAACGAGCGACTGAACGAACCATACGATCGCTCGATGTAGCGGCTGCGCTCCTTCTTCTCCTCGCGCTCCGATTTCTTCTCCCCGCGCACAGTGAGCGCGCCTTCCGTCATCTCGACGGAGACATCTTCCTTGCGCACACCGGGGAGCTCGACCGTGACCACGTACTCGCTATCGGTCTCATGGAGGTCCAGCGCCGGCACAAGCTCCCCGCGGGCGAATGGCCGGTCTCCAAACATCTCCTCCATAAGCCGGCTGAGCCGTCCCCGGCCCACGACAGCACGGAAGGGATCCCAGCGGGTGAACGTCTCGAGTTCGCGCAGTGGATCCCAGGGGGCAAGCCCCTTGGTCTCCTGCTCGTGTTTCTCTGCCATCGTGCTTCCTCCTTCGGATTGTGAGATTGATATCCCGGCCGATGCTGGCGCCGGGTGATGCTATAGGAATGCATCAGCTGTGCCGCGATGTGGCCTCTCCGCGCGAGGCTGCGCGGGATTCTCGTGGCGCATTGACGCAGGAGCCGGAGTCGACGTGAGGCGACGCGCATCAAGGCGGGCGGTTGAGCGAAGACGCCTTTCGCCTCCAGCATCTTGCGCGTCACCTTTCCAAGCGTCGCCTCCGGGAGAAAGAGTGCGCAACTTGGGTCCGTTGATTCGGCTGGCGTCATCAGGTTGTTGCTGCAGGTAGGGCAACGCCGCCGGGATTGGCTGAACCCCTCGTCAGCCACGGTTGCCCGACCAGCCCGGATGACTCCGCGCCAGGCTCCGTCATTCGAGGTAGCGGTCCTCGATCGCGGAGAGCAGGCCCGCGCGCACAACGTCCACTTCCACGTCTTCCGTCCGGTCTGAAATCTTTGATTCGAGGTCCAGGACGGCAGCGCTCAGCTCGTCGTCATGGATCACGTCGCGGAGCCAGCGGGAGAAATCCGAGCGCGGTGCCTGGAAGCGGATCCTGGCAGGTGCGCAGGCTGTCAGCGCCCAGTGGAAATCCTCAAGATTGCCCGCGTCGTACGCAGGCTCTGGCGCCTCCGCTTCCGCGACCGACCCGCGAGATGCGACTTCCCGCTCTTGCTGCGCCCGGTGATGAGCATGTTGATCTGCGAGGCCGGCAGGCGCACGCGCGAGCCGTCCTCGTAGCGGCCGAGCTCCAACTGCCAGCGCTTCGGTTCGATCCGCACCTCGCCGCACAGCACCGGACCGCGCAGGAACGCAGCCACCCCGGCACCGTCGGGCTCCTCCAACACCAGATCGGCGTGCGTCTTCAACGCATCCACCGCGTTACTGACCGCCACTCCGAGCTCGCAGGTCTCGAGGAGCGAGTGGTGGTTCTCTGCGTCGCCGATCGCGATCGCACTGTGGTGGGAAATGCCGAGGTCACCGAGGGCCTGGACACGCCCAACCCTTTCGAGATTCCCGGCGGCAGGATTATGATGTCCGCGCGGCTGCGCACGATCTGGCACTCCAGGCCGAGCCGACGGATCTCCTCGGTGACGGCGATATCCCACGCCCCATGAGAAGCCAGCACGACTTGGCCGCGGCGGAAGGGGATGCCCAGCCTCAGCAGTACTTCGTCGAGCTCGAAGCTGACGGGCGGCGCGAGGAGTCGAGGCACGTGTTCCGCGCACAGGACGGCCCCGTTCTCCGCGACAATGAAGTCGAAGTGATCGTCCGCGTCGGGAAAGGCCTCGCGCAGCTCCGCGAGGACGCGGCCTGTCACGAGGACTACCTTCGTACCGCACCCGCGCACCTCAGCGACGGCAGCGAGCACGTCGGGCGTGGGGCTTCCGTGCGCGGTGAGCGTGCCGTCGAAGTCTACGGCGATGGCGTAGAAATACGGGGACAAGGGCTCTCCCAAGCCTCGGTACCACCCCAGCAGACCTTGCCTGATGAAGCGCTCCGCCGGCGCGCAATTGCGTTTAACTTCCTCTTTTAGAACACCGCGGAGGTTGCATTCGCTGCGTCTGCCACCAGCGCCTGCCTCAGCATCGGGAGATATTAAAACTTCGGACAACCATCACAAAGAGTGGGCAATCCCCGACGCCTTATTGCGACTGTTGAATCACCGCGGAGCCGGAGCGGAGCGCGCGCAGGCAGAACAGCTTCGCGCGTCGGGGACGAGCCGCAGCCTCTCGATCTCGATGGCGGCGCCGCAGGCTTTGCAGACGCCATAGTTGCCGAGCGCCATCGCATCTAGCGCGCGATCGATCGAGTCGAGCCGGCGTACGGTGAGCCGTTCGCGCGCGTCTCCCCAGTCGATGCCCGACTCCGCGCTCGCGCGCTCTATGTCGTCGGTGATCTCTTCCCGCCCGAGCACGCCTTCGAGTGCCGCCATCTCGGCCTCGAGTCGGCGATTCTCGGCAACAATCCGTTTGCGCTCGCCGAGCAGAGTCTTCCGGAGGTCGGCAAGGGCCGTGGTCCGATCGTGTGAGATACCCGCGAGAAGTGTGCCCGTCGCGCCATCTTCCTCTCGCAAGCTGGTCGCTCGGGCCACGAGGAGTGTGCGCTTTTGCGGTAGCGAGAGCACGTCGCACTCGACAAGCCCAACGCACGGACTCCAGTGTTTCGCCGCGCAGAGCTCCTCGAGGATCACCGCCCCTCCCCGCCGATCGCCGGACAGATCTCTGGCCTCCGCGGTTATCACTCGCAGATTCGGGCACCGATGGAAGTGATGACGCATGCCGAAGGCATCGAAAGCATTTCCTGTGCCAGCAGATAGCCCCCCAACGGCGGTAGTCCCGACGCCAGGGACTGGGAAAGAATGTCTCGTTCAGTCACGGACGCGTGACCATCAGTCGCGCCGCGGGCGCTCGGGGGAAGCGACACCCTGACGGGTGGCGCGCGCGCGGCAGGGTCCTTGCAGTCAGCCGGAACGGGGCCCGGTCGCTGCGCCACACAGACGCTGGAGGGTCTCGCTGCAGCGGCGGTCGGACTCACGAGAGTCCCGTGCATTCGCAGACGAGGAGGTGAATGTCCCTCCCTTGGCAAAAGCGCTGCGGACGAGTGCACGCTGTTCGGCCGGGAGGCCGCTCAGCCTGGGCTGTAACGCTTGCAAGGCCTTTCTGATGCCGCGCTGAACTCGGCCTGCGGCGTCGGGAGGTACGCGCCGTGAATGACGCTGAGTTCGTCGCGTTCCTGCAATGGGCGTTGCCGCGGGTAGGGCTTCGGTGGGAGGGCTTTCGTAAGGTGCGCCGCCGAGTAGAGCGTCGGCTCGCGCGCCGCATGCGAGCGCTCCGCCTGCCCGACTGGACCGCCTATCGGCAGCGGCTCGAGAAGGACGACTCGGAGTGGGAGGTCTTCGATGCCGCGTGCCGCCTCACGATCTCGCGCTTCTGGCGCGACCATGGGGTCTTCGACGCGCTGGCCCGGATCGTGCTGCCTACGCTCGCCGAGCTGGCCCGTGCGCGTGGCGAGAACCGGGTGCGCTGTTGGAGCGCGGGCTGCGCCTCGGGCGAGGAAGCCTACTCCGTGCGCCTCGCCTGGGAAGCAGGTGCGGCAGCGCGCTTCCCCGGTTTCGCGCTGCACGTGGTCGGCACCGATGCTGATCCGCGCGTTCTCACGCGAGCGCGGCTCGCTTGCTTTCTCGCCGGTGCCCTGCGCGACCTTCCGAGCTCTTGGACCGACCGTGCCTTCGAGCGCCGAGGAGGACTCTACTGCCTTCGGGCGAGTCTTCGCAGCGGGTTTGAGTTCCGTTGTGAGGACCTGCGGCGCAGAGTTGCGGAGGGAAACTTCCACCTCGTGCTTTGCCGCAACGTCGCCTTCACCTATTTCGGCGATGCGCTCCAACGCAAGCTTGTCCTACGCATTGCGGAGCGCATTCCGCCGGGCGGTGCGTTGCTCCTCGGCGCACACGAGCGACTGCCCGCTCCGTTTGCGGAGTTCGTGCCCTGGCCCCTTGCCCCCGGTCTGCTCCGGCGGACGTCGACGGCGCCGCTCGTTGCCCAGGGGAATTGCGAAGCCGAAGATCCCATGAGGGAATGTGGAAGTGACACATAGCACCAGTGAATACAGCTCGTGGTCCGGTTCGCCCCAACCGCGGGATCGCCGAACTGCCGGGCTCGCTCCTTCTGAGGTGGCGCCTGACGCGACGCTGCGGCGGACTCGGCGAGACCGAGCGGCATAGCCGTTGCAGAGGACGGTTGGTAGAAGCGCTTCCACGTTCATTCATTTTGGGACCCGATCCCAGACGGTTGGGCGGGAAGCGGGCGCGAGGACCCTCCGATGACCTATACGCAGTTGCTCTTCCGGGATCAGGCGAGGGCGAAGATATTGGCCGGAGCAACGGCGATTGCCGATGCCGTCCGGGTCACACTCGGACCGAAAGCGCGCTTGTGCTCGTCGAGCGGAAGTGGGAAACTCACCTCGTCTGTAACGACGGCGTCACCATCGCCAAGATGCGTCGCCCGAAGGACGCCGAGGAGCGTCCGGCGGGCTCCGAAACCGGGCATCGCGCCCAGCCGGCCATCATGTGCTGCGAGTTCCAGCTCCTCCAGCGTGTCGATCCCGAGTTCAGCATGGATCCGGCGGGCTAGCGTCTCACCGATTCCCGGTACCGTGGTGAACAAGTCCTCGGGCGAGATCTGCCCTTCGAGGCGGTCCAACATGGCGAGGCGCCCAGTGTGAAGGAGTTCCTCTATCGCCGACGCAATACTCTTCCCGATGCCAGGTAGCTCCAGCAGCGCGGCGCGCCCATCCGTCGCGAAAATCTGATTGAGTGGCCGCGGGGTCCATCGCACTGTGGCTGCCGCTCCGCGCCAAGCGCGCACGCGGAACGAATCCGCATCCTGCGCCTCGAGCAGGTCGCCCACGCTCGAGCGTGTCAGCCACGTCTGCATTATCGAGTCCGCTGGAACGGGCTCGACGTGGCGCAGCTTTCTCCGGGGGGCGCAACTTCGCCTTCGGCTTGGTACGCCGCTGACAAGCGCTGGCGTATCAGAGAGGGCGACCAACCTCGCCACCAACCACCTGGAAGTTCCGACCTCGCGATGGCAAGTGCTCATGGCTCTTGCGCTGGGCCGGTCGCAAGGTGAAGCAGGGATCCTCTTGAAGGGATCGGCCGCGCTCCTCAGCCTGTCTCGACGAGACCCTTCTACAAACGACAGAATTATTCTCTACCTTCTGGGACGCGCGTCCCGCTCGCTGACCCCGGTGCCGCAGCGTATTCCTCACACCACGTGGTGAGTTCGCGGAGTAGACGGTGAACAGCCTGGTTTGCGGCGACGACGCCCCCATAGGGATCGTCGGACGGCGACTCTTCAACCGCTTCGAGGTTCGTCGTCGCGACGATGCGATGTTCCGCCACATCGACGAGCTGTGCTCGGAGGGCGAAGCGCACCCGGCTCGGCGCAACTGTAAACTCCTGCTGGAGCGTAATGATCTCGGTTTCGAGGCGGAGAGCCGCGGCGACACCCGCTCCGCTGCGAACCGGTTGGAATCTGTTGCTTGCGCCGAGGGCCTGGACGAGAAGCGGCGCGAGCATGCGCGCGGGAGTGTCTACCCATTGACTCTTCGCAAAGAAGCGCACCTCGTATGTTCTAGACACATAGACGATACGTGCGCTGTCGAAGGCAGGTCGCGCCTGCGGCACGGCGATGACGAGTGGCTGTGGGACTGCGTCCCGCACCGGAGGGCTCTCGAATGTCGCTTCCAAGGCGAAAAGGCTCGGAGGCTCCGTGCGTACGGGCTGGAGCAACGTGCACGCCCCGCAGGCGAGGGTCAAGGCTCCGGCGAGAGCGATCCTCGAATGCCAGATGTGCGGCACGACTCAGGTCACTCGCCCGGCCCGGGAGACAGCTCGCGACCCACGACGAGTGCATTGGGGTTCCGTTCCAAGTCCTGTGAGATCCGTCCCAGCGAAGACACGACGACGCGCGCATCGGCGAGGAGCCGCTGCAGCTCCGGCAACGTGTTGGCGCGCAGCTCGTCCACCCCACCGCTCGCGTCACTCGCGGTGGCTCGCACGGCTTCGCTGGCACGTGCGGTCTTGTCCGCCGCGCGCTCGACGGCCTCGGCACTTCGGGCCACCTGCTTCACGAGCTGTGTAAGATCCGCACTCGCCCGGGCACTGTTCTCCATCGTCCGCGCTGCGGCGACGAGAGTGGCGTCGATCGCCTTCGAGCGCCCTGCGATCACGTGCGTGACAGTATCGAGATCACGGATGGTGCGCTGGAGAGCCTCACGGGTGTCCTGGTCGATGAGCTGGTTGATACTCTGCGCGGTCTGAGAGAGATCGGCGACGAGCGCGCTCGCCCGCGTGTCGAGCCGACGGAGCAGCGATGGCCCTGTCGCGATCACGGGGTACGGTTCCCCTTCCTTTTGGGTGAGGAGCGGCGACTCCCGAGATCCGCCTTCAAGATCCAGAAAAGCGATACCGGTGAGTCCCTGCACGCTGAGGATCGCCACCGTATCCCGCTTGATCGGAACGCCGTGCTCAATTGCGAGGACGAGTCGAACCCTTTGAGGATCCTCCTGGTCGAGCCCGATCTCCCGCACCGTACCCACCTGGACACCCTTGTACTTGACCGGCGCTTCCACATTCAGGCCCGACACGGACTCTGTGAAATACGCGAGATAGGTGTCGTAGTCCTTGCGAGCGGTGCGGCCGGAGGAGATCCACAGCACACCAGCCACGATGGCGACCGACAGCGTCAGTACGAACGCTCCGACGATCGCGTAGTTCACTTTCGTTTCCATGACTGCTCCCAGGCTCCTCGGCCCCGTGGCCCGTAGAAGTACTCGCGCACGAGCGGCTGCTCGGACTTCGAAAGCTCGTGCATGGTTCCGACGCCTGCGATTCGCCCCTCGACCATGAAGGCGACGCGATCCGCCACACGCCAGAGAAGATCGAGGTCGTGGGTGACCAGAAAAATCGTGAGGCCGAGGAGCTCCTTCAGCCGTCTCACCAGTTCGTCGAACCCGCTGGCGCTTAGCGGATCGAGTCCTGCGGTCGGCTCGTCCAAGAAGAGGAGCCTTGGATCAAGTGCGATCGCGCGTGCAAGCGCCGCGCGTTTTCGCATACCACCCGAGAGTTCCGCCGGGTATTTGGGACCGGCGCTCGCTGGTAGCCCCGTGAGCGCGACCTTCACGGCAGCGATCTCGTCAATGATTCGATCCCTAAGGCGCGTGTGTTCGCGAAGCGGCAGGCCCACGTTCTCGCTTACGGTGAGCGAGCCGAATAGCGCGCCGCGCTCGAACATGACGCCCCAATTGCGTCGGAGCGGAAGGGCCTCCTCATCGTCGAGTCCAACGACTTCCCGTCCGAAGACCCGGATGGAGCCTGACTGGGGCCGCTGCAGCAGGATGATCTCTCGCAGGAGCGTGGACTTCCCACAACCACTCGCCCCCGCGAGCGCAAAGATCTCGCCTTCCTTGACCTCAAGGCTCACTCCGTCGTGAACGATTGCGGCGCCGAAGCGCGTGTGCAGGTCGTGAACCTCGATCACGGCCGCCGACGGTTTTGCCAGTTCCACCACGTCAGATCCCGAGGTAGTTGAAGACCACGGAGAAGAGGGCATCGGCGACGATCACCAGGAAGATCGATTGAACAACGCTCACCGTGGTTCGGCGGCCCACACTCTCGGCGTCACCTGCGACTTGGAAGCCCTGGAAGCAGCCGACGACAGCGATGATTCCGGCAAAGACAGGTGCCTTGCCGATACCCACAAGATAGTCCGAGAGCCGGAGTGCATGCTGGAGGCGATCGAGGAATACTGTGTGGTTCACGGCCAGCTCGGTTCGCGCCATCAGCATCCCGCCCGAAACACCGAGGACATCGGCGTAGACGGTGAGCAATGGGAGCGCGATGGCGAGGGCCACGATCTTTGGCAAGACCAGGAGTTCAATGGGAACGATTCCGACGGTGCGTAGCGCGTCGATCTCCTCCGTCACTTTCATCGTCCCGATCTGAGCTGCATAGGCGGATCCCGAGCGGCCAGCCACGATGATGGCCGTGAGCAGAGGCGAGAGCTCGCGCAGCATGGCAAGTCCCACGAGGTCTGCGACGAAGATGTTCGCGCCGTAGCGCTGGAGTTGTGTTGCGCCTTGGTAGGCGATGACGATGCCCATAAGGAAGCAGAGGAGCCCGGTGATGGGCAGGGCATCGAAGCCTGCGGTCCGGACGTTGTAAAGGATCGGTCTCCAGCGAATGCGTGTGGGCCGCGCGGCGCAGCGCGCGGCAGCTATGGCTACCTCGCCTACGAAGGAAAGCATCTTCATGCCCTGCTGCCCGCCGTGCCAGGCGAACGCGCCGACCCTCTCGAGCAGGGGCGGCGTGGACACGGTGGTTGCGAGCGCGACCTCGACGTCCGGCGAGCCGATCATTGCGAAAAGCGCTTCATACTCGGCCCGGAGTCCTCTGAGCGCCACTCTTTGTCCGCTCCGCTCGAGCGTCCGGAGGGCTCGGCGCAACAGCCACGCGCCCGCCGTGTCCATGGCGGTGACGGCCGATCCGTCAAACACGACCTCTGCACCCCTGGGCCAGGTCGTGTGATCGAGACGCCGCTCGAGCCCTGCGATGCGACCAACAGTCCAGCTACCGATGCAACGGACCGTGTCGTGCGCGAGTTCGAAATCCGCGTCTACTTCCGACGCCGACAAGCTGCGCAGCGACATGGTCCCTCCCCGCCCACACGAGCAGGCTAGCAAGCCGGAGCCGGAATCGGGTCCGCTGCGCGATCTGGGATCATTCCGACAAGCCCACCTTCGTTCGGTGCGTTCAGGTCCTGCCGCTTCCCTTCATCGGGACCCGCATCTACTGGATGAATGAAGCCGCGAGCACGATCGGCCGAGCCAATCTCGATGACACGGGCGTGAACCAGAATCGCAGGAACGTATGCCCTCGGCGTCGGGCTTGTGCCAGAGCTCGCTACCGGATTGCTTGTGATGGAAGGAGTGCTCGGCATCGCGAGTGACTCGGCGTGGCGGGTGTGATATCGCCGCGCCCCGGCTCCGCTTGGGATGTTGTTCTTTCTGCGCATCACGGATCTAACCACCCGTGCGCCAGAGGCCTCAATCGCTCTCTCGCACGCCACCTTCGAGGTGGAGATCTAAGCCCTAGTCGCGGTACGGTTTCTACGCAGCGATCGGGACGACCGCGTTGAGCGGGGCACGGCAAAAGCGCCCCGCGAAGACCACTACCAGCATCGAAACGGATCGAGAGATGCTCCGCAACAGCCACACATCCTCGGGCTCAGCCGGACTCCGTGCGCAGCACCGCGCCCTGGTCTGGCGCTCACAGTCACATCCACGACCGCTCTTCCGCGCGGGGTACGCCATCAGTATTGGCGACTTCGTGGCCGTGTCCCGGATCTGGTGGAAATTGAAAAAGCGCATTCTTCCGGTGGACACAACAAACCACCAAGGCGTCGCCTGCCAGGGCGACGGGAGGAATGCGCCCGGGCATGGGAGCGGGCTAGGCCTCGTCGTAGCGCGCGAGATCGTTGCGGACCATGAAGGCGAGATCGAGGTCGCGAGCGAGCCGCGGGAAGGCACGGAGTTTCGGATTCGGTTCCCCGCGCTCGCACCGGACCCCCAAGTGCGAGGGACCCAGGGCAGGCGGGCAGCCCGCAAGAGGCGGTAAATCTCGTCATCATTGAAATCATTGAAGTTTTCGGTACTCCGGGTCAAGCCGCGTCGATGGCGCCCCCCTACCATCTCGGATTCTCTGAAGCGCTACAGAACTTGGTTCAGGTCACGCTACGCAGCGCCACCTCGGACGAACTCTCCGGAGCCCTCCGTGCAAGCTGCTGGCGTCGCGCTCGATGGCTGCTCGAATGGTCTTGGGTGTACAAGCTTCTTGCTTTGCCAGCGTTCTCCTCGACAGGGTCCCGGCCGGCGGCTACGGCGGCAAGCTTCTCGCCCGCGATCTTGAACACGCGGGCGTAGAATGCGACTCGGCGGGGCATGGTGGAACCTCCCTTCGCCGGATAGCCTAGGCGTCAGTATCGAATGTTGCAAGCATTCATACAGAGGTAGTCAAATGGTTCAGGGAAGAGGGGGCGCACGTCCCGGGTCAGGGCCGAAGCCGCGTCCGCCGGAGAAGCATCGGCGGAACCGCATCATGTTGAATCTTGATGATGAGGAGCACGCGCAGCTTATGAAGGCCGCCCAGGGCGAGTCTCCTGCAGCCTTCGCCCGCAGCATCGTGCTCCGATACCTGACCAGGCGAAGATCATGATCC
>Ga0209039_10004458_pt1 | contig 10229 bp, 13 predicted proteins | sample BogFormECP12_OM1_FD_188238 | JGI IMG/M metagenome (GOLD analysis project Ga0209039, IMG submission 188238) | Bog forest soil microbial communities from Calvert Island, British Columbia, Canada - ECP12_OM1 (SPAdes) (version 2) | ecosystem: Environmental > Aquatic > Freshwater > Wetlands > Bog ... | reverse complement strand
AGGTGCGCCGTACAAGTCCTTTCTTCTTGTCATTCCGAGTGGGCTTCAGCCCACGAGGAATCTGCTTTTCGGACTTTTTCAGCAGCCTCTTTAGCCGCTACGGGTCTGTCGATCGACTTAATCAGACCCTCCCTAGCTCAGATATTCGCGAATGTAGGGATCGGTGCAACGGAGCAGCTCCGCCGCCGTGCCCTCAAAAATGATTCTTCCATCGCGGAGAATCAGGAAATTGGTATGGAGATCGCGCGTGGTGCCGTCCGGGAGCGGCACCATTTTGTTTTGCTCGCGATCGAAATAGTGGCTCGCCATGGTGAAGGCGTCTTGCAGCCTATGGGTCACCAGCAGCGAACTTGTGTGATATACATCGCGCTGCTTCACCACCAGTTCGATGATCGTGTTTGACGTGACAGGATCGAGCCCTCCCGTCGGAGAGTCGTACAGCAGAATCTCCGGGTGGGTGATAATCGCGCGGGCGATGGCCACTCTTCGCCGCATGCCCCCCGAAAGTTCCGAGGGGAACAAGTTGACGGTGTGCTCCAACTCAACGAAGCGCAGCGCTTCCAGCACGCGCCCATGAATCTCATCGGTGAGCTGGCCGGTTTCCTCCATCAGCCGATAGGCGACGTTCTGCTCAACCGTCAAGGAATCGAAGAGCGCGCTCTCCTGGAAGACCATCCCAATGTTGCGGCGGAGCTCAAACAGGTCCTGCTCACGCATCTTCGTGACTTCCTCGCCTAGGACGGTGATGCGCCCGGCATCAGGTTTGATCAATCCCAGCACAAGCTTCAGGATCAATGTCTTTCCGGTGCCGGCTACGCCCATCAGGACCTTGGTTTCTCCCCGCGGGAGTTCAAACGAGATTCCTTCCAACACCGGATTGTCGAAGGCAATCTTGACATTCTGGAACGTGATTACGGGCCCGTCCGTCTGCGACAGACGCGACTCCGGCTGCTCGACTTGGGACGCAAGAGCTGACATTTAGTAATTAAAAAATCCGATTAGCAGCTTGGTTATGAAAAAGTCGCTGACCACAATGAGCACGGACGCAGCCACGACCGCCTGCGTGGTGGCGCGTCCCACTCCCTGCGTGCCGCCCTTTGCGGAGAGACCGTAGAAGCAGCCGATAGTAGCGATGATAAATCCGAAGATCACAGGTTTCGTCAATCCCATGAACACGTCTCCAAAGCGGAGCGCTTGGGAACCCGTCGTCCAATACTGGTTCGGATCCAGTCCCAGCAGCAGGTACGAAACCAGGAAGCCACCGGTCAGCCCTACCAAGTCCGAGATGATGGCGAGGAAAAACATCATCACCACGCTCGCAATCACGCGAGGCGTAACCAGCTTCTTGGTGGGGTCCACACCCATGGCGCGCATGGCATCGATCTGCTCGGTGACCTTCATGGAGCCGAGTTCGCTGGCCATGCCGCTGGAATTCCGTCCCGCCACCAGGATTCCGGTTAGTACCGGCCCCAACTCGCGCACCATGGAGAGCGAAACCAGCTTGCCGGTAAGAGAGAGCGAGCCGAACTGTTGCAATGTGCTGGAAGTCTGCAACGCGAGAACGGCCCCAGTGAACAAGCCGATGAGCACCACGATCGGCAGCGATCCCACGCCGATCAGGTCGGCTTGCATGAGTGTGTCGGCATAGTAGCGAGGCTGGCCGAGGATGTTGCTAAGCGACCGGCCGGCGAGCAGGGAATAGTCCTGCACCGACTTGACGTTTTCTTTCGCGAAAGCGGAGAGCGAGGGAATCGGCATGCTAGCTCGAAAAACACCGGAACGAAAAATATATCAGAGAAGCACGAAGATACCCGATTCGCAATCCTCCGGGTTACCAGTCGCCAACCAGGAGAAGGGCAAAGTCACCCGGACGAGTGAGCTTCGTCACGTGTCCCTGTGACGCAGAATACAGCGGGTTGAGTCGTCATTCTTATATCTACGAAACAGGTCGAAATTATTAGCCTCTATGAGAAGTTTCAAGGACGCGGAACACCTTTTACGTCTGGCAGCCGTCTTTGTCGTGGGCCTGATTGCATTCTTGGTGCTGCGCGCCTTCCTTGTCCCGCGCAGTTTCGGGCAGTACGGGCACTACCGCGGCAACGCAATTGGCGAAACTGCTGCGCGTCCGGTTTCCTATGCCGGCCACCAGGTCTGCGAGGGCTGTCATACCGAAGTTCTCGATGTGAAGAGCAAGGGCGTGCACAAAGCAGTTGCCTGCGAGTCATGCCATGGGCCGCTGGCGAAGCATGCTGATGATCCCGCGTCGGTCCAGCCGGTGAAGCTGGATACAGCCAGGCTATGCGTTCGCTGCCACGAGGAGAACCTCGCCAAGCCGAAGAATTTTCCCCAGGTCGCGTCAAAGGACCATTCAGGGGGTGCTGCCTGCGACAGTTGTCACCAGCCCCACAGTCCGGCCATGGAGGCAGGAGGCAGCCAATGAACATTACTCGCCGCCAATTGCTCATCCTTTTGCCAGCCGCCGCGCTTGCGTGGGAGTCCATTCTCGCCGGAACACCGGAAGCCTCGCCCAACTACAACCTGACGGATCACTGGTGGGGGATGCTGATGGACGTTACCAAGTGCATTGGCTGCGGTAGCTGCGTTCGAGCTTGTCAGTTGGAGAACGAGGTGCCCGATGGCTACTTTCGCACCTGGGTCGAGCGTTACCACGTTTCCGACTGGGAGATGGAGTATCCCAAGGTGGATGCACCCGACGGTGGGAAGAGCGGCTTCCCGCCGGCCCAGGAAGAGGGAGGGAAGAATTTCTTCGTTCCCAAGCTTTGTAACCACTGTGCCGACTCGCCCTGCACCCAAGTGTGTCCCGTGGGCGCGACCTTCGTGGGTCCCGATGGTGTCGTTCTGGTGGACCAGAAATACTGCCTGGGCTGCCGCTACTGTGTGCAGGCCTGTCCGTATGGCTGCCGTTTCATCAACCCGGCGACGGAGACGGCGAACAAATGCACTCTTTGCTATCACAGGATCACGAAGGGACTCACCACAGCGTGTTGCGAAGTGTGCCCGACGGGCACGCGGCAATTGGCCGATCTGAAAAACCCGAACGATCCAATTCATGCATTCCTGAAGACCCACAGCGTTCAAGTTCTGAAACCACAAATGGCCACCCGCTCGAAGTGCTTTTATTACGGCTTGGATGGTTCGGTGCGATAAGGAGACTCCCGAGTGCAGATTCCCGTCGAAGGTTTCATGTACCCCAACGAGGTGGAACTTCAGTGGAGTGTGCTGATCGTCCTCTATCCGTTCCTCACCGGACTGGTGGCGGGCGCCTTCATTCTGGCGTCGTTGGAGCGGGTCTTTCAGGTCGAGGCGGTCAAGCCCACCTACCGGCTGGCGCTGCTCACGGCGCTGGCGTTCCTCATCGTCGCGCCCATGCCGCTGCAGTTGCACTTGGGGCACCCGGAGCGTTCGTACGAGATGTATCTGACGCCGCACGCCTCGTCTGCCATGGCCATGTTTGGCTTCGTGTACTTGTGGTATTTGCTGGCCGTGCTGGTACTCGAGATCTGGTTGGACTACCGGCGCGACATCGTTGTGATGTCCCGGTCCACGGCAGGTTGGAGGCAGTGGGTATATCGCGCCCTCACCCTTGGCTCAAGCAACATCAGCGAGCGTTCCCTGCACATTGACGAGAGGGCAGGCTGGCTGATTACCGTTATCGGCATTCCTTCCGCTTTTCTGCTGCATGGATACGTCGGCTTCATCTTTGGCTCGGTGAAAGCGAATCCGTGGTGGTCGTCGCCTCTGATGCCTGTGGTGTTCCTGTTCTCCGCCATGGTGTCGGGCATCGCGATTGTCATGCTCCTTTACATGCTCATGTGCCGCCTCCGTCACGAGACCATCGACATGCGGTGCGTTGACACGGTCGCAAAGTATTTGTTCTACACCTTCATCATCGACTTCAGCCTGGAGATGCTCGACCTGATCCACCGCATTTACGAGGCCGACGAATCCTTCCGCAGCCTCGACTTCATGGTGCACACGAAGCTGTATTTTTCGCATATAGTCGTCCAAATCGTTCTGGGCACGGTGGTTCCAATCGGATTGCTGGCGCTGACCCAGGTGGTGAAGCTGACGGAAATGCAGCGCAAACGCACTTATGTAGTGGCTGGTTGTTTAACCCTAATTGGCATTTTCGCCATGCGGTGGAACGTCGTCATTGGTGGACAATTGTTCTCGAAGAGCTTTCTGGGGTACACCACGTACAAGATGGGGTTTGGGGCGCGCGAAGGCCTGCTGATCGCAATTATTCTGACCATCCTCCCTTTCGCCATACTCTGGGTTTTGGTGAGACTCCTGCCACCTTGGCCCGAGCGACAGTCGGTTGCTATCTCCGCGGCTTCGGGCGACTGAACACCTTACTCGGCCCCAAGGTAGACCGGCAAGCCGCCGGCGTATTCCAACGGTGCGCGATTCCACACTTGGCGCGCAGGTGTTGCTTGCGTTACCATGCTGTTCCTGACTGGCGGTAAGCCAGAGGTGGCACTTATGGCGTTTCAAGTCGATCGCAGCCAATTTGACCCTGAAGCGGGATTTGAATACTACATCTGCTTCAAACCTCCGGTCGAGGTCGATGGCGATGAGGTGCGTTCGCGGGTTTCCGTCGAGGCGTCGCTTTCCGTCTCCGAGACCGGGGACGTCGCCGACCTGAGTTTCATGCTCCCCAAGGTGTGCCGCAATGATTACGCCCTATCGTTCTTGACCCGCGACCCGGCCGCAGCCTGTGTCGAAAATCGTGTTTTCATAGCACTGCCGGGGCTGAGTGGCGATGCGGTCTTCAGCGCTCCGGCGACCCTCGAACTGGACCACGCAGGGCGCATCGTTGCCATCGAGATCAATGGCTGCATTCCGAAGACCAGCACCTTTCACCCCGCTCGCGCCTAGAGCACTCCGCCATCCATCCAACGTCAGGTATCATGTCGGCGTGGGGAGTGTGACCGCGTTCGTGCTCGCTGGGGGCCAGAGCTCCCGCATGGGCTCCGATAAAGCCTTGCTGACCTTTCACGACCAGACGTTGCTGGTGCGGGCGATGAATACCGCCGCCGCCGTTGCAGGCAGGGTCGTCATCGTGGGTCCGCGAGAGCGTTATGCGACGTACGGTGAGGTTGTCGAGGACGTCTATGCCGGTTGCGGCCCGCTTGGCGGGATACACGCAGCGCTTAGCGGCACCGAAACCGACCTCAACCTGGTTCTCTCGGTAGACATGCCGCTAATGACGGCTCAATTTCTCGAGTGGCTGTTGGAGCGGGCGCGCAATGCCAGCGAATGGATTGTGGTTCCAGATGCGCTTGGTGGACAGCAGCCGCTGTGCGCCGTGTATCGCCGGCCGGTGCACGCATTGGCGGAGCAGGCGCTGAAAGCTGGGGACTACAAGATTGGTCACCTCTTCGCGTGCGCTCCGACGCTCTTCATTTCGGAGACCGAGATTCGCGAAGCCGGCTTTTCGCCGGAGATTTTCCGCAACGTAAACACCGCCGAGGAATTCGAAACTGTGGTGCGGGATCAGTCTGCAACAATGACGGGAAGGGAAGGATAACGCACGGATGAATGACCGGAAGCCCTACATCGAGTTTGTGGACGTTCACAAGGCATTTGACAGCAACGTCGTGCTCGACGGCGTGAGCTTCAATGTCATGCCCGGCGAGACCGTTTGCGTCCTGGGACGAAGCGGTGTAGGGAAATCGGTGTCCCTGCATCTCATCATGGGCTTCCTCAAGGCCGATAGCGGGCGAATTCACGTAGCCTACGAGGACGTCACCGATTATGGCGAAGAAGACATGGAGCGCATCCGCAAGAAGGTGACCATGGTCTTCCAGAACGGAGCGTTATTCGATTCGCTGACTGTCGGCGAGAACGTCGCGTTCCCTCTGCGCGAACGAGGTGGACTCGAGGAAGAGCAGATTTACCAGATCATTGATGGCTTGCTCGAAATGGTGGGAGTGGCCGAGTTTCGCGACCTGTTACCTTCGGACCTCTCCACTGGAATGAAGCGTTCAGTAGCCATCGCACGCGCACTGGCGGCGCAGCCCGATGCTGTCCTCTACGACGAGCCAACGACGATGGTCGATCCGCTGATGGCCCATCTGTTGGGCGACCTGATCAGGAAGCTTAAGCAGCAGCTCAAGCTGACCAGCATCGTCGTGACTCACGACATGGCGCTCGCCAAGAAGTTGGCCGACCGCGTGATGTTCCTTTACGAGGCCAAGGCCATCTTCTTTGGGACCTTCGAAGAGATGGCAAAGTGCAAGGAGCCAATCGTGCAGGAATTCCTTGAGCTCGACTCGCTGGATTTCGAGCACTACTTTGGGGCGCAACGCCCTGCTCACCAGCCGCGCGTGTGAGTCACTAAAATCCCTGCGCTACGAGCCGTTCGACGGTCAGCCCTCCGCTCTGCTCGTCGCGGTGGGTCCACTTCTCCAGATACTTGGCGACGATGTCGGTCTCGATGTTGACGGGATCGCCCGGCTTCAGCGATCCAAGATTCGTCATCTTGACGGTGTGCGGGATGATGGCAATGGTAAGCCGCAATCCTTCCAGCTTGGCGACCGTAAGGCTGATGCCCTCGATCGCAATCGACCCCTTGAAGACAACGTATTTCTCGAGCTCTTCAGGAATGTCAATGTGCAACCAGAAATCATCAGCATTCGGAATGGGTTCGAGTGCGACCATGCGGCCTACGCCGTCCACATGTCCTTGAACCATGTGTCCACCCATGCGGCCATCGGCCTTCAGCGGCAGCTCCAGGTTGACCTGCGCGCCTTCGGTAATACGCGAAAACGAAGTGCGTGTCCAGGTTTCCGCCGCCAAATCGGCGCAGAACGAACCGGGCTTGATGTCGAGTGCAGTCAGGCAGACGCCGCTTACAGCAACGCTGTTGCCTTGCTTCAACTCTTTGGCGCTGTTGGGCGCGTTGAGAGTGATGCGATGATTACCGCCGCGCTCAACGATGCCGGCGATGGTCCCCACTTCTTCCACTAATCCTGTAAACATGACAATGACCTCGAGATAATTTAAGAACGTTGGTCTGTTGGCGGCACCAGGCGTATATCGTCCTCGTACGGATCACGAAGATAACCTTCCACGGCAAAGTCCTCCCCGAAACGGTGCAATGTGAGCGCCTTCACGTAAGCTGCTTCGCTGATCCGGCGGTATCCCGCGCCCAGTGCAAACGGAATGGATCCCGTGCCGGCCAGGATCTTGGGTGCATAGTAAAAGAAAATCTTGTCCACGATGCCGGCGGCAAGCGCGGCCCAGTTGACCATGGCCCCGCCCTCGATGATCAGGCTGGTGATCTCGCGCTGGCCGAGACTCGCCATCACGAGCTCCATATCAGGCCTGCCATCGACCACAGGCGAGCCACCCGGGAACAGCAACGTGCCATCCGCCGGTGTGCGCCGCATCGGGACCTGCTCCACCATGACGCCCAGCGATTCCAGTTCGCGCTTCTTGTTTTCCTCGGCAAAGCAGCAAATGACGATGAGATCTTCTCGCGCCGTCTTCACCACTCGGGAGTCAATCGGCAGGCGCAACTTGGAATCGAGAATGACCCGCAGCAATGGCCTGCGCCGGGAGAGCCCGGTTCGGTCGGTCAGCAGAGGATCGTCGGCGATGACGGTGCCCACACCGACCATGATGGCATCGTTGGCGTGGCGCATCTCGTGCACGTGCGCCCGCGCCTCCTCGCTGGTAATCCAGCCACCGCTGGCGCCCAGCGCCTCCGGGGTATCGCTCTCGCCCGGCGGTGGAGCGATCTTCCCATCGAGTGTCATGGCCGTCTTCAGCGTGACAAAAGGCGTTTTGTGGCGAATGTATTTGGCGAACGCCTCGTTGAGCTTTTTCGCCTCCGATTCGCAAAGACCTTCGTGAACTTCAATTCCCGCCGCGCGCAACTTTGCCACGCCACGGCCGCTGACCAGCGGATTTGGGTCGCGCATGGCTGCGAAGACCCGCTTCACGCCGGCCGCGATCACCGCGTCGGCGCATGGACCTGTCCGCCCCGTATGCGTGCATGGTTCCAGATTCAGGTAGAGCGTCGCGCCGCGAGCTCGCTTACCCGCTTCCTCCAGGGCCAGCACCTCAGCGTGCTTGCGTCTTTCGTAGGTATGCGCGCCGCGACCTACAATTTCACCATTTTCGGAAACCACCACCGCGCCCACGCATGGATTGGGAGACGCCAGCGCCACGCCCTGTCGGGCAAGTTCCAGCGCCTGTTGCATGAACTGCTCGTCGCGAGTTGTCGGCTGAATCGCCATCAACGAATCAGGCTGAAGGATGCCTCGAAAGTCAGCCGCACACGCAAGGGCTCGGACAATCCCAATGCACGCAAATCCTCTCCCTCAAGATGCAGAGCAAGCGCTTCGTTGAGGTTCCGTACGGCCTCATCAAAAGTGCTTCCCTGCGTTACTACTGCAGCTACCAGGCACTCGACAGTATAGCCATCTTGATCGGCATGGATGATAGCGTTGATCATCAACTTCTGATTACCTCAGTCAAACAGCGAGTCCACAAAATCCTGCGGGTTGAAAGGCAGCAGGTCGCCTACTTTCTCGCCTACGCCGACATAGCGCACCGGCAAGCCCAGCTCTTTGCAGATAGCAACCACCACGCCGCCTTTGGCAGTGCCGTCCAGCTTGGTGAGCACAATGCCGGTCACGCCCGCCGACTGGGTGAACAGCCGCGCCTGTTGCAGCCCGTTCTGTCCGGTGGTGGCGTCCATCACCAGCAGCGTTTCGTGGGGAGCGGTGGCGCTGAAACGCTGCGCCGTGCGGCGCATCTTCGCCAGTTCGTCCATCAGGCTCGCTTTGGTGTGCAACCGGCCCGCTGTGTCCACAATGACGTAATCGGTCTTGCGCGCCTTGGCAGCTTGCAAAGCATCGAACAGCACCGCCGCGGGATCGCCGCCGGGTTTGTTCTTGATGACTTCCGTGCCGGTGCGATCTCCCCACACTTCCAGTTGCTCGATAGCGGCTGCGCGAAACGTATCAGCGGCGGCCAGCAGCACCGTCTTGCCCTGGGCGCGCAAGGAGTGCGCCAGTTTGCCAATGGTGGTCGTCTTCCCGGTGCCGTTGACGCCGACAACCAGGATGACCTCTGCCTCGCCGTCCACCTTCTGCACTGGATTTTTCTCGGCAGTGTCAAGGATCGCCAGCAGCTCGTCTTTCAGCACACGCTTGAGCTCGTCAACGTTGCCAATCTGCTTGCGGTCCACCTTTTCGCGTAGCGCTTCCAACACGGTTGAGGTGGTCGCGGTGCCAAGATCGGCGGCCAGCAGCGTGGCTTCCAGGTCGTCAAGAGTTTCTCGATCGATCTCTTTGCGGATGGAAACCACATCTTCGATGCGCTCGCTGAGGCTCTCACGCGTGCGCGTGACCGCCTCTTTCATACGCTGCAGAAAACTGGGCTTTTCTTCCGTGCTGCCGAACAGGGTTTGAATCATGAATGAATCCGTCGCAAGATTTCATTATAGACACGCGCTGGCGCAACAGCGGTGATGCCTGACTGTCGCGATGTGAGGCGTTTGGCGCGAATCCCGTGTGCCGGGATTGTCATCCAAAGCCTTTGTTCTTACAGGGGGGCTTATGGCGAAATGTGAGCATCTGAAACAGGCAAATCCCAAGGTGCAGGCCAGCGGGGATGTCTGCCAAGGATGTGTTGACGCGGGCCTGCGCTGGGTGGAGTTGCGTCAATGTCTGATCTGCGGCCACGTCGGCTGTTGCGACTCTTCGCCCGGACGTCACGCCGACAAGCACTTCAAAGAAACCGGACACCCTGTTATGCAGGCGTTCAAGGCTGGCGATTGGAAGTGGTGCTACGTGCATGAGTCGTACATGTAGTTCCTGCGACGGTATGGAGGGGGCACGGCTTCACAGGCTGCTGAAAAAGTCGATTTGCAGGGGTTTTGAAGGGGCGCACCTTTAGAGCCTGCCCTGAGCTTGTCGAAGGGTGCGCCGTACAAGTCCCTTATTTTTTGTCATCACGAGCGGCCTTACCGGGGCCCCGACAAGCGCCGGTTTTGCGCTTGTTGGGGTGGCTTGAGTCCGCGAGGGATCTGCTGTTCCGACTTTTTCAGCAGCCTGTTCAGACGTGCCGGAGTACTCCGGTAAGAGGTCGGCTTTAGAGGCTGCTGAAAAAAGGCATTTGCCATGCGTTTTGAAGGGGCGCACCTTTAGAGCCTGCCCTGAGCTTGTCGAAGGGTGCGCCGTACAAGTCCTTTC
>Ga0209039_10004457_pt1 | contig 10229 bp, 26 predicted proteins | sample BogFormECP12_OM1_FD_188238 | JGI IMG/M metagenome (GOLD analysis project Ga0209039, IMG submission 188238) | Bog forest soil microbial communities from Calvert Island, British Columbia, Canada - ECP12_OM1 (SPAdes) (version 2) | ecosystem: Environmental > Aquatic > Freshwater > Wetlands > Bog ... | reverse complement strand
GTCGGGTAGAAGTTCGACAGAAAGAAATTCGGCGTGTTCTTACCAAAGTCGTAGATGATTGGGCAAGTCATTTCTTCCTTCTCTCGCGCTCTTCCCGCCTACGCTGTGCAATCCTCATGGCAATCATGGCAACCGTGACGGAAAAGCAACCGTACATAAACCAAAAAACTCCGACAGCGATGTTAAAATCACCACCGCGATGGCCGTGCATCTCACACTCCGTCTTCGGGTCTCAACTCATGAACCAAATCCGTGACTCGTCTCTCGGTGTGTCGCCAAATCATATCAATCAACTGCTCCCCGGCTGGCGTCAAGATGTAGCCCTTGCCATCACACGCCGGGCACCGAATTGGGCCATCGTCCATGACGGCGAGTGTCGCCATCGAGTTGTCCGGCTCCAAGACATATAGGTGACCACCCGAGCAATACATTTTGCCATCACGATACTTGCACGCGACCTCGAACTGAGAGATTTCGTTCATGTCCGTGTACCCCATGTCGCCATTTTGGGAAGACCCAAATCAACTATCTTCGCCTTAGAACGCAGATGATTTTTGATAACCTTGCCCGCACACGTGAACGAGCGGACGTAAATTGGGTTGGCACGCTTCGGGTTAGGCATCGTCACGAATGCACGCACGGCACCCAAGACATCGTACTCGATTTCGACTACCTCGTGCTCCGGCGTGATGGGACCGCACCGACAATCTTCATCGGCTTTGTTCGCACATTCCCAAGAGGTACGCACATCCTTGAGGGCGAGAACCGAAGAGCGAACATCGGCGCAGACCTCGTTCTTGTGGCAGATTTCGCATGGGCCAGCGGAGCGTTGAAACCAATCCTCGAACTTCGGCCATTCGTAGTCGCGGGTGAGACAAACCTTGCAGATGAACATCAGAGGCTCCCATGCCATGGACAATAGGCCGGGTCGTCACATTTGTCGCGGTGGTGACCCTCGGAGAGATTATGCCAGCCCATGTAGTCGTGGAAGAAGAAGAATTTGCGGCCATCGGCTTCCCATGCGACACCCCAATCGGGACCGCCGATATTCGAATCCTGCGTGTGAATCTTAACCTTGGTGCCCGGCACTTTCTCACCAAGAATGCGGATGAGGAGCTTCAAGAAATAGCCGATGATGTCGTGGCCATACACCCAAATCATGAGACAAAAGAATACGATGGCCCAAACGATGACGGGCAAAAGGGCGGTCATGCCTTGACCTCACCCAAAGCCGCGAGTAAGGTGGGGTCCACGAAGTCGGCGCTGGCGTCTTGGGTCTTGGCGTCAATCCGCTTCTGGATTTCAATCTCGGCGAGAATCGGAGACATGACCTTGCCTTCGACGTTGACCACGGCTTCGCCTTCAATCTCGACGAGCCAGCGGGCGTGCATGATGGAAGACGAGGGACGACGCTTGTCAATCGTCATCGAGACGACGCGCTTCGGCAAGATGTTGACCGTGAATCCCGGTTCGATGCGGTCCAAACTCGTGTGACCGCTGTGCGGGTAATAGGGAATCGTGCGGCGGCGGGCCTCGGCGAGGAGAGCTTGGAACTCCCGGCCCCGAGTCTCGATGGTTTTCTGGTAAGACTCCACGCGGTCTTCAAGATTCTTGATGTGGGCAACAAGCTGCTTCTTGCTCCACGTCGTCAAGTCGTTCGGGTTCTGCTGTCGCTTTCGCATTATTTATTGTACCACATGACGTGGGTCCATTGAGTGTCCACGTCACCCTTTAGCATCGCCGATGGGCGAGCGTACTGATTCGAGACTTGAGTCGCGGTCGCGTAGTAGCCGGTGCCATCGTAGTCAATGAAGCCGCCAGACTTCACGCAACCAAGAAACTCTTCGAGGCTGAACAAGTCCCCGTAATCTTTGTGGGGTTCCACCTTGAGCTTGTAGACGACGACCTTGCCGTCTTCGAGGCTCTCACGGAACTTCGGGAGGTTGGGGTCGGGCTTCCACATCTTCTCGACCCGCAGATGGTCGCGGCGCGATTCAAGTTCGGTGAACGTCGCCCGCTCACACCACCGCTTGAACAACCATTCGAGAATGGTGTCTTCGAGCACCACTAGATTGTGCTTGAAACTCATGCCACAGAGTATAACCCATCGTTAAGCCAATGTCTAATGTGCTCGTCGGTCAGGAAGTAGGTCTCGCCGTCGCCGATTTGGATGAGCGGCATCACGTCCTGCTTGAACCGCTGGTGCATGTCGAGGGCACGGCTCTCGTTGCCAATCTTGTTGCGAGCCTTTTCGTACACCATTTCGGGGTCTTCTTTGAAGAAATGAGTTAGGAGAGCGAGGGCCAAGTCAGCGGGGCCGGACCCCGCATAGCCGCAATTGAAGCCGGTCGGCGAATGCAAAGGGATGTGGCGCAATTCGTAGGACGCCGCGACACCTTCTTCGAAGACACGGCATTCGACCGTGGAAGCGTCATAGCGGGTGATGCGGTACCGAGTCATTAGCAGTCGCCGAGCAAGTCTCGCTTGAGTTCTTGGAGGCGAGCCATCTTCGCCGCGAGCCGGTCGGAAATCGTGGACTGGTCTTCGAAGACGTAATCCGGCGTCAAGTCCTTGATGACCTTGAGCGTGTCCAAATCCTTTTCGGTTTCTTCGATAGCTTGTCGAATCGCGTCCACGTTGACCTTCCGTATCGCCGTCACGACCCGGAGTGCGGGCCGGTGCCGGGCGATGTTAACGAGCTTTCCCACGGGTCTCCTCCCATTCTTTGAGGAGACGCTTTTTCATCTGACGACTCATTCTATCAAAAAACATGATGCCATTCAAGTGGTCAAACTCGTGTTGGGCGATTCGGGAGTCCCACTTCGTGACATGACGTTCTTGCGGTTCGCCGATGGGGTTGAAGTACTGCATGATGACATCGTTGCGGCGCTCGACTTGTTCGTAGAGGCCGGGCAAGGACAGGCAGCCCTCGCGTTCGTATGTAAACCAGCCGTCGAGCTTCAAGACGGGGTTCACGACCACAATGGGTTTGCGGTCTTCGTGGTCGGGAAAGGTCATGACGAAAATGCGGGACGAGACGCCGACTTGCGGACCCGCAAGGCCGACACCTTTTTTCGTCACCATGGTCTCAATCATGTCTTGGCCGAAGGCTTCGAGTTGAGGCCCGAACGCCGAGTCCGCGATAGGCTCGGCGACCTTCGACAAGATGGGGTCATCCCACAGGGTTATCGTTAGCACGAAGTTTATCCTTGCATTCCGAGCATAGGCGCTCGTATGCGTCGAGCTTGGCGATGGCGTTCACGGGATGGCTCCAGAGCACGCCGACCTCGATTTGGTCTTCGTCGCTCAAGGATTGCCACGCCGGATACATGGCGGCGTGACCCGGACACAGGTGCCAGCACTCAACGGCGGCGAGCTTGCCGCTAGTCCTTTTCGCTTTCTCTACGCCTATGGGCAAAGCAATGTTTTCAGTGGTCATGGAGACCTCCGTCTCTATTATACCACCGCCAGAAACGGATTTCTTAGTTCTTTTGCATAGTGCTGAAAACAATCCTCATCACGGTCAGCATGGTCATGGCGTTAGGTATGTATCCCCCGCTTTGGCTGCGGCTGCACCGACGCAAACATACCCGGGACTTCTCCAAGGTTTTTCAAATCCTCAACTTCCTCGTGCAAGTCAACAACGGTTTCTTGGCATACATCGAGCACGCGCCATTCTTGCGTGCGTGGTATGTCGTCCAAGCCGTGATGACCGGCGTCACTTTGTATTTGGTGATTCACTACTGGAATCGCTTGCCACCCGAAATCCCACAAGAGATTATCGAGCAGCGGATGTCGAAGTCGCTTGCGCGGGTAGGGTAAGGCTCTCGACGCCGAGAAGCGTGGCGGGAATCTCTTCGAGCGGAATCTCCACCGCTTCACAACCAGCCTCAATGATGTACTTGTACGTCTTGGCGAGACTCGCGGCCCATCGTTCCTTGAGATGCTCGGGGATGGAGGGATACACGAAGCGAGTGATGCCGGATTGTAACATGGTCACGCAGCAACGGTCGCAGGACGCGAACGGCCATGTGTAAAGCGTGTAGCCGTTGAGCGGCTCACGGGTAAAAATCTGTGCGTTGACTTCGCAATGAACGATGCGGGAGTACTTCTCTTCCCGGTTGGCATATAGCTCGGAAGAGTCCGGCATGTTCTTCGGGAAGCCGTTGAAGCCCACCGACGCGATTGAACGGTCGGGGCGGACAATGACGGCTCCGGTTTGCGTGCTTGGGTCTTTAGACCACGAGGCTACGTGCCGGGCCAGTTGAAGGTAACGAACATCCCACTTGGAAGCCATGCGACATAATACTTACTTTTTGAAATCTTGAGCTAGTTTTTCTAAACGGGTGTAATTGTCTTTGAGGAATGCGCGTGTGAACCACGTGAGCGGCTCCCCGATGGCGTACCGAGGCGTGGCCCATTGGAGTTCGGATAGCTCGGATGTGGGAGGAAGATGGTAAGCATGGACCTCATCGAAGCTGTGGCCATAGCTGAAAATCACGATGCGGTGCGTGTCGGGCGGGTTGATGAGTTCGCGGGTCTCGATTTGACCATCGTACTCGACACGGAGTCCGGTCTCTTCGAAGAGTTCCCGTTTCCCGGCATCGGCGATGCTCTCGTATTCCTCAATCTTGCCACCGGGGAACACCCACTGGCCGCGTGCCAAGCCTTTCGTGGTGCGACCGAGCAAGAACTCACCACGGTTGTTGAAGACGACTATCGCGGAGCCGATGCGGGGACCGGCGTACACGATGCGCCCTTGCATGTCTACGAGAACGGTGTTGTGACTGGAGGAATCACCCATTGGCAGCCTTCTTTCGGCAGAAGTTCGGCATTTTCTTGACGAGCGGCGAGTCCGGCTTCGCTTTGTTCTCGTACTCGGTGGAGTCGTCGGAGTTCGGGAGCTTCGAGAGCAAGAAGTGGCCGTCGCGGGGGTCGGTCTCGATGTTCTCCGGCATGATGTAACCCTTCTCGACCTTGCGGATGAGTGCACGCGCCTCGTGGAGCACTAGAGCCATGCGGAGATGGTAGATGATGAGGTCGTTGCCTTCCCACCGCAAGCAATTGTCGCAGTGCATCGTGCGGTCAATAGCGACGCGGATAGCCTCTTGCGTCTGTGTGCCCGGGTGCTCGTGACCGGGTTCCCGATTGCAAAAGGTCAAGACTTGCGTCTTGAGGCCGTTCGGGGCATCAATCGAGTTCAACTCGTAGACGTGGCCTTCTTCAATTACTCTCATCGGTATGCTCCGAATGCAGTTTATCGCAACCGGGCTGCGAACACAACCAATCTTGTTGGGGGTCCATTTCGGCAATCTTTCGCAGGATGACACCACGAGCTTCGGCCCGGGTCATGCCGGTATTCTCCATGATGCGAGTCGCCCAATCTTTGAGCGCCTTGCCGACCACGAGTTCCCAACGGTCAATCTTGGCGCGTTCCTCGGCGGAGATGGGTGGGCACGAAGGCATCAGATTTTGTCCTTGGCATCGAAGCCCGGCACGTCTAGCTCCAATTGCCAGAGCACTTGGGCGTAAGACTTGCCAGCTTGTTCGCTACGGTATTGAAGCTCGAAGAGAGCGGAATCAAATAAAGCTCGGATGGTGTTCTTCTCGGGCAAGCGGATGGAATCCTTGCCGAGGCTCACGGCCCGGGCGTAGGCGGTAGCGAACTCGCGGCGGGCGTGCCACATCTGGTCGAGATAGACCGAGAAGTACGAGATGGCTCCCGGCATCACGAGGTCATGAAAGATGAATCCCCAAAAGCTCATATTTTGGCTTTGAGTACCTCGCCGAGAATCGAGATAATGCGTTCCGCTCGTTCCAGACGGACTTCGATGCTGCCCTTGTTCGGGTTGTCCACGAACTCGTGTTCGATGGCCGCGATTTTGCCGATGGTGTCAGCGTTCGGACCCGTGGCCGTGGTCTTCCAACCACAGGAACAAGTCGTGGTCGTGATGCCATTCGATTCGTTGTGGGAGTATGCGTGTGTGCTCATGCTGATGTTACCTCTACAACGGTTCTCGTAGTGTATGGCGTGACTTTGAAACCACGGAGCTTGGTGCCGCTGTACAGAAGGCTCGCGCCCTTGACTTCGTGGGCGAGTTCAATCTTGAATTCTTCCTCGTTGGTGAAAACCTCGTAGACCGTCACGTAGTTGTCGGTGTGCTCCGGGTATCCGTGACCGGGAGCCGTGCGGCTGCGTTCGTCGCCGGGGATATGGACGCTGGTCTCGGAGACAATGACCCAACACTCGGTGTCGGGGATGTCTTTCAGCGTCGAGACAAACTTCTTCGTGGAGCGAAACGCCGTCCGGCCACCACGAGAGAACATGTCGTCGCCATTGCCCAAGCCGTCGCTCATGCTACCACCCGCGCCATCTTCCCATCCGTCCATTATTTCACATCCTCTATGACAAGAAGTTCGCAGTCGTTGTCAATCACGGAGTCGCCCTTGCCCGGTTCGTTGAAGACCCGAGCGGAATGGCATGTCATGACCTCGTAGGGTCCGGCTGGCGGCTTGACGACGGGTGGCAACACGTTACCCGTGGTCCACACCATGTGGAAAAGGTATACGATGATGCTCCCGTAACCGATGAAGGCCACGAGCCGCCGCTTTCTCGGCAAGTCATACGTGCTCGCAAACATGACCACGGAGGCGACGACGAGCATTGCCAAGACGGTGTAAAACATGTGGGCTAGAATCCAGTGCATACCTAAGTCTACACCGGCTTCTCTTAGTCGTCAACTGTTGGTTGCGCGAAGCGACCGACTTCGACTTCCTCGACCTCGACGGCTTCAATCTCCGGCACGAAGCTGTCAACCTCGGGTTCCGGCTCCGGGGTCCGGCGCTTCTTGGCCATCTCGTAGGCGACATCCTTGTGCTCGATGCAGGCGTAGAGCTTGCCCACGATGTAGAGCGCGGGCTTGCCACTCGTGCAATTGTCCACGATGTTGCAAGGCGTGCCCTTCGAGTTGAACGTCGGTGGTTGTTTAACGTTGTCCATTAGACCCTCTCGTATGGATTCAAGCCAAGGTACTCGCAGATGGCTTGTGAATAGGTTCTACCGTGGCCCGTGGCCTCCGCGACCAAGAACCAGCGTTCGACTTTACGCCGAAGATGTGGCGAACGCAAGCTCTTAACCATGCGTTGCGTGCAATGCAACCAGAACTCGGGCGTCGTCGAGAGTTCGAGCACGGTCTCCGGCGACGGTCTTACTTGCCCTGATACAGCCATACATGCTCTCCGTCCGCTCCCGCTTTCGAGAGCACCTTCTTGAATTTACGAAAAAAATCGCCGAGGTCGTTCTTGACGTTCTTCGTCAAACCGACGTACATGATGTCGGCCTTGCGGCGGATAGCGTTCTCAATCGTGGCTTCGGGGAACATGCCGTGGCATGGTCGGCAGAGCATCACGAGCGAGTTCGCCTTGAAGGGGTAGCTCGTGCCGTCGCCGAAGGTAATCTTGGTCACGGAGCCTTCACGCGGGAAGAGGTCAATCGGGTTCACCTTCTTGATGCCCGCCTTGCGGAGCGCCTTGGCGACGTGGCCTTGACCGGCACCCACATCGTAGACGTAGCGGAGTCTGAACTTCTTCATGTAGGTCAGGAACTTCTTGTTTGGCTCGAAGAACGTCTGAGCCGGGAGCTTGGCCACGCGGTTATTCATGGCGGCGAGCACGGCGGTTAGCCGGGCATTGCGGCCCGGGTCGAGCTTTTGGAGTTCAAGTATCGCGTCGGCCTCGGCCTTGGAGGTCACCGGCTTCTTCTTTTTGCGGTGCTTCTTCTCGACCTCGCGGAGGAACTCTTCGTCATCGGGAGCCGAGAGCTTGGCGATGTCCGCGTTGACCTCGGCCTCAATCTCAGCCTCGGGGGTCTTCTTGATGTCTTTCCACGGGTCGTCGTATGGCTTGCAACCGTGGGCGTCCCGGAACCAATCCGGGATGAAGTTCTCGCGCCAAGACTCGACGACGATGTTGTGGATAGCAGTCTCGTGACGCTTGCCGTCAGGCTTGTTGTACTCCAGCGATGGAGTCGCGTCAAGACCGAGATGCTCTTCGATGGCGTAGCGGAAAGCGTGGTCGTAAGTGAAGGTCGAGATGATGATGACCAACGCGGACGGATGGTCTTCAGCCCAACGGATGACCCTGCGGCTGTTGTCTTCGGCGAGCGAGTTGCCCATCATCATGCCACCGAAATCGAAGAGCAGCAAGTCCGTGCCTTCCTCGATTTGACCCATGTGGTGGATTTGCTTGATGTCGAGCTTGACCCCGAGTTCCTCTTCGAGCGATTCCTTCTCGGACGCCATCTCTTCTTCCGGCGTCTTGCCGCCGCCGCCAACCGGGTCCACGAAGAACGCGGTCTTGATGCGATAGAACTTGCCCCGCTTGGCGTTGGTCCAATCGGTGACCTCGGGGATGTCCAAGGTGTCAATCTTGTCGTCGGGCATGTTCACCAAGTTTTCGAGTTCGTCGCTCATACGGGTCCGACTCCCTCCGGCCACAGACCGGGCAAATCAAAGAACTCAACGTCGCCGTTCGCCGAACAACATTCTACATCAAGAATGAGTTCGTTTTCCACTACGGTGTAGACCTGTGCAATTGTCCAAGGTTCAAACCCCGGCATGTACATCGTGGCGAAGATGTACGTGACTTCGCCGCTCCCAAAAGCCGAATGCGTGCCGCGACCGGCTCCGCACAAGATGGCCGACTCACAATACTTGTTCAAGAACAACACGAATGACGCGATGCACTCTCGACGACCCTCGTCGCTTTGCCACGTCGGAGCCAAGCACACCATGGATGGCTGTTCGAGCTTCGCCTGTGCGTAGAGCGTGAGCGTGGCGAACATGTGCAACGGCGGATAGGGCGTGTTGCCTTCCGCGACGCGGTTCTTGAGCATGGTCTTCACGGTCTCGAAGAACGGCGTCACTTCTTTTCGGATGTCAGGCTGTCGCTTCACGTTCAAGAGCCTCCGCTTCACGTTCGAGTACGTTTATTGCCGCTTGGAGAGCGGCGGCTTCTTCTTTGCAAAACCGCTTCCGCATAATCAAGACACGCGGTGGCAACGTCTCATCCGCCAAGAGTGCAAGCACCCGGTCGCCCAACGCGAGCAAGCGTTGTGCCAGAGCCTCGACTTCCTCGTCCCGTGTCACTTGACTCCCTTGTACGTCGTTCGGGGCGGGTCAACGAGGACGCAAGTCTTTATCACGGGCTGTGCAAGCATGGACTCCCGCGAGCAAAACCGCTCCGGGGTTCCCAAATGCTCGCTGAAAGGTCGTAAGCAAAACTGGCATTTGCGCTCAAGCTGGCGTGGCATGAAGAATTCGGTCGCCTTGTTATCCTTGAGGAAAGCAAGGGCGGGCACATAGCGTTCTTCGACGATGCCCTTTTCTGCCTCGGCGAGACCTGCGGTGCGCTCCGGCGTCGAGTTCTCCGTGATGTCGGCAATCTTGACGACGCGGCCAAGCGGGTGGCGCTTGGAGCGCATCACGAAATCGCGGTAGGTCTCTTTGTCGTACTCGTGAGCGGTGCTCACGCACTTGAAAGACTTGGCGGAGCGGCAATCACACACCAACGCGGGAGCCGGGGGCGAGAACACCATGACGCCATCGGCACGACGGATGTAGCCGCGAGTCACGGCGAGCACTATCGCAATCATCTTCTCGACCTTCTCGGTCGGGTACGCGGCGAACACGCGGCGGAGGTCATCCACGGTCTGGTCGGTATCTTCAATTACGTCGTGGAGCAACGCGGCGGTCTCCGCGATTTCACACGCCTGCGAGGATTTCTTCACCAAGTCATAGACGCGAAGCGAATGCAAGAATTGCATCTCACGCCCGGTCTTATCCTTCTGACCTTTGAACGCGGGCGGCATGTACTGGAGAGCGACGCTCACCATCGAGATGTAAAGCGGAGCCATTAGTCCATGCACCGTCCCAAGTTGGAAAAGAGAACCGGCTTGTTCTTGTCAATCGGAGCCTCGACGATGATGACCGGGACTCCGGGGTCATAGCCGATGATGTTCTCGCGCACGTGGTCACGAGCGGCGCGGTGGTCGGCGACGTTCTCGACGAGGTAGTGCTTCGGCGTGCCCGGGTCGTAAGCGACGGTGACTAGGAAGGTCGGCATGTTATTGAGCGGTCTCCTCGCCGTCAACGGCGGCGTCTTCAGTCACGTACTCGGTGACGACGGTGACTTCTTCCATGACGATGGGGTTCTTGGAGGTCGGGTAAACC
>Ga0209039_10004456_pt1 | contig 10231 bp, 9 predicted proteins | sample BogFormECP12_OM1_FD_188238 | JGI IMG/M metagenome (GOLD analysis project Ga0209039, IMG submission 188238) | Bog forest soil microbial communities from Calvert Island, British Columbia, Canada - ECP12_OM1 (SPAdes) (version 2) | ecosystem: Environmental > Aquatic > Freshwater > Wetlands > Bog ... | reverse complement strand
GTTGTGTACCGTCCCCCAAATTGCGCCGTTATACCCTGAACGATCAAAAGGCCGATATGCTGTGAGCCGACGGTGATGTCAAGGCCGTCCCTGCTCTCGGTCATATCTGAGATAAACGAGAGACGCTCGCCCCCGGCAATAAGGGATTCCTCGATCTGGGTTGCAATGGCTGCTGCCGATTGCAGTTCAAACGGGCTTAAGTCGCGTTGGTCCGCACGGACCTGCACGATCCCCTCGTAGTAACTACCGGTGATCCGGTTGCACCGGTCGCACTGCTCCTTGTGCCAGACCAGTTCCACCGTGCAGGTCTTCTCCATGGAAAGCCCGTACAGGGTACCGGTGATCGTGAGGTAGGCCCGGGACCGGTTGGGGCTGATATCGCGCACTTCCACGGCAATCGAGCGTTTCTTCACATCAGGGTGGAAGTGCACCGCACTCCGTGCAAGGTCGGGCGCGATCTCCGCCTGCTCACGTTCCGTATCCGTCCAGGTGTTCACCTGCTTTGTCGCACCGCAGCTGGGGCAGTGGGTACGTGCCACCCGCGTATCGCATACGGCCCACGGGGTATCCGCCGCACGGCATATCATACAGAGCCCGTTCGTCTCCGCAGGCCTGCCGCATTTCGGGCAGAACCGATCCCTGATCGTGGTCATAGCTGGTAGATCTGGGCATGCGGGACGCTGCCGACCATAATACAGTCCGCCCGGGCTATAAGTCCCAGTTTTACCGCAACGCCAACCGAGCGTTCGCCAATAAGATTGACATTGTCGCCCCTGCTCAGGGCTTCGATGACTGCTGCTTCGTCCACGGGTGTGGTGCCGTAGAAATATTCAGATACGGTTACTTTGAGATCGCCGTCAGTTATTGTCATATTGAGCAGTTCGCGGTCGCAGACCGCAACCACGTCACCCGTTCCGGGCAACCGGTGGATTTTGAGATACATTGATCAGTTGTTTTGCCGAGCCACCAGATAAAAGATGGGAAGATACCCCGTTCTACAGCGTGATGCGGACGCCATAGACTTTCTCTATGGTCTCGCCGTGGATACGCCAGCAGTCCTCCTCGTTGATCACGCCCGATTCGAGGAGTTTCTTTGTAATCCGGGGGACGGATTTCGGGCCCGTCACAGCACCGGGCCGCGAGTTCTCATCCATGAAATCGCTCTCCATGGTAAAGGGCCGGCGCTCACGTGCAAGGACCGGCACTGCCTCGTGACGGGCTACAAGCGAGGGGTGGAGCGGTGTCTCTGGTGAGCCGTAGTGCTTGACCACGCGTTCGACCGTCATACCTGCAACCCTGGCCATATCAACGATATCGGCACACGGCCCGCTCTCCGCGTGGATCTGGAGGGCGCACCGGTATCCAGCAGCAAGCCCGAGTGCATGGGACAGCACATCGTTTGACACTGCAAGCACCTCGGGGCTTACCTCGTAATGCGGCCGCCCGCTCTTGAGCACCACGGCCCGGCCATCCCTGACATAACCTGCAGCACATTCAAGGCCGCCTTTCATGACCCCGGCGGCATCTGCAAGGGGCATGCGTTCCGTAAGCCGGCTGATCTCCGCCGGGTGGATCCCAAGGACGGGGAACACCACAAGGCCGGTCTCCCGTATCAGCCCGGCAATACGAAGGGTTTCGTCGAAGACCTGCGCATAATCGGTGCCGCAGACCGGTGTGATCCCAAGCGACCACGAGGGTTTCGAGACAAGGAAGATATGCGTCCCTCCCGCGTGCAGGAAATCCTTTGCTGCGTCGACCCCTCGCCCGTTCACCGGGTCGAAATGGATATGATCGTCAGTAATCGGAAAGAGTCGTGATCTCATGGCACTCGAGGATCCTCATAAGGGGGTAGCCATTCTCCGGCGCAAGAGCGGCCCGGCAGTACGAAAAGCCCACCCGGGTCACGATCTCCACATCAAACATCAAACCGGAGAGTTCGCTGTACCCGAATGCATTCTTTTGCATCAGTGTGCGGTTGAGCCTTACCGTGATTTCCTCGACAAAGGGCTGGAGGATCACGGCTTTTTCAATCGCCGACTCCACACTTGCCGCCGATTCCTGTGCAATGGGCGTTCCCACCCACTGGTGGTAGAGCGCCCCGAGCTTGATCCCGGCCTCGAAGATGGCCCGTTCGCGATCACTTGCCTTGCCGGATTCCTGTGACAGTCTCACGTGCGCTCACCTCATATCAGCTGGATAATGCCCTGCTTTGGCTCCATGGCCTCGCCATGCCGCAGGAGCATATCGATCCCTTCCCGCACCTTGTCCTGCCCAAACCCTTTGGCGGCGACTGCCTCGATCACCTGCTCGATGGCGGCGCGCCGGCCTTCCCCGCCGATATCCCGGATCGCGTCCTTGATCACCCGGACGATATCGCGTTTTTCCTTGGATATGCCGGTCGCCACCTTGTCAATATCAAAGTTACCGGTCTTGGCATCGTAGGCAATCTGGCGCAGGCACGCGTCCACGATATGGATCACACGCTCCGCATCACCCGCCTCGATCTTGTCCGAAAGCCGGATCCGGGCGCTTGCCTCCGCAAGCCGTACAAGCGCCTCGAGCTGGCGGGCGGTCACAGGCACCGGCTTGTTGGGCTCAGCAATCCCCCTGAGCTTGAGGTAGTAACCGACAAGCGCCTCCTTTGCCTCAGCCGAGAGGATCGGAAAACAGGTACGCTTGGAGTACGCGACATACTTGCGGAACAGCGCGGGTTCAATATCCGGCATGACCGGCTTGAGCTGCTGATCGATGAACTCCTGCGTGATCCCGGGGATCGGGGTCTTCTTATGCTGGGCGATGAGCTCACCGATGCCGTGTGCCTTGAGGATGTGCTCGGCGATTGCAAGATCCCGTTTCTGCTCCGGCTGGTCGGTCATGATGAAGATCAGGTCGAAACGCGAGAGGAGCGATGGGGGCATGTTGATCTGGTCGGCGATATCGCCATACATATCGAAACGCCCGTACTTCGGGTTGGCCGCGCCAAGAAGGGCGCACCGGGACTTGAGCGTCGCCGTTATGCCTGCCTTTGCAACACTGATAGTCTGCTGCTCCATCGCTTCATGAAGGGCGGACCGGTCCTCTTTTTGCATCTTATCCATCTCATCGACTGCGGCGACACCCATGTCAGCGAGCACGAGGGCTCCTGCCTCAAGCGTCCAGCGTCCTTCCCCAAACTCGTCCTTGACCGCGGTCGCCGTGAGGCCAGCTGATGTCGACGACTGCCCGCTCGTATAGATCGCGCGCGGCGAACATTTCACGACATAGCGCAATAGCTGGCTTTTTGCAATACCGGGATCACCTATCAGGAGCACGTGGATATCGCCCCGCAGATGCGTCCCGTCCGGCATCTCCTTGGCAATACCCCCGAAGAGCTGAAGAGTAATTGCTTCCTTGACGTCCTCATTACCGTAAATCGTGGGGGCGATCGAGTGGGTACACATCCGGTAGATCATCGGGTCGCAGGAAAGCTTCCTGATCTCATCCTCTGCCTTTTCGTCAATCTCAACCTCTTCGAACTCCTTTTCTGCGATCTCGATCGAATTGCATTCCAGAAAAATATCAAAGACCGTGCTTTTCTCGCCTCTCACGATCCGCTGCATGGACCGGAGAATGCCGTTGATGACGACCCGGTCTCCCGGCGCGACCATGCCCGTGAGATCGTCGGTCACATCGATATCAAGCGTCTGCGGCTGTTCGCCCCCGCGCAGCCCCTCTGGGGATTCCTGGACCCTGAGTTTCTGGGAGTCGACAAAGGTGGAGCGCTTGGGTACCAGATCCAGTTTCTTGAACGTGCAGCCATCGGTTGCACAGCCATCCGGCTCGATAAACTTGCCGTACTTCTGGATCTTTTTTGTGAAGTGGCCGGCCGGGCACTTGAAGACCGCTTCCACGATTCGTGGGCGCACTTCAGTAGTTTTCCGGAGAATGCCCTCGACTGAGACAAACATGTTGATATCATCGGACCGGATCTCGCGGATGGCAGTCTTCCGGGGAAGGTTCGTGAACCGGATATTGACGCCCTTTGGCTCTTTACCGTCTTTTGCCCGGATCAGCTGGTTGTTTTTGATCGCGTCCCAGACATCCTCAAGCACCTTACCGGGGTTCTCCAGCAGTTCATCGGCAAGGATGATGCCGGCCTTCCCGAAACGTTCGATCTGCCGGTAGTCGATGAGGAGGGACCGCTTGTGCGGGTAGAGACGCGAGATCTCGCCGAGTTCCTTCTTGTACCGGCTTTTTAAAAACCTGCCCCAGTCGTCGGTTCGATCGCCCTGGTGCAGTTCGGGAGCCTTTTCCATGGTTCACCTCACCGATTCCGGGTGCTTGCAAGAACAAACCGGGCGATCAGCGCCTCCATCTGGATGTCGCTGCTTGCCCCCTCAGAGAGCCGGAAGTCGGTTTCCCCGAGGGCATCAATCAGTTCCACCTTGAGCGCCCGGTCCATCCTGCGTTTCACGAGCGCCCGGTAACACTGGTTGATCAGTTCGTTCGGGGCGATCCCCCGCTCGCGCAGCAGCTGCATCAGCAGGGATTCGGCCCCGTCAAAATCACCGGCAAGCGCGAGATTCAGGAGCTCCTCAATCTCATCCGGCCTGGCGTTGGAGGTGATCGCGTACACCATCGGAGCCTCGATCGTTGTGCTGATGATTGCCGCGCCCTGCAGGGCGTTGATGGCCTTTCGCATGTCGCCCTGCGCGATATAGACCATCGCGTCCATCGCACCGGGCGTCACGGTCAGGTGTTCCTTTGCTGCAATCCGGGCGATCTCCTCTTTTACTGCCGCAGGGGCGAGAGGACGGAACCGGTAGATCGCACACCGGCTCTGGATGGGATCGATAATTTTCGAGGAATAGTTGCAGGAAAGGATGAACCGGCAGGTCTTTGCGTAGCTCTCCATCGTCCTGCGCAATGCGGCCTGCGCATCGGTCGTGAGAGCATCGGCTTCATCAAGGAACAGGATCTTGAATGCTTCCTCCCCGGCGGGCCGGGTTCTGGCGAACTCCTTGATCTGGTTACGCACCACATCGATACCGCGCTCGTCGGACGCGTTGAGCTCGCGGAAGTTCATCCGCCACGATGACCCGAAAAACTCCCGGGCAAGGGTGACTGCCGCAGTTGTCTTTCCCACACCGGCACTTCCGGTAAAAAGGAGGTGCGGGAGGTTGCCGGATTTTACATAGGATGAGAGCCGTTCGACAATATCGTCCTGACCGACAATATCGGCGAGCCTGGCCGGCCGGTATTTCTCTATCCAGATGGTGTGGGTCTCATCCATGCGCATCATCCTGTTGGTACAGACTAGATTGTCTTTGGACTAGTTGATTTTTCCTGCAAGAAAGATCCCGGTATATCCGGGTACTTTTCTCCAGATCCGAAAATGGTCCTTTTTTCAATCACTAGAATGTCATAATCTTTATCATAAGAGTTTTGAAATTACTTTTCATGTTACCGAGCCGAATTTCTCTTGTTTTTCTCCTGCTTATGTTCTTTATCCTCGTACCCTCCCACGCAAGCCTGGCAAAGATTGCTGCCGGTGCACCGGTCTTTATCGGCGAGCGCAACCTGGATATCTCCTCAGGCCTGAACGGGCATTCTGTTATTGCGTGGTGGCCGGCGGGTGCGGACATGAGCCAGAACCCTTCAAAGACCGTCACGATATCCGGCGATGCAACCTCGTTTTATATAGATCCTGCTCTTTTTTCCGGGTGTACTGGCACCTGGTATACGCACGACACAAAACCGGATATCCCGGTCTTTACCGTGTACCAGCCCCAGATCAATCTCTCGGTCTGGAACACGGATACCAATACGGATATCACCGGCCAATCGGTGCCGATCTCAGCGAACATCACGTACCGGATCGATACGAACCTGTACATGGCTCTCAATTACACCTCGCGCCCCAAATATAATCCTTCAGACGGCTTTTTTACAGTCACGCTCACATCTCCCCAGGGAATGAACATCCCCCAGATACTTACCGGAAATATAGGAAACCCAACAACCCAGATCATTCAGTTTGACAGCGATCCCATGATCACATCCTCACCGTATTTCTGGACAAACGGGCAGGCATGGGACCGGGACGCAAAGAGCACGGACGGCAGTAGCGTGTACCCGCCAGGTACCTACACTTTTGATGTTACGCAGAACCTCAATGGCATGAGCAGCAGTTACGACCAGATCGCCGCTATCGGCACGATAACCAGCGGGGACAAGACAGTCACCTTTATTTCAGCTGCGTACCCCACGCCGACGACCGTAGTACCAACCCTGACCGCACAGGCCGGTACAGTAACGGAAACCGCCACAGCAACGAGCCCGAAAGGGCATGGAACCACAGAACCAACCGCAACAATTGTTCCGAAAAAGACCACTTATTCCCCGCTGCCAGAGGGTATTGTTGTCCTGAGCCTCGGCATTGCGGCGTGTGTGGTTACAATGAGGCGGAAGTATTAATCGTCCTTCTTTCCTTTTTGTATGTTATGAACCGTAAAAAAAGCAAACAGGCCGAGGAAAAACCCCAGAAGAGGATACCGAAGAACATTATCCTTGCAATTGGGGTTGTCCTTGTGATCTGCATTGCGGTCATCGCTGGTCTTGTCCTGACAAAGCAGGGGCCATGGGGGCCGGAAGCAACGGTAAATACCTCAGCAAATGCGACAACACCTTTTGAATCGGCGGGGGCATTGTACTCAAAGAGTGTCGATCTGGCAAACGCCGGGAATTACCAGGACGCTCTTTCAGATGCCGATGCTGCACTTGCAGAGAACGTCAGTTCTCTCACTCCACTGATCCAGTCAAACCGGGCAGGGATTCTTGTCGAACTGGGCCGTTACAACGAGGCAATTGATGCGGCTGATGTAGCGATCGACACGCCCGGAAACCTGACCACCTTGCGGGCCATCGCATATTACAACAAGGCAAACGCCCTGAATGCGCTCGGAAGAAGCGCAGAGGCGGATGCAGCGTACGCGAACGCATCGGCACTCGACCCGACCCTGAAACACCCCTGATATAATCCTTTTTCAGGATTACTTTTCTCCTCTTCGCCCGCTATCCCGCATTCCCGGGCTGTTTATCAATGCCTATACCTTGAATACCTCTCTTTTGCAAGTACTTATCACAATCATGGAAGGTGCAGACCGCGTTTTTGCCGGAGATTTTCGAGAGGCAACCTTTGCCGTGCCTGACGAAGGTTCCGAAAGCCCGGCGTGGGTCGTGACCCCGGGCGGGGCATGGTGCAGGTCGCTCTATCTCTGCGGTGCGCTCACCGAAGTCACTGAAGTCACCGATGTCCTGTTCTGCCGTCTTGCCGACCCGACCGGTGCGTTCGATCTGGTCGCGGGAGGTCGGCGAGGGGCAGTGGCTGAACAGCTCCGTGCGATCCCGGTGCCATCTTTTGTCGCAGTGACGGGAATCGCACAGTTGTATAAGAAGAACGGGAGCTGGGCAGTCTCGGTCAGACCAGAGTACGTCCGGGCTATTGACAAGGCCAGCCGCAACCGATGGATCATAACGGCAGCGGACATGACACTCGCCCGGATCGAACGGCTTCTTGCAGCTCTTGAAGGGGATACCAGCGATGCCCGGGCGACCCGCGTTATCCGGCACTATGGTCTCACCCGGGAGCAGCTCCGCGGCATGGTCACGATGATCGATGGTGCCCTCACCAGCATTTGCACCAGTCCCGAAGCCCCGCCGGCCACAGAGGCCGATATCAGCGCAGCGGTGATGGAGATCATTTGTGCCGAAAGCGGTCCCCGCGGAGTTGCCGTCCAGGATGTGATCGAGAAGGCAGGTTTACAGGGGTACACACAGGAAACGGTGCTCGCCGCAATCGAAAGCCTGGTGACCGGCGATGACTGTTACCAGCCCCAGAAAGGATACGTCAAACCGTTATGAGGATGGAGTTTGTCAGGGACGGCCCGGCGCTTGTGATCGAGAACACCGAGCGCCTGCTCATCATTGCCGATCTCCATTTCGGGATCGAGGCCGACCTTGCCGCCCATGGCATGCATTTCAGGAGCCATAGCAGGGAGCGTCTCGCAAGGATCATGCAGACCCTGGATGCGACGGAGCCGGACCGGCTTGTCCTCCTTGGGGATGTCAAGCACAGCATCCCTTCTCTCACCCGGCAGGAGTGGGCAGAGATCCCGGGCATCCTTGATTCAATCCGGCGCCGCATCCCGATCCTTGTCTTCCCGGGAAATCACGACATTGGTATCGAACGGTTCCTTCTGGAAGGCGAACTCCAGCCAAAGGAGGGTGCGGTTATCGACGGAGTTGCGTACCTCCACGGCCATACCTACCCGGCCCCGGACCTTGGCGGCCATCTCCTTGTCACGGGCCACCACCACCCGCAGGTAAGCCTGCGCGACCATGTTGGCTGCTCACTCGTGGCACCGGCCTACCTGCGGGCGACTATCGATGCACCGGCGCTCGGCCTCAAAACAGTGGAGGGTGGGGGGCCTGCCCGGGCATTGTTCGTGCCCGCGTTCAACGAAATTGCCGGATACGATATCGTCAAAATTTCCCGTGACCCGTTCTCACCTATCTCGCGGTGCATGAAGCAGGATGGCGCGGAAGTCATTCTTGCCGACGGGACATACATCGGGCCTCTCTCGATGCTGCTTGACGACGACGATGCGGATGAGAAAACGAGGAAGGATCGCTATGGCACTTGAGCTGCTCGGTGACCACGTCCGCTCGTGTATCAGAAAACGGGGGTTCACCCGGCTCTCACCTGCACAGGAGCAGGCAATCCCCCTTATCTTACAAAAGAAGAATCTCGTCCTGATCGCCCCGACCGGCACCGGCAAGACCGAGAGCGCGATGTTCCCGGTCTTTGATACCCTTCTCAAAATGCCTGCCGGGGGAGGATTCAAGGCAATCTACGTTACTCCCTTGCGCTCCCTTAACCGGGATATCCTTGCGAGGATGGAATGGTGGTGCCGCGAACTCGGCCTGAGCGTGGGTGTCCGTCACGGGGACACCTCACTGGGAGAGCGCAGGAAGCAGGCGCTTTCCCCGCCAGATCTCCTCATCACCACTCCGGAGACGCTCCAGGCATTATTTATGGGCAAAAGGCTGCGCAAGCATCTCGAACACGTACATTTTGTGATAATCGATGAGATCCACGAGATGGCTGCGAGCAAGAGAGGAGCGCAGCTCGCCATCGCACTCGAACGGCTCGCGGAATATGCCGGAGAATTCCAGCGCATCGGGCTCTCTGCCACGGTTGGGAACCCGGAGACAATCGGGAATTTCCTCTGCGGGGCAAGGCCATGCGAGATCGTCCAGGTGCCGGTGGCAAAGCAACTGGACATTTCGGTCAGTTTTGTCGGGGACAACTTCAAACACCAGGTACAGGCGCTCGAACGTGCGCTCGACCGGGAGGGTTCGACGCTTGTTTTTGTCAATACCCGGGTGACTGCCGAGGCGCTCGGCCATGCCCTGTACGCACGGGGAGATGTGGAGGTGCACCACGGTTCGCTCTCAAAAGAAATCCGTATCGACGCCGAGGACCGGTTCAAGAAAGGGGAGATCCGGACCCTCATCTGTACCTCCTCAATGGAACTGGGGATCGATATCGGAAGGGTCGACCACGTGATCCAGTTCGGCTCCCCCCGCGAGGTGGCCCGGCTGGTGCAGCGGGTGGGCCGCGCCGGTCACCAGCTCAACACCATCTCGCGCGGCACAATTCTCGCTACCGGTTTTGACGACCTGCTGGAGTCACTCGTGATCGCCCGGCGGGCGCAGGCAAACGAGATCGAGCCGGTAGTACCGGATACGAACGCGGCGGACGTGCTCGCCAACCAGATTGCGGCCATGGCCGTGGAATACGGCGAGATCGAGCGGTCCCGGATCCTGACGATCATAAAACGTACCTCCCTGTTTGCCAACTCCGGAACGCTCCTTGATGATGTCTGCGCACAGCTCGAGGAGCACCGCCTCATCCGGATTGATGGCAGCCGGATCATTACTACCGCACGGGCCCGGCGGTACCTCTCGGGCAACCTCTCGATGATCCACGATGAACGCAAAATCCCGGTCTTTGACATGGTCTCGCGCCGGACCGTGGGCACACTCGATGAATCGTTCGTGGTCGGCTGGGTGCACACCGGGGCGGTGTTCATCACCAAGGGCCAGCTCTGGCGGGTGCTGGAGATAAACGAGGGTCGGCTCACCGTCGAACCGGCGAAAAAAGCGATCGGTGAGCTTCCCTCTTGGG